>Ga0315900_10001411_pt1 | contig 38299 bp, 33 predicted proteins | sample LakEriMetagenome_FD_203521 | JGI IMG/M metagenome (GOLD analysis project Ga0315900, IMG submission 203521) | Freshwater fungal communities from buoy surface, Lake Erie, Ohio, United States - Buoy 12 MA114 | ecosystem: Environmental > Aquatic > Freshwater > Lake > Lake biofilm | place: USA: Lake...
TGGAACCTCAGCGCCTCGGCGAGCCTGCTCGGCTCGCGGGTGGATGACGGCGCGGGCTGGTCGGGTCGCATCCCGGGCCAGGCGCACTATCTCGCCAATCTCGGCCTGGCGCGCCCGATGCCGCGCGGCGAGGGTCTCTTCGGGGGCGCCGCGCTGATCCTGCGTGGTGCCAGCGATCTCGGCACCGGAGCCGGCTCGGCCGGACGCGAGCATGCGCGAACCAGCCTCGAGTTCCATGTGGGGCAGACGATTGCCGGCTTCGGTTTCTGGCGCCTCGACGTGCACAACATCGGCAATGCAAGGGCCCGCCGCGAGCGGGTCGATGTCGATGCCTCCGGCGCGGCCCGCAGCGAGCGGGCGGTCGAGGTCTACGGGCCGAGGGCGGTGTTCACGGTGGGCAGCCGCTGGTGAGCCCGGTCGGCCTGCGGCGCGCCCGCTGCGCGCGAGGTAGTCAGCGCGACGGCGGCTGCCAGGCCTTCTTCAGCCGCTTGGCGATCGACCAGCGGTGCACCTCGGAGGGGCCGTCGTAGATCCGGAAGGCGCGGATGTCGCGAAAGATCTGCTGCACCGGCGTGTCCTCGGTCACGCCCATGCCGCCGAGGATCTGCACGCAGCGATCGGCGATCCGGTACAGGGCCTCCGAGACTGCCACCTTCGCGATGCTCGACTCGTGGGTACCCTGTTCGCCCTGGTCGAGCACCCAGGCGCACCAGTCGATCGTCAACTGCGCCTGCTTCAGGTCGATCTCGTTGTCGGCGAGCATGAAGCCCACGCCTTCGTGATCGATCAGGGCCTTGCCGAAGGCCTTGCGGCGGCAGGCATAGTCGGTGGCGATGTCATGCGCGCGGCGCGCCGCGCCCCACCAGCGCATGCAGTGGGTGAGGCGCGCCGGCGCCAGGCGAATCTGCGCGTAGCGGAAACCCTGGTCGACTTCGCCGAGCACCTGGTCGGCCGGTACGCGGACATCGTCGAGCCGGACCACGCCGTGGCCGCCCGGCATCGACCGGTCGATCGTGCCGAGTGTGCGCTCGATCACGATGCCCGGGGTATCCATGTCGGCGAGGAACATCGTGGCACCGCCCTCGGTGCGGGCCATGATGATCGCCACGCCTGCGCCGTCGGCGCCGGTGATCAGCCACTTGCGGCCCCGGATCACCCAGGCATCGCCATCGCGGCGTGCCGTGGTCGTCATCATCGACGGATCCGAGCCGGCACCATCGTCGGGCTCGGTCATCATGAAGGCCGAGCGGATCTCGCCGGCGGCCAGCGGGCGCAACCAGCGCGTCTTCTGGGACGGGGTCATGACCTTCTGGAACAGGTGCATGTTGCCCTCGTCGGGCGCCATGCAGTTCATCGCGACCGGCCCGAGCATCGAGTAGCCGCAGGCTCGCAGCACCGTGGCGGTCTCGCGGTGAGTCAGCCCGTAGCCACCCCAGGCCTCGTCGACCTGCGGTGCGAGCAGCCCCGCCTCGCGGGCGCGGGCCTGCAGTTCGCGGCGCAGCTCGTCGGTAGGTCCGTGGTGGTCGATGCGCGGGTCGCGCTCGAAGGGGATCACGACCTCGCGAATGAAGCGCTCGGTGCGAGCTTCGAGTTCGCGCTCGCGTGCGCCGCGGTTCAGTTCGATCATCGGGTTGGCTCCAGAAGTCGGCGCGAGGCGCGCCGAGGGGCTGTGGGGTGGCTCGGGCGGGCCCGATCAGCGCCGGGCTACGGCGGCGCCGGTCTGCATCGGCAGCTCCGGGCGGGTCGACCATTCGAGCAGCGAATTGTCGTAGAGGCCCCAGTCGGGATGCCCCAGCATCTCGAGCACGAAGGCCGTGACGCTTGCCGCGATGCCGCCGCCGCAGTAGGTGATCGCGCGCGACGCCTCGAGCGCGCCGGCGGCCCGCAGTTGCGCGCGCAGGCTTTCGTCGGGCAGGAAGCAGCCGTTGGCGGCATCGATCACGTCGCGAGCCGGCGCGCTCACGCTGTCCGGGATGCGGCCGGGGCGGCCGTAGTGGGTGCCGCCGCTGCCCGCGAACTGCTCGCGGCTCAGTGCGTTGATGCGGCACACGGCAGGACTGGCGAGACCGGCGAGGACCTCGTCGGCATTGACGATGCGCCGCGCCTGCCGGCGTACTGTGTAGACCTCGGGCACGATCGACGGTTCGGAGGCCGTGACCGGTCGGTCTTCGTGGCGCCAGCGCTCGAAACCGCCGTCGAGCAGCGACAGGCGCTCGTGGCCGGCGGTGTGCAGCACGTACCAGGCCCGTGTGACCGAACCGAGATAGCCGTGGCCGTACAGGACGACATGGTGCCGGTTCCCGACGCCAAGAGCACCCATCAGCGCGGCGATGCGCGCATCGGACGGGAAGGTGTAGGGGTAGCGGCCCTCGGGGTCGGACAGGTCGGTCGCCATGTTCAGGTAGCGCGCGCCCGGGATATGGGCCTCACGCCAGGCGGGCAGCCCGCTCTCGACCTTCGAGGCGCCCACCGGCTGAACGATCAGCTGCGCGCTGCAGTCGATGATGCGGACCTCGGGATCGTCGAGGTGCGCCTGCAGCCATGCCGGGGTCACGAGCATCGCATCGCGACGCGAGCGCGCGGGAAGATCGATCATGGGAAAGCTCCTGACCGGACGCGCCCGGCCCCTTCAGGCAGGCGTGAACAGCGGCACCGGCGGGCCGCCGTCGGTGGGTTTGAAGATCACGCGCACCCGCTGGCCGATGCGCAGCGTGTCGAGATCGCAGTCGGCGAAGTTGGTCAGCATCGTCACGCCCTCATCGAGCGTGACATAGCCGATCGCGAAGGCCACCGGCCCGGCCCGTCGCGTGACGCTGACGGTGTAGATCGTGCCGGTGCCCGCGGCCTGCGTCCACTCGGTGCGGTCGCTGCCGCAATGCGGGCAGATCGGGCGCGGATACCAGTGGAATTCGCCGCAGTCGGCGCATTTTCTGACGAGAAGGCGGCCCTCGGCGGCCGCAGCCCAGAAGGGCTCGGCATCCGGATAGACGGGCGGCGGGGTGAGCTTGCGGTCCTGGTACATCGTGGGCATGGGGTCACTCCCGTTCCATGATCAGCGTGGCGCTTCCGTGGCGGTTGCCGAGCAGCCCGCCGGTGCCGTGGGCGAGCGCGAGCCGGCAATCCCGGACCTGCACCGCCGGATGCGCCTCGCCGCGCAGCTGGCGCACCGCCTCGATCACCTTGGTGATGCCGCCACGGTTGGCGGGATGGTTGTTGCACAGTCCGCCGCCATCGGTGTTGAAGGGCAGCTTGCCGACCCCGGAGATCAGGTTGCCGTCGGCCACGAAGCGGCCGCCCTCGCCCTTGGCGCAGAAGCCCAGATCCTCGAGCTGCACGAGCACGGTGATCGTGAAGCTGTCGTAGATCGACGCGTACTGGATGTCGGTCGGCCTGACGCGCGCTTCCTCGAAGGCGATCGCGCCCGAGCGCACCGCGCCGGAATAGGTGAGGTCGACCTTGCCGCCATCCTGACCCTTGATCGATTCACCGGCGCCGATGATCCGGACAACCGGTCGCTTCAGGCGGCGCGCGATCTCGGGCCGGGTGATGACCAGCGCGCCGCCGCCATCGCTGACGACGCAGCAGTCGAGGCGGTGCAGCGGATCCGAGATGACGGGCGAATTGATGACGTCCTCGACCGTGACGACCTCGCGCAGCATCGCATGCGGGTTGTGCTGCGCGTGGTGCGAGGCGGCCACCTTGATCCAGGCCAGCTGTTCGCTGGTGGTGCCGTACTCGTGCATGTGGCGCGCGGCCACCATCGCGTAGCTGTTGACGGTGACCTGGTAGAACGGCACCTCGAACGGGGCGTCGGGCACGTTGGCCGCGACCACCCGCGGCAGGGTGCCGCTGTGCGCCTCGCTGCGCGGTCGACCCGCCAGCGTCACCAGCGCGACATCGCACTTGCCCAGCGCGATCGCCTGCGCGGCGTGCGAGACATGCAGCAGGTAGGAGGATCCGCCGACATCGGTGGAGTCGACATGCCGAACTTTCAGGCCGAGGTAGTCGACCATGCTCAGCCCGCCCATGCCGGGCGCGTCGCCCGCGCAGAAGTAGCCGTCGACGTCGCGCAGGCTCAGGCCGGCGTCCTGCAGGGCGCCGCGCGCGCACTCGGCGTGAAGCTGGGCGACGGTCTTGTTCTCGGCCTTGCGGGTCGGATGCTCGAAGGCGCCGACGATGCAGGCCTGTCCTCGGATGCTCATGCTGGCGGTTCTCCTCGGTGGGCGTCGCGGCAGCGTGTTGCATTACCCGAAACGGGCGCGCACGGCCGTGGATGCCCTGCTGGCGGGGGCTGAAGGGTGACGGCTGATGCTATCACCGGCGCCGAGAGCGCCGATTTCGAAGTGCGAAAGCTACGGCCCGCCTGTCGGCAGGCAGTCTCGAAAGCCGCGCTGCGTGCGATGCCGGCTGGGTCAGCCGGCCCGGCCGATGATCTGGGCTGTGCCCAGCAGTTCCTCGAGGAGCGCCATCGAGGCGCTACCGGGCACGGAGAAAGGGTCGAGCACAGGTCGCTCGGAGTATTTCAGCAGCAGGGAGGGGTTGATTCGATCGAGGCGCACGTGGCCCATGGTCCAGCCGGCAAAGCGCCGGTGCGAGACCTCCTGGTAGTGCAGCAGCAGCACCTGCTGGTGGCGGGCATCGCGCACGATGGTGTTGTAGAGCTCATTGACGGCGAGGCGTCCGCCTTCGAGCACCTGCATGAAGACATCGCCGCCCTGGCAGAGGATGCCGGTGATGCCGAGGCGCGGATTCTTCTCGCGCGACTGCTGCAGGATGCCTTCGGTGATCTCGCCGTTGATGCCTGCGGAGACGCGGCTGGCGTAGAGCAGGTTCACGAGCATGGCGTGGTCGCTCAGGCGTGGGGGCGGTGGAGCAGCGCGAGGAACTCGCGCCGCAGGTTGGGGTCCTTGAGGAAGGCGCCCCGCATCAGGCTGTTGGTCATCTTGGAGTCGCTGTCGCGAACGCCGCGCCAGTGCATGCAGAAGTGATCGGCCTCGACAACCAGCGCGAGACCGTCGGGCTGCACGCGCTCCTGGAGGAGGTCGGCCAGACGGGCGATCGCCTCTTCCTGGATCTGTGGTCGGCTCATGATCCATTCCGCGAGGCGGGCGTACTTGGACAGTCCGATGAGATTGGAATGCTCGTTGGGCAGCACGCCGATCCAGAGCCTGCCCATGATCGGGCAGAAATGGTGCGAGCAGGCGCTGCGCACGGCCAGCGGCCCGACGATCATCAGCTCGTTGAGGCGCTCGACATTCGGGAACTCGGTGACCCCGGGCATCGGCAGATAACGGCCGCTGAAGACCTCGCGGACATACATCTTGGCGACCCGCTGGGCCGTCTCGCGGGTGTTGTGATCGCTGTCGGTGTCGATCACCAGGCTCTCGAGCACCGCGAGCATGCGGTCTGCGACCTCGGCCTGCAGCGCTTCGAGCTCGCCGGGTTCGACGAATGCCGCGATGTTGTCGTTGGCGTGGAAACGCTCGCGTGCGGCGCGAAGGCGCTCGCGAATCCGCCGGGAGACCGGCACGCCCTCGTCGGGACAGGATGAGGAATCGGCCTGGGGGGATGAATCCATGACTGCTGTGCCCCCGTGACGGACCGCCTGAGGCCTGACGGCTGGCCGAGGCTATGAGGGCCTGCGGAAGTGGAAATGGCGCGCCCGGCAGGATTCGAACCCACGACCCCCTGGTTCGTAGCCAGGTACTCTATCCAACTGAGCTACGGGCGCGCTGAGACCGTGATCATAGCACGACTTCGGGGCGTGAGAGTGGGGCGCCCGTTGGGCCGGCACGCCCGTTCCCGCTCATCCACCGGCGGCGAGCAGGGCGATCTTCATCAGGTCGGCCATGCTGCGTGCATCGAGCTTGTCCATGATGTTGGCGCGGTGCGCCTCGACCGTCTTGATGCTGATCCCGAGGTCGTCGGCGATCTGCTTGTTGAGGCGCCCCGCAACGATCCGCTCGAGCACCTGCTGCTCGCGCTGAGTCAGCCGCGCGAGACGCTCGCGTGCAGGCTGCCCGGCGAGGGCGCGGCGACGCGAGGCTTCGCTGCGTTCGATGCATTGCCGCACGATCGCGCAGAGATGCTCGGCATTGAAGGGCTTCTCGAGGAAGTCCACCGCGCCTCGCTTCATGCTCGCAACCGCCATCGGCACATCGCCGTGGCCGGTGACGAAGAGCAGCGGCACGCCGAGGCCGCGCCGCAGCAGTTCCTCGTGCAGTTCCAGGCCGCTCATGCCGGGCATGCGAACGTCGACGATCAGGCAGGCCGCGTGGGCCTCGAGCTCCTCGGCGGACGCGAGCAGCTGCTCGGCGCTGGCGTGGGTCCGTACGGCGAATCCGTTGGCCTCGAGCAGCCAGCCGAGCGAGTCGCGCACCGCCTCGTCGTCGTCGACGACATGAACGATCGCCACGGGCACGGCTGCGGGCTCGATCGGCTGCGCACGGCCGCCACCGTTCACGCCGCGCTCCCCGCCCGCGGGAGGCCGACCAGCGGCAGCGTGAAGCGCAGGGCGCAGCCCTGGTCGGGCCCGTGTTCTGCCCACAGGCGACCCTGGTGCGATTCGATGATGGATCGGCAGATGTTCAGGCCCATGCCCATGCCCTCCCGCTTGGTGGTGAAGAATGGCTCGAACAGGCGCTCGACCGCTTCGGGCGTGAGCCCGGGCCCGTTGTCGATGACCGCGAACTCCAGCGTTTCGCCGCGCCGCACCACGCTGACCCGCAGTACTGGCCGGCGAGATCCGTGCATCGCCTCGAGCCCGTTGCGGATCAGGTTCAGCAGCACCTGCTCGATCAGGATCGGGTCGGCCATCAGCGGCGGCAACCCGTCAGGCATCTCGGTCTCGATGCGCAGCCCCTGGCGACGCGCCTCGATGCCGGCGAGCCCGACCGCCTCGGCGATCAGGTCGGCGGCTCGACAGGGCCGACGCTCCGGTTCGCTGCGCTTCACGAAGGCGCGGATGCGCCGGATCACCATGCCCGCCCGCTCCGCCTGCGTGGCGGTGCGCTCGATCACCGCGAGAATTTCGTCGGTGCCGGGTACCTCCCCGCGATCGAGCCGGGCGCGCATTCGTGCGGCGAGTCCGGTGGCGTAGTTGGCGATCGCGGTCAGCGGCTGGTTGAGCTCGTGGGCGAGCGAGGAAGCCATCTCGCCCATCGTCACCAGACGCGCGGTCTGGCCGAGCTTCTGGGTCTGCTCGCGCTGGCGGTCCTCGGCCTGTCGGCGGCGCGTCACGTCGGCCGCCATCAGCATCCGGGCGGCTCGGCCGTCCACCCAGCGCAGTTCGTGCGCATGGACCTCCAGCCAGCGCTCGGGCCCGGCAAGCCGGGTCTCGAAGGGCTGGCCCGTGGTCTGACCGATCGCTTCGGCTGCGATCGCGAGGGCCGCGGCCGGGTGCTCGGCGAACATCGCCCGGAAGGCTCGGTTGGCGAACAGGGGTTCCGCGGTCGCCGGCGCGGACGCCATATCCGGGATCGCCGCGGCCTCGGCCTCGGGAACTGACGGCCCGTCGTCGGCGAGGACCCAGATCGCGGCGTCCAGCGCGTCGAGCACCGTCGTGAAGCGCTCATGAGCCGCGGCGAGTGCCTCGCGGCTGCGCTTGGGCTCGGTGATGTCGGTGATCGAGCTCATCCAGCCGCTCTGATGACCCTCCCGATCGATCAGCGGCGACACGTACATGCGTGCATCGAAGCTGCTGCCGTTGCGCCGACGGATGCGCACCTCGAAGCCGGAGGCCGGCGCCTCGCCGGCGAGCACCCGCTGCAGCTGCGCATGGTGGATCGCGATGTCCTCGGGATGCCAGTAGGTGTAGGGCGCACGCTGGCCGACGAGCTCGTCGCGGCTGTAGCCGGTCATCGCGCAGAAGGCCCGGTTGACGTAGAGGATCCGCCCTTCGAGATCGAAGGCCCGCATGCCGGTGAGCATCGAATCTTCCATCGCCTGGCGAAAGGAGGTCTCGGCGGCAAGCGCGGTCTCGGCCCGCTTGCGTTCGGTCACGTCATGGGCGACACCGTAGAGCGTGGTCGCACCGCCCTGCGCATCGCCGCGCAGCGACCACTGCAGCCAGCGCCAGCCGTTGGCATCCTCGAAGCGCGCCTCGACGCCGGCCGCGGCGCCCGGCTGGGCGGCCTGGCGCAGCGCCCCCGCGAGCCGGTCGCGATCCCAGGGGTGGCCGAGGTCTGTCAGGGTGCGCGGCGCCGCGAAGGTACCGAAGATCTGCGTGAAGGCGGGGTTGACCCGGATGAAGCGGCCGGTGTCGTCCAGGATGCACATCGGGTCGCCGGACAGCCGGAAAAGGCGGTCACGTGCGGCCTCGGCGCTCAGCCGGCGCCGCGCATGCCGCCACAGCAGCGCCAGGCTGGCCGCGCTCGCCACCCCCAGTCCGATCACCGCGAGCACCAGGCTGCGCTCGAGCAGACGGGGGCGCGCATCGAAAACGCTGGCCCGCAGTCGCACGCCGTTGCCCGGCGGGTCGAGGGGCAACTCGTAGCTCAGGTTGGCCTCGTGGATGTGGCGCGGTGACGTGCTCTCGAGCACGCTGCCGCCCTGGTCGACCAGCGCGACCTGGTAGCGCTCGCGCACCTCGGGTGCGAGATGGACGGTGAGCAGTCGCCGCAGCGAGTAACCGGCCACCAGCGTGCCACCGAAGCCGCCCTCGCCGGGCAACGGCACGTGCAGTTCCACGAGCAGCTCGTTGGCCTCGCCGAGAAAGGGCGCCGACCACACCGGGCGGCGGCTTTCGCGCGCCTCGTGGAAGCTGCCGAAGCCAGCCGAGTCCTCGACACGGGTGCCGGGGGCGCGAAGCGAGACGCCCGGCACGCCGCCGGCGACACGCAGCCAGCCGACGCGGCGTTCGCGATCGATCAGGGCGAGGTAGGCGACCTCGCCGTGCCGAGCAAGAAACTCGCGGCCGACGTCGGCCGCGGCTCCGGCCGGGCCGCGGGCCAGGCCTTCCCGGCCCGCGGCCATCAGTTCGTCCTGCGCGTCGCGCAGGCGCAGCCGGATCGACTGCTGGGCCCATTCGATGTCGCGGTACAGCGCCTGCCGCTGGTGGCCTTCCTCGACCCGCTGCAGGTACCACATCAGCGCGCCCATCAGCACGGCGAAGGCGAGCAGGCCGGCAGCATGGGTGAGGGTGAACCACTGGATCGACCGCAGCTCGGCCTGCGGCGAGCCATCGAGCAGGGGGGCTTTCATGACGAACGGCAGTGTAGGCGCGCAACGCGAGCCCGCTGCTCGTTCGCTTCTCAAAATATCACAATATGAAAACGTGTTGCATATAACGCAAAGTGCGCTTGCCGCGCCTCGGCGCCCCTCCTAGAATCGGTCGTGTCGTCGAGGGCGCTGCATCGCGCGCGCCCGCCGCGCCCACCGGGAGAAACCATGTCCGCCGTTCCCAGTTCCCTGCCGGCCTCCGGCTCGCCCTCCGACGTCGATCCCCAGGAAACGCAGGAGTGGCTCGACGCCCTCGAGGCTGTCCTCGACCGCGAGGGGCCCGAGCGGGCCCACTTCCTTCTCGAGTCACTGATCGAGAAGGCCCGCCGCTCCGGCGCCTTCATCCCCTTCTCGGCCAACACTGCCTACATCAACACGATTCCGGTTCAGCTCGAGGACCGCTCGCCGGGCAACGCGGAGTTCGAGGAACGGATCCGCTCGTACATCCGCTGGAACGCGATGGCGATGGTCGTGCGCGCCAACCGGCACAACCCGCCCGATGGCGGCGATCTCGGCGGCCACATCGCCTCCTTCGCGTCGCTCGCCACGATGATCGGCGCCGGCATGAACCACTTCTGGCATGCGCCGCACGAGGGCCACGGCGGCGACCTGGTCTACTTTCAGGGCCACTCGGCGCCCGGCATCTACGGTCGCGCCTACCTCGAGGGGCGGCTGACCGAGGCGCAGCTCCTCAATTTCCGCCAGGAGGTCGACGGTCGCGGCCTGTCCTCATACCCGCATCCGAAGCTGATGCCCGACTTCTGGCAGTTCCCCACGGTCTCGATGGGGCTCGGGCCGCTGATGGCGATCTACCAGGCGCGCTTCCTGAAGTACCTGCATGCGCGCGGCATCGCCGATACCACCAACCGCAAGGTCTGGGTCTTCTGCGGCGACGGCGAGATGGACGAGCCCGAGTCGCTGGGCGCCATCGGCATGGCGGCGCGCGAGAAGCTCGACAACCTGATCTTCGTCGTCAACTGCAACCTGCAGCGCCTGGACGGACCGGTGCGGGGCAACGGCAAGATCATCCAGGAGCTCGAGGGCGAGTTCCGCGGTTCCGGCTGGAACGTGATCAAGCTGATCTGGGGGTCCTACTGGGACCCGCTGCTGGCCCGCGACAAGGAGGGCATCCTGCAGCGCATCATGGAGGAGACCGTCGACGGCGAGTACCAGGCCTACAAGGCCAACGATGGCGGCTACGTGCGGCGCCATTTCTTCGGCAAGCATCCGAAGCTGCTGGAGATGGTGTCGCGCATGACCGACGATGACATCTGGCGCCTGAATCGCGGCGGTCACGATCCGCACAAGGTCTACGCGGCCTTCGCCGCCGCGGTGCGCCACCGTGGCCAGCCGACCGTGATCCTCGCCAAGACCGTCAAGGGTTACGGCATGGGGCGCGCCGGCGAGGCCAAGAACCCGACGCACCAGCTGAAGAAACTCGACGCCCAGACCATCCGGGAGTTCCGCGATCGGTTCAACATCCCGGTGCCCGATGAGCGGCTCGACGAGCTGCCCTTCTACCGTCCCTCCGACGACGCGCCCGAGATGCAGTACATGCACGAGCGGCGCCGTGCGCTCGGCGGCTACGTGCCACAGCGCCGCCGTCAGGCCGACGAGAAGCTCGTCGTGCCCGAGCTGTCGGCGCTGCAGGCGGTGCTCGAGCCCACGCCCGATGGGCGCGAGATCTCGACGACCCAGGCCTTCGTGCGAGTGCTCACCGCGCTGATCCGCGACAAGTCCATCGGGACGCGCATCGTACCCATCGTGCCCGACGAAGCGCGAACCTTCGGCATGGAGGGCATGTTCCGGCAGCTCGGCATCTACGCGCCGGAAGGCCAGAAGTACACCCCGGTCGACAAGGACCAGGTCATGTACTACCGCGAGGACAAGGCCGGCCAGATCCTCGAGGAGGGCATCAACGAGGCCGGTGCGTTCAGTTCCTGGATCGCGGCGGCCACGTCGTACTCGACCAACAACCGCCAGATGCTGCCGTTCTACATCTACTACTCGATGTTCGGCTTCCAGCGCATCGGCGATCTCGCGTGGGCTGCCGGCGACATGCAGGCACGCGGGTTCCTGCTCGGCGGGACAGCCGGCCGCACCACGCTGAACGGCGAGGGCCTGCAGCACGAGGACGGGCACAGCCACGTGCTGTCGTCGACGATCCCGAACTGCGTGTCCTACGACCCGGCGTTCGCGCACGAGCTCGCGGTGATCATCCACGACGGCCTGCACCGCATGGTCACCCGGCAGGAGAACGTCTTCTACTACCTGACGGTGATGAACGAGAACTACGCGCACCCGGGGCTACGCGCCGGTGACGAGGAAGGCATCATCCGGGGCATGTACCTGCTGCGACCGGGGCAGGCGGGCGGCACCCGCGTGCAGCTGCTCGGCTCGGGGACCATCCTGCGCGAAGTGCTCGCGGCCGCCGATCTCCTCGAGCAGGACTGGCATGTGGGCGCCGATGTCTGGAGCGTCACCAGCTTCACCGAGCTGCGACGCGACGGCGCCGATTGCGAGCGCTGGAACCTGCTGCACCCGGAGGAGCCGCAGCGCACGCCCTACGTGGCGCGTCAGCTCGCGGCGCACGCGGGGCCGGTGGTCGCCTCGACCGACTACATGAAACTGTTCGCCGACCAGATCCGGCCCTACCTGCCGCGGGGACGCGACTTCCGCGTGCTGGGCACCGACGGATTCGGGCGTTCGGACTTCCGCGCGAAGCTGCGCGAGCACTTCGAGGTCAACCGCCACTTCGTCGTGGTCGCGGCGCTGCGCGCGCTCGCCGACGAGGGCGCGGTGCCGATGAAGTCGGTCGCCGACGCGATCGCGCGCTACGGCATCGATCCCGACAAGCCCAACCCGATGACCGCCTGAGGCCGCCGCCATGAGCTCAATGATCGAGGTCGAGGTTCCGGACATCGGCGATTTTGCCGAGGTCGAGGTGATCGAGCTGCTGGTGAAACCCGGCGACGAGGTGGTCGCGGAGCAGTCGCTGATCACGGTGGAGTCGGACAAGGCGTCGATGGAGATCCCGTCGTCGGCGTCGGGCACGGTGCGCGAGCTGAGGGTCAAGCTCGGCGACAAGGTCGCCAAGGGCAGCGTGGTGCTTGTGCTCGAGGCGCAAGGCGCGGGCGGCGCGGGAGCTGCCGCGCCTGCCGCAGCCCTCGCGCCGGCCCTCGCGCCGGCCGCGGCCCTCGCGCCGGCCGCAGCCGACGCGGCTCCGGCCTCGGGCCGCTCGCCGGCTCCCGCGAGCGACACCGCGTCGCAGCCCGCGGCGATGGTTGCGTCCGCAACTGTCCCGGCCGCGCCTGCCGAGGCGCGGGTCAGCACCGATGCCCGGCAGCCGCCACTCGCGCTCGAAGCCGGCGAAGCCGAGCATGTCGTCAAGCCGCATGCGTCGCCGTCGGTGCGGCAGTTCGCGCGTGAACTCGGCGTCGACCTGCATCGCGTGCGGGGAACCGGCCCGAAGCAGCGGATCACGCGCGACGACGTTCGCGCCTTCGTCAAGGGTGTCATCGCGCAGGCCGCGGCCCCGGTCGCCGCCCCGGCGCCCGCGCCGGCAGGCCATGGCGTCGGTCTTTCGCTGCTCCCCTGGCCCAAAGTCGACTTCGCGAAGTTCGGGCCGGTCGAGAGCCGCCCGCTGCCGCGCATCCGCCGGATTTCGGGCGCGAACCTGCACCGCAACTGGGTGATGATTCCGCATGTCACGAACCACGACGATGCCGACATCACCGAGCTCGAGGCCTTCCGCGTGCAGCTCAACCGCGAGCACGAGAAGGCCGGCGTCAAGCTCACGATGCTCGCCTTCCTGATCAAGGCCTGCGTGTCGGCGCTGCAGCGCTTCCCGGAATTCAACGCCTCGCTCGACGGCGAATCGCTCGTCCTCAAGCGCTACTTCCACATCGGCTTCGCGGCCGATACCCCCAACGGGCTGGTGGTGCCGGTGGTGCGCGATGCCGACCAGAAAGGCGTGCTGCAGCTCGCGCGCGAGACCGCCGAGCTCGCGGCGAAGGCACGCGACGGCAAGCTCGCGCCAGGCGACATGCAGGGCGGCTGCTTCTCGATCTCGAGCCTTGGCGGCATCGGCGGCACCTACTTCACGCCCATCGTCAACGCGCCGGAGGTCGCGATCCTCGGCGTCTGCCGCTCCTCGACGCGCCCGGTCTGGAACGGTCGCGAGTTCGCCCCGCGGCTGATGCTGCCGCTGTCGCTGTCCTACGACCATCGGGTGATCGACGGCGCCGCCGCCGCGCGCTTCAATGCGCACCTCGCCCAGGTCCTGGCCGATTTCCGCCGGGTGCTGCTGTGAGCGGCGCGTCATTCGCAGGGAGCAGCCGATGAGCGCGGCGATCGAGGTCGAGGTTCCGGACATCGGCGATTTTGCCGAGGTCGAGGTGATCGAGCTGCTGGTGAAACCTGGCGACGTGGTGGTCGCGGAGCAGTCGCTGATCACGGTGGAGTCGGACAAGGCGTCGATGGAGATCCCATCGTCGGCGTCGGGCACGGTGCGCGAGCTGAGGGTCAAGCTCGGCGACAAGGTCGCCAAGGGCAGCGTGGTGCTGGTGCTCGAGGCCGACGAAGCGGTGGGCGGCGTGGCGGCGTCGGCTGCCGGCGCGCCGGCGGGGTCGGCCCCCGCGCCTGCGGCACCCGCCGCGGCGTCAACCGGAGCAAGCGCCGCGCCTGCCGGTGCCGTCGTGCGGGCGGCCGACGCGCATTGCGCGCTCCTCGTGCTCGGCGGCGGGCCCGGCGGCTACTCGGCGGCCTTCCGTGCGGCCGACCTCGGCCTGAACACGGTGATCGTCGAGCGCTACCCGACGCTCGGCGGTGTGTGCCTGAATGTGGGCTGCATTCCGTCCAAGGCGCTGCTGCATGTGGCGGCTCTGGTCGACGAGGCCCGTGGGCTCGCGGCCCATGGCGTCTCGTTCGGCGAGCCGACCATCGACCTTGCCGGCCTGCGCGGCTGGAAGGACAAGGTGGTGGGCAAGCTCACCGGCGGACTTGCCGGCATGGCGCGGGCGCGCAAGGTCGAGATCGTCCGAGGCGTGGCACGTTTTCTCGATGCGAACCACGTCGAGGTCGTGCTCACCGAGGGGCCCGGGCAGCAGCCCACCGGCGAGCGGCGCACGATCCGCTTCGAGCAGGCGATCATCGCCGTCGGCAGCCAGCCGGTCAGGCTGCCCTTCCTGCCCGACGACCCCCGCATCGTCGATTCCACCGGCGCACTCGCGCTGCGCGAGCGTCCGGGCCGGATGCTCGTGATCGGCGGCGGCATCATCGGACTGGAGATGGGGACGGTCTACTCGACGCTCGGTGCCCGCCTCGATGTGGTCGAGATGCAGCCGGGACTCATGCCCGGCGCCGATCGCGACCTCGTCAAGGTCTGGCAGAAATTCAATGCGCACCGCTTCGACCGCGTGATGCTGCGCACCCGAACCGTCAGCGCGCAGGCGCTGCCCGAGGGCATCCTTGTCAGCTTCGAGGGCGACGAGGCCCCGCCCGAGCCGCAACGCTACGACCTCGTGCTGTCGGCCGTCGGGCGCAGCCCGAATGGCGCGCGCATCGGCGCCGAGCAGGCGGGCGTCGCGGTCGACGCGCGCGGCTTCATCGCGGTCGATCGGCAGATGCGCACCGGCGTGCCGAACATCTTCGCGATCGGCGACGTGGTCGGGCAGCCGATGCTCGCGCACAAGGCGGTTCACGAAGGTCATGTCGCCGCCGAGGCGGCGGCCGGCCACAAGGCCTTCTTCGATGCGAGCGTGATCCCCTCGGTGGCCTACACCGATCCCGAGATCGCATGGGTCGGTCTCACGGAAGACGACGCGAAGGCACGCGGTGTCGAGATCACGAAGGGGCTGTTCCCGTGGGCGGCATCCGGGCGCGCGATCGCCAACGGCCGCGACGAAGGTTTCACGAAGCTGCTCTTCGATGCGCAGAGCCATCGCATCGTCGGCGGCGGCATCGTGGGGCCCCACGCGGGCGATATGATCGGCGAGGTGGCGCTGGCGATCGAGATGGGCGCCGACGCGGTCGACATTGGCCGCACCATTCATCCACACCCCACGCTCGGCGAGTCCATCGGCCTGGCCGCCGAGGCTGCCGAAGGCGTGTGCACCGACCTGCCGCCGCCGAGGCGTCGCTGAACCCCTACCGGTCTGCCTGGAGCCCTTGCCCATGACCCGCAGCATCCGCATCTTCATCGACGGCGAGGCCGGCACCACCGGCCTTGGCATCCGCGAGCGGCTCGCACCGCTGGCCGGCATCGAGATCGTCTCGATCGATCCCGAGCGCCGCAAGGACCCCGCCGCCAAGCGCGACCTGATGGCCGGGGTCGATGCGGTGGTGCTGTGCCTGCACGACGATGCTGCGCGCGAAACCGTCGCGCTCGCCGATGCGCTGGGTGCGGCCGCGCCGCGCCTGCTCGATGCAAGCAGCGCGCACCGCACCGCATCGGGCTGGGTCTATGGTTTCGCCGAGCTGGCGCCCGGTCAGGCCGACGCCATCCGCGCCGCGGCCCGGGTCACGAACCCGGGCTGCTATCCCACGGGTGCGATCGCGCTGTTGCGGCCGCTGGTCGATGCCGGGGTGCTCCCGACCGACTATCCGGTGGCGATTCCGGCGGTCAGCGGCTACAGCGGCGGTGGTCGCTCGATGATCGAGGCTCATGAGGCGGGCAAGGCGCCGGCCTTCGAGTACTACGGGCTGGGACTCGAGCACAAGCACCTGCCCGAGATCCAGGCCTGCACCGGGCTGACCCGTCGACCGATCTTCCTGCCTTCGGTGGGAAGTTATCGCCAGGGGATGCTGGTGACGGTGCCGTTGCACCTCGACCTGCTGTCGGGGCAGCCCTCGAGCGCGAAACTGCACGAGATCCTCGCCGAGCGCTATCGGGACTGTGCCGGCGTGCGTGTGCTGGCGCCGATGGTCGACGGCCGGATCGAGCCGGAGGCCCTAAACGACACCGATGCGATGGAGCTTCGGGTCTTCGGCAACGACGCCCGTCGGCAGGCGGTGCTCGTGGCGCGCCTCGACAACCTCGGCAAGGGCGCCTCGGGCGCCGCGGTGCAGAACCTGCGGCTGATGTTCGGGCTCTGAGGCCCGACGCCCACGCGCGCCGCCTAAGGTTCGACTCCCGAGGCTAGACGCCCGGGACGTGGGGCTTGAGGCGCGGGGCTCGAGGCGCGGGGCGCCGCTCCAGGCGGTGCCCCGGCAGCCTGCCAGGCGCGCTACTTCTTGCCTTCTTCCTGCAGCTGGCGCATGAAGGCCGCGCCGGGATCCTCTTCCTTGGGCTGGCCGTCTTCGCCCTTTTCCTCGTCGTCCCTGTCGCCGTAGCCGTCCTGCAGTTCGATCTTCACGTTCTCGGTGTCGAGCTTCTGCTTGGGACCAAGGGCGTACAGCGCGACCGACGGGAAGGCGATGATTACCGCGACCATGACCAGCTGCAGGATCACGAAGGCCACCGAGCCCTTGTAGATCTCGGCGGTGGTGACCTTGGCGACCACCTTCTTCGTGACCCTGTCGACGTAATCCTCGTCGGGCGCCACGCTGCGCAGGTAGAACAGCGCGAAGCCGAAGGGCGGCGTCAGGAACGCGGTCTGGATGTTCATCGCGATCATCACGCCGAACCAGACGAGATCGACGTCGAGCTTCTCGGCGACCGGTCCGAGCAGCGGCAGCAGGATGAAGGCGATCTCGAAGAAGTCGATGAAGCAGCCGAGGACGAAGATCAGCGCGTTGACGAAGATCAGGAAGCCCAGCTGCCCCCCGGGCAGTGAGGTGAACAGCTTCTCGACCCAGTGCGGACCGTCGATACCCTGGAAGCTCAGGCTGAAGATCGTCGAGCCGATCAGCACGAAGATCACGAAGCTCGAAAGCTTGGCGGTCGAGTGCAGGGCCTGGGTCATCAGGGGCCAGTTCAGCTGCCGGCGCACGCCCGCGAGCACCATCGCGCCCACCGCACCCATCGCGCCGCCTTCGGTGGGCGTGGCCACGCCCAGGAAGATCGTGCCGAGCACGAGGAAGATCAGCAGCAGCGGCGGGATCAGCACGAAGGTCACGCGTTGCGCGAGCGTCGACAGCAGCTTCAGTCCGAGCAGCCGGAACACCGACGAGATCGCGAAGGCGCTGAACACGCCCACCGTGAGTGCCATCACGATCACTTCATCGGTGGGCGGCTTGTCGGTGCTGGTACGGCCCAGGGCGGCGAGGATATCGGGGTAGAACTTCCCGAAGCCCACGCCAATCGCCACCGAGATCACGAACAGCACGCCGAGCGAGGCATGGCCAGACGAACCGTTCGCTTCGCGGTAGATGCGTGCCTCGGGCGGCAACGCCGGAACCCAGGACGGCCGCACCACCGCGACCGCCGCGATGAAAAGGCAGAAAAGGCCCACCAGCATGAAGCCGGGGATGAAGGCGGCGAGGTACATGTCGCCGACCGAGCGGCCGAGCTGGTCGGCGATGACGATCAGCACCAGGGACGGCGGGATGATCTGCGCGAGCGTGCCCGACGCGGTGATCGCGCCGGTGGCGATCGGCCGGTTGTAACCGTAGCGCAGCATGATCGGCAGCGAGATCAGGCCCATCGAGATTACCGAGGCCGCCACCACGCCGGTGGTCGCGGCGAGCATCGCACCGACGATGATCACCGCGAAGGCCACACCGCCACGCACCGGGCCGAAGACCTGACCCACGGTCTCGAGCAGGTCTTCGGCCATGCCGCTTCGCTCGAGTATCAACCCCATGAAGGTGAAGAAGGGGATCGCGAGCAGCGTGTCGTTCTGCATGATGCCGACCAGCCGCAGCGGCAGCGCCTGCAGCAGCTGCATCGTCATCATGTTCAGCTCGATGGCGATGAAGCCGAAGAACATGCCGCAGGCGGCCAGGCTGAAGGCCACCGGGAAACCGGTCAGCAGAAAGACGATCAGCGAGCCGAACATGATCGGCGCGAGATTCTCCGTGATCAGACTCATCGTGCTTCTCCGTTGCCGGCCTGCGCACCCTGCTGCAGGGTCTGGCGCTTCAGGTCCTCGATGAGCTTTTCCTCGGCCGACTGCTCACGTACCGCGGCCACCGGGTCGGGGCCGAGTCCGCGCACGAAGGCGAGGCGTTTGATGAATTCGGAAACCGCCTGCGCGGCAAGCAGCACGAAGGCCACCGGCATCAGCGCGTAGAGCGGCCAGCGGATCAGACCGCCCGCGTTACTCGACACCTCGCCGCTGACCCACGCGTTGACCAGAAGCGGCCACGACATCCAGGCCACCCAGGCGCACAGCGGCAGGATGAAGATCACGATGCCCACCATCTCGATCCAGGTGCGCACTCGTGCCGACCAGCGTCCGGCGAGCGCATCGATGCGCACGTGTTCGTTGCGCAGGTACACATAGCCCGCGGCCAGCAGGTACACGCCCGCGAACAGGTACCACTGGATCTCAAGCAGCGCGTTGGAGCTCATCGAGAAGGCCTTGCGCACGATCGCGTTGCCCGCGCTGATCAGGACCGAGCCCAGGATCAGCCACAGCGTGAGACGGCCGATGCGCTCGTTGATCGCGTCGATGACGCGGCAGAAGCCAAGCAATCTGGTCACGGGAGAAAGCCCTCCGGGTAAACCATCGAAACGCAGGCGCCGCAGCGTTCAAGGAACGCTGCGGCGCCATGACCGGGCCTCATGATGCCTGAGGCCCGGCTTCTCCGGGCGATCAGCGACGTGCCGAGGCCATGAAGTCGTCGAAGGTGTTCTCGGTCACCCGGAACCAGGTGATCTGGTCGCGCTGGAAGCCGAAGTAATGGTCATGCAGTTTCTTGAACTCGGCGCTCTTGGCCATCGTCTCGGCATAGACCTCCTGCGTGGCCTTGAAGCAGGCTTCCATGACCGGACGCGGGAAGGCGCGCAGCACGGTGCCGCCGGCCACCAGACGCTTGAGCGCCTGCGGGTTGCCGGCGTCGTAGCGCGCCATCATGGCGGTGTTGCCTTCCTCGTTGGCGGCTTCCCAGGCAGCGCGGAAGTCGGGCGGCAGCGCATCCAGCGCCTTCTGGTTGACGATGCTGTGCAGCGCCGGGCCGCCCTCCCACCAGCCGGGGTAGTAGTAGAACTTGGCCACCTTGTTGAAGCCGAGTTTCTCGTCGTCGTAGGGACCGACCCACTCGGCGGCGTCGATCGTGCCCTTCTCGAGCGCCGGATAGATGTCGCCACCGGCGATCTGCTGGGGCACAACCCCCAGCTTGGTGAGAACCTGGCCGGCGAAGCCGCCCACCCGGAACTTCAGGCCCTTGAGATCGTCGACGGTGTTGATCTCCTTGCGGAACCAGCCGCCCATCTGCGCGCCGGTGTTGCCGTTCAGGAAGCAGACAACTCCGCTCTTGCGGGCGAACTCGTTGAACACCTTCTCGCCGCCGCCCTGATGCCACCAGGCGTTGTACTGGCGCTGGTTCAGGCCGAAGGGGATCGCGGTGCCCACCGCCCAGCTCGGCTCCTTGCCGAAGTAGTAGTACATCGCGGTGTGGCCGGCCTCGACGGTGCCGTTTTGCACGGCGTCGAGAACCTGAAGGCCGGGGACGATCTCGCCGGCGGCATGCACGGTGATCTGGAAGCGGTTGTTGGTGATCTGCGCGACCCGCCGTGCGACGACCTCTGCCGATCCGTAGATGGTGTCGAGCGACTTCGGGAAACTCGAGGCAAGGCGCCAGCGCACGGTGGGCTGGGCGCGCACGATGGCGGGGGCGGCGAGGGCGCCGACGGCGGCACCGGCACTGGCCGTGCCGAGGAACTTGCGACGTTGCATGAGGGAAGTCTCCGGAGGGTTGACGTTGACTGCCGGCGGCAGGATTTATGGAACGCGGCGCAGCTTAATCCGTGCCCGCGAGGTCGACCTATCCGGATTTTCCCTGCCCGCGCGCGTCTCGGGCTCTTTATCCCCGCACGGCTGGCGGGCATGCGGCCCGGCTCGGAGCCGGCTCGCGCATCCCGGCGCGGACTCGGAGCCGGTAAATGAATCCCGGCGCGGGCTCGCGGAACGGGTTGACGGGCTCTCAGCCCAGGCGCGCTCTGGCCCTTGCGATCGCCGCTCGCACCTGCTGCGGTGCGGTGCCGCCAATGTGCTGCCTCGATGCCACCGAGCCCTCCGGGCTGAGGCAGGCAAAGACATCGTCGTCGATCTGCGTCGCGAAACGGCGCAGCTCCTCCAGGGGCAGGTCGGCCAGGTCGCAGCCCGCGGCCGCCGCATGCCGGACGGCGAGTGCGACCGCCTCGTGGGCGTCGCGAAAGGGCATGCCGCGGCGAACCAGGTAGTCGGCAAGATCGGTGGCGGTCGCGAAGCCCTCGGCGGCGGCGGCCCGCATGCGCCCGGGCCTGGCCTCGATGCCGCGTACCATGTCGGCGAACAGCCGAAGGGTTTCCTCGAGGGTGTCGGCGGTGTCGAAGAGCGGCTCCTTGTCTTCCTGGTTGTCCTTGTTGTAGGCCAGCGGCTGGCCCTTCATCAGCATCAGCAACGCCATCAGGTGGCCGCTGACCCGTCCGCTCTTGCCCCGTGCGAGCTCGGGAACGTCGGGGTTCTTCTTCTGCGGCATGATCGACGAGCCGGTGCAGAAGCGGTCAGGCAGGTCGATGAAACCCACGCGCGGCGACATCCAGATCACGAGTTCTTCGGACAGCCGTGACACATGGGTCATCACGAGCGCCGCGGCGGCGCAGAATTCGATGGCGAAGTCGCGGTCGGACACCGCGTCCAGCGAGTTCTCGCAGACCCCGTCGAATCCGAGTGCGCGCGCGACTTGCTCGCGGTCGATCGGGTAGCTGGTACCCGCCAGCGCTGCCGCGCCCAGCGGCAGGCGGTTCAGCCGGCGGCGGCAGTCAGCCATCCGGCTCGCGTCGCGGGCGAACATCTCGACGTAGGCCAGCAGGTGGTGGCCGAACGTGATCGGCTGGGCAACCTGCAGGTGAGTGAAGCCCGGCATGATGGTGTCGGCATGCTGCTCGGCCACGTCGATCAGCGCGCGTTGCAGCTCGGTCAGCAGCGTGCCGATCAGGTCGATGCGCTCGCGCAGCCAAAGCCGGATGTCGGTGGCGACCTGATCGTTGCGCGACCGTGCGGTGTGCAGGCGCTTGCCCGCGTCGCCGACGAGCTCGGTGAGCCGCTTCTCGATGTTGAGGTGAACGTCCTCGAGATCGAGGCTCCAGGCGAAGCGGCCCGCCTCGATGTCGGCCCGGATCGTGGCCATGCCGGCCTCGATCGCGTCGAGATCGGCGCGGGTCAGCAGCCCGGTGTCGTGCAGCATCGCCGCATGCGCGAGCGACCCCTGGATGTCCTGGAGCGCAAGCCGCTGGTCGAAGCCCACCGACGCGGTGTAGCGCTTCACGAGTTCGGAAACCGGCTCGGAGAAGCGGCCGGACCATGCCTGCGATTTCTTGGAAAACTGATCTGTCATAATCAACCGATTATAGAAGAGAGGTCCATGCAGCCGGCCAGTCAGTTGCCCCCGGTGATGGGCTCGGTGGTTTCGCGGCGTGCGTCCGACGGCGCCGACGTCCCCGTCATCCCCGACTGCTGCAACCTTGGCATCAACGCGCGCATCCTTGTCGCGCTGAACGCGGGGGCACTGCTGCTGGCGGCCCTCACCGGCGAGTCGGTGGCCGATGCGCTTACCCGGGCGGCGGTCATCTGCGGGGTTCTCGAGCCGGTCGCGATCGCGTCGCTGGTCGCGCTTTGCGCGGCTCGCCGTCTGGCCAGCGGTCGCTCGCTGCGTGCCCAGTGGGCGATCGGGCTTTCGGTGCCCGCCGCCATCGTGCTGATCGCGGGCCTGATCGCCGCGCCCTTCGTGGCCCCGGATCTTTCCCGGACGGGGCTTGCCGCCTGGCTCGGGTTGCGCTGCCTGGCGGCGGTCGCGGTGGCTGCGGCCTTCTTCGAGTTCTTCAGGCTGCGCGCCCTTTCGTTCGCGCCCTCGCTCGCCGATGCCCGCCTGCAGGCGCTGCAGGCGCGCATCCGTCCGCACTTCCTGTTCAACAGCCTGAACACGGTGCTCGGACTGATGCGCGGCGATCCGCGCCGCGCCGAGCATACGCTCGAGAACCTCGCCGACCTGTTCCGGGTCTTCATGCGCGACACTCGCGAACTCGTTCCGCTGGACGAGGAAGCGGTCACCTGCCAGCAGTACGTCGCGATCGAGGAACTTCGCCTCGGCGAGCGGTTGCGGGTCGAGTGGCACCTCGACGAGATGCCGGGCGATGCGCTGCTGCCCTCGTTGCTGCTGCAACCGCTGCTCGAGAACGCGGTGCACCACGGCATCGAGCCAAGCACCGAGCAGGGCCTGATCAGCGTGACCATCGGCAGGGTCGGTGAGCGGGTGCGGGTCGAGATCCTCAACCCGATCCCGGCCGAGGCCCCTGTCAGAGCCGGCAACCAGATGGCGTTGTCCAACGTTCGGGAGCGCCTGATGCTGCTGTACGATATGGAGGCTGAACTCAAGACCGGAGCGGTCGACGGGCAGTTTCGCGTACTGCTCGAATTTCCCTACCGAAAGGAGAGGCGACGCAGAGATGTCCGACGCCATTTCAGTCCTTATCGTTGACGACGAACCGGTCGCGCGTGCGCGGCTTCGCGAACTGCTCGCCGATCTCGCGCCCGAGTTCCCGCACCGGGTGGTTGCCGAGGCCGCGAACGCGCCGGAAGCGCTCTCGCAGATCGACCTGTACAACCCGCAGGTCGTGCTCCTCGACATCCAGATGCCCGGCATGACCGGCATCGAACTCGCGCGCCACGTGTCGGCGCGGGCGATCGCTGCCGAGCCCCCTCGGCCGATGCCGCTCGTGATCTTCGTGACCGCCTTCGAGGAGTTCGCCGTCGATGCCTTCGAGGTCCGGGCCATCGACTACCTGCTCAAGCCGGTGCGCGCGCAGCGCCTGCTCGAGGCGCTCAAGCGCGCGCTCACTCGGCTGCCGGCCGACCAGATCCAGGCGATCGACCAGCTCGCCCGCGCCACGAACACCCGTCGGCGGCACCTCAGCGTGCACGAGCGTGGTCGAGTCATCCTGGTGCCGCTGGAGCAGGTCGTCTACCTGAAGGCGGAGCTCAAGTACATCACGGTGCGAACGCGCGAGCGGGAGTTCCTCATCGAGGAGTCGCTCACGTCCCTCGAGGAAGAGTTCATCGATCGCTTCGTCCGCATCCACCGCAACGCGCTCGTCGCCCGTCCGTCCATCGCCGGTTTCGAGCGGGTCACGCCCACCGGCGACGAGGAAGGGGGCGATCCCTACTGGCAGGTGGTCCTGCGCGACATCCCCGAGCGGTTGCCGGTCAGCCGCCGCCAGTGGTCGACGGTCAAGAATCTCGTGACCTGAGACCGAACCCGAGTCCGTTGCCGATGACCACGCCGAGCCTCGCCGCAGCCCAGTCCCAGCCCGAACCCCCCCGCCGCCTCGTGATCGCCTCGCGCGAGAGCCGGCTCGCGATGTGGCAGGCGCGCCATGTCCAGGCCCTGTTGCGCGAGCGCTACCCGCAGGCGAGCATCGAGATCCTGGGCATGACCACCGAGGGTGACCGGGTGCTCGATCGGGCGCTCTCCGAGATCGGCGGCAAGGGTCTGTTCACCAAGGAGCTCGAGGTCGCGCTGGCCGATGGTCGAGCCGACCTCGCCGTGCACTCCCTGAAGGATGTGCCGATGGTGCTGCCCGAGGGGTTCACGCTCGCGGCGGTGCTTGCCCGCGAGGATCCGCGCGATGCCTTCGTCTCCACCCGCTACCCCGGGCTCGAGGCGATGCCCGCGGGCGAAAGGGTCGGCACCTCGAGTCTGCGCCGTGCGGCCCTGATCCGTCGCCGCTTCCCCGGCCTCGATGTGCAGCCCCTGCGCGGCAACCTCGACACGCGCCTCGGCAAGCTCGATCGCGGCGAGTACGGCGCGATCGTTCTCGCCGCCGCCGGTCTGAAGCGCCTGGGGCTCGCCGAGCGCATCCGGTCGGTGGTGCCCGAGACGCTCAGCCTGCCGGCGGCAGGGCAGGGCGCGCTCGGCATCGAATGCCTTGCCTCGCGTGCCGATATCCTCGCCTGGGTCGGCGCGCTCGCCGACCCGCCGACCTGGGTGCAGGTCAGCGCCGAGCGCATGGTCTCGCGGCTGCTGGGCGGCAGCTGCCGTGTGCCCCTGGCGGCGTACTGCGTGGCGGCACCCGCCGGCGGATTGCGTCTGCGGGCCTGCGTGGCGAGCACCGACGGCCGCGAACTGGTCGAGGCCGACGAGCACACTGACGGCCACGACATCCCGAGCGCCGAGGCGCTCGGCGAACGCGTAGCGGCCCTGCTGGTCGAGCGCGGCGCGCGCGAGCTCCTCCCGCCAGGCCTCTGAGGGCGGTACGCATGGCGCGCTGCGGGCGGTGCCGCGCGGGCTGCCGTCCGCGGGCTACGAGAACGAGGCGCCGATGCGGGTCGTGCTGACCCATCCCGCGCCGCGCGGCAGCGCCCTGGCTGCCGGCCTGCGCGGCCTGGGGCATGCGGTCTGCGAACTGCCGCTGCGTCGCCTTCGTCCGCTCACCGGCGAACCGTCCGGGCGGGCGCCGCTCGAGGCGGCCGACGCCTTCGACTGGCTGGTCTTCGTCAGCCCGGGAGCGGTCGAGGCTGCGCTGCCGGTGCTGCTTGCGCGCCGGGGCGGCTGGGCTCGGGAAGGCATCGGCCTGGTCGGCCCCGGCACCGAGTCGGTGCTTCGTGCGGCCGGGCTGACGTCCGCGCAGACCGGGCGCTGGGTGCGGCCCGCTCGAGCACCCTACGATGCGCAGGCGCTGCTCGCGACCCCTCCCTTCGATGCGCCGGCCGGGTGCTCGATGCTGGTGATCCGAGGAGAGGGCGGGCGCGACGACTGGATCGACACGCTGCGTGCACGCGGTGCCTCGGTCGAGACGGTTGCCGTGCTGCGAGCCGAGCCGCTCGACCCGGATCCGGAGGCGCTCGCGCAGGCTTGCGCCTGGCTCGCGGCGTCGACCTCGGAACCGGTTGCCTTCGTGTTCACCACCGGCGACGCCATCGAGCGGCTCGATCGCCTGCTGCCGCCCGCGGGGCGAGCCACCGCGATCGCGCTGGCGGTGCATCCGCGGCTGGTGGGTCGGCTCGGCGAGCTCGGATGGTCGATGGCACGCCTGCTCGAGCCGGGTGAAGCGGGTCTGCGGCTCGGGATAGAATCCGCGCGCGTCGAGCCGCGCACGCCACCGGCGTGCGGCTGAGGCGGGGCGCACGGGGATTTCGACGTGTCCGAACGGTCCGATCAAGCTGCAGCCGCCGAGCGCCCGGTATCGTCCGCCGGCGCGGGCGAGCGCATGCCCGAGGCGGTGACCACGCCGCGCGCGCGCCTCGCACGCATCGCCGGCGCGTGGCAACGAAAGCTCCCGGCGATCGCGCTCGTGGTCGCGACGGCCGGCGCGGTGGCGGCCGTGCTGCTGTGGCAGCGTGCCGAGGGCATCGCCCAGGAGGCGGCGCGCCGCCTGCAGGCCGGCGATGTTCGCGCGGCGCAGCTCGAGACCCAGTGGCGCCAGGCTCAGGACCAGGTCCGCGATCTGCAGGCCCGCTCCGGCGTGCTCGAGTCGAAGCTGACCGAGGCGCTCGGGCGTCAGAGCCAGCTCGAGAGTCTCTACCGCACCATGGCCCAGGATTCCCTGGACGCGGTGCTCGCTGACGTCGAGAACGCGCTGGCGATCGCTTCTCAGCAGCTGGTCGTGAGCGGCAACATCCAGGGAGCGCTGGTCGCGCTGGGCGATGCCGATGCCCGGCTCGCCCGCATCCGGCAGCCGCAGGCGGTCGGCCTGCGCCGCCTGCTCCAGCGCGACATCGAGCGGCTCAAGGCGCTGCCCGCGGTCGATCTCGTCGGGCTCGCGATCCGGCTCGATACCGTCGTGGGCTCGATCGACCAGCTTCCGCTGCTCGCGGCCGCCGCCCCGGCGAGCGCGTCGGTCGGCAGCAGCTCGGCGCCGCGCGCCGGCGGCTTCAGCCTCGAGAGCCTGGCCTCCACCGGCCGGCGCGGGCTCGATGCCCTGCTCGCGGAGCTCTCGCAGCTGTTCCGCGTCAACCGGGTCGACGCTCCGGATGCGCTGCTGCTCGCCCCCGAGCAGCAGTACTTCGTGCGGCAGAACCTTCGGCTCGTGCTGCTGTCGGCGCGGCTGGCGCTGCTCGCCCGGCTTGAGCCGGTGTTCAGGGCCGACCTCGAACGGGCGATCGGCTGGCTCGGCAGTCATTTCGACGCGTCGCAGCGCCCGGTCGCCAATGCGGTGGCCGCGCTGCGCCAGCTGCAGGGCGCCCGGATCGCTCCCGACCTACCCTCGCTCGGCGATTCGCTGGCTGCGGTGCGGGCCGCGCGAAGCGCGCTCGAGAACAACCCCTAGGACCGGCGAGGCGGACGGTGCGTGCAATCGTCTGGTCGCTGCTGCTCGTCGTGGCCGCTGTCGGGCTGGCGCTGCTGATGCGTGTCAACCACGGCAACCTGGTGCTGTTCTGGCCGCCGTACCGTGTCGACGTCTCGGTCAACCTGGCGCTGGTCGTGCTGGCCGGCGGCTTCGTGACGCTGCACCTGCTGCTGATCGGCATCGGCAAGGCGCTCGACCTGCCCTCGCGTGTTCGGCGTTATCGCGAGGAACGCGCCCGTGCCGCGGCGGTGGCCGCGCTCGGCGATGCGCTGCTCGCGCTCTTCGAGGGGCGTTTCGGCCGGGCCGAGCGGCTCGCCCAGCAGGCCCGGGCCGATGCCGGGCTGGCCGGGGCGGCGGCCCTGATCGCGGCCCGCGCTGCCCACCGCATGCGCGAGGCCGAGCGGCGCGACCGCTGGCTGGTGGTCGCCGAGGAGGATCGCGGCGCGCTGCACGCGGCGCTGATGAGCACCGCGGAGCTCGCGCTCGAGGACCAGGATCCTGCGCGTGCGATCGCCGGAGTCGAGCGGCTGCATTCCCGCGGGATGCGCCACATCCACGCGCTGCGCGTCGCGCTGCGAGCCTACGAGCAGGCTGGGCAGTGGCGGGAGGTCCTGAATACGCTGCGTCAGCTCGAGAAGCGCGACGTGCTGCATCCGGCGGCCATCCGCGGCCTGCGTGTCCGCGCCTGCCGGGCGCTGATCGCGGCCCGCGCCGGCGACCGCGCCGGTCTCCAGGCCCAGTGGGGCGAGTGGCGCGCGAGCGAGCAGGAACTCGCCGAGGTCGTCGAGGCCGCCGCCAGCGCCTTCGCGGGCGCCGGCGATGCGCCCTTCGCCAGGCGCCTGCTCGAGACGGCGCTGGCGCGCGAGTTCGCCCCCCGGCTGCTGCACGCCTACGCGGCCCTCGACGGCGTGCCGGCGCTCGAGCGGCTGCAGCTTGCCGAGCGATGGCGCGAGCAGCACGGCGACGACCCCGACGTCAACCTTGCCCTCGGGCGCCTTTGCATGGCGGGCTCGCTCTGGGGCAAGGCTGCCGACTATCTCGGGCGAAGCCTGGCCGCCCGCGAGGATCGGGCGGTGCACCTGGCGCTCGCCGAGCTCGCCGAGCGTGTGGGTGATCCGGTCCAGGCAGCGGGGCACTACCGGGCAGGCGCCCGCTGGCGACCCGCAGGCGACTGAGCCGCGCGCGTCGGTGCGTTCGGGGCGCGGGCGGGCTGTCCGGGAAGCTCAGACGCAGCGGCCGCCGTCGACCTCCAGGCAGGCCCCGGTGATGAACCCGGCCTCGTCGCTCGCCAGGAAAACCGCCGCGGTGGCGACGTCGCTTGGCTGCGAAAGGCGCCCGAGCGGAATCGACGCCACGAACTTCGCACGCATCTCGGGGGTGTCCTCGCCCATGAAGGTGGCGAGCAGCGGGGTCTCGCCGGCGACCGGGTTGATCACGTTGACGCGGATGCCCGACGGCGCGAGTTCGACCGCCATGGCCTTCGAGATGGTGATCGCCGCTCCCTTGCTGCCGTTGTACCAGACCAGGCCGGGACGCGGCCTGACCCCGGCGGTCGAGGCGATGTTGACGAACACCCCGCGGCGCTGGGCCTGGAAGTGCGGCACGATGTGCCGCGCGGTCCAGTAGAGGCTCTTCACGTTGACCCGCCACACGCGGTCGAACTCGGCTTCCTCGACAGTGAGCAGCGACTGGTTGCGATGCGAGACACCGGCATTGTTGACGACGATGTCGAGGCCGCCGAAGGTGTCGAGCGTGGCCGCGAGCAGCGCCGCGACATCGTCGCCGCGCGAGATGTCGGCACGCACGAAGGCCGCCTGTCCACCGGCCGCGCGGATCGCCGCCGCGACGCGTTCTCCGCTGGTGGCATCGATGTCGTTGACGATGACGCGCGCGCCCTCGCGGGCGAAACGCTCGGCGATGCCTTCGCCGAAACCGGAGCCGGCGCCGGTGACGATGGCGGTCCTGTCGATCAGTCTCATGGGTTCATCCGGAGGGTGAGTCCGCGGTGCAGCGCGGCTGGCAGCCGGCCTTGCGCTCGCGGGATGGTTTCGCGGGGCAGTGCCCGCAACGCTATCATGGCGATCAGCCCACTTCGCAGGACAGCGCCATGAATCTCGATCGCGTCGACTCCGGTCATGATGTTCCCGATGACTTCAACGTGATCATCGAGATTCCGATGGCGGCCGACCCGATCAAGTACGAGGTCGACAAGAAGACCGGGGCCCTGTTCGTCGACCGGTTCATGATGACCTCGATGCACTATCCCTGCAATTACGGCTACATCCCGCACACGATCGCCGACGACGGAGATCCGGTGGATGTGCTGGTGATCACGCCCTTTCCGGTGGCGGTGGGGGCGGTCATCCGCTGCCGCCCGCTCGGCGTGCTGCAGATGCAGGACGAGGCCGGTGGCGATGCCAAGCTTCTCGCGGTGCCCATCGACCGCATCCTCCCGATCTACAAGCACTGGCGCCGCCACGATGACATCGCCCCCGAGCGCCTTGCGACGATCCAGCACTTCTTCGAGCACTACAAGGACCTGGAGGCCGGCAAGTGGGTCAAGGTGATCGGGTGGGCCGGACCCGAGGAAGCGCGCGTCGAGATCCTCGCCGGGATCGACAACTACCGGCGTGCCGAGGACAAGCCCAAGTTCTAGGCGGGTTCCCTCTTTCCGGGCCGACTCATCGGCGAGCAGCGGCCAGCGGGGAGCGCTCGGCGAGTTCGTCGAGGTAGGCGTCGATCATCGAGCCCTCGCGGCTCAGGAATCGCTCGACCGCATCGGCGAAGGCCGGCTCGCGCAGCCAGTGCGCCGAGCGCGTGGCCACCGGCAGGAAGCCGCGCGCCATCTTGTGCTCGCCCTGCGCGCCGCCCTCGATGGTGCTGATCCCGAGCTCGATCGCCGCCTCGATGGCCTGGTAGTAGGCGCACTCGAAGTGCAGGAACGGAATCGCCGCGACGCTGCCCCAGTAGCGGCCGTAGAGGCGCTGCGCATCGCGCATCAGCAGGCTGCTGGCCACCGGTTCGCCATCGCGCTCGGCCAGCACCAGGATCAGCGACCCGGGCATCTCCCGCCCGATGCGCTCGAAGAAGCCGAGGTTCAGGTAGGGCTCCGAACCGTGGGCTGCGTAGGTCGCCTCGTAGCAGCGCATGAAGAAGCGCCACATAGCCGGCGTGATCGCCTCGCCCGCAATGCGTCGCGCGACGATGCCCTGTTCGGCGACCTTTCGGCGTTCGGCGCGGATCTTCTTGCGCTTGGGTTGCGCAAGCGCCGCAAGAAAGTCCTCGAAGCTGGCGTAGCCCTGGTTGCGCCAGTGGAACTGCACGCCGGTGCGGATCAGGCAGCCTTCGGCCGCGAGCGCATCGGCTTCGCCTTCACCGGGGAAGAGCACGTGCAGCGACGACAGACGGCCGGCGCGGGCATGCGCGAGCAAGGCCGCGGCCAGCGCCGCCCGGTGGCCAGGCTCGCGAGCCAGCAGCCGCGGTCCGCCCACCGGGGTGAAGGGCACCGCGCACAGCAGCTTCGGGTAGTAGCGCAGGCCGTTGCGATGGTAAGCATCGGCCCACGCCCAGTCGAAGACGTACTCGCCCCAGGAATGGGTCTTGCGGTACAGGGGGGCCGCGGCGACCAGTCGGTCGTCCTGCCACAGACCGAGATGCGCGGGGGTCCAGCCGGTGTCGCCGCCGACGCAGCCGCTGGCCTCGAGCGCGGCGAGGAACGCGTGCCGCACGAAGGGCGGGGTCTCGGGCGGCAGGAGCGCATCCCACGCGCGCGGCTCGACCTCGTCGATCGACGCGATCACCCGCATGCGATAATCGGCAGCGTCTCGCGGAGGTCGCGAACGCCCGCTTGCGCTGCTCATTCCATCCCACCCAGGCACGAAGCTTCCATGACCGTTTTCATCGCGGCTGCGCAACTTAACCCGACGGTGGGCGATTTCGAGGCTAATGCGCGCCGCATCATCGAGGCCGCGCACCGTGCTGCGGCCCAGGGTGCCCGGGTGATGATCACGCCCGAGCTCGCGCTGTCGGGCTATCCACCCGAAGACCTGCTGCTGCGCGACTCATTCTATGCCAGCTCGCAGGCCGCCCTCGACCGAATCCTCGCCGCCTGTGCGGGCCTGGACATGCGGCTGGTGGTCGGCGCGCCCGTGCTTCGCGAGGGGCGGCGCCGCAACGCGGCGGTGTTGATGCACGCGGGCCGCGTGCTCGGCGAGTACTTCAAGCGCGAACTGCCCAACTACGATGTCTTCGACGAGCGTCGCTACTTCGTCGCCGACGATCGCCCGATGGTCTTCGCGGTTGACGGCCTGCGCTGCGGCGTGGTGGTCTGCGAGGACTTCTGGTTTCCCGCTGCACCGGCAGCCGCGCGCGCCGCGGGCGCCGACCTGCTGCTGGTCCTCAACGCCTCGCCCTTCCACACCGACAAGCAGCGGCTGCGCCTCGATGTCGCCCGCGCGCACGTGAGCGCGCTCGGCATGCCGATGATCGCGGCCAACCTGATCGGCGGGCAGGATGAACTCGTCTTCGACGGCTGCTCCTTCGCGCTGTCGCGCGCGGGCGAACTCGCCGCGCAGGCCGCCGGCTTCGCCGAGGACCTCCTGCTGGTAGGGGCTGCCGGCGGTGGCGCGAGCCCGGCCGAGATCGCCACCGCCCGCCTCGAGCCGGTCGCCAGTCTCGAGGAACAGGTCTACCGGGCGCTCGTCCTCGGCGTGCGCGACTATCTCGGCAAGAACGGCTTCCCGGGCGCGCTGATCGGGCTGTCGGGCGGTGTCGATTCCGCGCTCGTGCTCGCCATCGCGGCCGATGCGCTCGGACCGGAGCGGGTGCGGGCAGTCATGATGCCCTCGCGCTACACCGCCGACATCTCCTGGCTCGATGCGCGCGACATGGCCGGTCGGCTCGGTGTGCGCTACGACGAACTCCCGATCGGTCCGGTCTTCGACGCCTTTCTGGGCACCCTCGCCGGCGAGTTCGCCGGCCTTGCGGCCGACACTACCGAAGAGAACATCCAGGCGCGTATCCGCGGCACGCTGCTGATGGCGCTGTCCAACAAGTACGGCTCGATCGTCCTCACGACCGGCAACAAGAGCGAGATGGCGGTCGGCTACTGCACGCTGTACGGCGACATGGCGGGGGGCTTCGCGGTCATCAAGGATGTCGCCAAGACCCTGGTCTATCGTCTCTGCGCCTGGCGCAACGCGATCTCGCCGGTAATCCCCGAGCGCATCCTCACGCGCGCGCCGAGCGCCGAACTGCGGCCCGACCAGAAAGACCAGGACTCGCTGCCCGACTACGAGATTCTCGACGGCATCATGCGGATGTACATGGAAGAGGACCGCAGCAGCGACGACATCCTCGCCGCCGGCTATCCCCGCGAGGCCATCGACCGCGTGGTGCGCCTCATCCGCGTCAACGAGTACAAGCGGCGCCAGGCCCCGGTGGGCATCCGCATCACCCACCGCGCCTTCGGGCGCGACTGGCGCTACCCGATCACCTCGAAGTTCCGCGATTGACTCATCGGGCCCGACGCCTCGGCGTCGCCGTCCGGACCGTCCGCTCCAGGAGACCACGATGAAACGAATCACCGCGATCATCAAGCCCTTCAAGCTCGACGAGGTCCGCGAGGCGCTCGCCGAAATCGGCGTCAGTGGCCTCACCGTCACCGAGTGCAAGGGCTTCGGCCGACAGAAGGGCCACACCGAGCTGTACCGGGGGGCCGAGTACGTGGTCGACTTCCTGCCCAAGGTCAAGGTCGAGGTCATCCTTGCCGATGGCGCGGTCGAAAGCGCCATCGACGCCGTCTGCAAGGCCGCACGCACCGGGCGGATCGGCGATGGCAAGATCTTCGTCTCCAACGTCGAGGAAGTGATCCGGATCCGCACCGGCGAGACCGGGGAGTCGGCTGTCTGACCCTGGCCCTGCCCATCGGCGCGGTGGCGCAGCCGCCTGCAAGAGCCGATTCCGCCGGGATGTCGCTCGCGGCTGCCTGGCCTCCCGCGCGGGTCGCCGACGCGCCGAAAGTTCCTTTCGCGGTCGGTGCGCCCTTCCGTGTGGCGCCCGACCTGGTCCGGCTCGGTGCGCCCGACGCCGACGATCCGCACGATGGGCTGCTGGTGTCCGACCTTGACCATCGCGTCTTCGTGCAGCAGAAACTCGCGCAACTCGACGATCCACGCTGGCCGCTTGTTCATGTCGACCCGCGTGCCGACGCGCAACGGCTCCTCGCGGCCTTCGCCGGCGCCCTCGCGATCCTCGCGCGCGCGCACCCCGACCGGGTGCTCGCGGGCGTCGATGGCATCGCGAGCCGCTTCGCGCTGCCCGCGGCCGGACTCGCGATCGATGTCCGTGATGGCGAGATCGATGCCCCGCAGGCCATCGCCGAGCCGCTCGCCGCGCGCCTGCGAGGCTTGCCTGCGGCCGCGCGCGTGCTGGCGGCCTTCGCGCTCGCCGTCCAGGAAGACCTGGTGCTGATGGGCTGGCCCGGCGCCGGCCCCCAGGGCGATCCGTCGTCGGCCGAGGCCGCCGCGGGGCTGCGCATGCTTGCCGCCTCGGTGGTTTTCCCTAGCGGCTGGGACCCGGGCGAGCGGATCGGGCAGCCGCTGCGGTCCCTTCATGCCCCGGTGGCCGACGGCGAGCGCCTGCGCCTGGCCTCGCTGGCGCTGTCGCATGCGATGACGGGCAAGGGGCCCTTCGTGCGCCATGTCTGGACGCTCGCGCCCGACGGCGCGCTCGCGCGGCGACCCGGTGCGGTCGCGCTGGCAGGGGGGGCGACGCCGGCCGGACCGGCCGACCTCGCCGATCTCTGGTACCGCTGCGAGCGTCAGGTGACGGTGCCGCTGCCGATGGCTGGTGCGAGCCTGTTCCTGATCCGCGTGTTCGTGGCGCCGCTGCTCGCCGTGGCCGCCGACGCCGCGCGGCGTGCGCGACTCGTCGCGAGTCTTGCCTCGATGAGCGAGGCGGTCATCGCGTACAAGCAGCTTGGCGGGGCGCGCGAGCGCGTGCTGCGGGCCTGGGGGAGGGCATCCTGAGCTGCGTCGCTGCCACTGTCCCCGAGCTTTCGCCGCCCCGGCTGGCGGGCGTGCTGCTCGCCGCGGGCGAGTCGAGACGCATGGGCGGCCCCAGCAAGCTCGAGATCCGGCTCGATGGCGAGCCGCTGCTGCATCGGACCGCCCGCATCCTGCTCGCCGCCGGGGTGGCGCCGCTGGTGGTGGTCGTGGGCCACGCGGCCGATCGCAGCGAGGCGCTCCTTGCCGACCTGCCGGTGGCGACCGTGCGCAACCCCGCCTGGCGCGAGGAGGGCCAGCAGGGGTCGGCGCGGCGCGGGCTGGCGGCGCTCGCGCCGCGGCTGGCGACTTCGGGCGTCGAGGGCTTCCTGATCGCCCTCGCCGATCTGCCGCTGCTCGAGCCGGAGCATGTCCGCGAGCTCGCGTGTGCGCTCGCCGCGCGCGGTGCAGCGCGGGTGCGGATGCCCTGGTACCAGGGCCGGCGCGGCAATCCGGTGGTCTTCGAGGCCTCGTTGTGTACCGAGCTGGCGGCCGAGCCCGAGGGCCCGCGAGGCTGGCTCGACGCCCATCCCGAGGCGGTCGGACGGCTTGTGGTCGCGCACGCGGCTTTCACCACCGACCTCGATACGCTCGCCGACGTCGATGCCCTTCGCGCGTTGCCGGGTGCGCCGTGCATCGACCTGCCGCCCCTGCCCGGTGGGGCGTGTGAGGGCTGAGCGTCCGCGCCGGGCGACGCCGGTGAGCGCCGGCCACGGCTGTTCGTCATGAGCCGCGTCGATGCCATCGTGCTGGGCGCCGGCGCGGCCGGCATGTTCTGTGCCGGGGTGGCGGCTCGGCGTGGCCTGCGCGTGCTGGTCATCGATCATGCGCCCGACCCGGGCGAGAAGATCCGCATCTCCGGTGGCGGGCGCTGCAATTTCACCAACCGCGAAGCCGATCGGCCGGAGCGCTTCGTCGGGACCGACCCGGCCTTCGCCCGGCCGGCGCTGCGCGCCTACCCGCCGGCGGCCTTCGTGGCGCTGGTGCGCACGCACCGCATCGGCTTTCACGAGAAGCATCGCGGGCAACTCTTCTGCGACGACTCCGCGCGCCGGATCGTGACGATGCTGCGCGCCGAAGCCGATGCCGGCGCGGTGCGCTGGCTGACCGGCTGCACGATCAGTGCCGTCGAGGCGCTGGCCACGCCCCGGCCCGATGGCGCCCGTTTCGCGGTGGATACCAGCGCCGGCCGCTTCGAGGCCCGCGCGCTGGTGGTGGCCACCGGCGGACTGTCGATCCCGAAGATCGGGGCGACCGACCTCGGCTACCGGATCGCGCGGCAGTTCGGACACCGGATCGTCGAGACGCGGCCCGGGCTCGTGCCGCTGGTCTTCGACGCCGCGCAGTGGGCTCCGTGGGCGGGGCTCGCGGGCGTCGCCCAGCCGGTGCGGATCGCCTGCGCCGACGATCGCTCGGCTCCCGCTTTCGACGAGGACCTGCTCTTCACGCATCGCGGCCTGTCGGGACCGGCGGTGCTGCAGGCCTCCACCTACTGGCGACCGGGGCAGGGGCTGCGGATCGACCTCGATCCCGAGGGTGGACCGGCGCTCGAGGAAGGTCGCGAGGAGCTGGGGGCCTGGCTGCGGCGCGCGCGCGAGGGTACGCGCCAGCAGTTGGGCACGCTGCTGGCCGAGCGCCTGCCAAGGCGCCTGGTCGCCCACTGGCTCGCGACCCTCTCGACCAGCCATCCGCGGCTGCAGCCGGCGGTCAGAGTGGCCGAACTCGGCAATCGCGATCTGCAGGCGCTGGTGGCCGCGCTTCGCGACTGGACGGTGGTTCCTGCCGGCTCGGAGGGCTACCGCAAGGCCGAGGTCACGGCTGGCGGCGTGGCCACGGCCGAACTCGACCCGCGCAGTCTCGCGTCACGCCGCACCCCGGGCCTGCACTTCATCGGCGAGGTGGTCGACATCACCGGCTGGCTCGGCGGCTACAACTTCCAGTGGGCGTGGTCCTCGGGCTATGCCGCGGCGATGGCGATCGCCGAGGGCGGCCAGGCGTAGCCGTGGTAGCCCGGGGGTAGCCCGAGGAGCCCCGGAGGTTGCCGGGAGAGAGCCGCGGGTGGCCGGGCCCCGCCAGGCGCTCAGCTGCCGCGCAGCAGCACGAGCAGCGCGCCGGCCCCGCCGTCGTTGGGGCGAGCCTGGCAGAAAGCCAGGACCTCGTCGCGCTGGACGAGCCAGCGAAGGACCTTGCCCTTGAGCACCGGCTCGCGCGCCACCGAGCCGAGCCCCTTGCCGTGGATGATGCGCAGGCAGCGGCGGCCCCGGCGCTGGCTGTCGGCGAGGAATTCGACCATGGCGGCACGGGCTTCGTCGACACGTTTGCCGTGCAGGTCGATCTGCGCCTGCACGGTCCATTGCCCGCGGCGCAGCCGCTGCACGACATCGACGCCCACGCCTTCGCGGCGAAAGGACAGGTTCTCGTCCGTCTCGAGCAGGCGCTCGATGTCGATCTCGTCGGAAAGCGACTGTGCGAGCGCGAGCTGTTCGTCGCGCTCGCGCATCCGGGCCAGCGGTTCGGCCGGGGTGCGCGGTGGCGCGACGCGATCGACGCCGCGCAGCGGCACGGCGTCGGCCATCGCGTTGCGAAAAACCGCGGCCTCGCGCTCGCGCCGCTCGCGTTCCCGGCGGGCGAGCTCGCGTTCGCGCGCCTGCGCCGCGCTCTGCTCGGCGAGCCGGGTGCGCAGGGCCTCGAGTTCGCTGAAGTGCTTCACGGTGAGGTCTCCCGGGTCCGGGGGCGTGGGACGGTGGCAGCGCCGCGGGATCTGTCGGCGCGAAGCCGGTCAGCCCTCCTGCTGCGATTCGAGGTAGCGCTGCGCGTCGAGCGCCGCCATGCAGCCGGTGGCCGCGCTGGTGATGGCCTGGCGGTAGACATGGTCCTGCACGTCGCCGGCGGCGAAGACTCCGGGCACGCTGGTCGCGGTGGCCTGGCCCTGCAGGCCGCTGCGCGTGACGATGTAGCCGTTGGCCATCTCGAGCTGGCCCTGGAAGATGCCGGTGTTCGGGGTGTGGCCGATCGCGACGAACACGCCGTGCAGCGCGAGTTCGTCGAGGCTGCCGTCGCGGGCATCGCGCAGCCGCACGCCGGTGACGCCGCTGTCGTCGCCGAGCACCGCGTCGATCTCGCTGAACCAGCGCACCTCGACGTTGCCGCCGCGGGTCTTTTCCATCAGCTTGTCGATCATGATCGGCTCGGCGCGGAAGCGATCGCGGCGATGCACGATCGTGACCTTGCGCGCGATGTTGGACAGGTAGAGTGCCTCCTCGACGGCGGTGTTGCCGCCGCCGACCACGCAGACATCCTGGCCGCGGTAGAAGAAGCCGTCGCAGGTCGCGCAGGCCGACACGCCGCGTCCCATGAAGGCCTGCTCGGACTCGAGCCCGAGATAGCGTGCCGAGGCACCGGTGGCGATGATCAGGGCGTCGGCGGTGTATTCGCCGCTGTCGCCCACCAGGCGCACCGGGCGCTCGCCGAGGTGCGCGGTGTGGATGTGGTCGAAGACCATTTCGGTGCCGAAGCGCTCGGCATGCGCCTGGAAGCGAGCCATCAGGTCGGGACCCTGCACCCCGTCGGCGTCGGCGGGCCAGTTGTCGACCTCGGTGGTGGTCATCAGCTGCCCGCCCTGCGCGATGCCCGTGATCAGCACCGGCTTCAGGTTGGCGCGGGCGGCGTAGACGGCGGCGGTATAGCCGGCCGGCCCGGAGCCGAGGATGAGAAGTCGGTGGTGGCGGGGCGAGGGCATCGTCGGAATTCCGTGGCGTGCGTTGCAGTTGGTTCAACAAATCATCGACTTACGATGCGTTGTTGAAGTTTGTTTTTCAAATGGCGTGCTCTTCGTGCAAAATTATAGGGATTCCCAATGGACGAGGTGGTCATGGCGCACGAGGAAAACAAGGCCTTCCTTCGCCGGGTTCCGCTCTTCTCGAGCCTCACCGAGATGCAGCTCGACAACGTGGCGGCGGGAAGCGCTCGTCGCAGCTACCCCAAGGGTCGCACCATCGTGGCCGAGGGCGAGGCGTCGCAGTCGATGTACATCCTGCTCGCGGGCCGCGCCAAGGTGCAGCGCTCCGATTCCGAGGGCAAGGAGGTGATCCTCGCCGTGATCGGGTCGGGTGAATTCTTCGGCGAGATGAGCCTCATCGACGATGCGCCCCGCTCGGCCAGCGTGATCACGCTGGAGCCCTGCGAGTTCATGGCGATCACCAAGGACGCATTCAAGGGTGTGCTGATGCAGAGCCCCGAGACCAGCATGGCCGTCATGCGCGGCCTGGTGCGGCGGCTGCGCGAGGCCGACATGAAGATCGAGACCCTCGCGCTGCTCGACGTCTACGGTCGGGTCGCGCGGGTGCTGCTCGACTTCTCCGAGCTCGTCGGTGGCCAGCGCATCGTGCGCAACAAGCTGCCGCGCCAGGAGATCGCCAAGATGATCGGTGCCTCGCGCGAGATGGTCTCGCGCGTGATGAAGGGCCTGGAGATCGACGGTTACATCGTGTCGATGCCCCAGGGCCAGCTGATGCTTCGCGAGAAGCTGAGCAACTACATCAGCTGAGCGCCACCGGCGCCTTCCCGACTCCCATGGACCGTCGCACCGGTATCCACCGATGATCCGCTCGGCCGCGGCAGGCTCCCGCCCCGGTGCGCGCCGCGCCGCGCAGCCTTCGTTCGTGCT
>Ga0315900_10001412_pt1 | contig 38298 bp, 45 predicted proteins | sample LakEriMetagenome_FD_203521 | JGI IMG/M metagenome (GOLD analysis project Ga0315900, IMG submission 203521) | Freshwater fungal communities from buoy surface, Lake Erie, Ohio, United States - Buoy 12 MA114 | ecosystem: Environmental > Aquatic > Freshwater > Lake > Lake biofilm | place: USA: Lake...
ATGAGCGATTACGCCGATAAGCCGAAACCCAAGCAAGATACGGCGCTAGCTGAAAAGCTTTGCCGTCGCTGGCAGGTCATGCAGGCGGATCGAATGCCGTTCATGTCCATCTGGCAAGAAATTGCGAACCTCATGGCTACGCGTTCCGGTGGCATCAATACCAAAGTCGAAATGCCAGACACGGCCAAAGACTCGGCTCTTTTTGACACGACGGCAGGCGACGCCCTGCTGACTATGGCCGGCGGCCTCATGTCGTGGACGATGCCGGTGAATGAACCGTGGTTTAGTTTTGAGCCGATTCGCGAGCTTCGAGGTTCCGATCGAACACGGCGCTGGTCGATGGAGTGCTCGGAACTTGCTCGAGAATATCTAGGCAATTCGGCCTATTACACCGAGGCACATGAGGATCTTTTGAGCCATTGCGGCTTTGCAACCTCGGCGATGTATTTCAACATCGAAGAGGGCAAGTTGCGCTTCGAGCACCTGCCAACCGGCTCTTACTGCATCGAGGAAAACGCCTTCGGTGTGGTCGATACGCTGTTCCGTGAATTTGAATGGACGGTGGAGAAAGCCGAAGACTACTTTGGGAAAGAAAACCTGTCCGAAGCCACGCAAAAGCTGTGCGAGGGCGACAAAGAGCGGCAAAGCAAAATCAAGATTCTGCATGCTGTCTATCGTCGTTCCGACAGTGAACGGCCTTCTGACTCGCTGGCGCGTCGTGCTGGATGGGGGAAAGAGTTCGCCTCCTACTACGTCGAGTCAGCGCAAAAGCACATCTTGCGCGAGGGTGGTTTCGACTACTTTCCTTTCAGTGTGGGCCGTTACCTCAAATGGACGGCGCTTTCGGGCAACGCACCTTACGGCTACGGGCCAGGCTTTGCTGCGCTCCCTGACACGCGGCAAATCAATTTCCTCCAAATGGTCATGGACTGCGAGGCGGAAAAGCGCGTGCGGCCGCCGATGATCGCAGACGAGCGAATGGAAGGCGATTTGATCCTATCGGCGGGCGGCATCAACTACATCGCGCAGGGCATGTTTGAGCCGCGCCCTATTCCGGTTGAGGGCAATTACCAGATTGGCGTGGATCGCTACAAGATGCGGCAGGACATGATTCGAGCCAAGTTTCACGCCCAACTCTTCAACATGTTTGAAGGGCTGGACGGCATCAGAACCGCGACGGAAATCAACGAGCGTGCTGCCGAAAAGATTACGACCATTACGCCCGCATTCTCCCGCATCGCCAACGAAAAACACACGCCGATGTTTCAAGCCCTGTTTGCCATGTGGCTTGAAAACGGCATGCTGCCGAGACCGCCGCAAGAAGCCATCCAGCCCGTTTCGGATACGATGGGCTTTGTCCCGGCTCCGGTGGTCACGTTCTCGTCGCGGCTGGCGCTGGCAATCAAGAACCTGCGCAACGTCCAGGCGGATCGCCACATTCAACGCATCGTCTCGATTGCACCCCTGCGCCCCGAAGTGCTCGAACCTTTTGACTGGATCAAATGGGCGCGAGGCAGTGCCGAAGATTCAGGCGTGCCGAGTGAATACCTGCTTTCCGAAGAAGTCGTGCAGCAAAACATGCAGGCCAAAGCACAAGCTGCCGCGACACAAATGCAAATGCAGATGATGGAGCAAGGCGCAAAGGCTGTTGGCTCTATTGGAGGTGCTGAAGGCATCAAACAACTTACGCAAGCTGCATAAATAATTACGACCATGAGCAACGAGCACGAACCCCAACGTCCCAAGCTGGATCTCGCGAAAGATTTTTCGAAAGGCAACGACCTGTTTGAGTTTGAGTTCAACGAGAAATCAATGAAGCACCAGACAGCGCACACGGTCAAAAATGCGTTCGTGGAGGGCTTCACCTGCTTTCTCTTCAAGTTCACGTTCAAGAAGCGGCATTTCGAGTGGCGCGTTGCCATGCCTCCTGCGGCTGGCTTCGATAAACTCGACGCCTACGAAATGGGCCTGCAAGCGTTCGCTCGCTTTCTGAACACAGTGGCAAAGCTTGTGGAGCAGGAAAAGCTCGGAATCGTGGAAACCATTAACGCCGATGACTGAGACGCAAGCCAAGAAGATCGACCATGAGGCCAAGGTGAAAGCCGCCTGGGCTTCTCTCGCGCTGTCTCCCGAGTTTCAAACCGTCTTCACGGATCTGCAAATCAGGTTCGGTTTCCTCGCGCCGTCGTTCTCGGCTCAAGACAATTTCAACCCGACAGCGGCAGCGGTTCGCGACGGGGAAAAGAACGTGCTTCGACACATCGCCAAGAAACTGAGCTTCGGCTTGGCGGTGTCCGAAGATGACGCAGCACCAGAAAAGCAACGCGAGGCTCTTTAACCACCACCACGACCATGATCGAAATTCAAGGCACGGCCATCCTTCGCGATGGCAAAAACATCGGCACCATCACGGGAGACACGGCCTTTTTGCCGAAGAAACCCGGCCCGGCCATTCTCGGCCAGATTCGCAAGGCAGCAGGCAAGCCGGAATTGGCGTTTGAATACGTCGCCGCTCCCGTGGCTGCTTCCACCCCTCAAAACATCGCCCCCGTCGTTCCGTCCGGCCAGACTGAGAACAACGAGGGCGAGAGCATTTCCGGGAAACCGGCAAGCGTTTCGGGCGCTGCCGTTGCGCCGGAAGAATCCAGTCAATCGGCGGGCGATGCAAGCTCGAAAACGGGGCTAGACCGGCTGCTCGATTTGGCTGCCGAGGGCAAGATTCCGGCACCTCCCGCTCACAATCCGGCAATGGGCGACAAGGCTCCCGAGTTTGTCGAGTGGTTCAAAGCGCACGCAACGGCGGAAGAGATTGCAGCCAAGTATCCGGCTACGCGTCGCTTGCCAAAGCTCGGTGACTTCGAGGCCGCTGAACTGCGCCGCATGAACCGCAAGCTAGATGGCGAAGTCGAGGACAAGGCCGACTAATCCCGCATTCACTCCAACCACAAACCACCACGATAACACAATGAAATCCACAATTGCTCCCATGCTTTACATCGCCAGTTTTGCCCAATTCTCCAGCGCTTTGCGAATGACGCGCCTGAGCGGGCCGCCAGCTCCCAGCTACGGCCCGGGCCTGAACCAACGCCAGCGCCGGAAATACAACCGCCAACGTAACGCCAACGGCATCAAAAACGCGTTTGCATAATCACACCACAAACCACCACGACAAAGCATGAAACTCCACAACAGGTTCTTTTTCAATCAGGCAGGCGATGCAGGCAGCGGCGACGGCGGCGGATCGGGCGGAGGCTCGACGCTTCTCGGCGGCGCCGCTGGCTCACAGGGCGGCGCAGGCGATGCCACGCAGCAGCGGCAGGTATCCAGTTCCTCCGGCGATGATGACGAGCACAGCAAGGGCGGCGCGTTTGATTTCCGCGCCTCGCTCGATGACAAAGGCAACTTCAAACAGGACTGGACGAAAAGCCTTCCTGACGACCTCAAGCAAGCCGAAGGCGTGCTAAGCAAGTATCCAAACCCGGTCGAAGCCCTGCGCGGTCTGGCGAACGCTCAAAAGCTCATCGGCCAAAAGAGCACCCTCAAGGCTCCAGCTCCTGATGCCAAGCCCGAAGAAGTCGAGAAGTTCAACATCCAGCTTCGCGACGTGCTCGGCATTCCGCAGAAGGCCGAAGATTACAAGCTGACCAAACCCGAAAAACTGCCCGAGGGGCTGACATGGGACGACGCAAAAGCAGGCGATTTCGCCAAGCTGGCGCATTCCCTCAACATTCCACCGGCTGCCGCCGACAAGATCGCGGCATGGCAGATACAACAAATGACCGGCATGGTGGACGCTGGCAAGGCCAAGCTCGACCAGTGGATTCAATCGCAAACTGCCGAACTTAAAAAGGATTGGGGAGGGGATTTTGACGCCAACCTGGGCAAAGCTGCCAAAGCTGCGCAGATTGCAGGCTTCGACCTCAACGACGGCGAGCTTGCCAACAACGCGAAGTTCATCAAGGCCATGCTGACCGTCTCTAATCTCATCAAGCCCGACGCCCTCGTCGGTGCTGACAAGGCCGGAAACGTGATGGACGGCAAAGCGCAAGCCGAGGACATTCGCAGAAATCCTGCAAATCCGTGGCATAACGCCTACAACGGCAAAGAAGGCTCCGCACGCCAGAAAGAGGCTGCTGCCCTTATGGCGAGGCTGCAAGGCGTTCAAATGACGGCATAACGCATGGATTTCCTGACCTACACCTGCCCGCGTGAACTCGAAACCGTGACCGGCAAAGCGGCAGCGGTTTGGAACGAGGTCATGCGGGATTTAGTTCACATCCGCAAATGGCAACCACTGCCTCTTGGCATCACGAAAACAGCATGGCCATTGCAAGCCGATGTGGTGATTGAATGGTCATTGAAAGTGCGATCTGCAATGCACCCTGACCGTGTGGCAGTCTGCCAACGCATTGCGCCTAGTCGCTGGTTAATTCGCCTCGATGAATCTCGCAAGTGGGCAGTGTCAACTTGGGCGCGGTGGATTGGCAACGGTGAAGACGCTTTGGCGTGTTTGGTGCATGAGTTTGGTCATGTCTTCCAGCTTCCGCACGCAGACGATCCATTTTATGTCATGCACCCGCAAATCGGCGGCAATGGCAAGCTATCGAAACAAGAAAAAAAACTGTATCGCGAATGGTTTTTGAATCTGCTCGAAAACGAGCAATAAAAAGCCCCGCTTGCTAGGCGGGGCTTTTGTCATTTCTTCCAGCGTGCAAGAGCGGCTTTTTGCGCGGCTTCTCGTCGTTGTTGGGCAGTTTTGCCTTTCCAGCGTTCCTTGCCACCTTTGATTTGATTGACGGCTGGTTGGTCGAAATGGTGACCGCATTTAGGGCAGATGCATTTCATAGATAATTTTCGTTGAGGTTTGCGATGCGCGGAGAAAGACCGAGCTTGGCGCGTTGGTGCGCTTGCCAACGGTTAGCGAACTCGACGCGGCGGTCGGTGATGCGAGGTTTCGGGTAGCGCCCGCCGGTGTGCGGCAGGCGAGATTTGGGGAGGTTGCTCATAGTGTGGTGTGTGTTTGGGTGTGGGGTAAAATGGGGCGGCCCGTGAGAGCCGCCCCGGTGAATGGTTTAAAGCGGCGTCGCGTCGGGGATGAAGCTCACTGGATCAAAGAAGTTTTCGCCGACTACCCGCACAGTGTAGTGACGGCCTTCGATTTCGATTTGCTGACCGTTTTCAATCTCAACAGCGGCAGCTATCTCGGCACGCTTTGCATCAAGATCCGCCTGCTTGCCGGTATAATTGGCGGTGAGCACGCTTGATTCTTGGATCGTCCACGCCAATTCGCCATGCTCGTTGCAGGGCTTTGGCCCAAACTGAGCAGTCACGCCCTGCTGAGTGCGGACACGGATGCGGTTGAAATTGCGGAAGCTTTTGACGCGGATGAGTTGATCGTGGGTAAGTGTCATATCGGTGGTGCAGTGTTTGGGTTTGTGTCTCTCGACGCTGCACTTATACAAGCTAGCTCGCATAGCGTCAACAAGAAAGTTTTTTTGTTTGACATTCCACGCCTTACACCACGTCATACCATTCAGAGCCAAGCGGCCCGTTTGTGACGGATACCCGCAGCACACCTAGTAGCGGCCTCAAATGAGATACCCGCGAGAAGGACTCACCTCCCCGGCAAGCCATCGGCTCAACGGCAAGCCTCTCGCAACTCCTTACTCATTCACAGGCCATGCCTGACCAAATCACATCATACTACGAAACCGAGTTCTCGAAGAACTGGGAAATGCTCGCGCAGCAAAAAGAAAGCCGCCTCGGCGGTGCCGCTACTCCTACCACCATCACCGGCAAACGCCGGAAGTTCAACCAACTTGAAATCGGCTCCTTGCAGGAAGTCACTACCCGCAAGGGAGACACGCCAGACGGCGACAGCACCGGTTACGCCTACTGGATCTACCGCCGCAAGTTCGAGCGCGTCATCATCTTCGATGAAGACGATGAAATGCAGCTTGGCACCATCGCCCTTCCCGACTCCGACGAAGTGACAAGCATGATGGCTGCGAGCAATCGCACCAAGGATGACGTTATCATTTCGGCCATGGACGCCACTCGCTACATTGGCGAAAACGGCACGACCACCGACGCTTTCGACACGGCCAATCAGGTCGCCGTCAATTACGTCGCCAGCGGCTCGACTGCTAACAGCGGCATCACAGTAGCGAAAATTCTCGCAGCCAAGCGCATCCTCGATGAAAACGAAGTAGACGACAATGATCGCTATTTCGCCATCTCGGCGCAGGGCTTGCAAGACATGCTGCTCACGACTGAGATCACCTCGGCAGACTTCAACACAGTTCGAGCACTGGCTGCTGGCTCCGTCGATATGTTCGCCGGGTTCAAGTTCATCCGCACTGAGCGCCTGAGCCTGAACAGCGGCACAGACGTTCGCACCTGCTTTGCTTGGGCGAAGTCGGGCATCAAGTTTGCCGATGGCGGTCGTCAGACCTACATCGACGTGCTGCCCTCTCGCCGTCACGCGAAACAGATTCGCGGCGTTTATCGCTGCGGTGCTGTCCGCACTGAGAACAAGCGTGTCGTTCGCGTCTATGCGGACGAAAGCCCGTAATCCTTCGGGGCGCTGGTGAGTAGCCAGCGCCCTTCCTTCAACCTTCGAACCCTTTTCCTTTTCGCATTATATGCCTAACACCTACACCACCTTTGGCTCGTCTCAGAACGATGCCGTCAACGACATGAGCGCAGCCCCCAACCTCAAGCAGGCTGGCGGCAACCTTCACGTCGTGCAAGTCAGCAAGAGCAGCTACACCGCTGCGACGGCTGATCCGCTCTACCTCGTCCGCCTTCCCAAGGGTGCTCGAGTTCTCCCGCATCTCTGCGTGGTCGATCACGGAGACCCCGGCGACGCCTGCACGGGAACTGTCGGCTACATCTACGACGACGGCACCGGCGACGCGGACGGCTACAGCACCGGCATTCAGCTTGGCGGCTCGGCGGGCTATGAGTCGTTCAGTGCCACCGCTGGCGCCGCGGCTCTTACGCCGGTCACGCTGGCCGATGACGCCTGGGTTTATGTGACGTGGGGCACCGTGACGAACGGCGCTTCTCACACGCAAACCTGGACCATCGCATATACGCTGGCCTAATCCGCTTTCCTCCGTGGTTGGTGGAATCCTCGCCCTCGTCGCCTCTCGTGCTCAGGGGGCGGCGAGGGTTCTCCTTTTGAGCACTTCGCGCCATGACCAAGACTGAAATTTGCAACCTCGCCCTCTCCCTCTTGTCCGCGAACACGGCGACGGACATTGACACGGATTCGACGCCACAGGCGGAGGCGGTGCGGCGCTGGTTCGCACCGGCGCGTGACGAGTGCCTTGCCTCGCATCCGTGGAATTTCGCGACAAAGCGAGCACGACTGACGCTGACATGGACTGCGCTTTCAGGCGTGGCGTTAACTGACGCTGGCGCTTCCGATGAAATTCGCGTGAATTATACAAGCCACGGCCTGTCAACCGGTCAACGAATACACATGCAGGACGTGCAAGGCGTGCCGGCTGCAAATGGAACATGGTATGTGACGCAAATCAATGCCAACACGTTTGACCTTGATGATTCCGTTTTTTCCGGCGCACATACAAGTGGCACGGGCGAGTGGATCGTGGCACCGTTGCACGGATGGGATTATAGGCACACGCTGCCAAACGATTGCCTGCGCGTTGTGCGTGTGAACGGTTACGAGGGCAACGAAGAAGATTCCGCGCCTTACGCCATCGAAGAGGGCGTGCTGCTCTCCGATGACGACATTATCGAACTGCAATATGTCTATCAGCACACAACAGTAGCAAACTGGACGCAAGACTTCATCAACGCGTTTGCGGCTTTGCTCGCCTCCTATGTTGCGGCAGAAATCACCGAAAGCGTCGGCAGGGGAGAAACCCTCCGCAAGCAGTTCGAAGCCATCGTGGCACCGCAAAAGCGCCGGAATGATGCACGCACCGGCAAGGGACGCACGCTTCAACCCACATACAATTCTCAACTGGTCGCCGCTCGACGCTCTTCGATAACCAACTGGTAAGCCATGCCTCATTCACTTCACGTCAATTTCAACGGCGGCATCTATTCGCCGCTTATGGAAGGCCGAGTTGATTTTGAGCAATATCGCACCGGCTGCCTCCAAATGAAAAACTTCATTGTGCGTCCCTACGGCGGCGCGTTTAAGGCTCCAGGCACACAATACATTGGCGAGGTCAAAACGTCTTCAAAAAAAACACGGCTCATCCCGTTGCGTGTTTCGACTGCAGAAAACTACTTTATTGAAGTAGGCGAAGGCTATTTTCGATTTTGGCGCGACAGTGATCCGGGTGGTTACCTACAAATCAAAAGCGGATATTCCGTCACGGCGCATTCGACGGCAACGACGTATTACCTTGGCGATGTGGCATCAAGTGGCGGCACAAATTACCTGCGCGTTGACAATGATGAGGCAAAAGATTCGAGTTTTGCGGCGGCTCTTTCGGCTGGCTATTGGCACGCTTTGACTGGCAGCATCTACGAATGGCCGAACGAATACACCGAGAGCGAACTGGCGGTCATCCAGATCCAGCAAATCAACCGGCTGCTTGTGCTTGTTCATCCAAATCATCCGCCGCAGTTGATCGAGTCAATTCCGGTGGACAGCCTAACTTCGAATTTTATCCGCAACGCCGCATGGAGTGACGCCAACACAACGAACGTAACGCACTCGTTCCTCGTCCAGCCGATTAGTTACGTTTTTCCGCCTCTCAAAGAACACGAACTGAGTCGTTCTGGCTACACGGTAACACTCAATTTCGACCATGCAGCATGGTTGACTTCGACGGCTTACGTTGTGGGCGACATCCGCACGGTTTCGAGCGTGGCTTACTACTGCACGACGGCGCACACCAGCGGCACGTTTGCCACGGATCTTGCGGCCAATCGCTGGCGGCTGGCTACAGGGGCAGAAGTTGATTACAAGCTCACAGCAAGCAATTCTTCAGTGTTTAGCGGCCTCGACGTTAGCGACCAATTTATCATTGAGCCGTCGCTGTATCGCACGACAAGCGCAAGCTCTCCGCGTGGAGCATCGCTCAAATTGGGCGGCACGTCTCCAAGCGGATCGCCGGGATCGGAATACACTGCGTCACAGCCTATTTTCATTCAGGGATCTTACAGTGTAACCTCAAGCTGGAAAGCCAACGAATCGCCGCTTGGAACCCTGCGGCTTGAGCGTGCTCTCGATGGCGTCAATTGGGAAGTAGTGAAGGAATGGACGCAAAACGACACCTCACAAGGCACATTTGTTTATGAAGACGACGCCGCAAAAGCGGGGGAATGGTATCGGCTTGGCGGTTACTGCGAAGCCCTGTCAGGATCACCCGCGAGCGTGTTGCTTGAATCGGCTGACGCACAGGTAAAGCTGCCGTTTACGATCCGCGCTTTGACTTCATCGACGGTGCTGCAAGTGCGTTCTGCTTTGCCTCGGCAAAGCTTGGCTCCCAAGCCTGCTGTTGGTGTGGCTGCGTCGGCCTTTTATGTTCATGCCTTTTCGCAGGATAACGGCTATCCTGGAGCTGTCGGGCTGCACAATCTGCGCTTGTGGTTTGGTGGCACCAGCAAAGAGCCAAATCGAGTTCGTGGCAGCGTGGTAGACGACTTTTTCAACTTTTCGACAGGCGAGGGGGATTCTGACGGATTCGACATTGTGTTGAACTCAAACGAATCAAACCTAGTTCGATGGATTGCCAGCTACCGACAAGGGCTGGTCGTTGGGACAACGGGTGAAGAATGGACCATTCAAGGTGGTGGCGACGGCTCCGAAGTGCTCAAGCCATCAAACGTGCAAGCCATACGGCGCAACCGAGCAGGCTCGACCACGCTGCAGCCCGTGCAAACGAAAGACGCGCTTTTGTGGGTTTCACCTACCGGGCGCAAGGTCTTTGAGTTCGCCTATGTATTTTCTTCCGACGCCTACGAAGCCAACGACATGACGCTTCGAGCTGAAAACGTAACAGACGGCGGCATTGTGGCGCTGGCTTACCAAAGTGAACCGGACCCTATTTTGTGGGCCGTGACTGGCGACGGGCGGCTTTTGGGCTTTTCCTACAATCGAGCCAACCAAATCACCGCATGGTTCGAGCGCACCACGCAAGGCACGTTTGAAAGCATCGCAGCTGTGCGAGGATCAGCGGAAGCCGATCGCGTTTGGATGATTGTCAACCGCACTGTGAACGGTTCAACAAAGCGGTATATCGAGCGGTTTTACCCTACTGCGCAGGCTTTCGATTTCGACACGGCCACGGATTTCTGTTACCTCGACTGCGCGAAAAAAATCACGCAAGCGAGCAGCACGGCGGTTTCCGGGCTTTCGCACCTCGAAGGGCTGACGGTGAAGGTGTGGCGTTCTGGCACGACCAGCGAAAGCAAAACGGTTGCGAGCGGGGCGATTACCCTTGGGGCTGCGGCGACGACTCTTTTTGTCGGTTTGCCTTATATTTCGACTCTTCAACCGATGCCGTTGGAGTTCCAGCTTCAAGACGGAACGGCACAAGGCCGTAAGTTTAACAGCCAGCGGACGCAACTGCTGCTCCACAAAAGCCTTGGAGGCACCATCAAACACGCGACGAGCGGAACGGCTTATGCTATCGAATACCCAGCAGGAACAACTACGGTGTTTTCAGGTCGGAAAGAACAGCACGTTAAAGCGGATTGGACCGATGCTGTGACCTTGACTTTTGCGCATGCAGACCCAACGCCTTTCAACATGCTCGGTTACGTTCTCAAATGTGAAATCTCAGGCAAATGAATCTTTTTCCTTTTCCAATTCTGGCCGTTGTCGATTGGGGTGTTATAATTTACTGGACACTTTTTGCGGGTTTAACGGCAGCCTCGACGTATGCCGGATATTCCGCACAACAGCAGGCCGCCAAGCAAGCCAATCTTAACGCGGAATCGGCAGCGCAACAAGAAGCCGCAAGAAAGGCAGCCGAGCTGGAAGCGGCTACACGGCAACGGTTGGCGGAGCAACGTCGATTTCGGCAGACTCAAGCGGCAGCAATCTCCGGGCAAGGCATCCAAATGACCGGCACGCCGCTGGACATTTTGGCGGATACGGAAGTGCAAACGCAACTTGAGCTTCAAAACCTCGCCTTTTCGAACGACCTGCAACAGCAAGACATTCAAAACCGGCGATTATCTGCTTTGTCGGCAGCCGATGCGGCCAAGCCTAGCACGGGCGCAACGTTGCTTTCCGGCGCGTCATCCATGCTTAACGCTTACGGCAACCTTTCCAGCAATCGGCCTCAAACGGCTAAACCCGCCACCACGACCACGGGCTAAACAACTTTCTGACCATGCCCCTTGTTCCTCTCGCACCCATCGCTCGCGCTCCAGCTTTTGGCAACGTCGCACCGGTTCAACTGACTTCGAACGCCAATCGCACGGCACAAATCGGGCGGGCGATCGGGCAAGCGGGTGAAACGCTGGTCAATTTGCAGGCCAAATACGCCGAGCTTGTGGACGCTCGCAGCATGATCGCAGCCGAGAACGTCATGCGGCAGACCACGAACGACTTCAACGCGTGGCGGCTTGATCCTCAGAACGCCGACGAATCCGCATGGCTGCCTAAGTGGCAGGAAATGCAGTCCACAGCACAGAAGCAAATCGACGGCCTCAAGATGACGGAAGGGGCGCGGCTCAATACAACGCGCTCCTGGGGCCGGTGGAACGATGCGCAAACCATCAGCGTGCAGGGCGATGTGTTCAAGCAAGGGGTGAAACGCACAAAAGACGCGCTCGACCTCCGCATGAAGCAGGCAATTGACTTCGGCGATGATTCCATGATTCGCAGCACCGTAGAGCATGGCGTGAAACTTGGCGTCTTCACTCCCGAAGAAGGGGCGCTTGTTGAATACGACGCCAGCAAGGCAGCCAAAGGAACGCGCCGGGAGCGGTTCAACCTCGAACTTAAGACGATGCTGGACGCGCCCACGGCCAAAGCTGACGAGGTGAAGGCGTCGATTCAAAGCAATGCGGATCTGACGGACTCGGAAAAGTCGAGCTTGCTCATGCAGGTGGAGAACCGCTTCAAGGACGCGGAGCTTGAACACTTGATCGACACCAATCCCGTTCACGGTCTCGAAGTTGCACAGAACGACTTTTCACGCGGGCGCATCACCGCAAACCGGCTGGACGAATTGAAACGCCGCAGTGAAACCGTGCAGACCCGCGAGCGAGGCAAGCAATACGCTGGCATTGCCGACGCCATGAAGGCCAAGGCATCCAAGGCGGAAATCGTGAAGTTGCTCGATGAAGGCAACTTTTTGACTCCAGGCGACAAGGCAGAAATTATGACAGCCATCGACAACAAAATGGATGATGAGTTTGTGCTTTCGACGCTGGCGAAAGAAGCCGCAAACTTCCAGCACGCGCCGGATTCTCCCGAGTATTTCCTCTTCACCAAGCGCGTCGATGCGCTGGCGACGGGCAATCATCGCTCTCACATTCTCGGGCTGCGTGACAAGGCGCTGGCGGGTGAGCAAGACGGCGGATCATTCTCGCGCTCTTGGGGCAAGGTGTTTACTCAAGCGGACGACGATTTGAAGAACGGCGTGTTTGGTCCAACGACGAGCACGCTGGACGATCCCAAGGCGACGCTGCCGCCGAAAATGCGGGCGGAAGTGGACGCGTTCAAAAAGAACCTCACGAAAGAAACCGGCATGATGTGGAGCCGTCGCCCCAAGACTGCCGACGAACTCGAAATGGAGGCACGCGCCTTGTGGCTGTCCGAAGAAAACAAAGGCAAAACGAATCCCGTCAAAATCGACAAGTTCGTTTTTGAAGACGAGGCCAAGATTCGGTCGGCTAATGCGCTTCGTGTGCAGGCCACGCAAGAGCTTGAAGCCTTCCAAAAAGCCAATCCCAACAAGCCCGGCACAGATGCGGCAGCGGAATATGATCGCATCACAGCCAAGCTGCGGTCACAGAAAAACCTGCCGCCTGTGGCACCGACTGGCGGGGTGAATCCCGCTGGCGTTTTACTGCCATCTCTCGAAGCTCCAGACCTGAACGCCATCCGCCAACGTCATGCCCAAGATTCTCGAAAGTGAAGCCCTCACAATAGCCCGCTCGATTGACCAAGCGCCTGAAACGGATCGCCCGTGGATGCTTGATCTTTTGGACCGCTATCAGCAGCAGCAGCGTGACGACGGGGAGCCTGACTGGCCTTCTGTCGAACGTGCTCGCGTGGAGCGTGAAACCAATTTGCGCGGCATGTTTGAGTCACCGGACAAAATCACCTATGATCCGGGGCCGTTTTCACAGAATCCGCAAGAAGCGAAGATGCTTCACGCCAACATGGCTTTGCTGTCCGCTCGATACCAGAAAGAACCACGGGAAGTTGCGGAGCGGTATGATTTTCTCATCAACGACTTTGCCCGGCAGAAGTTCGGCGCGTCTGAGGATGTGGACACGGCCAAGTTCTATGCGCTGGCACAAAAGGACATGCAGCGGATCAAACTGCTCGAGGACACGCAACGCGAGGGCGTCAACGCGGCCCTGCGCGGCGAGGATGGCGTGAAGGCGCTGGCGGCATGGCAGGCCAAGAACGCGGATCGAGCCAAAGAAGACGCCGGGCTTTTCATGCGTGGATACCAGCAGGCGCTCGAACAGGACGGCGAAATGCTGCCGATTGCTGACCGGCTTTTGCCATTGCTCGAAGCGCAATCCACCAAAAAATACGGACAAGCCTTTGACCAGACCAAAGCGCAAGAGCTTGGCGGCATGATCGAACAGCTTGCGGGCATGAAGAAAGCGCAGCGCAAGAGCGTGTATCGCTCCATTGCTGCCCGGATCGAGGCCGCTGGCTACGATCAGAAAGGCTTCTGGTCGCAGATGCTCGGCTTTCTCGACCAACAACTTTATGCGGCAGCATCGTCTGTGGGAGAAACGGGCGGCATTGCTGTTGATGCGTCTATTGCGTTAGCGCAAGCGTCGGGCCGTTCGGTGGATATGCTGGACGGCACTCCCATTGCAACGCCTGTTTTGTCTCCTGAGCAACAACAAGCGTTAATGCGGCAACGTGATTATCGTGAACGCATTGGCGATGTGGAGGGTGAAATCATACAGATTGTTTCCGGCGAACTCGACCCGGTAAAGCCAACAACGGGCTGGATGAACGAGACGATTGAAACCGGCTTGATTAAAGCTCCTGGGGCTATTTTGCCTTCAATGGGTGCCTCGGCGTTGCTTGGACCTTACGGCGCTGGCCTTTTGTTTACTGCGGATTTTGCTTCCAATACCCGGCGCGAACTGGTGCAAAGCGGCCTTGATGCCGATCAGGCGCGGAAGGTCGGCGTCATGGCGGCTCCGCTGCAAGCGGCTGTCGAAAGCCTATCGAACATGGTGAGCCTCGGCAAGTTCCCGGCTGTCCAGTCGGTGCTATCCCGCTTCACGCGTCCTGTCGGCGGCGCGTCGCTGGTCGGTCGCTACGTCCAGAACTCGCTTATCTCCGGCGCTACGGAGTTCACCGAGGAGCAGGTGCAGGACAATGTTGTGGTGCCAGCCATGCAGGAGCTTCTAGGCGCTCTTGAAAAGGACGTCCCGGACGTGGATTGGAGTTTTTACAAGACGCGGGCCGCGAATGCGACGCCTGAACTTGCGGTGACGCTGCTCCCGATGGCGCTGGTGTTTGGCGGTGTGATGACGGCGGCGGATGCGCGGCTTTCGGATCGCATGACTTCCAATGTCGATGCCCTGACGGCGCTCAACTACTCGCAGGCACAGGCGACGGAAATCGTCCAAGAAAAAACGCCCGAGGCCCGCATTGCAAAGGCGGCCTCTCTGTGGCGTTCCCGCGAGGGCAACAAGACATCCTTGGAACAAGGCGCGACCAAACTGGCGGAGCGTTTGAAGGCGCTTTCTAGCGATGCTGTGGCCTATCAGGCGGAGCTTGAGCGGCGCGGCGTGCTGCCTCGCGTAATGCACACGGCTGAAAATGACTGGCTGCTGACCTTCAACGACGGCTCAACGGCCCGTTTTGCCACGCATGACGAAGCCAGCACGGCCCGCTGGACGTGGGCAGAAGATCAACTTGGCCGCGTGCATGCTTTGACCCGCGAGGCTTTGACCTCGATGGAACGCAACATGAGCACCAACCGCGAGCTTGGCGTAGAGTTCAAGCCAGATGTTCGCATGGTGGAAGCCGGGCAAACGACGCCGGACATTCAGCGGCGCGTCGAACAGGGCAAGGTGCTTGGCGACATTGACCCGAACGAGGCCTTTGATACGGCCTCGATGGTGGATCGAGCTACGGCGGAGGCTGACGGCTTTTTGTCCAGTTATCAGATTCTCGGTTCGTCTAGGAACGAGTTCAAAGACGGCGTTTTGCGCACGACCATCAAGCTGTGGGAAGGCTCCAACGTCCTGACGCTTGTTGAAGAAAAGCTCGAAGGCGATGCCAAGGCGATTGTGTCGAGCCGTGGCGGGCGAGGCTGGATGCTGGCGGCGTTGCGGAACTACGAACAGGAAAGCGGCGACAAGCTCTTTCGCGAAGTCCCGGACAATCAACTGACGGACGACGATCTTGTCGAGGCATGGTCGCACTTGGGGCAGTCCTACCTAGTCGGGCGCTCGTCGTTTGGCGAGCCGTTGCAACAGAACAACATGCGGCGCTTCTCGCGTCTGCTCATGCGTGCCGGTCTGGCCGGTGCGCTCAACTCGGAATCGACTTTCTGGCAAGCCGTCGTGAACCGCGCCCAAAAGCTCGGCGAACTCAAGGCGGCGGGCAAGCTGAATGAAGACGTGGTTGCCGAACTCGAAAAGCAGCTTGGCATTGATTCGCAGGTGAAGCATGAACAGGGCGCGATGCAGGAAGTGCAGCAGGTGCGCGACGAGGTAGCGCAGCAGGTGGACACTTCCGGATATTCGGAGGCGACTCCGGGGCCGAATGGCGAGACGTTCTCGATTGCGCCGTCGTTATTAAGTGTAAAGCCGCCAAGGGGCGTGGTGGCAAATACCACGGATGCTTTGCCATCATGGACGTTGCCAAAAATTAGCGGCAGCGTTTCTAAGGTTCTTAATTCTCCAAAGGTTCGGGCTGAGTTTTATGGCAAACTCGACAAGGCTATCGAGTGGCTACGGGCAGACCCTTTGCAGATTACGACTGCAAAGGGCTGGGTGACGTTTATGCGCAAGGCTGGCGTTTGGGGAGATATCCCGATGCCTCCATCTGGCCTTGCTGACATCATTGCCAATCCGGCTGCATACGTCGCCAAGCTAAACGGTGGATATCACGGCGCAGCATCATTGAGCGACACGCAGACTTCCGCGAAACAGGGCATGGACGGCACTGTGGAAATGCGAAAATTAATCGGTGATGGCAAGGCTCCGGCGCCGTTCGTTGTCGCTTTGCACAATATGTGGGGTATTTTATCCCGCATGCTTTCTCCAATTGATCAAGAGGGCATGTGGTTGCGACTGATCGCCCACCGTCCCGTGCTCGACGCGATTCAGTCATCCATCGACGGCACGTTTGCCATGACCGTGGATCAATGGAAACAGGTGGTGCAGGACGCTCGCGCATCCAGCGCAGTTGAGTCTGGCCCGATTGGCAACGCGGCGACGTCGAACGCTAACGACTTTTACCTCATGCTTTCGCGGCTCAATGGCCGCTGGAATGACATGGCCGATGTGTATGCCGCGCCAAACAGCCGTGAAATGGGAAGGCGCTTTTGGAACATTGGGGCGGGCAAGCTCGGCATCAAAAACAAGGTTCAGCGGTTTATCGGCCTTACGTTTGGGACTCCAGGCGTAATTATGGATCGATGGAAATTTGTCGAGTTTTGGTTGCCAACGGCAATGGAAGGAATGCAGGCAAATGAGCCTTCAAGCTATTTTAATTACAGCGCAAACACTCCATCTGACCCGGTTGGCGTCTACGGCGTTTATGGCGGCATAGACAGTGACAACGAAGCGCTTTCCTTGGCAATGTATGAAGCTTTCGAGGTCGTGCTTGAGGAGTCGATTGCCAAATCTGAGGAACTACAGTTTCACCTTGGAGAGCACGCCAACGCGGGCGGCATGCACTGGTTTGGTTGGAATGCCATTAAAAATGAGGCTGTCGGGCACTCATCACTCGACCTGACCAAGGAATTGATTGCGACGTTTGGTCTTGATATCGACGCTGAAAAGGTTCACACTACCGTCACAAATGGCACTTACTACACAGAAGGCTCCCCTTCCGCAGGAAACACCGTCAAGTTCGTTCTTGAGCGCGGCAAAGTCCGAGTCGAACGCACGACCTTGGCCGGCGGATTTCAGTCAGGACAAGCCGGAAGAAACGCTAAAGCAGCGGGAAGAGGAATTGCGGAAGGCCGAACAGGAACTTCTGGGGCGATAGGCGACACTTTCAGTATTCGCAAGCCTACCAAAAAGCAGTTGGACAAGATTTTGCCCAACGCCAAATACATTGCGCCAGATGAGTTAATGGACGCTGAAATTCGCGGCCCCGTTGTCATTGGCGCTTATCACGGCACAACGCACACAATCGAGCAATTCACCGATGAGCGGGCCTACCTTGAAAATGACATGGGGGCAGGCGTGTATGCTTCAACTTCCATTGAAGATGTAAATGCCAACTATGCAGGCGAAGGGCCAGACCTAACGCAGCGCATCGAACTGACAAAAGAGCAGTTGGTGAACGACGGCATGGATGAAGACGAGGCGGAACGCGAGGCGCGAAGCATGCTGAAAGGTCATGGCGGCGCGGTAATTCCTTTGTTGATTCCCATGCGAAATCCGGTGGTTTTATGGAAAGGGCGCGTTGGCGATTCTACCAACAGAGGCACATTCATTGAATTTAGAGGCGACGTTGAGCAGTATCGCGATGAGGCAGAGGAACTTGTCATGGATCGCGAAGGAATTACACGCGACGAATTGCCGGACTATCAGGACCAAGTGCAAGACGCCATGTATGAAATCGAAGCTGAAAAAGACTTTGATGGAGTATTGGCAAAGATTGCTCGCGTGGTCGATTCGTTTGATGACACCGATTCCGGCGCTTTTGTTTCATCGCTTGATCAAGATGGCATGTATGCAGCCGATTTGGAGCAAGAGCTTCGTAACAACGAAGGGACTGTTTATGCAACTTCTGGCGACAATGGACAACTAGCAGTTGGCGAGCTTATCCGTCGTGTCTTCATGGACGCTTTGGGATTTGATGGCATCATTGATAAAAACGTGAACACTAAGTTTGGTTCACGCAGCAGAGGCAAGGCAATGGCCGGAATGGATGACAACACGGCGCATGTTATTGTTGCGACAGACACGGAATTGCGCCCGCGTTCGGCATTTAATACGGATACAACTTTCAGCCTGCGCGTGACTCCGGCGCAAGACGCCGAATACCTCGCAGCGGTTGAGGCTGGCGACAGCGGCAGCGACAACCTCAATCAACTACTGCGTGATGCTTCGCCAGATGAGCGTCAAGCGGTGGTCGATTCGTGGATCAAGCGCAATCCAAAGGCGGCTGCTAGGATGCAGCGGATGGTAAATGATGCGGCGAAGAAGGCGGGGTATAGTGTGGGAACTTTTATCCACAGAACAGATTCGGATTTTAATTCATTCCTGAAAAGCAAGGGATGGACATGGTTTAATACCGATGAGTCATTGGATGAAGATTTCCAATTCACTTACGGTGATAGAAGAATAGACGCATATCTTGATTTATCCAGAAAATATACTTTTGATGAAGACTTCCAACCTTGGGAAAGTGCCTATCAAAGAAATGCTGAGTTAGCTTCCTTGGAGAATAAGGGGATAACATCTATTCAGATGCCTTCGGGGGATGTTGCGGTAGCGAATCCAAGCCAAATCAAATCCGCCGACCCCGTAACCTACGACGACGCGGGCAACGTGATCCCGCTTTCTAAGCGGTTCAACCCTGCGGATGATCGCATTACATACAGCCTTCGCCCCGGCGACTTCGCCTCACGCGTGGAAGCGATGTTCTCGCCCTTTCAGCGTTCGCCGGAAGCTCGCTTAGTCATGGCTCGCGTCGCGAAGGATCGCGCGTTGCGAGTCATGCCGCAACTGCTTGAGCTTCAAGCGCAGTTTGATAACAACGAAAAACAGCGGCAAGATTTGGAAACTAAGTTTGCAGAAGAATCTGCACAGCTTCGAGCCGATTTAGAAGCAAATGAAAAACAAATTCGTCAGGACCGCGATTTTGAAATAAAAGGCGTTGCACAAGACAAAGGCAGCGAATTGGATCGAGAACGCATTCGACGTGATGCCGATAACAAACTCGCCAGCTTGCGGTTGGAATATGAGCGCAACATTAGAGAACTGGAAAAACGCAAAGAATCTGAAACGGCTAAACTGTCACGCAAAGACACTTCGGCTCAACGCGAAAAAACTCGCCAACTGCTGCGCGTGCTAGATGGCATTCTTGCAGCCTCACCTCCCGAGGTCCGCGCCCGCGTGGGCGGTTTCGTCAAAATGGCCGGCATCGCCACCGATGAGGCAGCGCTGCGGTATCTCGAAGATCGCGTTGCCAAGCTCGACAAGGAGCTTGAAAAGTGGCTCAAGAAGGACGCCGCGGGTAGCATCAACCGGCTGTTCAAGAAAGCCGCTGCCGACTACACGGCGGGCAAGAAGGCCAAAGGCAAGCTCGGCCCGGATGAGCATTACCTCTTCCAGCGTGCGGAAGCGGCAACCACGATGGATGCGGCGGCGCTGCGTGGTGAACTGGCAAAGCTTGATGCCTTGTCGGTTGACGACTCGCTTTCCGACGATCAACGCGTTCTTGCGGTGCTGGAACGCGGCATTGTCGAGCTTGTGGGCGACATGAAGAACGCGGATTCCGGGCGGCTCTTTACGGCTTTTGATGAACTGACGCGGCTCTACTCTCAAGGCGTGGTCGCATGGAAGGCCAAGCAGACGGCACGACGCGAGGCGCGGCAGGCTGTGCGTGATGCCCTCAAGGCGGACGCGGGCAAATCCGGCGTGCTCAAAGAGCGGCAGGCCATGGAAAAAGCCATGACGACGCTTTTCGGCAAAGCCAAGTCCGCCTGGCTGTCGGTGTCGTCGTTCTCCGAGGTGTTGCGCTACGCTTTCGGCTCCAAGTCGCAGCAGGCTACGGAATTGATCGACGGCGAGCGCGAAGCCTCGAATGATTACGAGGACGAGCAGCAGGCCATTGCTGACGAACTCGAAACCCTTTTTACCTCGATGGCTGGCGGTAAAGTGCTCGACGGCGAACGGCTGCGCTTTGACATGGCGCAACGGACCATCAAGGCTGGAGACGTAGAGCTTTCGCAATTTGAGGCCATCACAGCACTTCTAATGTGGCGGCAAGAGGATGGTCGCAGGCACATGGAAGGCACGTTTGACGAGAACGGGCAACGCACTTCTGGCTGGTCCTACGATCAGACATGGATTGACGAGGTAGAGAAGCAACTCACGCCGGAAGGGCGTAGCTTCATGGCATGGTTGGCAGCCAAATACGGCAGCGAACACGGCGAACTCAACGCGCTCTATCGCGAACGGCACGGCGTGAACCTGCCTGCGCACGACAACTATGCGCCCCTAACCGTAAAACCGATGCAGGCAAAGGCGGGCGAAATCGTCGATCCTGTATCCGGCGCGGCGGTGTCTGGCTCGATTCTGACGCCGGGCAGTCTCCGCACGCGGTCCCGCATGGCTATTGCTGAACCTGAGTTCCGCGACGCTCTACAAACCTTCGTCGCTCACAAGAAGCAAATGGGCTACTGGAAGGCTTACTACGACCTTGCGACGGACGTTCAGGCAGTGCTCGGCAACCGCGAGCTTATGAACTCCGTGGAGGCGGCGGCAGGTAAGGAGGCCGTCGTGACGCTGCGGAAGTGGATGGACGTTCTAGCACAGGGCGGCGTGCGCGATGCAGCGGCGGGCCTTGCCATGAATGGCATGTTCCAGCGCATGATGAACCGGGCCGCTACTGTGGGCCTCTTGGGGCGCGTCTCGACGCTCTTGGTGCAATCTACGCAGCTTGCGGCGGCCTCGGTGCAAATGCCCGTTGGCGCGTATCTGCGGCGCTTTGGGAAGCTCTTGGCCGGTCAACTCGACTGGAAGGGCGCGATTCAATCCGACTTCATCCAGCGCCGTATCCAGTCCGCGCCGCCGATTGTGCGGCAAGCGATGGAAAACCTCGGCACGGCTACGCGTCCAAACCTCATTAAGCAAGCCGTTCGCAAGTTGGGCAATTTGCTTACTGGCGCAGACGGTCTTTTTACGGGTGGCACTTATGCGATTCTCCTTGATTACCACCGCGAGACGGGGCGCAAACTTGGCCTGACCGGCACGGATCTCGAAGAGCACGCCCACAGGGAGGCAGAACGCGCAACCGAAGAGGTTGCACAACCAACACGCACGGCGACACGAAGCCTTGCGGAAATTACGGCGACGAATCCGCTCGCGAAGGTCTCGTTTGCCTACGCATCCGAAGCTCGGCAAAAGATCGCGCTTCTTGGATGGGCAGCGGTCAACTTCAAAGCTGACCCGGTGCGTTTTGGCAAGGCGGCGTTCCTCGTCTTTGGCGTCGGCGGCGTGATGTCGCAGGTGCTCAAAAACATCTGGAAGGAGGCCAAGGGGGACGACGACGAAGAGAAGTGGTCGCCTGAAAGGCTGGTGCGCGGATCGGTGGCAAACGCGCTTCACGGCATTCCGATGATGTCGGAAATCATGGGTGAACCTGGCATGTTCTCAAGCACCGCATGGGCGCAAGCATCGCTCGATGACTTGCTAAAAGGCGAGGCCGACTTGCGCGACATCAACACGCTCTTGGGAACGCTCGGCCTGTTTAACGACACGGCGGCAGGCGTCGCGGCCATGTCCAATGCAGGCTACGATTTTGCCAAGATCATTGAGGCTGCTTTTTCTGAGTGATCCAGTAAATGAGCGCGGCCGGCATCATGCCAAGGCACACGGACCTACCAAAAAAGGTGCGGTGAAATTCAGCCCTTGACTTTTGGCGCTGTATTCCCCGATCTGCGCTTCAGGATGACTCTCGAAGCTGCTCTCATCACTGCCATCTCCGCCGTCGTCGGCGCACTGTGCTATTTTTTCAAGCTCCTATGGGACAGGTCATTGCAATGCGAACAATGGCGCAAGGAGAAGGAACCTCTTTTGCAGGAGATGGCGGAAAAACTCGGACTCCTGACGGGCGTTGCCCGACTCGTTCAGGATTGCAAGACTTCGGGCTGCATGTTTGCCGGAAAGATCGTGGAAACGTTCAGCCTGCAGAAATTAAAACACGACCTCCCAAACCAGAATAAACTATGAAAGAGTTTCTTCTACCGCTCATCTCATCTCGCAACGGTTGGATTTTTCGCCAATTGCTCAAAGGTATTTCCATCGCGTCGGCATCGCTGACTACGTGGCTTATGTCGCAAGGCGTCGATGGTAACACAACCGGCGCAATTGTAGTTGGTGTAGCTGCTGCTTTGTCGTGGGGTGTTGAGTTTGGCCTTTCAAAGCTGGCCCGCCACATTGCCACGCCCTGCTTGGCGTTTTGCTGCCTGCTGCTGGTGTCGTGCTCAAACGGGCAGTTCCTTGGCATGGACGGCAAAGCTTGGGGCCAGATTGCGCTTGAAACCGGCGTGACGGTAGGGAAACAAATCCCTTCCGCTGCCTCGCAAGCTTACGCAAATCAACGCGCCAAGATTAACGCCAAGCAACCGGTCAATGTCCAGCCTGTCGGGGGAAACTTGCCTGCCGATCAAAACAACTGGCTCAACTCTTTTTTGAACATCTTCAACTAACACTATGCCCATGAATCGAGAACACGCCTCCAAGGGCTACAAAGTCCTGACTACCACGGACGCCACGACCTTTGCCTTCTACGGCTTCACGGTCATTTCCGAAGCCACTATTTCCAGCATCACGGCCCCGACAGTGGTCGGCGCTGAGAACACCGCTTACGACGGCGACGAAGACGGGCTTGCTGGTGATGCCCTTCCCGTTGGCTACTATCCCGTGCGCGGTTCTGCAATCACCCTGACGAGCGGCAAAGTGATTCTCTGGAAAGAATAACCGCGTTATGCCTGCCATTGGAAATGCCATCAGCCTGCCGTTTGCTCGAATGCCAACAGCAGCAGGAGGCGGTGGAGAACCGCTTAACTGGTTCCGCACGTCGTTGAATAGCGATGATTTTGACGCTACATTAGCGGCTGCGTTGGCCTCGGAGCATGCGGATGATTATGTGCTGGTGGTTGATTCAATAAATGCAGGCATTAACAATGTCGATAAAGATTTGTTCATTAGCGGCAGCGCGGCGGCGACAGCTGAGCTTCGTATGGAGGCTCCTGGTTCTATTACCACTTGGGGCAATGGGAAACTAAACATTGCTGGACCTGCTTCGGGCGAGCGAACGCTAAGTCTCGACATGGATATTACGATTCCCGTTGTGGCTATTGTAGCTAATCAAGGATCAGAAATTGTCGGCACGGTGCGCATTGAGGGAGTTGGCGAAACCAAACAAGCAATCAGTGATATTGAAGCCGCATGGCAAACTGAAGAATTGCATTTGACTCATTTGAATGTAACCAACGTGTTTGCCGATGGATCGGAGGGTGATGGTGAAAGTGGTGAAACAGGAGCTAACGGTGGTGATATAATTAACGGTGCAGCAGGGTCCAATGGGACAAATGGTGACTATAACTCCACTCCAGCGACAAATGGAGCAGACGGTGAAAGTGTAAGCACATCCTCGCATGGTAGCGCCGGAGGTGCTGGAAGTGCTGGTGGAAACAGAGCTGTGCAGGACATTTATTTGAATGGCTGCCTCATTGATACTTTGCGTGCTCGCAACAGCAACGGAGGTACGGGTGGAAGCGGCGGCCAAGGACAAAGCTGCTTTGGAGGAGCTGGCGGTGTGGGTGGTGACAGTTTTTACTACGGTGACTATCCAACTCCAGGCAACGGCGGCAACGGCGGCAATGGAACTTGTTCTTCAAACGGCGGCGCTGGTGGCTCGGGTGGTAATGCTAACCAAACGGTTTGCACAACTCATGGTCAAGGTTCGCCCTCAACAGTATCTGCTTATTACAAAACAGCTTCCGGTGGCTCTGGTGGGATAGGTGGAAGTAAAGGTGTAGGCACAGGAGGTGCTGGCGGTGCAGCTGGTAACGGTTATGATGATGAAAGTCCGCCTGGTGTAATCTCAACAGGAAATCCTGGCACAACTGGCACTGGCTCTAGCACTGGAACAAATGGAGCAAACGGCACAGCCGGATCAAACTACGTCCGCGCCCTGTCCGATCCTAACAACAAGATCACCTTCACAAATCAAATTTAACTATGGGAGACCACAGCGCCAAATCGCCAGCATGAACGCCGGCGAAAGTTTTTCTGTCCGATGATCCTCGCTTTGACATGGCCTAAATGGCTGACGTTCTGCGTCTCCTTTGCCGCTGTGTGGCTGTTGGTATTTAGCATCCTCTGTTTCCTCCGGCTGCCACCTCCTGATGCATGACCATCAATGACAAGCATCTGCTCGATGGCGTAAAACGTGATCTTTTGCCGGGCGGTTTGGAAATGCGCGTGCAACGTTTCCTTGTGATCCACTTCACGGCAGGCGCATCCGGGCAATCGAGCATCAACTTTTGGAAAACGCCCGACGCCAAAGGCGCGTCTGCTCATCTGGTGATTGAGCGTGACGGGACCGTGATCCAGTGCCGTTCGTTCAACCGCACTTGCTGGCACGCCGGGAAATCGCGCTGGAAAGGTTTCAACGGCCTCAACGCGTGTTCTATTGGCATCGAGCTAGCCAACGCAGGCGACAACGCCAAACTGGCTGCAAAATGGTCCAAACTGCCACTCTTCAAGGCGCGGCACAAGAAAGGCGGGCCGGTTACGAATTGGGAAGCGTTTCCCGATGAGCAGGTTGCGGCCTGCATCCAAGTCGCCCGGGCGCTCGTTGCCCGCTACAAGCTCGATGACGTGATCGGTCACGACGACATTGCGCCGGATCGCAAAAACGACCCCGGCCCCGCGTTCCCAATGGGAAGGCTTAGGGTAGCATGTGGCTTTCCTGCGGGCTTAAAATAAGAAACGCAAAAAACAAGTTGCGCTGATAAACATGAGTGCTCTCATGCACCCATGAGCACCCCTTTAACTATTTTCCTTCCCGGCACGCGAAGCGATCTCGCCGCATGGCTTCGCGAGCACCGCCGCAAGTATGAATTGGCTTTGGCTGCACGCTGGACTTGGGAGCATGATGAGAAACGCACTTATTTCTCGCGGCTCAAGATGAAGCCTTTTCGCAACCCGGAAACGGGACGCGCCTCCTTTTTTCTTGATGCGTGCATTACACCTTTTTGATCTTCTACTAACCACACACCAAACAAATATGCCACCAACCACACTCATTATACCACACAGCGAATCATTGCCTCAATCCATGCTGTCTAACATCCGCGAAGGATATGCGGCAGCATTTGAGCAGGCCGAAGCATGGCGCGAAAAGGCTCTTGCTATCAAGGTTACGTCCTTGGCCGACAAGGAAGCGATGAAGCAGGCCCGCGAAATGCGCCTGACGCTGAAAAACATCCGCATCGAAGCCGAGAAGAAGCGCAAGGCTTTGAAGGAAGACGCCCTTGTTATGGGCCGCGCCATCGACGGCGTAAATAACCTGCTTCTTGCCGCCATCACGCCGCTCGAACGCCACTTGGAGGAACAGGAAAAATATGCGGAACGCCTTGCCGAGCAGGAACGCCAGCGCCGCCTTTCCGAGCGCACGGAAGCCTTGCAACCCTACATTGAGGCTGGTCAAGTTGTCCCGGCGCTTGATACCATGACGGACGACCAGTTCGCCAAGTATCTTGAAGACGCGAAACTGCTGCACGCCGCCAAGATCGAAGCCGCCAAGAAGGCCGAGGCTGAGCGCATCGCCCGCGAGCAAGCTGAAGCCGCTGAACGTGAACGTCTCCGCATTGAGAACGAACGCCTGAGAGCGGAGGCTGCTGAACGCGAAGCGAAGGCGAAAGCCGAACGCGAAGCCGCTGAAAAGGCTCAACGTGAAGCCGCTGAGCAGGCCCGCAGAGAGCGCGAGGCCCGCGAGAAGTTGGAGCGCGAGCTTGCTACCAAGAAGGCCGAGGAGGAAGCCGCTGCTGTTAAGAAGGCCGCTGCTGCCAAGAAGGCCGCTGCCGCGCCGGACAAGACAAAGCTCCGCACCATTGCGGCGTCTGTCCGCGCCATCCAGTTCCCCACCGTTTCCACGCCAGAAGCTAGCGCAATCTTGGCTAACATTGACGCCAAACGCGAGTCCTTTGCGAAGTGGATTGAAACGCAAATTTCTACTCTTTAACCCATGAAAACACCCCTGAGCACACTCCTGAAAAAAGCAGTTAAAGCGGTTGCGCCACAACGCGACGACAAGAGCAGCTACAAGCCGCTGTTGCCTGCCGTGCAAACGCTGCTGGATCGCGGCTTCATCCTCAAGGATGCCGTTCGCTGGCTGCAAGAGCAAAAACAAATACCCGAGGGCGAGGAAGCATTGCACCGCGCCTATTGCGCAATCCGGCAGGCGCTTTCTCGGCGCGACGGCAAGGCGGCGTAACCTGTCACCATCAACCACCAACATTATGCCTTGGCAAAACTATCGAGACGAGTCCCGCAAACAATGGGGCGTCACTCAAAATGGAAGTTTGGATATTGAGCAGATCAACTGCGGAGCCATTCTCCGCATTGCGGATGCTGTCGAAAAGATGGCGCCAAGCGTCACTGCCCTCTCCGCCGAAAATGTTAGGCTGAAACAGCAAAACGAAACGCTTATTCGATCTAATCGCGCACTGAGAGCGATCAACCAAAAACACAAAATCAACCACGCATGAGCACAGAAACACAACTCGCGGCAGCGCCGCAAAAAGCATCAGCCCTCGCCGTCATGGCGGGCAAATACAACGTCGAGCCGTGCAAACTGCTCGACACTCTCAAGAACACCGTATTCAAGAACGCTACCAATGACGAGCTTTTGGCGCTTGTCGTTGTTTCGAACGAATACGGGCTGAATCCGCTCACGAAGGAAATCTATGCCTTCCCCGCCAAAGGCGGCGGCATCGTGCCGGTTGTCAGCATCGACGGCTGGATTCGGATGATGAACGACCATCCGCAGTTCGACGGCATCGACTACCAGTTTGAGCACGATGAACAGGGTAGGCTCATTGCCTGCACTTCGATCATCTACCGCAAAGATCGCAGCCACCCTACCCGTGTGACGGAATACCTTGCCGAGTGCAAGCGCAACACGGAGCCGTGGAAAATGGAACGGCGCATGCTGCGTCACAAGGCTACCATCCAAGGCGCTCGCGTGGCATTTGGCTTTTCTGGCATTACAGACGAGGACGAGGCCGCCGCAACACCTGGGCTTGCAAATGCCCGCGATGTGACACCGGCACGCAGCGTGCCGATTGATCCCTTCGCGGAAGTGCCCGCCGAGCCTGCCGCGCCAGTTGTCGAGGCCGAGGTTGTCGATCAACCCGCCGAAGCTGACCCGATGGATGACGGCCAACTCGTCGATTTCCTCGACATGGTGCAAGGCTGCGAAGATGCGGCCTCGCTGACGAAGCTCGTCACGGCTGCCAACGCGGGCTTTCAAGACGCGAAGCAGACCATCGCAAAACGTGCAATCAACAACAAGGCGAAGGAACTTGGCGTTACGTGGTCGAAGGAGAAGGGAGGGTTTGAGGCATGAGCGCACGTCACCCCAAACTTGCGACCATGATCGAAGAGGCGAGGCCGCACATGAAGCACCACGGCAAAGGCGACTGGAACGATAACCAGCTTCTTGCTAGTTTTGCCCTTGCTCGTCTTAAAGGAGGCTATCACCACCTCGGTAAAATCAAGGAGTGCGGCAATCATGGCGTCGAGACGAGCATTTACAACACGATTTCGACATTCGACTTTACCGATATGACGGATGCTGTCTTGATCGCGCATCAAATGGGCGTGCGACTTGAGGTCAAGTCGAGCGGCCCTCGCATGCTCAAAATCATGGCTCACGTTCGCGTTTCGTCCGACGATAAGGAGCTTGGAACGCCACACAGACACCCGACGATTGACGGACTGATTGAGCGGGCGACAAAATTTCGCTGGGAAGGAGGCCAAGCATGAAAATTCATCAAGGCTTTCTTCAAGGCTCCGAAGAATGGTTTGCTTTGCGCCGCGGCCGAGTGACTGCATCGCAATTCTCGCGAATCATTACGCCTGCCAAAGGCGAATACTCCAAGCAGGCAGCCGGTTACATGCGCGACCTAGTCGTTGAATGCTTCTGCCCTGACTACGCGAAGTTCCTTGGCAACAAGTGGACGGATCGTGGAACCGAAATGGAGCCGGAAGCACGCAAGGCTTTTGAGGCGCATACGGGGTTGCAAACCGAGCAAGTCGCGTTTGTGACCGCTGACCGTTGGAAACACGTTGTTGGCTGCTCGCCTGATTCACTGCTCAAAGACGCGGCAGGCAATTACGTCGCGGGCTTAGAAATCAAATGCCCGTCGCCGTTCACACATGCGGAATACATCGAGGCTGGTGTTCTGCCTGACGAATACAAAACGCAAGTGCATGGCTCGATGGCTGTCACGGGGCTGAACAAGTGGCACTTCTGGTCTTACTTTCCAAATCTCGCCCCTTTCCATCTTGTCGTGGAGCGCGACGCCTACACGGAAAAGCTAACCGCCGCCATTGACCAGTTCGTGATCGAATACGGAGCTTACCGCCAACGCATGACCCCGAAGCTGCAAACCACACCCAACCACACCCTGCCATGACCTTACTTACGATTGAACAACTCATCGACCAACTTGCCAACCTCGGCCAAGTCGTCGGCCTCGACGCCAAGGTTGAAGCCTGGAACATTCACGAAGCCATGCAGCCGCTTGAAACACGCGGCATCAGCGGTGTCTCGGCTGGATGGGACAAGGTTGCCAACAAAGCCAACGCAACCCTTCGACTTTCTGACGCATGAAGCTGACTTTTTTCGTTCCCGGCATCCCGGCCCCAGGTGGATCGAAGCGCTTTGTCGGCCACAGCAAAAAGACAGGCCGCGCTATTCTCATCGACGCGGCAGGCGAGCGAAACAAAAACTGGCGTTCGATTGTTGGCGTGTGTGGAAGTGAGGCGATTCGCAAAGGTGGCAATCCGGTTTTTCACGGGCCTCTGCGCGTGCGCTTTGACTTCATCATGCCGCGCCGCAAGTTGGACCTGAACAGCAAGGGCGAGGTGAAAGCCTCCGCGCCTTTCTACCACACGACCAAACCCGACGCGCTCAAGCTGGCGCGATCCACCGAAGACGCTTTGACCGGCATCGTGTGGGCCGACGACGCTCAAACGGCGGTGCTCGAAATATCGAAACGCTATGCTTGCGCGGGAGAACCGTGCGGCTGCCAGATTGTCATTCAACCCCTCGACTAACCACATCCTACCACCTAGCACCATGGCAAAAGCAACAAACAAGATCGTCGCCACCATTGGCACCTACAAAGACCGCCAGACTGGCGAGGAAAAGAAACGATACCTGACAGTTGGAACGGCATTCACGGACGACCAAGGGCGCGTGTCGCTGAAAATCGACGCCATGCCCGTATCGCCTGAATGGTCTGGCTGGCTGTCACTGTATCCGCTCGATGAAGATCGGCAGCAACAGCCGCGCCCCAAGTATCAAGGCGACGGCAGAAGCGAGCGCGGGCCAGCGCCGAAACGCGAAGAAGAACCGCCGATGCGCGACGGCATGGAGGATGATGATATTCCTTTCTGAGCAACGCAGTAAACGAAGCCACGATAAAGCACGATATGTGACATTGCGGTGACGCGCTTCTTTGCTCAAAATCTCCTTGCTGACTGAAAACAGCACACATTCAAATGACAGATCAACACACATCGCCCCTGCTTGCGCGTGCCTATAAGGCATCCGGTTTCTGTCCCGGTTTTTCAGCGTGCAACGGGGGCGGCCTTTTTCTGTAATGCACCATTACCCGTTTCATCCCGGCGATTACATGCTCGACACGGCCCACTTAGAGCCGTTGGAGGATTTGGCCTATCGCCGCCTGTTGGACCTGTATTATTCCTCTGAAAGCCCTATCCCACTGGAAACCGAGTTGGTTTCTCGTCGGTTACGTTTGGGTTCCGAAGTGGTTAGCAAAGTGCTTGCTGAGTTCTTCGAGCACCGCGCAACGGGCTGGCATCAGGCGCGTTGTGACGCTGAAATTGCCGATTACAAGGCCCGTGCGGATCGAGCAAGGCAGAACGGCAAAAACGGTGGAAGGCCGAAAACACAGGGCAAAAAACCCACCGGGTTATTTCTGGGTTCCGACAAGAAACCAACTGGCAACCCAGAAGAAACCGAATTGAAAGCTAACCAGAACCAGAACCAGAACCAAGAACCAAATACTAAACCCCTACCCCTTACCGCTCCGGCTCCGCCTGCGCTGGTGGATGAGCAGAAGCTGGAAGTCGGCTCATGGTTTGGACGCAGAGCATCGACGCAATGGAGCGCGAAGGAACTCAAGGCATGGAAGGCCATTTATCCCGACGACCTAGCGGAAGGCATTGCGATCCTGAAAGCGCCCTACGAAGCCAAGGCCAAGTTCACGCGGAAAGATCTTCAAACCTTGCTCAACAACTGGACGGGCGAGATTGACCGCTGGCGCAACTGGCAGGCTCCCGCTGCATCCGACGTGACGAACCGCCAGCACGACGAACTGCCTGCATTCCTCGAAGACGAGAACGCCATTTTTCACCCCAAAGCAGCATGAACCTTCACGACAAAATCGCCCTCATGGCATCGAGAACCCCGGAAACCGGCCTAGAAAGCGTCGATGGCGCTTCGGGCTGCATTATCCCTGCCGAGTTCCTACAACGCCTAGAAGCCCGGTTTCTGCGCAAATGCGCGGACTGTGGCGACGAGTTCGAGGCGGTCGGATTCCAAGGCTACTGCGACGCATGCAGCATCAAGGTGGACGAAAGGGCTGCGCTGCCTCCGGTGCGGAAGCTGGATTCGTCCTGGCCTCGGCTGCATGCCGGCAAGCTCGATGAAATGACCGGACCCGGCAAGGTCATGGCCGAAAAGCTTGCCCCTCGCATCTTTGGGAACCGGCTGCTGGTTCTGGCCGGCGATCGCGGGCGAGGCAAAACGCAGATTGCGGCTTTCATTGCCTATTATCGACTGACCAAAGGCCACGATTCCGGCGTTTACGTCCGCGCCTTTGATCTCCTGACGGCCATTTCTGGCCACGACAAGCAGGCACGTCTGTTTGCCTTCCAGCGCATCCCGTTCCTCTGCATTGACGAGGTTCACACCGTCGAGGCGAAACACCTGCCCGTGCTGGAAAGCATCATGGATGATCGCTACGGCAACCGGAGGCCGACGATGTTGATAGGCAACTGGATGACACCGGAAGGCATTTGCAGCGGCGAGACGGTCAACGGCAGGCGTATCAACGGCCTAGGCGAGACGATCATGGACCGCATCAACGAGCACACGAAGCACAAGACGGGCGGCGTCGTTTGGTGCCGTTGGGATTCTTACCGCCAGTAAAACCACAAACAACCATGAGAAACATTAACACACCAAAAACCAAAGTGTATGTGCGCGGCGATGCGTTTGGCGAAAACGCGAGTGAATTTGAGCCGGCGTGGCTGGTGAGTGTGCGGGCGCTGAGGCACCGGCCGCTGTGCTGGCAGGTGTGGGTGCCGAGGTATGCGGCCTGCTTTGACAAGGTGCCGCCGCACTGCCTGTATTGGTATGAGCCGGAAAAAGATCACAGGACGCTGGATCTGCATCAAGTCCAGATGTGGGAATGCCTGTCCGGCAGCATCGAGCTGTGGCGGAAAGACCAACTCACCGATGTGCCGGTCATCGTGAATTTAGGCAAAGGCCATACCATCCGCGGCCACTACCTGTGGACCATCGACTACATCCCCGAGGGCCAACACTTGGGAGTCATCGACACCGCCGATGCGGATTTGCTCGATGAGCACAAGGAGGGGAACGTGGTGCGGCTCAGCAACGGGCAGATCGCCATCTACCCGAACAACCGGCTCAAGTGGCTGCCTGTGAGCCTTACGCCCGAAGGTGCCGCGGCACGCATTCCGCAGTGGGAGGCCGCCAGCAATGAGCGCTGGGACGAGTGGTGGCACGACTCCGATGAGGTGCTGGGAAATGCCAAGTGGGCCTATTGAGTCTCCAATCCGACACTTGAAGACAACCTTCACATACCATGAGCACGACCTTATTTGACCTAAATACATTTCAACCAACTTACCCCTACGCAGCAGGCTACCGCGACACGGACACAAGCCGCGCCGCTGCTGCTACGCTAGATGCGGCTACAATCCGCGCCCAGGTGCTCCAGACGTTTCGCACCGTGGGTGCCATGACTGCCGACGAGTGCGCCGAACGCATGGATATGTCCGTGCTCACGATCCGCCCGCGATGCACCGAACTCAAACGGCTCGGACACCTGCACGACTCAGGGAAGCGCCGACCGAACGCCTCCGGCAAAAGTGCCATGATCCTTACCACCCGCAAACCATAAACATCGACACCCCCCCCTGACACCTGCCCGCAACTCGGCATCCCGTGGACGGACCTCCCCATGTGCCTCTGAAACCAACACCACTATGTCACTCTTAATTAATCAAATCCAACTCGTCTCCGCCATCTTCACCGAACTGGACCGCCAACACCCAGGCGCACAAGTGTCACCCCGCCAACTCAACGAGTGCATTCGCGCCGCCAACATCATCGTAGAGGCGATGCGGATCGACGACAAACTGGCCCAGCAAGGAATGGGCCTAGCTGCATGGCTTGCCAGCGATGACACGGGCATCAGTAGCCTGACGATGGCTGCCGTCATGTATCAGGACGGGCGTTTGCGCGATGCAAAGAACCGATGGTGCCACCCGTGGGACGCCGGCGATTTTGGCCGATGCCATCGTTTCCTCGAAGCCGTGCCCGGCTCTCGCGACCTGTTGCCCAAGATGCGCGACGTGAGCCCCGTGTGGGCCGCATTGGTGGACCGATGGGACGACATCACGGCCCTGTATTTGGAGGAAAAGGCCACGGGCACCAAAGCCCCCAAGTGTTACGCGCTCATCAACGAACTCGTCGAAGCCAATCGCAACAAATGACCGATTATGAACGCATCCGCAGCCAGTTCAACGCAACCGCCGTTTGCCACCTCCAACAGCGCCCCGTGCTCGACTACGAGTCTGGATGCGCCTTCATCCAGTGCGAACGCGGCGACGCCTGCAAGTGCCAACTTCTCGACGGCGAAGGCGGATCAACAACCGCGCTCCTTATCGCATGGCGAACAAAATACGCTGCCCGCTAAAACCTGCCCACTTTGCTCTCGATGAAAGCCCATCCAGTTATTTTCAAACAACACGTTCTCGACCTGCGCCAAAAAGGCAAAAGCGCAAGGCAGATTGCACGGGAAACCGGCCTGCATTTTGGCACGATCAAAACGTGGCTTTTTCGAGGACATGAATCCCGACATGAATCCAGCACAACAGTAGACAAAATTGCTAGACATGAACCCCGGCATGAACCACACTCTGCCACGTCGTGGCAACAATGCCTTCATTTCGATTCCGCTCACTTGTTCCGCCACGGAAACAGCAAACCCGTTTGCGCCGACTCGCCCCCCGGCCTCTCCACAACGCCCGGCATGCTCTGGCTGCCGCACGACGGTTGCGTGAGGAAGTGCAAGCGGTGCGCAAAATGGGAGGTGGAGAACAACCAGCGTCAAGCGACGGCGGGCGCTGGATTTCCGAAACCATAGACAGTTCTCCGAACCGTAATCAACAACCTATATCAATGACTTCAATTCCCACATCTCTCATCATCAAGTGCTTTAACTCAAGCGGTAGAGACATGCGTGCTGCAGCCACAATCCCCTGTCTTGCAGTCGTCTACCAACTTGAAAAAACTACTCTCGACGACGTCGCCACGCGCCTCAACATAGTCAAAACCACTGCACGCGGTTGTCTCATTGCCCTCGAAAAAGCTGGACTAATTACTGTCCAGCGTAGTTCCAACGGCAACGCAGGCAAAGCTAAAAACATTTATCAAATCAAATGAGCACACCACATAAAACCAACAACGGCGACATGCTGAAACTTATGCGCAGGCTGCATCTTGCCATCACGGCGAGGATGTCCGAAGAAAATCCAAGCGATGATCAGCGCTTGGAATTGCGCCTTGCTTGGGAGGAGGCTGGCAAGTTTTTGGAAGGCTCCATGCCTTTGGCTCAAACCATGAACACGAACGATAAAGCTGAACTGCGGCCATGAAAGACTTTCACCCATGCCAAACGTGCCCGAACTACGGGAAGTGCGCTACAAACGGAATGGCGTGCGAAAGGCCGTCAGTTCCAGCGGCTGGTTCAGCTTCGGTTGCCGCGATATTGGCCGCCGACACTGGCGACAGTTCACTCATTCACAATCTCGCCAACCGCGCCCGCGAAATGGAAGCGCTCGCCACCGCGCTAATGCGGACATGCTACGACGAAGCGAATCGCCTAGCAAACCACGGCAGCAGCGGACTTGAAAAACTGGTCATGTCGCAACTCTACGATGCCGCCAACGCTGCCAAGGAAAAGCTGAACAAATAGCTGAGCCGCAAGCGAGCCGAGGCGAGTCTGTCGGATCCAGCGCAAGTTCGCCTTGCAAATTACCATTACAAACCACGCATTAACACAATGCCAGCACTCAAAAACCCAAAGCACGAAGCCTTTGCGCAATCGGTGGCTGCTGGAATGCCAGCAAGCCAAGCCTACATCAAGCACGTCTCTCGAGCTGGAAATTGTTCAAACCGAACAGCGGAGGTCACTGGCTCAAAGTTGCAAAACATTTCTGAGGTTAGTCTGAGAATTTCAAAATTAAAAAAAGCCGCTGGTGATATGGCTGACAAGAAATGGCAACTGAATCGGGAAACGTGGCTTGAACGGCTTGAAGGGCTGGCTACAAAAGCAGAGGCAGCGGAGGATTTTAGTGCGTCAACTAAAGCTCTTACGGAGGTAGGCAAAGCGTCGGGCTGGTATGAACCGGAGAAACACGAACTCACGATTAACGTCACAATCGGCGGCAACACGGCGGAGGAATAGCCATGCAGACTGTTAACTTGACGATCAACCCGAGGCAACAGTTTCGGCCTTACCTTGAATCGTCTGCACGCTGGTCTGTGCTGGTAGCGCATCGACGGGCAGGAAAAACGGTGGGCGTGGTGCAAAAGCTCATCAAGTGCGCCCTGACGCACAAGCGCAAAGGGCCGCCGCTCCGGTATGCCTACATTGCGCCGACGCGTGACCAAGCCAAAGACATCGCTTGGGCTTATCTCAAGGACTACGCGGGCAAGATTCCCGGCACGATCATTAACGAGTCGGAACTCAAGATCACGTTCGTCAACAAGGCGGTGGTCCGTCTTTACTCGGGCGAGAACTATGAGCGCATGCGCGGCCTCTATTTCGACGGCGTAGTTTCTGACGAGGACGCCGACATTCCTCCGCAGGCTTTCGATTACGTCATTCTTCCGTGTTTGCTCGATTACGACGGCTGGCATACCCGGATCGGCACGCCGAAGGGCAAAAACGCGTTCTATAAGGCGTTTGTGAAGGCACAAAGCGCACCTGATAGCTTTGCTCTCATGCTCAAGGCCAGCGAGTCGGGCATTCTGTCGGAATCCGCTCTTGGGGCTTTACGCTCGCAGCTCACGGCAGAAGCCTACGCGCAGGAAATGGAATGCGACTTCAACGTCGGCAGGCCGGGGGCGATCTATGCCCGGCTCATCGAGGCCGCCTATCGGGAAAAGCGCATTGTCGAGTTTCCGGTTGTTGACACGCTCGTTCACACCACTTGGGATTTGGGCAGCCCGTCAAACACAACCGTTTGGTATTGGCAAATTGCAGGCCGGGAAATCCGCGTCATTGACTGCGATGTGGGTTACATCGAGGGCGTCGAGACTGTGACGCAACGAGTCGCCTGGATGCTGGCAAAAGGCTACGCCTACGGGAAGCACATTCTTCCGCACGATGCCGAGCAGACCGAGCGCAGCGGCAGGACGTTCGTGCAAGACTTGCGCGATGCCGGGTTTCAAAACGCCGTTGTTCTTCCTCGAACAGCTGACATCTGGAACGGCATTAATGGCCTCAAAGGCTTGTTCCCGTCGATGGTGTTTCACGCTCGCAAATGTGAGAAAGGCATCGAAGCCCTTGAAGCCTACCACACGAAAGAGGTCGAGCTTGGCAAGCTCATTTCCAGCGAGCCGGTGCATGACTGGTCGAGTCACACGGCAGACGCGGCGCGATACATCGCGGAAGCTCTCGGGTGTGGGCTGGTGAAGTTCAACACTCAAACGGTGACGCGGGCCTTTGAGGACGACGACGACAAGCCGCGCAACCGCAGGCAAGCAAAATTCAGCTTTGGAGGGTGGAGACGATGACGCCCTACGCTCAAGCCCTCGCGCTTTACCAAGGCGACACGCGGCGCTTCACGGATGAGTTAGAGCAGCATTTTCTGTTCGGCTACGTCGTGGCGACTCCTGACGCGTTTGCGATGGCAAGGCCGGTGCTGTCCACTTGGGAGCCGTCGAGGATTGCGGACATTGCCGAGGTCGAGCCGTTGGAGACGGCAGACGCGTGGTATATCTGGCTGCTGGCTGGCAAACTGTCCGTTGCGGTGCGCTGGCTGCCGGCGGAATTGCCGCTCATCGGCTTGGCTCAACGTGGTAGCCCGGCGCGTTTTGTGGTATGGGAGCGGTTGAAAAGGCTTGCGGTTAGTGGTAAGGTTGAACGCTATGGTTCGGGCTTGCGCGTCTCCTGATTTCGGTCACACTACTGGCCTCTACAATCACTCCGAATCTACGGAGGTATCCCCATGAAATAACCAACACCGACTGCCCATCATTACCGAGTCGCCGATGGGAGGAAGTAGGCTCAAGGTATCAGCCCCGTGTCTCTGTGAGTGCAGAGAGCGGGGCTTTGTATTGCCCGAACGACCAAGATCAGCCATGAAGGCGGGCGATAGATACCCGCTGACACGACGACTCCGCCCCGCCGAATTGGCTGCATCCTGCTTGTTCTGCTCCGTTGGTGAGAATATGCAAAATGCCGCTTGCGTCATAAGCCGCTTATGATAAAGTCACACACATGAACGCTGAATACATCGCCGACGCCAAAGCCCTTATGTCCACCGCTGACCGGTGCGACTCAACCCCTGAGCAGGCCCGCCGCCTCTACACTCAGGCCGCCCGCATCCTTCGCGCCTGCCCTCGGTCAACTGACTGGTCGGAGGCATCACGCATCAACAATCTCATCCAGGAGGCCGACTACAATGCAAGCCTCTGAATCGGTGGCGGAAATCTCCGTCAATGGAGTGCTCGAATCAGTGGTCCGCGTGCCGTCTGACTGCGTTCCGTCTCTCATGGCCTACCTCGAAAAGCGAGGGGCATCATTCCCGATGGCGATCTTGCTACGCATCTTCGTGGCGAACTGGAAAACTGGCGTCGATCTCTCGAAGGCATGAAAAAGGAACTCAAGAAATACCTCGCGGAGATCGGCAGCAAAGGTGGCAAGGCCAGCCGCCGCAAGATCACACCAGCACAGCAGGCGGCGATGCAGGAAGCTCGAAAGGCCGCAAGACTCCGCAAGGAGCAGAACAAGGACGCTCATCAACCGAGCCGAAGCGAGGCTTGATGCAGCAGGCGTTCGGCAGTCCGTGGTAATTTCTGGTTTGACAAACGCCAAATGATTCCCGCTATCCAGTTGCATGTGGAACATTTGTCTCCTGAACGATCCTCGCGGCTTGTCTGGCGCTTTGCATTTTGGCGGCGGCGCTTCTGCTCCCCCGACTGTGGCGCAACCTGCAGCCCCTGCAGCTGACACTGAGGCAGCCAAGCAAAAAGTAAGCGACGCCAATCGTCGGCGCGTCGGCGGCATGGATGCCCTGCAAGGCAATGTCCTTGGCTCTCTGCGCGATCAAACTAAAGCGCGAACACTTGGAGCTTCGGCAACCTCACAGACACCTTACACGGGCGAGCAATGAGCGATTACGCCGATAAGCCGAAACCCAAGCAAGATACGGCGCTAGCTGAAAAGCTTTGCCGTCGCTGGCAGGTCATGCAGGCGGATCGAATGCCGTTCATGTCCATCTGGCAAGAAATTGCGGACCTCATGGCTACGCGTTCCGGTGGCATCAATACCAAAGTCGAAATGCCAGACACGGCCAAAGACTCGGCTCTTTTTGACACGACGGCAGGCGACGCCCTGCTGACTATGGCCGGCGGCCTCATGT
>Ga0315900_10001413_pt1 | contig 38282 bp, 34 predicted proteins | sample LakEriMetagenome_FD_203521 | JGI IMG/M metagenome (GOLD analysis project Ga0315900, IMG submission 203521) | Freshwater fungal communities from buoy surface, Lake Erie, Ohio, United States - Buoy 12 MA114 | ecosystem: Environmental > Aquatic > Freshwater > Lake > Lake biofilm | place: USA: Lake...
CATCTTCAAAAGAGTTGTACAAAGGAACTGGTGCTACCCTTATTACATTTGGTTCGCGCCAGTCGGTAATAATGCCATTGGAGCTAAGGTAGTCAAACAGTTTTTTCCCGCCTGGGTTGGTCAGGATGGAAAGTTGGCAACCTCTTTGGTTAGGATCTTGCGGGGTGATGATTTTATAGTGGCGATGATCAGGATCTGCGGCCATTAGCTGTTGTTCCAGGAATCCGGTGAGTAAGATGCTTTTTTTGCGAAGGTTATCCATGCCAGCTTGTTGGAAAAGGTCGAGTCCAACCTTATGAGCGGCGAAGGAGAGTATTTGTGCATTGCTTAACTGCCAGCCTTCTGCGCCATACATTGGGATAAAGCCCTTTTTCATTTGAAAGCGGACTTTTTCATCGTGTCCCCACCATCCGGCTAGTCTTGGGAGAGATGGGTTTTTGGCGTGGCGTTCGTGTACGAAGAGCCCTGCGGGCCCACCGGGTCCTGCATTCAAGTATTTGTAGCTGCACCAAACTGCGAAATCGGGTCCCCAATTATGGAGTTCTAATGGGACATTTCCTGCTGCGTGCGCCAAGTCAAATCCAACATAAGCGCCTGAACGCTGTGCGGATGAGGTAATGGCGGCGAGATCATAGTATTGGCCGGAGTAGTAGTTGACTCCACCAAAGAGGACGAGTGCGATGGATGCACCGTGTTGTTCGATTGTTTGTAGGATATCCTCTGTTCGAAGAATATCCTCGCCTTCTCTTGGGGCGACTTCGATGATAGCCTCTTTAGGATTGAATCCATGCCATTTTACTTGGCTTTCAACGGCGTATTGGTCACTTGGGAAGGCGCCTGCCTCCATGATGATTTTGAATCGTTGATTGGTTGGCTGATAGAAGGAAGCCATCATTAAATGTAGATTAACCGTCAACGTATTCATGACCACTACTTCATGTGGTAGGGCTCCAACGAGTGATGCCGAGGTAGGAGTCAGGAGTTTATGATAATGCATCCAGGGGTTTTCCCCCAAAAAATGACCTTCGACTCCATATTTTTCCCATTGGTCGAGCTCATTTAAAAGAGCTTGTTTGACCCCTTTTGGTTGAAGACCTAAAGAATTTCCACAAAAATAGGCGACTGGTTGGTCGTTGTGTTGTGGAAATAAGAAGGATGCCCGATGGTGTTTAAGTGGGTCTTTTTGATCTTGCTCGAGGGCGTAGTCAAGGGGAAGGGCCATAAGTAGTTGTTTGGCTTAAATCAATGTTATTGGCACAAAAGTTCGGTGAGAAGTTCCTTGTTACTAGCTGGAACAGGGCACTTTTTTTGTAAGAGTGGAGTTATTTGCTCTATTTCTTCAGGGAGAAGAGGTCCTAATTCGGCCAATAAAGGTTGCAGGCAGGTGCTACTTTTTTCGAATTCAAGTTGTAGTTGCTCCAATAGACGCTGAAGTTCTTCTGGGGAATCTGTATTGACAAGACGCGCTTTTTGATCAGTTTCTGCGATGGTAGCAGCGCACTCACAATAGGCGGTTGCCAGCTGTTCGAGTCGTTTGGGAGGAGTGTTGGGGCTGCTACAGCTAAAGCTAATAGAAGTAAGTACCCAGAATGCTGCGAATGTCTTTAGTTTCATAATTGGTTGCAAAGGTACAATCTTGTTGAAACATAATTTTTTCCAGTATTCTTGAAATAATTTTTTCATTTTTGCCCATGGTTGAGTGATTAGTGTAGACATTTGGTTTTTTATGCTTTTTATACGATATGTATCATCAATTGATCAGAAAGGTACTCGTTATAGTCTGCTGGGTTTTGGTTCCTAGCTTGGGGATATTTGCTCAGTCGGTGGCGGAGTTAGAAAAAAAACTAGCAAAATCGCAATCGAAAAGTGAGAAAATGAATCTTCTTTACCAGATTGCGGAGAAAACCCTCGCCTCCAGCCCGACAAAATCGGCTGATTATGCTCACCGGGCTAGTATGTTGGCATCTGAGTTGGGGGAAAAAAGGCGTGAATCTGAGTCCATTTACTTGAGTGCAGATGCGCTTATGCGTTCGAGAAAATGGAAGGAGGCAAGTTCAAGATTTAACTGGGCATGGAACACAGCGCGTAATTATGGGCACCGTGACATGGCGTTACTTTCCGCAGAAAAGCTTCAGGAGATTGCGCGAAAAAACAGCGATGAGTACGAAGAGCTGAAATGGGCAAGAGAGGTAATTGGGTATCTCAAAGAAAGCAGTGGGCGTTCTGGAGGTGTAGGTGACGCTGGGGGGAAGCTGACTGCTCAGTTGGCGGCATTGGAATCGGAAAATACTCGTTTAAAAGGGGAGTTAGAACGATTGAGTGGACAGAGTCAAGAATATGAAAGTGCTTACAAGGCGACAGAAGAGCAATACAAGCAGGAGCAGGAGAAGATACAAACGGTTATTTCTCAGAAAGAGGAGGAACTCACTCAAATTGCGCAGCAGAAATTGAAGACGGATTCCCTTCTTGGAGTAAAGGCTAAGTTAATAGCAAGTATGAGCGCAGATCAGATGGCAGACGCAATGCTACTGGCTCAACAGGAGCGCACGCTTCAAGAGCAGCAGACGCAAATTGCTGAATCTGAGCTTGCGAACGAGCGTCAACAAAATATTCAAAATTTGTTAGCGGCTTTCGCCCTTTTTGTACTCGTTTTGGCGGTGTTGTTTTTTATTCGATTCAGGGCAAAGCAACGAACTGCTAATGAGTTGAGTGAAAAAAACCGTGTTATTGAGGAGGAGCAAAAGAGAAGCGATGGGTTATTGTTAAATATCTTGCCACCTGCAATCGCACAGGAACTGAAGCAAAAAAATCGGGTGGCTGCTCGTCTTCACGAGCGTGCAACGGTCATGTTTATTGACTTTACGGGTTTTACGCATGTTTCAGAAAAGTTGACTCCAGAGGCATTAGTGAGGGAGCTGGATTTTTGTTTTTCCAATTTTGACAGAATCATTAGTCAGTATCGAATTGAGAAAATTAAAACTGTCGGTGATGCTTATATCTGTGCAAGTGGACTTTCTGATATGAATGCCAGTCCGAGCGATATGATCAAAGCGGCTTTGGAGATTCAGGATTTCTTACTGCATGTGAAGGCAGAGCGTCAGGGGCAGGGTTTGCCCTACTTTGAAGCGCGATGTGGTATTCACACTGGGCCGGTCGTGGCAGGGGTAGTTGGTGCGAAAAAGTTTGCTTATGATATTTGGGGGGACACGGTTAATATTGCTGCCCGAATGGAAGAAACCTGTGAGCCCGGGAGAGTTAATATTAGTGAGGATACTTATTGGTTGGCCAAGTATGAGTTTGAATGGATTAATCGAGGGAAAGTGGCAGCCAAGAATAAAGGGATGATGGATATGTTTTATGTTGCCTCACTTAAGTTGTAGTCTTAGTACAAAAAATAACGTTTTAGATCATACTAATTAATACGGCAGGCACATGGCACTTTGGGGAATTGATCTTGGAGGGACCAAGATAGAGGGAATTGTTTTGGAGAGTAAAGAGCACTTAACACCTTTAGCTCGATTAAGGGTAGCCACGGAGGCACATTTAGGATACCAGCATATACTAAGTCGAGTAAAGCTGTTGGTGGAAATGTTGACTGAGAAAACTGGGTTGAGGCCAACTTCGCTGGGGGTTGCGCTTCCGGGAACGTTGGATCCAATTACAGGCTTGATGAAAAACGCGAATACCACGGCATTAAATGGGATGCCGTTCGATCGTGATTTAGAATTGGCTTTGGGTATTTCTGTCAAGCTATCCAATGATGCCAACTGTTTTGCTATTGCAGAGACCCTCATGGGCGTTGTCCCAGATCTCTTGCCAGACGCTCAGGTAGTTTTTGGGATTATTATGGGGACAGGAGTGGGTGGTGGTGTGGTTGTTCGTGGGCAGGTAATAGGTGGTCGGCAGGGTATTGGTGGGGAGTGGGGGCATAATCATTTGGATGATAGTGGTGGAAAATGTTATTGTGGACGGACTGGTTGTGTGGAGACAGTGTTCTCGGGTCCCGGGTTAGAGCGCTATTATAAGGAGCTTTCGGGTGTAGCATTGCCATTAAAGGAGATCGTAGGTCGTGCAGAGGCAGGGGAAGATGCTTATGCTGAGCGCACGATGCAGCGCCTTACTCAGTCGTTTGGTAGGGCGGTGGCGACGGTAATTAACATTATTGATCCTGATGTTGTGGTTATAGGTGGCGGAGTTGGAAACATTGACCGTATCTATACCGAGGGCGTGGATCAGGTTCGAACGCATGTATTTAACCATCGATTAGATACCATTTTTACGAAGCCAAAGTTAGGGGACAGTGCAGGAGTTTATGGTGCGGCACTACTTTAGCCTTCTAGCCTAATAACTCATGGCTGACAAATTGGGTGGAGTATGGTTTTAACTCCGTTTGAGTTGATTTTATAAAACTTTCCGTCTTCAATTAAAAGTGTTTCCAAGAGGTTCATTCGAAGATTTTCCTCATGGAACACATCTACGCAGATAACTTTTTGATTGTAAAGAAGTTGGACCTCTTTACAGAGCGTATGCCCAATTATCAAGTGGTTAGCATCGTAGGTAGTTAAGGCTTCATCAACAGCCGATTGGCTTGTTTTTTGTCTGGCCATGTCCCGGTACCAAAAAGGGCCTTTCATGGTGTCAAAAATCAGGGCTCTTTCTGGATTATCTGGGCTGGAAGGGATTTTCCCGTAGTATTTCTGTGCAATTTGATTGATTCGATCAAGGCTTAACCCACTTTGCACCAGTTCTGGGCTGATTCCTCCGTGGCAGAACAGCAGATCGCCGATTTTTTCTATTGCGTTTTTTGATCGAAGCCATCTACCCAGTTCGGTATGTTGGCTGTACCAATTTTCGTAGGGCTCACTATATGCGCGTGCATTTTTGAGGTACTTTTCGTGGACGTACTGAGCTTGGCCGGCCAGGTTCAGTAATTCATGGTTTCCTAGAATAAAATGTACTTCTCCACCGACAGCTCGTGCCTCTTGCTCTAGTTTATAAGCTAGCCAAAGGCATTCAGTGACTTGAGTTCCACGGTCGAGGTAATCTCCAAGTAGCACGAGGTGGCCTTTTTCGAACGTCCAGGAGAAGTTGTTATTGATTACTCCGGCTCCCAGGAGTAAGCGTTTAAATGCTTCGAAGTTCCCTTCAATGTCGGAGATGACGAGTGTTTTTTCAGGAAGATTTGGGGTAATAGTATTGGGTGGGAGGATGGAGTCTATGATACCGAATGAGAATGTTTCATCTGAATCGGGGACATTACAGGTTAGGATCAGGTTTTTGCTGGTAGGGTATGTTTTTTTTTGGAGTACAAGTTGTTGGTTATCGCGGACTATGGCCTTAACAACCACGGAATTATTTTTATAAAATACATGGGGGCCATCCACGGCAGCTTTTGTGGGATGGATGGGGAGGATGGTATTCTCATGAACAGAAGTGGAGGCACATCCGAGGCAGATGATAAAGTTTAACCAGCTGATTCTTGATGAGAATTGCTTCATTTATTTGGAAACGAGGCGGTTTTTTTCGTCTGGGAAAACGGCGGTTGGTTTGAATTCCCTGGCTTCATCTGGAGTCATGTAGGCATAAGAGATAATGATGACAACGTCTCCTACTTGGACCAGTCTTGCGGCGGCTCCATTGAGACATATTACTCCACTATTTCGTTCTCCACGGATTACATACGTTTCGAATCGGGCCCCATTGTTATTGTTTACTATTTGCACCCGTTCTCCCTCCATAATATTAGCTGCTTCGATCAGGGCTTCATCTATGGTGATACTTCCGATGTAGTTCAAGTCGGCTTGGGTTACTGTTGCCCGATGAATTTTACTTTTAAAAACTTGTATAAACATGGGTGAGGGTTAGTTATCGAAGAATTGGGTGCCGTCATTGGCCATTTTTCGGAGAAGAGAGCAGCAACGGTAGCGATCTTCTAAGTATTCTACATAAAGGGTATCCATAATTCGAACGATTTCTGCGATTCCAATTTCGTCCGCCCATGTAAGCAGGCCTTTTGGATAATTTACGCCATAGACCATTGCTTTTTCAATATCGTCTCTGGTTGCAATACGGAGGTAAAGTGCCTCTGCAGCTTCATTTATCAGCATAGCCAAGATGCGTTTTAGGATATACTCGCCTAGTTGGCCATCGGTGTTGGGTAGTGCACGAGGGGCGGCTCCTTCTCGGTAATCATAGAATCCTCTACCTGTTTTTCTTCCCCAGTAGTGTGCATCTTTGAGGCGTTTTTGAGTAAATGAAGGTTTGTATCGAGGGTCGAAGTAGAAGGCGCGGAAGACTGTTTCTGTAACTGTGTAATTAATATCGTTGCCGATAAAATCCATCAATTCAAATGGGCCCATTTTAAACCCCCCGAGGGTTTGCATTGCCCAATCGATGGTCACTTCATCGGCAATGCCTTCTTCGAGGATTCGGAGAGCTTCTCCATAGTAAGGTCGTGCTACCCTATTAACAATAAAGCCGGGGGTATCTTTTGCCTGCACCGCGATTTTGCCCCAGCTTGTTACTAATTGGTGCGCTTTAGCGGTGATTTCAGGCGATGTTTGAATGGCTGGGATAATTTCAACCAAGCGCATCAAGGGTGCTGGGTTGAAAAAGTGAATTCCGATTACCCGCTCTGGATGTTTAAGGTTAGCCCCCATAGCGGAGATGGATAATGAGCTGGTGTTACTGGCAAGAATGGCATTTTCTGCTACGACAGCCTCCATACTCTTAAAGGAAATCTGCTTGGCTTCCATATCTTCAGCGATGGCTTCAATGACCATAGTGCAGTCCTTAAAGTCGCTCATGTGGTCAGAGAATCGGATCCGACTGTTCAGGGCGTAAGCGTCGGCATCAGAGAGTTTTCCTTTGTCTACTAACTGTTTAAGGGTGATTTGTATGTTTTTTGTGCACTTATGAAGGGCTGGGGTGAGGTGGTCGCACATAACCACTTGGTGTCCTGCTGCTGCTGCTACTTGGGCAATACCACTTCCCATGGCGCCAGCTCCTAAAATACCGATCGTATCCATCGAATCTACAAATTCTGCGGGAGATAAAAGAGGGGCAAATATAAAGAAGATCTGAGTAGTAGCAGGAAAAAAACGGGTAATATGACTAAATTCCCCAACCCTCTGCTCTGATTATTGTTACCTTTGCACAGTCAATTAAACATAAGAACTGTCTTCAAAGTTCATCATTAACCATTTGCTAAAATCAGTGCCTGAATTTCAACTTAATACCATCGAAGAAGCGCTGGCAGAATTACGTGCTGGTAAGGTTATAATTGTAGTCGACGACGAGGATCGCGAGAACGAAGGTGATTTTATTTGTGCGGCGGAAACGGTTTCCTCAGAAACCATCAATTTCATGGCTACTCATGGAAGGGGGTTGATTTGTACCCCAATGGAAGAGAAGCGGGCGGAGGAGTTGGATTTACCTTTAATGGTTAGCTCGAATACAGCTTTGCATGAAACAGCGTTCACTGTATCTATTGATTTAATGGGACATGGTTGTAGCACGGGAATTAGTGCCTATGATCGATCCACAGGAATTAAATGGTTGACGAATCCGGCTGCCAAAGCGAGTGATTTTGCTCGGCCTGGTCATATTTTTCCACTACGTGCCAAAAATGGAGGGGTATTAAGGAGGACGGGGCATACAGAGGCGGCGGTTGACTTGGCTCGGATGGCGGGGCTTTACCCAATGGGAGTGTTGGTGGAAATATTGAATGCGGATGGCACGATGGCCCGGCTGCCTCAGCTGGTTGAAATTGCAGAGCAGCATTCACTAAAAATTATTTCTATTGATGATTTGGTTGCGTATCGGATGCGCACTGAGCGGTTGGTTAAGAAGGCGCTTACAACGGAAATAGATACGGTTTTTGGTCGATTTGAGGCGCATGTATACGTAGATTTAACGTCTGGAGACGAGCATCTAGCACTTACAAAAGGACAATGGGAGGAGGCGGAAAGTGTTCTTGTTCGTGTTCATTCCACCTCTGAAACCGGTGATATTTTAGGTGCTTTGTTGGAAGATTACAACGGCCAAACAGCTAAGTCTTTACAATTGATACAAGAGCGAGGAAAAGGAGTGTTTGTATATCTTCGTCAAAGCGATAAAAGTCGGACCTTGCTGGCCCAACTTAGTCGGTACAAGACCTTGCAGGAGGCAGGGTCAACACAACCCTTTGAGCTTAATTCTCCAATGGGGAAAAAGGATTTTGGGGTAGGTGCTCAAATATTAAGGGATTTGGGAATAGCAAAAATCCAATTATTGACTAACCACCCTCGTCGTAGGATGGGCCTGATTGGATATGGATTGGAGATTGTTGAAAACATCGAACTTTAAATCTGCTAATTCAAATAGACGTATGGTAACTCCTTATAAAGATGTAGATTCGGGAAAGAAAGAGCAGGTGGAGCGGATGTTCGATAACATTGCGCCCAAGTACGATTTGTTGAATCGGGTGCTTTCGCTTGGTATTGATGTTTGGTGGCGAAAACGTGCACTTTCCTATTTGCGGGAAGAAAAGCCCCAGGTGCTCTTGGATGTGGCGACGGGCACTGCTGATGTGGCTATTATGGCTGCAAAAATATTGCAACCAACGAAAATAGTTGGGGTAGATATTTCTCGTCAAATGTTGGATTTTGGTCAGGTCAAAATTGAAGATCAGCGATTAGATGGCATTATCTCTTTGGTACAAGGAGATAGTGAGCATTTAAAATTTGATGATCAAAGTTTTGATGCGGCGACTGTTGCTTTTGGCGTTCGAAATTTTGAACATTTGGAAAGGGGCCTTTCTGAAATGAACAGGGTGCTGCGTCCCGGGGGGCGCATTGTGGTGTTGGAATTTTCCAAACCACATCTTTTCCCTTTCAAACAGCTTTATAATTTCTATTTTAAATACGTTTTACCCTTCATTGGTCGTTTAACTAGCCGGGACGTTCGGGCGTACACTTATTTATTTGAGAGTGTGCAAGTTTTTCCTGAAGGTGACGCATTTTTAGGTATTCTATCAAAAACAGGTTTTAAGCAAGCACAATGCGAACGACTTACCCTTGGAATTTGCTCCATTTATACCGCAGTAAAATAAAAGCAACAAGCGTACTTGCGATTGCGATATTTTTATCCGCTCAATCCATTCAGGCGCAGTACCAGCAGGGAAATTTCAATTTTTTGGATTTCCAGGCGAAGCAGTATTACTTTGGAATTACGCTGGGATACAACCAGGGGAACTATCGGATTTTCCACTCCAATAATTTTATTCGGAATGACTCTTTCGCTAGGGTTGAGTCGGTCGGAGGTCCTGGTTTTAATCTCGGAATTGTGTCTAATCTTCGGTTGGGGGATTATTTTGATCTGCGCTTTTTGCCTACTTTGTCTTTTGCAGAGCGAAATATTCGCTATACCCCACCCTCTGAGGCTTTACGGCCATTGAACCGGCGGATTGAATCGGTTTTGGTGGAGATGCCTTTTCATGTTCGGTACAAGTCGGCTCCTTATCACGATTTCCGACTTTTTGTCATTGGTGGGGTAAAGTACTCATTTGATGTGGCTAGTGATTCTAGGTCTCGGCAGGCCGCTGGATTGGTACGGATTTCTCCAACTGACTTTCAGTTTGAATATGGAACTGGTATTCAGTTCTTCTTTCCCTACTTTATATTCTCTCCGGAGATTAAGATTTCTCAGGGAATTAACAACGTGTTGATCTTTAATAATAATTTGAGGCAGAGCACCGTGTTGGAGCAGGTTATGAGTCGAACCTTTACGCTCTCCTTTCATTTTGAAGGATAGTATTTCCTTTCCCTCCGTGGTGTTTTGTTAGTGTTTAGAATGGGGCTTATCGTAGGCAATAAGGAGCGGAGAGTAGAGGAACAAGGAAGGTGAAAATTGTACAGGGCTGATTGTTCACCATTTCGTTACGAAGGTTACAACTCTTGTCTTGGGCTGGTCTCTTGTTTTTAATTGCTAATAAATCATTAACGGTTCTTTTATCGCGAATAAAATAAGAAACAATACCGTTCTTTGTAAAGCTTTATTAATACAGAATTCTGAAAATGGCACTTAAAAAACTGATACTCATTTGTTATTGTGGGTTGCTTTCCGCCAGCAGCTTGTTAACTGCGCAAGGTAGCACCTATTCTTTCAAGCCGTTTAAGCACCTAGAACATACGGCAGTGAAAAATCAGCATCAGACGGGTACTTGTTGGGCCTTTAGTACCGCATCCTTTTTAGAAAGCGAGGTAAAGCGAATTAGCCAAATGGATGTTGATCTCTCCGAGATGTATATTGTTAGGCAGGTTTACAAAAAAAAATGTGAGAATTTTGTTCGTCGACAGGGGACAGCTCAGCTAGATGAGGGTGGTCTTGCGCATGATTTGATTAATGCAGTTCATGAAGTGGGCATTGTTCCTGAAGATGTTTACCCTGGCCGCAAAGATGTATCAGAGCCTTTCAACCACGCGGCGTTGGTAAAAAAATTAAAAAACCTCTGTTCTGATTTTGTTAAAAAAGGGAAAGATGGTTCTCTGCCCAAAGACTGGCTTCAGCAGATTGATTCGGTATTAGATGAGGAATTTGGCGTTCTTCCCAAAAAATTCTCAGTGGGTAATCGTTTGTTCACACCTACTATTTACAGAGATTATTTAGGGATTAATTCTTCTGACTATATTACGTTGACTTCGTTTACGCATCATCCGTTTCACCAGGATATTATACTGGAGATTCCAGACAATTTTGCGAACGGGACCATGTACAATGTACCGATTGATGAGATGATGCGGGCGTTGAATTATTCTGTTCAACAGGGTTATACAGCGACTTGGGATGCTGATGTCAGCAATGAGGGCTTTTCTGCTCAGAATGGATTGGCGATTTTACCTGCCGTAAAATGGGCTGAAAAGACCGACAAAGAACAAACTACTACATTCCAGTCTACGGAGCGGGAGATGCTAGTTTCGCAAGAATACCGCCAGGAGTTATTTGATCAGCAGGTCACTATGGATGATCATTTAATGCATATCGTCGGTATCGACAATGAAGTGTCGAATGCTAGTATTTTTTATTTGGTGAAGAATTCCTGGGGCACTATTTCTGATGCAAAGGGTTATATCCGGGCTTCTGAGCCGTATCTTCGGCTAAATACCATTTCCATAACGGTCAATAAAAAAGCGTTACCATTGGATTTACAGCAACGTTTGGGTGTGGCAGAAGGGGAGCCTGCCATTCAACACGCTGTGCCTGCGGTCCGAGAGGAAGCACCCAAGCCAGCTGCTCCAGCTAAACAACCTGGGAAAGTGGTGAAAATGACGCCTGTAGCTAAAAAAGCTGCCCCAGGGTATGATAACTAAGCGTGGGCCGATTCACTCTCGTAACTAGGATAGCAGCAGGGTGCTTACTGAATGCTTCACTTCCAGCTGTATATGCTGTCTTCCGGCTTAATTAAACCATTGAGTTCATTACTTTCACTGTAAACAGGTACCATTTCGATTCGTTTATGCGAACCTTTCAATGGCTTTTTGTTATTGTTTGGCTACAACAGCTTCCAAATGTTCTGATTGCTCAGGACAGGGAGGTTCGTTTGAACGCTGTTTTATCAACTCGGGAGGTGGTGGAAGGCTCGCATTTCGAGGTTACTTACCAATTGTCAGGGAGTATTAATGGAGATCTTCGTGCTCCGGACTTTAGCCCTTTTCAACGGTTAGGGAATACGCAAGAGCTCTCTGGGATGCAGTTTGTGAATGGCTCTGTTTCCGCTCATCACACATGGGTATTTAGTTTAATTGCGCCAGTAGCTGGTGAATATATCATTCCTCCTGCGGAGGTGCAGCTAAAAGGTAAAGTATATCGCTCAAAAGAGCTAAGAGTACGGGTATTACCCGCCACAAAAGTCAAGTCTGGGGGAGCGTTGTCGGTCCCTGTTGGGGCAGATCCAGCTGTATTTTTATTGACGGAAGTAAGTACGGGCAGTGTATATGTTGGTCAACAAGTAGTAGTTAAGGTTTATTTATATACAAAACGGGCGCTATCTGGAGTGAATTTGGTGCGGCTTCCAGAGCTGTCATCAGGGAGTTTAAAAGAGTTAGAGCGGTATAATGATGCAGAGGAGCAAGTGGTAGTTGGCGGGGAGCGGTATCATCGACTTTTAGTATATGCTGGTTCATTTTTTGCGGAAGCTCCAGGAAGGGTTGTTATTTCTCCATCTGTGATTACCACTGCGATGGTTTCTGGCAATCCATTTCAGTCATATCGGACGATTCAAATTGCCTCATCTCCCCTGTCTTTGGATGTTATGGAGTTGCCTTTGCCCATACCTGATGGTTTTTCAGGGTTGGTCGGTCAATATGAGGTAGAGGCGATGGTTAATATTGATTCAATTTTAGTCAGTGAGGCGGTCGTTTGTACGTTATCTATACAAGGAAATGGTAGTTCAAGACTCCTTGAGTTGCCGAGGCTAGGAGTTTCGGATGGCCTTAAGGGGTATGAACCGATTGTAAAAGAGGAGGAGGTATACGAGAATGGTCGGGAGTTAGCCCACCGCCAGCAGTTAGAATACACTGTATCTGCCTTATCAGAGGGTATGCAATTTATTAAGCCTGCACTTATCTGGTTTGATCCTGATAGCAATAAATACTGTCGGTATGAACCCATAATTTCTGTCAAAGTGGGCCCGAAGCAGCGAGGTGAGCTTTTCCCAACTAATGTAGTTAGTGGGGAATTTTGGACTGTTGCCAGAAAAGTGGGTTTGGGGTCACTCGTCCTTGCACTTGCGGTACTGGCTGGTTACTTTGTAGTTGATCGAAAGAAAAAGGAGCACATGGTAATGTCAGAACCAACCTCTCAATCCAAAGAGGTCTTTACCATCGGTTCTGAGCAGGAGCCTGCAATTCATGCAACACAGCCTGTTGGATTTTATGAAAAAATCTATTGGGAGGTTCGACGTTATTTCGCGAATAAGTTGGGGATTCCCCCAGAGGAGGTAAGTAAAGCCGTAGTGAGTCGTTGGATGGAGGAGAACGGCTATAGTAACGCTGCTATATCGGACATGAAATTAGTATTTAGCACTTGTGAGCAGGCGCTTTATGCTGAGCAGGATCACAGTGCCAAACACCTGCTTATTGAAAGTAAAGTAAAGTTACTCTTGAGTGGTGTTGATTATTAGATGTTGGGAGGAGTAGGAAACTCTTGCCTATTCGAAATGAAAGCATACATAAAAAAGGATAAAAGTGATTAATTATGATCAAGAAACTGTTGTTTTTTCTCGTGTTTATGGAGTTGTCTTTTGTGTCTGCCGCTCAGCAATCTCCTTTTGGTCAGACCTTTGAGCAAATGCACCGGATGATGTTAAAGGGGATGTTTGGAGATACGACGATAGCGCTTCGTCCAGGTGAGAGTCATCGCTTTCAGATGGGCCCTGACTCTTCTTCTTTTTTTTATTTTCGAATGGATACTACGTTTCAGGGAGGGGCTATGCATGATTTTTTCAAGATGGATCCATTTAATAACCAATTGCAAGAAGGGGATACCGATGACTTTTGGGGTTTTGGTCGGATGATGCGTGAAATGCAGGAGATGCAACGGCAGATGCTTGGCCTTTCTCCACAGCAGGCTCCTGATTCTGGTGAGGAAGAAATATTGCCTGAGGAACGAATTCGAAAGCGGGAGGAGGGATCTGAGAAGCCTGCTAGGCCTTCTACACCTTCTTCACCTTCTACACCTACTCCTGCGCCTACCAAGATTAAAACAATTCGAATATAAAATTCAACCTTTATCTTTGCAGGCTGTTAAAGTAGCTTACAAAACAACTGTATGTCGAAAAACGAACAATTAGACGTAATTATTTATCGAGTACGGGATCAAGGGCTAGAGGTGTTCTTAGTTAATCCAGAGGGAATACCTTTGGAGGGTAAGAGTCCTGTTCCTTCTGCTGATCGGACAGATCGTTTGATGTCTACCTCTGGGAGTATAGAGTTGGATTCTTACACTGATACGGATGGTCTAGAGCGGAAGGCGATTGCAATTGAGGCGGATTGGCATGAAATTCCTTCCCTTCGTGCACTGATGTATGAAGATTATCGGGTAGCAAAAGAGAAGGCGCGTCAACATTTGAAAAGTTTGATCCCTGACCAGGAACAGGGGGCCTATGTAGCAATAAAAGACGCCTTTAAGCGGGTGTTGCCGGAGCAATATGCCTTCTTAAAGGAGTTGAAGGACATTATTTTGGATAAGAATCAGACTAAATACATTTAACCTAGTCTCTATTTGCTAGTTATTAACGCCTCGAATGAGCAACAATGCCTTTCGGGGCGTTACTTTTGTATAGTATTTATTAGATGAACTCGTTCGATGTATTCTATTTGGATGCATCAATTATCAGAAAACGTAAATAAGTTATGAGGAAATTGTTTTTTCTTTTTCTGCTTGCTCTGCCTTTGGGTCTTATTGCGCAGCAATCGGCTACAAGCAAGGCTAAGAAACCTGTTTCGACTACCAAACCAGCTGCTGCATCGGCTGCCAAGCCTACATCAGTTGCTTCTATTCGGGTTATTTGTAGTGTGATTGAGCCTCCTAGTTCTATGGACAGTCTTTATTTGTACGAGTATGCTGGATATGGAATGCAGAAGGTAGCTGCAGCTGCTTCGGACGGAAAAGGTGTTTATACTCTTACAATTCCGGGAGGTCCTCTTAAATTTTATGGTATTGGCTTTAACGAGGCGAACACTGCTCGGGTTGTTTTAGGAGATGAGCCGGAGGTGAAGCTTTGGGCAAACGCTCAGTATATGGATAGGGCAAGGACCTTAGGCTCAAAGCAGAATGCAGGATTAGAGCAGGTAATTCGCAAGATGTCTGTCTATCAGACGACTAATTGGAATGATCCAGAATTGTACAAAGAGCGGGTATCGTATGTGGATTCATTAAAAAAAGCGGGATCTTTTTTTTGGCGTTCTGCTAATTTGCTCTCCCCACCCTATTTTCAGGGGAAGGATGTAAACAGGGAGGGGGAATATTATGGGATGAATTGGTTTAGTCATGTTGATTTTAATGATCGCGCGTATGATCAATATCCGGATGTTTATTTTGCTTTTGCTGCATTTGCAAATCGGATTTCGAGTATGACCAACCAAGAGGATGAAGTGCGGCTGTGGTGTGAAACCCAGCTGAAAAGAATCCCTGCGAATTCGGAAGCATATCGTTTAGCCCTTGGAGGTATTTTGCGTACGTTTCAACAACGCCAGATGATGGCTAGTTTTGCGCGTTTTGCTAAGGAGTATGTTGAAAAGTATGAGAATAAAGATCGCGGTGAGATGGAGAGTTTAAAGTTTGAATTAGCCAAGGCAGGAACCTCAACACCTGGGATGGCTGTACCGGACTTAGTTGGTATGACTCCTGAGAATGAGTCATTCTCTTTATCTGCTCTTCGTGGCAAGATTGTATTAATTGATTTTTGGGCTAGTTGGTGTGGACCTTGTAGAAAAGAAAACCCCACTGTTCGGGCGGTTTATCAGAAATATAAAGATCAAGGTTTTGAAATATTGGGTGTAAGTCTTGATCGGGATGCTGTAGCATGGAAAAAGGCGATTGCTGATGATCAGCTTCCATGGAAACATATAAGTGATTTGAAAGGATGGCAGAGTTCGCACGCAGCGCTCTATTCGGTATCCTCTATTCCTCAAACCCTTTTAATTGATAGGGAAGGTAAGTTGATTGTTCGAAACCTTCGAGGAGAGGGTTTGAAGACTAAGCTTGCTGAGGTTTTCGGAAACTAAAAAAAAACGGCTGCTCCAGTGAGCAGCCGTTTTTTTTAATCGTTATTTTCTTTTATAAACTTTGCTGCGGCATCTAATTCCTCATAGAAAGCTTCTCCGTATTTTCGGATGATTGCCTCCTTAAGAAATTGGTAGACGGGGACTTGCTCTTGCCGCCCTTTTTCACATGCAGCTGAGCAGATTTCCCACCGATCGTAGTTAAGTGCTTCAAAACCAACTGTTTCATTTTTTGCGACGCGTATTGGGTAAAGTTGGCAAGAAATAGGTTTTCGGAAAGGCACTTTCCCTTCTCGCCAAGCTGTTTCGATTCCACATTGTGCTACGCCACCAGCCATAGTCATGTAGGCACAGGGTCCATTATCGACCAAGGTAGTCCCCCATTCTTCGGCCTCATTAAAGTAGACATATTTGCCTTGTGCTTCAATTGCCGCTACTCCAAGGGGGGATAGATAAGGCTTTACTTTCTCAAATATTTCATCAAGTATAGCTAGCTCATTTGCTTCTAGGGGGGCACCTGAATCTCCCTCCCAGCAGCAAGCACCTTTGCAAGCTTGTAAGTTGCAGACAAACTGCTCTTGAATGACCTCGTCGCTAATAAGCTTATCTTGGATAACGATCATGTGGTTATTTAGGGAGCAGGACTCCATTTTTTACTTTAAAATCAACTGCTCTAATTTTCAGCAGGTTATTTAACGGGTTGTCTTCTAGAACAAGAAAACTTGCCTCGTATTTGGGTTCAATTTTGCCAATTTTTCTATTAGGGAAGATAGCTCTTGGAGTACGCTCGCAGAGCGACTTCAGGACGGCATCTGCTGGTATATCGCCCAGGGCAAACCAATAATTCACCTCAGATCGGATGGTTCTGATAGGGTCGTCGGAGCCAACCAACACATTAGCCCCTGCATCCAATAGTCTTTTTAGGGTTTTTTTGTGGTAATCCCTAAGGCTACTGTGCAAGGTGCCTGTATTTTGGGCCTTGGTGAGGAGTGGCACAATGGCGGTTTGTTTTTTTACTAATAGTTTGATATCGTTTTCTGTCAGATCGTATGCCTTGGTATCACCTGTGCCATCCCACTGCATTCCAGGCAGGTTGGCAATTCCATCAACACCGAGTGTTATGGCCAGTCGAAGGTCTGCGGCGTTTGCGACATGCGCGAACACTTTGAGGTCTGCTTTGTGAGCTTTTTTGATGATGGCTTTTGCTACTTCAGGAGAGAGCCCAAAGGATGGTTTGCCGCCATTTTTTTCTGCATCCAGGAGCCAGATAGATATTACCCCCGGTTTTTGTGCTTTGATTTTTTCCCAATTGGCACTTACTGCGGAGGTATTGTCAATAAACCAGTAACCATCACCAAGCCCTTTGCGGCTATTTTTAATTTCTTCTTGTTTTTGAGCAATTAGATTAGGATTTTTTATGTCCATTGCTGCTGGCTCGTATTTGAAAAACGGTTCTCCGAGTGTGCAGGTGATTTCACCATTCGCGAAGGAGATGTCTGGACTGGTTGGCTGATTACCTTTTGGAGCAATTTCGGTCCGCTGAAGATTCGTGTTGCCCAATATTTGCACATAAAATACCCCTTCATTGTGGTACGAGCGCAATTGCATATCTGGGGTTGGATTAGCTGTGAGGCAAGTGCCGAAGGCATCACCCATTGGAGGAACGACCCATTTATTGGTCAGGTCAATGACTGAGTCGATTTTAGACGGTGCCTTTTTAGTCAATTTGCCTCCGGTGGAGTACCAAGTGCCTGGTGTAAAGTCTTTGCCATTATACCAGTTTCCGTTTCGGAATTCGTAGTTTTTTTGTGCTGAAACGTTAAAAGAAACGAGTAAAAGGAGGAATAAGAGGAATCGCATGGGCTTGCGTTGTATTGAGAATTAGATAAAATAAGCCTGATTACCATTTTCTGCGGCCCAAGGATAAAGTGGTTGCCGCAAGGAACAGAATGATAACAGAGGTGAAATAGATCAAGTCGCGGGAGTCTAGGACTCCGCGGCTGATTGAATTATAATGGTATTCAATTCCAAAAGATTGAATAAGATCGTCCATTTTTCCGTAAAAGATAGGCAAGCTGCTCAAGAAGTCGAATGCAAGGTAGACGAAGAAACAGAGGAAAGTAGCCAGTACAAACGAAACGATTTGATTGTTGGTTAGGGAGGACGCAAAAACTCCAATAGAGACAAAGGCGCCTGCCAGGAATAAGAGGCCGATATAGGAGCCGATAATGCCCCCTGAGTCAAGATTACCTTGAGGTGCCCCTAGAAAATAAACCGTCAGGTAGTAGGTGAAGGTTGGAATGAGTGCAAACACCACTAAAAGGAAGCTAGCTAGGAATTTTCCCAATACAATTTCCCAATCGGATAAAGGCCTGGTCACGAGCAATTCGATGGTTCCGGAAGATTGTTCTTCTGCAAGGGTCCGCATCGTCACAGCTGGAATAAGGAATAAGAATACAATGGGAGCAGTTCCAAACAAGGTATCCAAGGTGGCATACCCTCCGGTTAGCAGGGAGGTATCAGGGAAAACGAAGAGCACTAGTCCCATTAAAATAAGGAATACGCCGATGACCATATAGCCAATAAGCGAAGAAAAAAAGGAATTAATTTCTTTTTTCAGTATTGGTATCATGCGCGGTAGTTATTGTTCGGTGGGTATTGGATTTTGTTTGGTGAGTTGTTGGAAGACGTTTTCGACGCTTTGTACTTCCTTGTGTAGTTCAAGCAAAATCAATTGGTGGTGGACGGCGAGTTGGAAGACCTCTGCTCGAATATCGTGTTCGGGAGCGGAGGTGATTTGCCAGCGGTTTTCGCCCAGTGGTTTGACCTGTTGAACGTTTGGAATTGATTTAAGTAGTTGGGGGTTGATGGCTGATTTGAATCCTGCAGTAACGATGGAATGTCCAGAGAACTGGTCTTTTAGCTGTTCGATGGGTGCATTTGCTACGAGTACTCCCTTGTTAATGATGACTGCACGGTCACAGACGGCTTCGACTTCACTTAGGATGTGAGTGGAAAGGATGACTGTCTTCTCTTTTCCGAGCTCCTTGATTAGTTGTCTGATTTCGATGATTTGGTTTGGGTCGAGCCCGGAGGTGGGCTCGTCCAAGATGAGTACGTCTGGGTTGTGGAGCATAGCTTGGGCAAGTCCAACCCGTTGGCGGTAGCCTTTTGAGAGTTGACCGATTTGTTTATGGCGATGCGATGCAAGGCCTGTTCTTTCGATCATTTCATTCACCCGTTTTAGGGGGCTGTTTACTTTATGAACCCCTGCCGTGAACTCCAGGTATTCACGAACGTACATTTCTTTGTAGAGGGGATTATGTTCGGGTAGATATCCTATGTGTGCGCGGGCTTCCATGGGTTGGGTGCTAACGTTGAAGCCACAAACCACAGCGTCGCCTTCAGAGGGAGGGATATAGCCTGTAATTATTTTCATGGTGGTGGTTTTACCTGCGCCATTAGGTCCAAGGAACCCGAGCACCTCTTTTTTTTGGGCTTCGAAACTCACCTTATTCACGGCTAATTGTTCGCCGTAGATTTTTACAAGACCGTTCACTACTACTGACATAAGAGCTTAGGGTGCTGAATAGAAAGCTCCCTGGGTGCAAAAGTACGAAATAATCAGTATCGTTCACCGCCTAAAGGAGGAATACGAACTGATTGGGTGGGCACATAAGGTGTTTATTGGATAAGGATCCAGCCGGCATCCAGGACATTGCCTTTGATGTCGGTGAAGGTATATGCTTGCCAGCCTTTTATAGATTCTTTTTGTGGCAGATCGATAAAGAAGAGCTCTTGAGCTAGGATATTTCTTTGTTCAAATAAAAATTTTCCATCTTTTGAATGGAGTGAGAAGTGGCAGATTCCTCCACCAGGCAGGCTACTGTTTCGTTGGACAAAGATTCGATCGCTTGCGGGGTTAGGGAAAATAGCGAAGGCACTTGGTTTAAGGGAGGGGTCAACAGTCATTGCTGCCACTATTATGTTGGTATCGAGCCAATGGGCGCGAGCCAGGAGCCAATTTTTAAGAAATTGAATTTCTTGTTGGTAAGAGCTTCCAATAAAACTATTTGGCCAGACGTACGTCCCAATAATGGGCCAGCGTTGGAAGTTTCGCACTTGGGCTGGGCCGATCACTTGAACCAAGGAGTCGATGGTATATTCCAGGTTGGCATCAGACCAAGGTCCTGATCGGAGTTCTTGCCATCTTTCGGCCATTTTTTGACGAAAATGAGGGTATTCCCATGCTTTTTTCCACCAAAAATGAATAAGCCATTGATCATTGCCGCAAACTTGATTAAAGTCTTTGGCCCATCCACTCCAGCTCATACTATTGCAGTAGTCGCCGATTCCGAAGGAGATATTGAAGTCCCATACGGGGCCCATCGTTATTTTGCCGCCATTGGGAGCATCTTCTCGATTTTTGTAAAAATAAGCGCTGAGGCGGTAAGCATCTGTGTTTTTGCTGAGCTCTTGTACGAGCAGATAGTTAACCCAGCTATCCAGATCGATCCAATCTTCTATTTGTGTTTGATAGCTTGGGCTTTTAAGCATATTTTCAAACGATTGGATATGGTTTCGAATATAGTTACTTTGCTCAGGTTGAATGTCTTCGACCTTTGGATAGTGGTACTGAAACCAGGTTTGTTGCCAGCCGCCATCTACTGGCGGGTAAGTTGATTGCCAATCTCCCCCAAGTCCACCAGGAGGAGGACCATATTTGTCCATCCGCAAGATATAACCACCGGTTACATCGGGGGAGGTTAGATCATCGGATTTTAGTTTGGCAATATTGATGCGGTTAGGGCCTCGTTTTATGGTTTCGATCAAGGTGTATACTCCCATATACTGATTGTTGAGGACCAGTTCAATCAATCGGGTTTTGGGTGACCATGGCAATGCTTGAGAAGCGAATGTGTGCGCTAGGATATCCCGAATTAAGGTTTTATCGTTGTAAGGGCTGATTAAGGCAAAGTCGCTTTCGGCTGGAAGGCCAAGAATTTCTACGTCTAGATCATCTCCGGTGGTGGTTCTAAACTCAATGGAGTAAGGGCTTTTTGGATAATAGAAAGAGGAGGACCCTCTAAGTTCGATACCAACGGTACCATTAAAAGCGTTGTAGGCATCGCTCAAGTGGTTAGTTTGGCCTGGGCCGTTATCGATTAATCCGGCTTGTACATTCAGTTTAGGTTCATCTGGGATAGGTTGGCCATTGGTATTTAGCACCAAAATGGGTAGGTGGGATGAGGTGAAATTGACTTGTGCAGTCAATCCAGAGGTAGTCCAGAGGGCTAGAAAGATCAGATGAGTATATTTCATCCGACAAAAATAGTATAAACGTAGAAGTTATAGAGCTTATAATTCTTTTCGGAGTCGAGCAACCGGAATATTAAGTTGTTCTCTGTACTTGGCTACTGTTCTACGAGCTATGTTGTATCCTCTTGTATTGAGCATTTCCATTAATTTTTCATCGGAGAGGGGTCTTCGTTTATTTTCTTCGCTGATGAGGTCTGACAGGATTTTCTTTACTTCCAGCGTAGAAACTTCCTCTCCTTCTTGGTTTTGCATACTTTCGGAGAAGAATTCTTTTAATAGTTTGGTGCCAAATTCTGTTTGAACATATTTTGAATTGGCCACTCTGGAGACGGTGGAGATATCTAGACCGGTGGCTTCGGCAACATCTTTAAGGATCATTGGGCGTAATTTTTTTTGATCTCCTGATAGGAAGTACGCGCGTTGATGCTCGAGTATAGCGCCCATGGTTAGCATCATGGTTTGCTGACGTTGTTTGATGGCGTCGATGAACCATTTTGCGCTATCGATTTTTTGTTTGATGAATAAAATGGCTTCTTTTTCGCTCTTTGTTGTTTTTCGTTCGGACCGGTTTTTATGGAAGGACTTGAGCATTTCGCGGTATTGTTCGCTGACGCGCAGGTCTGGGGCGTTTTTGGCATTCAGGCTCAGTTCTAGTTCGCCTTCCCGGTTGGTGACGATGTAATCAGGCATTACGTAGTTGACTACCCTACTATTCCGGGAGGTGAAACCAGAAGCTGGTTTAGGGTTCAGGTGTAGGATTTCGTTAATTGCGCTCTTGAGTTCGTCTTCATTGATATCGAGTTGACGGCACAGCCGGTCGTAGTGTTTTTTGGTAAATTCGTCGAAGTATTTGGTAATAATTTTGAGGGCATTTTCAATGTTTAATCTAGTTCCGTAGCCGATACGTTCGTCTTCTTGGAGTAGTTTTCTGCGAAGTTGGAGGCTCAGGCATTCTTGGAGGTCTCTGGCTCCGGTACCTGGAGGGTCGAACTGTTGAATTTTTTGAAGTATTTGTTCTATTTCTATCTCATCAGTCATTACGTTTTGGCCGAACAGCAGGTCATCCACCATTGCTCTTGGTTCACGGCGCAGGTAGCCATCATCATCTATAGATCCTACGATTTGACGAGCGATGGCTAGGCGTCGTTCGTCATTAAAGTCAAGTAATCCAAGTTGTTGTTCCAGGTGTTCGTGGTAGGAGTTTTCGGCCTCAATTGGAATTACCTTATCTTCCTCTTCACTGGAGGATTCGCCATTTGCGCGATAGATGGAAGGGTCATCATCGATAATTTCGCGCATATAATCATCCATTTCTCCGCCCTCCTCGTAGGAGTGATCTATCTCCTCGTAGGATGCATTTTCTCTTTCCAGATCATCTAGGGTGTTTTCGGAAAGCTCCTCTGAATTGGCTGTTTCGAGGTTTTGTTCGGGAGATTCGCTATTGTTTTCCGAGGCATCTCTGGAATAGTATTCGGCCTCTTGATCGGTTTCGAAGAGTTCATCTCCATCCTCTCCAGATTCGAGAGCTGGGTTGACTTCCAGTTCTTCTTGGATTCGTTGGTCGAGGGAGGCAGTTGGTATTTGCAGCAGTTTCATCAGTTGAATCTGCTGAGGGGAGAGCTTTTGCTGAAGTTTTTGGGAAAGGGTTTGTTTTGGTCCTAAAAGCGCCATTTATCTATAGTTTGGGAGGGATAGATTAAATTTTAAGATGGTAAAAGGAGATGGGAGGGCTGGTGCCATCAAATCCGAGGCCAATTTTACGGCTTTTCTAACTTTTGGGCCGAAAATTTTATATATTAAAAAATAGTATAATTGTAATATTCTGAATATAAATAGAATGGATCAAAATCAATATTTATTGTTTTAATGAAAAATCTATTCATCAAGGAGTGGTGAAAAGGATGGAGTAGGCAGGCAATTTTGTTTTTTCAAGGGGGTACGGTGTAAAGTTGATGACTATGTGCGTGAAAAAGGGAACACTAAACGGGAAAGTGCGTTTCTAGTTAAAGTTATTCGCTAACTTTGCCACTTTAACTAGAAACAAAACTGCTCAATGGCGAGTTCAAGGCCAAACTATTTGTCGGTTATTTTGAGTGTTGCTTTGGTGTTGTTGTTGATAGGCATTTTCGTATTAACAGCGGCTTATGGCAATCGTTTAGTAGCTTTGTACAAAGAAAAGGTGGATATTTGGTTGGAGTTAAAGCCTGACATTGCCGAGTCGGAGGTTGCTCGTGTGGTAGGTAATGTGCGTGCTCAGCCTTTTGTGAAGAAGGAGACCCTAACCTTTATTACAAAAGAGCAAGCGGCGGCTACGATGCGGAAGGATTTGGGTGACGAGAGTTTGCTGGAGGATTTGCCTAACTTGATGCGAAATGTGGTTCGGTTTAATGTTAAGTCTGCTTTTTTAACCTCGGATAGTCTTGCGAGCTGGAGGGCGGAAATTCGGCAGGATACTGCAGTGGCGGATGTTTTTTTTGAAGCAATTTCGTTGGGGAATACGGAGGCGAATGTGCAGAAGATGAGATTTTTAGTGTTAGGCTTGGCTTTTCTACTAATTATCGGAGCGATAGCTTTAATTCACAACACAATACGGTTAGCCTTGTATGCCAATCGGTTTTTGATAAAAAATCAACAATTGGTGGGGGCATCATGGGGTTTTATTTCTGGTCCGTACATTAGGCGAGGTATTTTGAATGGAGTGTTGAGTGGAGTGATAGCTGTGTTGGGAGTAGGTGTACTAGTAGAGTTAGGTCTGAAAGCGATTCCAGATTTTAGTAGCATCCATACTCCGGGCACGCTTGTTTTATTGGGGATTTTCCTAGTCGTGCTTGGGGCGATCATTGGTGGTTTAAGCAGCTGGCTGGTGGTCAATAAGTTTTTAAAAATGCGTATTGAAGAACTATATTAATCTATTATGGCAAAACAACAATCAAGAGGTACGGAGTCTACATCTGGCACTCCAGGTACGAAGACAGCTCCGGTTCGTCCGGCAACCACTTCCAAGACATCCATTTTTGCGGAGGGTCGGGATACCTTTATATTTACTCGTGTGAATTTTATATTTTTTGGAGCGGGATTATTATTGGTATTGCTAGGTTTAGCAGCGATGAGTGGAGGGCAGCAGCCTGATCCCAATACTTGGGATGAGAGCATTATTTACAGTCCGGTCCGGATTACTTTGGCACCAGTATTAATTATAAGTGGATTTGTGGCTGTAATTGTAGGTATATTTAAGAAATGAGTATAATTCAAGCCATTCTTCTAGCGATAATAGAGGGGTTAACGGAGTTTCTTCCTGTTTCTTCAACTGGGCACATGGTAATTGCATCTACCTTTATGGGGATTGCATCGGATCCGTTTGTGAAGGTTTTTACTGTTTCCATTCAGTTGGGGGGTATTTTGGCGGTGGTTGTGTTATATTGGAAGCGCTTTTTTCAAAGCTGGATTTTTTACTTTAAGATTGGGGTTGCTTTTTTACCTGCTATAGTTTTTGGTCTTTTTTTGAAAAAACTGGTAGACCAGTTGTTAGAGAACATTGTAGTAGTTGCTAGTAGTTTAATTGCTGGGGGCGTTCTTTTTTTGTTTTTAGATAGTTATTTTGAGCGGCGCAGTCGAAAGAATACCTCGATGGAGGATGTTTCGTATCCCCGGGCATTAAAAATAGGTTTGTTTCAGGTAGTGGCTATGGTTCCGGGAGTGAGTCGTTCTGCGGCTACGATAATTGGGGGCTTGACACAAGGCCTTTCACCGACAACGGCTGCGGAGTTTTCCTTTTTTTTAGCGGTTCCTACTATGTTTGCGGCGACGGCCAAATCGTTGATTGATTATTTTGCAGAGGAAGGGGGCTCCTTAAACTCTCAGGAGTGGTTATTGCTTGGAGTTGGGAATGTAGTTGCCTTTTTGGTTGCGTTGGCGGCGATAAAAGCATTAATTACGTATTTAACCAAGCATGGGTTTAAGGTTTTTGGTTATTACCGCATTGTGTTGGGGGTTTTGATTTTATTCTTGTGGGCAATAGGCTATTTTGAAGGAGTAGAATTATCTAATTTTTAGAGGTATATGCATTTTTCCTCCATTTTAATTGAGAAAGGCGTTGAAGCTTTTTCATCCTTGCCGGGAATAGGAAAGAAGACTGCTTTACGGTTGGTACTGCATTTATTGAAGCAGGACAAGGAGTTTACTGAACGTTTTTCAGAGGCATTGTATAAGATGCGTCGAGATATAAGGACATGTGAGCAGTGCCACAATTTATCGGATGACCCGACCTGCCGGATTTGCACGGACCAGAGGAGAGATCAGGGTTTAGTCTGCGTGGTAGAGAACATTCGGGATTTAATGGCGATTGAGGATACGGGGCAATTTAGAGGAGTGTACCACGTGTTAGGGGGAGTAATTTCTCCCATTGACGGGATTGGGCCAGATGAGCTTACGATTGACAGTTTGGTGACGCGGTGTGAGCGGGGCGATGTCAAGGAGGCGATTATGGCAATTAGTCCGACAATTGAGGGGGAGACGACTGTTTTTTATTTAGCAAAAAAGATTAAGCCTTTAGGTGTACAGGTTAGTAGTATTGCTAGGGGTGTAGCATTTGGTGGTGATTTGGAGTATGCGGACGAGATTACACTTGGAAGGTCGATTATTGCTCGAACCCCATATGGGGAATAAATAGGAAGGATATGTTTGTAGAAAAGATAAAATCAAAGGTTCAGACCTGGGAGTGTGCTGCTGAAACGGTGGAGGGATGGAGGGCTTTGGGGATTTCTATTGTGTTTACGAATGGATGTTTTGATTTATTGCATTATGGGCACATTCAGTATTTGGCGGAGGCCCGGGATTTGGGCGGGCGATTGGTGGTCGGGTTAAACGCTTCTACCTCTGTGAGTAGGTTGAAGGGGCCTCATCGTCCGATTAATGATGAGCGTACCCGATCGATGGTTTTGGCAGCTCTAGAGGTAGTAGACCTGGTGGTGGTATTCGAGGAGGATACACCTTACGAACTTATTCAGCTTATTCGGCCGGATTTTTTAGTAAAAGGCGGTGATTGGCGTCCGGAGCAGATTGTGGGGAGTGACTTGGTTTTGTCAAGAGGGGGTAAGGTGATCAGTTTGCCATTTGCTGATGGGTACTCCACTACTAATATTGAGCAGAAAATCATACAAAATGCTGGGCTAAGATGAAATCATTGGTTTTATTTTCTTGCTTTTTAACGGCTGTGATTGGTATTCAGTCAACCTGTTCTCCGGAGGCGAGGGCGGTATCTACTTCTGTATCTTCGCCTTTGAGTGATTCTTCACTTAATATGCTTACGAAAGAACAGTTGATGGGCCAGTTTGATCCAGCGGTGGACAGTAACTTTGTCAGAGTGGAGGCCCCTTACACAGCGCGTGCTGGGATGTTGTTGAGGAGGGAGGTGTATGAGGCATTCAAGAAGATGTGGCAAGCTGCGAGAAAAGAAAATATCACATTAACCATCATCTCTTCTACCAGGAATTTTGAACAGCAGAAGAAAATATGGGAGGGAAAATGGGAGCGTTTTGCCAAAGAGACACCGGATTCGGAGGAAAGAGCGCTTCGGATTTTGGAGTATTCCTCTATGCCAGGCACCTCTAGACATCATTGGGGTACGGATTTAGATATTAATGATTTGAACGATGCTTCTTTTGTAGGCAAGGGGGAGCACCGTGAAGTATATGAGTGGATGGTTAAAAATGCTGCGTTGTTTGGATTTGGTCAGCCTTACACAGAAAAAGGTCCAGCTCGGCCACACGGATACAATGAAGAAAAGTGGCATTGGTCTTACTTGCCACTTGCCAAACAATATCGGGCTCAGTATGTAAAAGAGGTACGGGATGAGGATATTACGGGCTTTAGAGGGGCGGAAACAGCTGTTTTAATTGGGGTTGTTAATAAATATGTTTCAGGTGTTAGTCATTATTGTCAATAGGGTTGGGAGGATGTTTCCGGCTAAAATTGGGGTGTGTATTAGGATTTGGGATGAAAACACCTTGGTAATAAATTAGAAAATCTAAAAAAGTAAGTAATAGCTTAGATTTACGGTAGAATTATCTACTTTTGCGCCACTTTTTAACATTTCACATCATTTAAAACAAGAAACATTACGGATGAGCAGCTTAGTTTACATCCTTCCCTTATTTGGAGTTGCAGGTCTTTTGTATATGGCAATTCTACAAAGTTGGGTAGTTAAGCAGGACGCGGGCGATGAGAAAATGCGCTCGATTGCCAATCACATTGCGGATGGCGCGATGGCATTTTTGAAAGCGGAGTATCGCGTTCTTTCTATATTTGTTTTGATTGCCAGCGCAGCCTTAGGCTGGTTGAGCATGCAGGTAACCACTAGTCACCCTTTGATTGTAGTTGCTTTTATCATTGGGGCGCTGTTTTCGGTGTTGGCGGGCTTTTTGGGTATGCGTATTGCTACCAAGGCGAATGTTCGCACTACTCAGGCAGCTCGTACCAGTCTCTCTCATGCCTTAAAGGTGTCTTTTAATGGGGGATCTGTTATGGGTTTGGGGGTTGCTGGTTTGGCGGTTCTTGGTTTGAGTGCCTTATTTATTTTGTTTTACTCCTTATTCATGGGGGGTGTTTATGGAGCCGACGGTCATGTTCAGATGACGCGGGTATTAGAGGTTTTAACTGGATTTTCGCTTGGAGCGGAGTCGATTGCCTTGTTTGCTCGTGTAGGGGGTGGTATTTACACAAAAGCAGCCGACGTAGGAGCTGACCTTGTAGGTAAGGTAGAGGCTGGTATCCCTGAAGATGATCCACGGAATCCAGCTACAATTGCAGACAACGTAGGGGATAATGTTGGAGACGTAGCCGGTATGGGTGCAGATTTATTTGGCTCCTATGTTGCGACGGTACTAGCAAGTATGGTATTGGGTAATTCACTGATCAATGATAATGCGAGCGGGCATTTTGGATTTGGAGGAATTGCACCGATCTTGTTACCTATGCTGATTGCGGGTTTGGGTATTATTTTCTCAATTGTCGGCATGTTGATGGTTCGGATCAGCAAAAACAGTCAGGCGAATACGGATACTGTACAAGCGGCGCTTAACCGTGGAAACTGGTCTAGCATAATTTTAACAGGTATTGCAAGTTATTTTGTGATTACTATGATGCTGCCTGAGACGATGTCCATGAATTTCTTTGGTCGTGGCACAGAGATTGTTACGAACATGAGCGTATTTTATGCTGTGTTGGTGGGGTTAGTTGTTGGTGCATTGATCTCAATGATTACAGAATATTACACTGGATTGGGTAAGAAGCCGATTTTGGATATTGTGCGGCAGTCTGCTACTGGTCATGCTACGAATGTAATTGCCGGTTTGGCGACTGGAATGATGTCTACTTGGATGCCGATTGTACTTTTTGCTGGTGCGATTTGGAGCGCCTATGAGTTGGCTGGTTTTTACGGTGTGGCGATTGCTGCTTCAGCGATGATGGCTACTACTGCGATGCAGTTAGCGATTGATGCATTTGGTCCAATTGCGGATAATGCGGGTGGTATTGCGGAGATGAGTGAATTGCCCAAAGAGGTTCGTGAGAACACGGATGTCTTGGATTCAGTGGGTAATACGACTGCAGCGATTGGAAAGGGCTTTGCTATTGCGTCAGCTGCGTTGACGGCTTTGGCCATTTTTGCTGCTTATGTAAATTTCACTGGTATTGATGGGATTAATATTTTCAAGGCGGACGTATTAGCTGCTTTATTTATAGGTGGCATGATTCCGGTGGTATTTTCTGCTTTTGCGATGCAAAGTGTGGGGCGTGCTGCTATGGATATGGTACAAGAAGTACGTCGTCAGTTCCGGGAGATTCCGGGTTTGTTGGAAGGTACAGGCAAGGCGGAATATGGTCGTTGTGTTGAAATTTCAACTCGCGCGGCCTTACGTGAAATGATGCCTCCTGGTTTGATCACTATTATCACTCCAATTGTGATTGGTTTCTTAATGGGTCCTGAGGCATTGGGTGGCTATATGGCTGGTGTTACTGTTAGTGGTGTGCTTTGGGCTATTTTCCAATCAAACGCAGGTGGTGCATGGGATAATGCAAAAAAATCTTTTGAGAAGGGAGTTGATATAAATGGTACAACCTACTACAAAGGATCTGATCCGCACAAAGCTGCTGTGACAGGTGATACAGTAGGTGATCCGTTTAAAGATACTTCTGGTCCGTCCATGAATATATTGATTAAGTTGTCTTGTTTGATGGGCTTGGCCATTGCTCCAATTTTGGGTGGGCATTCTGAAGATAACCACAGTAAAGGTGTTGCACCGGATGCGATGGAAATGAAGATGGACAGCCAGGCGCCCACACAGGGTACAGAGGCTGCCCCTATTCGTTAGTGTTGTCCTTACGTAAAGTGTTTTGTTGGCATTTTTTTATTGCTAAAAAAATATAAAAAAATTTGCAATAGTTTGATGACGCCTTTATCTTTGCGTTACAATTTTGATAGATCGCCTCAACTTATAATGGTTGAGTTTTGATAAAGAAGTTTTCATTTGGTTTTTTGGGGTTTAGCCGTCGGTCACGTAAGTGTTCCGGCGGCATTTTTTTTAGATCGTTTTTTTTTGAGTATTTTGGGATAAAGGGTGTTTTTTCACTCTGTATGTGTAGAAATGGCTCCAAGTCTAGTTTATTTCAGGCGAGTGACCACTCCTTTCAAATAGTATATACTTATGGCAGTAACGAATAAGCGTGATCAATTTACTCTTGAGGACCGGCAGATGGCTGATTTTGCGAAAGCATTGGCGCATCCTGCACGAATTGTAATACTAAAGGAGTTAGCAAAAAGGCAGTCTTGTATTTGTGGTGAAATTGTAGAAGTATTGCCTTTAGCTCAGAGTACAGTTTCTCAGCATTTACGAGAGTTGCTTCAAGCTGGGCTAATCAAAGGGACGGTTGACGGAACTCGGTCTTGTTATTGTATTAACTGGGAAGCGTTCAGGCGATTTGAACAAATGATGGATATATTTTTCGATACTACAAAGCCTGATTTTTCTTGCTGTTAGGATGGGGTGGCAGCTAATTTTAGGTGGTTGTATATACCTCACCACGACGGCTTTAGGCAGGTTGCTTTGGAGGTCTGCTCATACTTCCTTAAGTTCATTTCTACTGTTGTATAAAGCTAATGGTGCGTTCATCAAGCTCGGAGAATAGAGACAGGGGGGTAACCTATATAGTTGTCAAGATTGCAAAAAAACATCAGTTAAACAAAGAGGGGGTAAACATTTGGAATTCTGGTATTTCAACGACCAGTTCCGTTCCATCGGAGGTTCGAATCATTGTGTAGTAACCGCTCATTTTTCCCACTTCAGTTGGAAGGTTACAGAATGACAAATATTCGTGGCTATCTCCGGGGGCGATGATGGGTTGCCTTCCTACTACTCCATCCCCTTCTACTTCTCTCATTGTGCCGGTGCCATCTGTGATGTACCATTTTCTTCGAAGGAGTTGAACGGTGTTTGGGGATCCATTTTCAATTGAAATATGGTAACCGAAAATATATTTTCTTCCACGTGGGTTAGAGTGTTCAGGCAGGTACTGCGATTCGACGCTTACTGTGATGCCGTTGGTCGTACTTGTCACCATTATTTGATTAGCAATTGAAGATGTACGGAATATTATCTTGGTTTGAACTTATAAAGTTAGCGCTTTGTTCAATGTTAGGATGAGTAATTCAATAAAAAATTGCACAGTGTTGTTTTTATTGAATCGTGCAGGGGAGAAATTGTAAATTTGCAGACGTATTAAGTTTTATGTCTATCGAATACGACGAATTTGGATTTATTATTGAGGGGCCAGAAACGAGTATTTCTGTAGGCCCTGAACTTGAACCAGAGCCGCTGGTCCCTATCCGCAGTGAGTTTCCTGCTGCAGGAGTGGAGTATTTGGGAGGAAAGAGTGATGGGTGGGAGTATCGGACTGTTTTTGCAGGTGGGAGGTTGTCAACTTCTTATGAGATGGTTGTTTCTTTTTTGCGGGAGCACGGATATGGAGATGTTCCGATACCTTCGGATGCGGATGCCTTGAAGCTTTTTCGGAGGCAGAGAACCCCTCAATTACAGCTATTTCCTGAGCGGGGTTATGTTCACAATCCTATCAAAATATTATTTCACACAGACTCTAGGATGCGAAATGCCTTAGTCTTGTGTTTGTATAACGAGCAAGTTGAGGATCACTTGCTTCGTTTTCATGGAGTGTTGAAGCCAACAAAAAAGCCGTCCTAAGAATTTAGAACGGCTTTAGACCTTAACTTAACCTATTTGGTTTGTTTCGAATTATTTCTTTAGCTGGGAAGGGACATTGTCGTCTATAGGTGAACTAGCTTGGTGGTATGGCTTGTTCCGTTTTGATTTGTTATTCGGACCAGGTAAGTGCCAGCGCTCCAGTTCCCTGTCCAAATGGGCTCTTCTCCTTGGTAAGAGCCTAGAAAGCGGGTGTTTCCTCGTAGATCCGATATTTCGACCTGGTAAAGCACCGTTGGGTCAGTGCCTAGCAATCGAATCCAGTCTGTGGTTGGGTTTGGATATGCTCGTAGGTTTATCTCTTCCTCCTTGGGTAAATCTAAATTGGACACTACTGGCTGCAGCCCACCAAACAGCCACTGATAGGCAGTAGGGAATTCTTGCGCCCAAAACCATTCAGAGGCTTGTCCATTGCTTGGGGTTTGGACATTTATTTCGTTTAGCGAAAATCCCGCAGCGAGCATTGCTTCCACTGCAGCCTCCATATCGTTGGTGATATAAGGAGGTTCCTGGCCACCTGCCAGGAAGTAAACGCGTACATCAGTTAATTTTCCTTTGCTAAGAATATGTTCGACTGTTTTGAAGCCATTGAACCAGAAGGAAGGAGAGAAAATTCCTGCTTTTGAAAAGACATGTTGATGTTCAATGAGGGCATACATTGAAATAAGTCCGCCCATGGCACTTCCCATGATACCGGTATGTTCTCTGCCGGGCACGGTTAAATAGTTGTTATCGATATAGGGTTTGAGGGTGTTCACTATGAAGTTGACGTAGCTAACGCCTTCACCGCCTCCGTATATTGGATTGATCCAAGGGGCATATTCATTTATTCTATGGACACCACCATGGTCGATTCCGACAATGATGCACTCTCCTATTCCATCCTGCGCCATTTCATCCATGGATTCATCAATCATCCAGTCTCCAGTGTCTATTGCGTTTGGATCAAACAGATTTTGGCCGTCTTGCATGTAAAGTACTGGGTAGCGTCTGCCTGGATTTATACCATAGCTTGGCGGGAGGTAAATCCAAATTCTTCTGGTTCTGGATAATTCAGGAATAAAGTAGTTGCTGCTGACAATGGAGACGGTTCCTTCGGTAGGGGTAATTGTGCCGCCACCGTTTAATAGATCTGGCCATGAAAGAATAACTACTTCCACGGTTTTAGGTTGTCCATTGTAAAAGATAAGATGATTGGGTTGGGGAGCGCCGTTAATATTGCCTTCAAGAGAGGCTAGGCTTCCACGCGAGAACTTGTATTCTAGGACCCCGGGAGTTGGGTTGAACGTGATCATATAAACGCCATTTCCAACCGGTGTGAGCTTTTTTAGTGGGTCGGCCATATTCCACCCATTGAAAGGGCCTGTAAGGAAAATACTTGCTCCTGCTGGAGTGTTGGCTGGAACTGCAGTGACCTTAATCGTAAGCTGGGCGCTCACCGTATGGAAGCATACAACAAAGGCCGCAAGCGTGAGGAACGATTGCAAGCGATTGATTAGCTGGTAGGATTGAAAAACATACCCGCTCGAAGCGCGCGACTGGCTTATATGTTTCATTCCTTGAGACGGTTTAAGGCCCACCTAAACAGGGGTGATGACCTGGCTTTTAATACGAATGATTTACCTTATTCAAGATCTTACAAACCCAATAATAAGGTAGATTGAGAGGTTAAAATGCGTAAGTAGGATTAAGTGAGCAGCAGAATTGACCTGTAGGCACTGCTTAAAGAAAAGCAAAAATAAGGCGTTTGGTTGGTTATTTGTACCAAAAATGGGGTACAAAAGACAAAACAAGCGAAATAAGTACCTGAAATACGGGTTTATAGCTGTAAATAACCAGTATTTAGAAGGTATTTAAGTCTATTCAATGTTTGTCTAACTGTAATAGACTTAGCTATAAAATGGTTGAGTCGACCAATTACAACAAATATTGTGCCTAAGTCGCACGGAATTCAAAAAATAAATTGGAGGGTATTTGTTAGCGTTTTTTTGGGCTGTTATGAGGCAATTAGAATTCCTTCATCCGGTGATTTTCACAAAAAATAAAGGTTTGAATGCGGGCTTTCGTAAAATTCGTTTTAAACTTGCTGCGAATTCGGTTTTGTTAGTCCTGTGCATTGACGGTTGATCATGAAATTCAGTGCGGTGGAGACGGATCGGGTGTTTTATATTTAATTTAACAGATTATCTAAACGTCGAAGTTCTCGACGATTAATTGTCATTCTTATGGAAAAACCATGGCTTAATAATTATCCTAAAGGAGTTCCTGCCAATATTGATCCGGATGCTTACCCATCCTTGATTGCGATGTTGGATGAGACATTTCAAAAATATGCGGATCTGCCGGCTTTTTATTTTATGGGTAAAATGTTGACTTTTCGGCAGGTGGATGAGTTGTCTAATGATTTCGGAGCTTATTTACAAAGTCGAGGTTTGAATCCTGGTGATCGTATTGCCTTGATGATGCCGAATATGATTCAGTATCCCATTGCCTTGTTTGGAGCGCTCAAGGCGGGCCTGATTATTGTAAACACGAATCCGTTGTATACCCCTCGGGAGATGCGGCATCAATTTGTAGATTCCGGAGCCAAAGCTATTTTGATCGCAGAAAATTTTGCAGCCAATTTGGAGCAGATACTTGGTGATACATCAATCAAGACTATTCTATTGACGAGTATTGGTGAGATGCTGGGCTTCAAGGGTAAAATCGTAAATTTTGTTGTACGAAAGGTCAAGAAAATGGTGCCAAAGCACCATCTGGTCAACACAGTATCCTTTACGGAAGCGCTTCGTCAGGGTAAAAAATTTACCCTTAAGCGTTCGGAGGGAAGTGGTGAGGATACAATTATCCTGCAATATACAGGTGGAACAACTGGGGTTTCCAAGGGGGCGATGTTAACCAATCGCAATTTGGTGGCGAATATGCAGCAGATTCGAGGGATCATGTCGCCTAAGCTACGAGAGGCCGAGGAAGTTGCTTTGTGTCCGCTTCCTTTGTATCATATTTTTGCTTTCACGGTCAACTGCCTAGCTATAATGAGCGTAGGGGGAAGTAACGTGTTAATTGTAAATGCCCGGGATTTACCAGCCCTGATTAAAGAATGGCGCACCTATAAACCTTCGGTGGTGACTGGAATTAATACGCTGTTTAATGCCTTATTGAACAACCCTGAATTTAGCAAGTTGGATTTCAGCGCCTTAAAAATTGCTTGTGGTGGAGGTATGGCGGTTCAGAGGGCAGTAGCAGAGAGATGGCAACAGGCCACGGGCGTACAGTTGACAGAAGGCTTTGGCATGACTGAGTCTAGTCCTGTGATTACCTGTAATCCTGTCAATGAGCCTGCTCGGTTAGGCAGTATTGGGGTTCCTGCGCCTTCCACTGATGTTCGCATAGTGGACGATAATGGACAGGTTATGGCAGCTGGAGAGGTGGGTGAGATTCAGGCGAAGGGGCCACAGATTATGAAAGGATATTGGCAACGGCCGGAGGAGACCGCCAATACGATCAAGGATGGATGGTTGTGTACGGGTGATTTAGGATTTATGCATGCGGATGGGTTTTTCCAGATTGTGGATCGTAAAAAAGATATGATCTTGGTTTCAGGGTTCAATGTATATCCTAATGAAGTGGAGGACGTGCTTGCCATGCACCCCAAAATTTTGGAGGCAGCTGCAGTGGGTGTTCCGGATGAAAAGTCAGGAGAGGTTGTCAAGGTATTTATCGTCAAAAAAGATTCCAGTTTAACGGAGGAAGAAGTTTTGGCACATTGTAGGGCCAATTTAACGGGCTACAAGGTTCCAAAGCATGTGGTATTCAAGTCCGAGCTTCCAAAAACGAATGTTGGAAAAATCCTGCGCAGGGAATTGCGTGATCAATAATTAGCTATGATGCAAGGTGTATATCCGGCCCTGACTACAAAGTTTACGGCTGATGATCAGTTGGATTTTGACCTTTTTGGTTTGAATTTAGATGCTCAGCTTTCTGCCGGGGCAGATGGGGTCATTCTGGGGGGCTCTTTGGGGGAGGCCAGCACGTTAGAGAACTCGGAGAAGCTGGATTTAGTTCGGTTTGCTTGTGATCGAGTTTCAGGCCGAGTTCCTGTTGTAATGAACATTGCGGAAGGCTCAACTCGGCAGGCGGTTGCTTTGGCAAAGGCTGGTGCGGAAGCTGGTGCATCTGGCTTTATGTTGTTGCCACCAATGCGGTATCGCAGTGATGATCGCGAGACGCTATCTTTTTTTAAAGCGGTGGCAGAGTCTACGGATTTACCAATTATGATCTATAATAATCCGGTTGATTACAAAATAGAGGTCAGTCTGGAGATGTTTGAGGCGATGGCTGATTGGCCAACAATAGTTGCCGTCAAGGAAAGCACCCGTGATATTTCCAATGTGACCCGGATGAAAAATCATTTTGGCGATCGATTTAAAATTCTTTGTGGAGTAGATACGTTAGCAATGGAGGAGTTGGTTATGGGGGCAGATGGTTGGGTAGCAGGTTTAGTTTGTGCTTTCCCGAGGGAGACGGTTGCTATATATCGATTGATTAAAGCTGGTCGAATCGATGAGGCATTAACCATTTACCGTTGGTTTTTGCCTCTGTTGGAGTTAGATATTCACCCAAAATTAGTTCAGTATATTAAACTGGCCGAGCAGATGAACGGCTTAGGTTCAGAACACGTTCGAGCGCCTCGATTGATATTGGAGGGCGAAGAACGGACTAGGGTGATGGGGATTGTACAGAGAGGAATAGATAGCAGGCCGGTTTTAAATGATTATTAAGGGGTTATTGATTTGGATTAGAAGTTGATGAAATTGGAAACAAATGATACGATTGTAGCGTTAGCTACCCCTCCTGGTGCGGGGGCTATCGCAGTGGTACGTCTTTCGGGGCCCGTGGCGGTTGGATTAGCGGACGGGCTATTTCGGGGGCGAAGGTTGGTGGATTGTCCCAGTCACACGGCTCATTTTGGTCGAATTGTGAGGGAAGATGGTTCTACTGTAGATGAGGTGGTGGTCACGGTATTTCGAAGTCCGCGTTCTTACACAGGAGAAGATGTGGTAGAAATTAGCTGTCACGGGTCTACGTACCTGCAGCAGGAGTTGATCCAGACTTGTTTAAGAGCGGGTGCTCGTATGGCTCAGCCGGGTGAGTTCACCCTGCGAGCCTATTTGAATGGCAAAATGGATCTTTCTCAGGCGGAGGCTGTGGCGGATTTGATTGCGAGTGAGAGTTCTGCTTCAGCAGAATTAGCATTGAAGCAACTTCGCGGTGGTTTTAAGCAAGAGATTGCTAGATTAAGGGATCGGTTGATTGAATTTGCCAGTTTAATAGAGTTAGAGCTTGATTTTTCGGAAGAGGATGTTGAGTTTGCGGATCGGACGCAACTAAAAGCTCTTGTTTTGGAGTTAAAGCGTCATATTAGTTCCTTATTAAGTTCATTTCAGCTTGGAAATGCCATTAAAACGGGTGTTTCGACGGTGATTGCGGGTAGGCCGAATGCGGGTAAAAGTACGCTGTTAAACGCCTTGTTGAACGAGGAGCGGGCAATAGTAAGTGATATTGCGGGTACTACTCGTGATACGATTGAGGAGGTACTTAACATTCATGGTGTCCGATTTCGTTTAATTGATACGGCGGGGATTCGAGAAGCACATGATCAAATTGAGGCAATTGGAGTGCGGAAGACCTTTGAAAAGGTGCGAGAAGCGTCTTTATTGATTTATGTCTGGGATATCACGAGTGGCATGACGCTTCAGGATTTATACAATGATTTAGAGCAGTTGCTAGTTACCCCGGTTCATTGTTTGGTGGTGTGTAATAAAATGGACCGTAACCCTTTATTCGATGTAGGTTGGGTGTTAAACCCAGCAGATCCCGCCATTCATCCCTACCTACTTCCTTCCGCTCCTGTGTTGGTTCCGGAGACCCTGGTATTATCTGACTTAGTGGTAGTACCGGTATCTGCCAGTAACCAGATGAATATTGATTATTTAAAAGAAGAGTTGTATCGGGCTGCATTAGGTGATTCTATTCGGCTGGAAGGCACGGTGGTGACAAATGCCCGTCACTACGATGCGCTGCGTCGAGCGGAGGGGGCTTTGGAGGAAGTGCTTCAAGGGTTGGATTCTGGGCTGACTGGTGATTTTATTGCGCAGGATATTCGGAGGTCACTGAACTTTCTAGGGGAGATTACAGGGGAGATTGGGGTAGAGGATTTATTGGGGTCGATTTTTGGGAAGTTTTGTATTGGAAAGTAAGGACTCTGCATATCAATCCTAAATTTAATAATCGCTCGAGAAGCAATTAGATTTGAATGGCACTAAGAATTCAATATGCATCTGATCTTCATCTGGAATTTCCACAAAACAGATCCTATTTAAAAAAAAATCCGATACAACCGGTTGGGGATATCTTGGTGTTAGCTGGAGATATTGTTCCGTTTACGGAATTGAAGAAGCACAATGATTTTTTTAGTTATGTGGCAGATCATTTTGAGTTTACCTACTGGCTACCTGGGAACCATGAGTACTACTACTTTGATCTTGCTACCAAGTGTGGTGTAATCAATGAAAAAATTAGGGAGAATTTTTTTTTAGTAAATAACACCTGTGCTATTCATGGTGGTATAACCATCCTCTTTTCTACGCTTTGGAGCCAAATTAGCATAGCTAATCGATGGCAGGTAGAAAGAAGTATGAATGATTTTCACCTCATTCAATTCAATGGCTCGCGTTTTACAGCCGAGCAGTACAATTCTCTCCACTTCGAGGGTTTGGATTTTATAAAGGGTGCCATAAGGGGTTTGAGTATGGAGAAGGTGGTTGTATTTTCGCATCATTGTCCTACCTTTTTAAATTTCCCCGAGCAGTACAAGGGAGATGTGCTAAATGAAGCATTTGCTACAGAGCTTTATGATTTCATAACGTTA
>Ga0315900_10001415_pt1 | contig 38262 bp, 41 predicted proteins | sample LakEriMetagenome_FD_203521 | JGI IMG/M metagenome (GOLD analysis project Ga0315900, IMG submission 203521) | Freshwater fungal communities from buoy surface, Lake Erie, Ohio, United States - Buoy 12 MA114 | ecosystem: Environmental > Aquatic > Freshwater > Lake > Lake biofilm | place: USA: Lake...
CTGGATAGGCGCTATCTTAATTGTTGTGTAGAACAACACAACTTCGCGCCCATTCATTGGGACGAGGCGATGCTTTATTTCTCCTCCAATGACAGAGCGCCGGACCTTCAACACACCTCTGCGTGAGCCATTGAATCCCATCATCTATCAATCGTTACGAGCCATTGATTGGCATAATGCTCAATATTTCTTAACCATGGACCAGTGGCATCTTGAAAAAGCTGCCATCATTAGACAGTATGTCAGAGAGCTGAAGGCTTGGATTTATGAGCAGGAGGAAAGGGGCATGGAAGCTATGGTGCTTGGCCCTGGGCGAAAAGGCGAGCAAGCATGATCATGAAGCAGACAAAGTGGCGCTCATCCGCACATTTATTTTTGCTTCCTATCTCATTACCAATTGCTTCATCATTGCCAATGCCGTTGTCCATTGGCCAAAAGAAAAGCCCGCCGTAGCGGGCTCTTGTATTCAGCAATAAGCTCAAAACCAATGAGGCTTGGGCACGTAAGCAACGCCGCGATAGACGAGCGAAGCCATTTGTGCTTCACGCAGACGAGCTGCTTTCTCAAGCTGCTCTTTAATCAAAGCGAGAGGGTTCATGATGGTTCCCGATGATGCAGGCCCCCGTTCCGTGGCTTGCAGGTCATGCGCCCCTTGCGGGGTGAACGTACCATCAGTGTAGCAAAGTGCCCGAAGCAGGATTTGAACCTGCGCTGGAGCGATTTTAAGCCGCTTGTCTCTTCCGCTGGACTACTCGGGCTGGTGAAGTTGAGGGCGTCGAAACGGGGCTTCAATCCGTTTTGTACGACATTTCAGAACGGGTTGGCCCGTTCCCCTCTTCCCCTGGGAGAACAATGGCGCCTGAAACCATTGTTCCTTTTGAACTAACGCTGGCCAGCGTGCTTCGCGAAAGCTCCAAAAGCATAGCATGGTTTCGTGGGTTCAAACGTCATATTCTCTACAGGATTGATCTTGAGGATGAGCGCGGCAGTAGTCGTCAAAGCTGTCTTCTCCATCGTGAACAGCCTGCTCAAGCAAGGCAATTTGCTTGATGCGTTTGATGTGCGCCTGAAGCTTTGGCAGGAGAGTGGGCACATAAAGATGTTCAGCAGCAAGAAGCTGCAAAGCAGTTTGTCTGTTTGAACTGCCGCATTCAAGCAGGGACACAAGAAACTTTGCCTCCTGCATAGTTAAATCGTTGCTCTTCATTCCATAGCAGAACTATTGCTTGAAAATCATACTAGGAGATAAGGCTTTCAATCCAACCAATGTCATCATCTTTGCTTGCAGCAAGAATGGCACCTGCCATTGCAAACGCTAAGTCATCAATTCCAGAAGCCTTACCGCCAGTCACACTCCATTGTCCACTTGGTTTGTAGATAACAGTGAGATTCTTGAGCTGCATAATTGCTTTCTCATGACGATATAAATTGATTTGTCCTGCATTGAACAATTCTCGCATCTTGCTGAATGCTTTCATCTTGGAGCTAACAGTCCAAGTTAGTTCAGTGATGGGCAAATCACTTGCCAAGCTTTGAATGGTGCCAGCGCTATTGAACTGGTCCATCACGATGGTGTCGAAGACGTACAGACGATGCTGTTCCTTAATCCAATCTTCCACTGCATTAATATTCACTTCCATTCGTCCATTAATTTCAAAGTCAGCCACGAAGGAATGAAACTTATCAACGACTAGCGTGCCGTTCTCGTAATGCACAATACAAGCAGTGTAGTCGTCACGGCCAACGCCACCACGGGCGGGGTCAAGGGCAAGCACATAAGCTCCTTGGAATTCGGGACGTGGCGGTAAAGCCGCTCGACGGTCATCAATGCAGGCGTCAACAACATCGCTTGCAACAAGGGCTGAAAGATTGCTCGCGAATTGAGCCCCATATTCAACTTTAAACTTCTCAGGATCACGCTGTCTCTCTGTGTCAAGAAACTCTTGCGAAATGCTTGGGTTCATCTCCCACGTTGGGAGATTCACGGCTTGCATGAAAGGAAATCTTCCTGAGCTTGCTTCTTTGAAATGCTGGTAAAAAATACCGTCTGTTAACCATGGAGAAGAGAGCTCAAGGATGCGTCCTTTCCCCCCGAACTGAGCAATAGCAGGCGAGAGAGCATCGTAAATGCCTCGACCCCCGCTGTTTGCATCGCCTTCAGTGGCAAAAGCAAGCTCGTCAAACACTGCGCCTGCGCAAGCAAGGCCACGAGCAGCACGACCCGAAGTGGGGATGGCCTTGAATACGCAGTTGTTGCTCAGTTCAATGATGTCGGCGGTTTCGCGGACAATCTCTTGAGCGAAGGGACTGTCAAGAATGAGCTGGCGAATGTTGTTGAGAGCAATGCGAGCCTGGTCCTGACTGTTTGCTACGGTCACGATGTACCATTTCTCGCCTTTTCTTACGCGCCTGCGGTATTCATCTTCCAAGACGAAGCACATATAGACGCACGCCACTGCGGCCATGACAGTTTTGCCTGATCTTCGCCCAAGCGCCCACACTGCATGGCTCTTATCTGGCTGGAAGAAATTATCAAGAATCTTCGCCTGCCGAGGATAGAGATCCAGCTTTAGGGCGTGCTTAGAGAAGTCAGAACATTTCAGCATGGCGCAAGTCTACAAGAGGATGCAATTCAGAAGAAGGGACAAAATAAGCTGGTCTGCCATGGGCAGGATCTTTCTTCCATTGTTCCTGCATTGCATCTTCACTCTTTATCCAACCATGGAGAAGAGTGATTTTGTTTTGTATCGTAACCAACACTAAGGTTTTTCCAGGCTTCTCGTCCAATTGGCAAATGAGATCGTAGTCATGGCGAGAGCGTGTCTTCACGTCAATATCAGGAGGAAGATCAAAAGAGCCTCGCTTTGCTTCTGTTTCTTGATAGAGAAACTCCCGTAGATGGAGATAATCTGCCACTGCTAGCTCGCCAGCGGCGCCAAGCTTGTGAAAGAGCAGTGCTTTGCCACCATCCGCCGGTCCTCCATTGCGTCCTTTCAGGCCTTTTCGCTCGTTTACGCGCTGCCTGCGGAGGGCTTCCGCCCGCACAATCTCCTTGTCTTCCTCGCTAAAGCCAAAAACAAGCGGAGAACTGGCCATAGTGTGCATAGGCTACGTGACAATGTAGCCGGGTTCTAGAATAAAAGCAACACATTATGGCCATAAATAAAGCTTATGGAAAGCGAAGGAATTGATCTTGGTCACGTTGGCAGTGGCGGAGTGAGGGCTGATGGTCTCCAGAACGTGCTCATTGGCATGGGCACTGGTCGTGACAAGGCGCAATATACTAAAACTACAGCCACAGTATTTCTGGCGCAAGAAGAACTAGAAAATCTTTATGGTGAATGGCTTCCTCGTCGCATTGTTGATATTTATGCTGACCAGGCCACTCGAAAAGGCTTCAAAGTATTGTTTGGTGGCGATGGCGTTAGGGCCGAAGAAGTGCAAGGAATTGAGCAAGTAATTGAAGACCTCTACATCCTCGAACATCTCAACCTCGCAGCGAAAAACTCCCGCCTTTATGGGGGTGCTTGCCTACTTCTTTTTATTGACGATGGGCGTCCCGCTTACATGCCTGTCGATAAACGTAATATACGTCGCGTCGAAGACATTGAATGTTTGGATAGATGGCAAATTGCTCCCGTTATCAACGAAGAAAACCTCTACGACTATTCAAAAGCCACTTATTATCAGATCATCTCTGGAGATTTAATTAACCAGCCACAATTGTCCTACATTCACAAGGATAGGATTCTTCGCTTTGACGGGGATTGGCTTCCTTATCGCATTCGGCAAAGGAACTATGGATGGGGCATGAGCAGCTTGCAGACTGTTTATGACAGCTTCAGGCATTATTGGACGGGATTGAATTCAGCGGCCACGCTTCTCACTGAGTTTGATATTTTTGTTCATAAAGTGAGGGGCCTGGCAGCGATGCTTGCTGCTGGCAAAGAAAGCTCCATTCGTGATCGCCTGCAGGTGAATGATATGAGCAAAAGCATTTATCGCGGCTACGCGATTGATGCGGAGAAAGAGGAGCTTGAATTTATTAGTCGCAACTTTGGTGGCATTGGAGAAATCTTAGAAAAGCTGCGCGTTGATATTATTGGCGCCAGCAAGATTCCTCACACTGTTTTGTTTGGCGAAAGTCCGAGTGGTCTTGGTTCCACTGGTCGCAGCGAAGAACGTGACTTCGCAAAGATGCTTGCTGATTATCAAAGCGTCAATTTCAAGCGGCCGATGAAGAAGCTGCTTGAATACATCATGCTCAGCAAAGAAGGCCCGACGAAAGGAGAACTGCCCGAATCATGGCGCATCTCCTTTAATCCATTGTTCGAGCTTAATGAGCGCGAAATGGCTGACGTACGGGCGCGTGTGGCGGCTGTAGACGGCCGTTACATCCAGCTCGGTGTACTGAGTCCCAAGGAGGTGGCGGATGCCCGTTATAGCGGTTCTGAGTGGAGCATGGAGCTTACGCTTGATCCGTCCGTAGTGCGGGAACTTCCTGCTCAAGCTGGGGGTGGCTCCACTCAAGATGGGGGTGGGAAAGGCAAGCTTGCAGTGCCTCCTGGCGGCCGCGATCCCATGAATGAGGAGAACGGCACTCTTCCCATGGATGGAAGCAGGGAAGTAGAGGACAGCCGGGAGGATAGCGCTGGGCTTTATTTGCCTGGCGATCTTGAGAAAGTGCGTGGCGACGTAAAATTCACGGACGAAGCATTGCATTCACGAGCAGTGAGTGCCGCCAAGGCTAAGTTCAAAGTGTGGCCTTCCGCCTATGCCAGCGGTTACGTCGTACAACAGTACAAGCAAATGTACAAGAAGAAGCATGGCTCGCTGAGCGGAGCTTTCAAGAGCGACGAGCAGGAGCTTCATGCCGATGATCTTGATAAGTGGTTTAAGGAGAAATGGGTGAGGATTGGCGCTAATGGCGAAATCCTTGGTCCATGTGGTGCTCGCGAGGAAAAAGAAGGCAAGCCTAAATGCCTGCCGCAAGCCAAGGCGCAAGCCATGAGCAAAGAAGAGCGTCAAACAATTGTTGCTCGCAAACGCAAGGCCGATCCTGATCCCGAACGTAAAGGCCCAGCTAAGAATGTGAGCAGCAAAGTTGATGCAATGGAGCCCATGAAAGTCGAAGGCTTGATTCTTTCCGACCTTGACGAAGCCGCATTGATTAGCGCCGAGGATATCGACGCTGCATTGAATCAATGGAAGGAGGAAGCGCCTGAGCGTTTCAAGGATATTCTGGAGGCTGAAGATGCAAGGCCTGAATGATTTATCAACGTTCGCTGCCGCTCTTGAACAGCGCCTTGACCAATCCTCATGGCGCTACGATCCCGTTAGTGGCCGTTATCGCGGAAGTAACGGACGCTTCCTTAGTCAGTCTGCCGTTGAAGCTTTGGTTGATGGTCGAATTAACAAGCTTGGCACTTTGCTACGTCGTCTTACAAACATGCTTAGCAACGGCGATATTACGCTGGTTCAATGGCAAGAAAGCGTAAGAGAAGCACTTAAGCTTGCGCATGTACAAGCAGCGATCATCGGCAATGGTGGCAGGGACAATATGCAGGCTTCGGATTGGGGCCGCATCGGTCAGCGCCTTCGTGCGGAATACCGTTATCTGGAGGGTTTTGCTCGCGATCTTCTGGCTGGGAGCATTTCTGCTCCCATGGCTATTGCTCGTATCGGCATGTATTCTCAAGCTGTGCGAGGTTCTTACTGGGAAGGCACCACAATTCGTCAGGAGAAGCAAGGGTATAGCTTGATGCGACGCATCCTCGATCCGCAGGCGAAGCATTGTGACGATTGCTTACGCTATGCAGGGCGAGGAGCTGTTCCCATTGGAAGTCTGCCTATGCCAGGCCAGCGGTGTGCTTGTATGTCCAATTGCAAATGCAGCGTAAAATACATGCGTCAACAAGCGCCAGTTGTGGCAGTGTGAGCATGGATGTTTTAGTTGGAAGCACTGGCCTGATTGGCAGAGTGTTGCGCGAGCATCATGACTTTGGCTACCTTTTCAATTCTGAAAACATTCATTTAGCACCGTCGCTGAAACAGGATATTGACAGGCTTTATTTGGCTTGTTTACCGGCGGAGAAGTGGAAGGCAAATCAAGCACCAATGGCCGATTTCGACAATATGTACTACGTCTTGACAAAAATGAGACTATGGAAGCCCAAGGAAATCATCCTTTATTCCACCATTGACATCTATAGTCAAACTTATAAATATGTGGAAAACTTTCCAGAAATCCATGGCATTAATTATGGATCCACACGCTATATTTTTGAGCTGCTAGTTAAGGCCACATTCCCAGAAGCCGTAATTACCATCATTCGCCTCCCTGCATTGTTTCATAGGCGCATTAAGAAAAACATTCTGTTTGATCTTCTCAATGGCAACAACATTGAAAAAATTAATGCCAATTCTTGTTACCAATGGTACGACTTAAAGGACTTATGGCTTCACACTGAAGCCTGTCAAAAAGGCGGAGAGCATCAATGGTTCTCTGAGCCTGTTGAAACTTTAGAGATTATTGACCGATGGTTTCCATGGGCGAAGACAGTCGTCGATTGTGGACCACGCATTGAATACAATTATGGGCCTTATTTTTCCAGTAAAGAAACCACTTTGAAAAAGATGGAGGCATTTATTAATGCTTGGAATTAGTGCGATTGGCTGGAAAGATGAAGAAGAGCATGAAATCTTAAGCGCCAATGCCGGCGCTTTTAATTTCATTGAAATTGTTCCGTCTCGTATTTTTGCCAGAAACGAAGACTTTGGCGATATTGCAAAGCGCTATCGAGAGCATTACGGGCTTTGGGCGTATTCTGCTCAGTCATTGTTCTATTACACCAACGTGGCAAGCTTTGAAGACACCGCCGCTACTTCGGAGCATTTGCTGCGTGTGATAAAGCTTGGCAGCACCATGGGCATCAAGCGCTTTGTCCTAGGCAGTCCTGCGTTGCGCAGAGGGAGTCCATCATGCCTGATGGAAGTATTGAAGCGGATGGACGCAGTATTGGATGCCAATGACGCCATTCTTTGCATCGAGCCAATTGCAAAAGTATTTGGCGGAAAGTATTTTCACACAGTTGAAGAGATTGTCAATCACATTGACTTCTATAACTTGCGCAATGTGAAGACAATGCTTGATACAAATAATGCTTGGCTGCAAGGAGATAGTCCCGTGAAAATCATCAAGCATTATTTTCGCTTCATTGCTCATGTGCATATTAGTGACACAGATAATGGTCCAATTCTCAATCAATATGAGCACAAGCAAGTCAAACTCCTTCTAAATGCAAGCAGCTACGAAGGCGGCGTCACCCGTGAGCTGATTAATGCCAATCAGCACGATCGAGAATATCCGTTGTTTAGGCAGCTTTATGGCTAAGCAATAATTTGCTTAGCCATGCTTTCAATGGCATAGATACCCTGGATCTTGCCCGTGAAGAAAGAGAATAGATTTTCATCTTGACGCATCAATGGCGTGCGATTAGCGCTACAGTCTTTCGTCTTCGCTTTAATTGAAAGAGTGGGGAATAGATAGTCAAAGCTATCGGCAAAGTCTGGCCAATAACGTTCCACGTGTTGCTCAATTAATTGCCTTGCGTTGTCCGCATTGTCGAGCGAGTTATCGCTCATGACGCTATGCCTTACGTGACTCAATGAGAAGCATTTGTCGTTGTATGGATAGATGGAAAACAGTTCTCCATCTATATAGGTGAGGGCGCCGAACGGAAGAGGGGTTTTGGGGCGATAAATAAACATTGCCACTGCTTCAAAGAAATGAGAGGGCAATGGCCCCAAGAGGGCATTGTTGGTGCAGTCGAAAACAAAATCGTAATCTTGCTTCAATGCTTGCAGATTGCATTGCTGAATTTTCTCTCTTTTGACCAATGGTTCTAGGCGCCATTGAAAATATAGGCTTGCCCCAATGGCATCAATGCGCTTTTCGGGAGTGGCCAGCAAAAGCGATGTGTGGTTAAAAGCTTGTGGATCTAGCTGTGCATGCGGACCACTCCCAAAAACAATTGAAATGGTTTCAGCATCAAGAAGGCTTTCATCTTCCGACACTGCGTAGTAATTATTCTCTACATCATGAACGAGATCGCCATAATCCTCCATGAAGCGCACAAAAGTGGTGGCGCACAATCGACGAGTGGCGGCATTCCTGGCGTAGTGGTAGCCGTAGTGCAGCCGATTCTGATTGATAAAAGACGTTTCTGAAATGAGCGTATGGTTCTTTTCGTACAGCGTCACCTCCGCCTCATCGCGAAAAGCCATTGCCAAATGGCATCCCACCCAGCCGCCACCAATAATTGCAATGCGCTTCATCAGATGTCAATACAAAGGTGGGGCTGTACGCCTTGCCAATTGCTTTTGGCTTTGGCCAGTTCTAGCTGAGGGAAGTATTCGATACGACGCTGCATACCAGTGCCATAGGGATCTGCGTGCCCTTGATAGTTCCATTCGTCCGGGCCATGCTTGTCTGGATGATAGATGTGGCATGGTACGTCCTGAAGCTTCCAGAGCATATAGTCCTCGTTGGGAACGCCCCATTGCTTCCATCGCTGCAGCGCCTCTGGTGAGCTGTCTGTGTTCTTGATGGTCATCAAGCGCTCCTTGTGGGCCATGAGGTAGTCGTGGCGATAAAGACCGATGCTCATGGAGGGCGTGTGCTTCATTGCCACTTTCTCTGGCGCCTCCACTGGCGGTTCGTAAGCGAGCTGTCTGAACGTGGGGCCTGCAATGCAAGTGTCGTGTAGGAGAAACCAATAGGGACTCTCCATTGAATGCTCAACAATCTCAATGAGCGGCGTGTATTCAAAGGAATTTTGCTGCGTCAGCAGCATTGGCACACCTTTGTAGCTGGTAAAAGCCCTGACGGTTTGCCCTCCATTGACAATCAAAATCTCCTCTGGCTTCAGGCCAGCAGCAAGCAAACTAGGGATAATGACGGGAATAGTATGCGGAGCAAACTTCTTGCACGTACTAATACAAAAGCGAATTGAGCCTTCTGGAATTGTCATTATTTGCGCTGCGTGTCATGTGTTACAATGAGGTGGACTAGCGAGTTTGCCGCTCCTAGTCCGTGATCAACTCACCCAGAATGAGCCGATGCTGCACTGTAAACCACTTCCTCCGCTTTGTCGGATTCGACATCTTCTTGCGTTGAGAAAAGATGGAATCTTGATCTGGAAAAGACCCACCAGTAACAGGGTGCGCCCAGGTCAAGTGGCAGGACGATGGAACAAGGGCTACAGAGTGGTAAGTATCGACGGGCATAGCTATGGTATTCATCGAATCGTTTGGGCTCTGTCAAATGGGATGGATCCTGGCGACCTTGAAATAGACCACAAAAATGGAAACCCGTCTGATAATCGCCCTTGCAATTTAAGAGCGTGCACCAGGCAGCAGAACACGTTAAACGTCAAGATGAGATCGGACAACACGAGTGGTGCAAGGGGAGTCTCTTTCGATCCTTCGTCAATCAAAAATCCTTGGAGGGCATATATTCGCAGTAAAAGACTTGGTAGATTTCCAAGCAGAGAAGCCGCTATGGACGCATTGTTGAAGGCTGTTAGACGCGATCAAGACCTGGCTTTTTACTACAAAGAAAAGACGGACTAAGATTGCGGGAGTCTTGTGATTCCTATGAAAAAGATTCTCTACGCAGGCGACGTCGGAGTACAAACGGGATTTGGGCGAGTTGCCGAGTACCTAATTCCAGCGCTCGCGGAGGAATATGAAGTACATGCGTTATGCACCAACTGGCACGGAGACCCTTCTCCTATGCAGCAGCATTGCAAAATGTATCCAGCAATGGCGCATGGGAATGATCCTTTTGGGTCTCATCGTATTGCGAGCGTAATTCAAGCAATAAAGCCGGATCTGGTATGGATTACAAACGACATCTGGATTGCATTGAGTCTATGGGAAAATGCCAAGCCACTTAGGGAGAAGCTTGGCTTCAAATGGTTTGTGTACACTCCTATTGATTCGTATGGATTGTTCCCAAATCTCACTCCCCCAATGATGGAATGGGACGGCTTGGCCACTTACACCAAATTTGCTAAAAAAGAACTAGAGATCATGGGTTATACAAAGCCCATTCGCATTATCGGTCACGGCACTGACTTCACCAAATTCTTCCCGATGGACAAGAAGGAGTGTCGAAAGATCTTGGGAGTACCGGACGATGTGTTTGTTGTCTTTAACGGAAACAGAAATCAACCCAGAAAGCGCATTGACCTGACGATTAAAGCCTTTATCAAGTTTGCCAAGGACAAAGATGATGCTCGCCTTTGGTTGAACATGGGAGCAAAAGATCTTGGCTGGCCAATCATTGATCTCTTCAAGCGAGTGGCTCGCGATGAAGGTTTTGATGCCACTGGCAAGCTTATTTTGACAAGCCCGCACTATTCAGTGGACAATTGTCTTCCCATTGAACAACTTAATCAAGTGTATAACGCTGCTGATATTGGCATTAACACTTGCATTGGCGAAGGATGGGGCCTGGTCAACTCGGAGCACGGTGCCACTGGCGTGGCGCAAGTGGTTCCTGATCATACGAGCTTGGCTGAAATCTTTGATGAGATGCCTCGCATTGAATGCAATGCCAGTGAAACCGACAGAAACTATGGGCTTGAGCGATTATTGCCAGACCCTGAGTGCGCCGCCGATATCCTCACTTATTACTATGAGAATCGCGACATTTTGAAGCAGCATGGTCAATGGTGCTATAACCGTCTCCATGAAGAGCCCTTTACTTGGCCCTATATTCAGCAGCAGCTCAAGGATGCAGTGAATGAAACACTAGCTGTCAAGCCTGCGGAGCCTGAATTTAAAGGCTTTGGCACTCCCGCAAAAATCGCCTGATCGCCATGCAGATTTCACAAATCTTTCTTTCCACTGATCCAACGGAAGAGCTGAGCCCATTTCTTAAGCACGCCACTGGCACCATTGATGCGTGCTTCCCCAGTGCGGAGCATGTCATTTACAGCGACGCTTCACTGCGTGCTTTTATTGCGGAAAACTATGGGGAAGAAGTGGCGTGGGCATATGATTGCCTGGTGCCATTTTCTTACAAAGCAGATCTTGGGCGGTTTTGCTTGTTAAACAAACTTGGTGGCTGGTATTTTGATATTGGCGTGAGGGCTTTCAATGCAGTGGATCTTGGCGACCGCATTGAATTCTTGGCGTTCCGCGATATTCAACGCTTTAGTTATACCAGTTGGGCGTGTGCCACGACTGTACTCTATTCCAAGCCTGATAACAAGGCTTTGCAGACTGCCATTGAAATGATTGTGGCAAATTGCAAAGAGCAATACTATGGCATCACGCCACTGTGCCCCACTGGCCCAACGCTATTAGGCAAGGCGCTTGCTTTCAATGGAAGCCAGGCTAATTTTGTCTATGGCGACTATCTGGAACTCACTCCCACGTATGGTCAAAAGAACAGAGGGTTTGTCTTGCCTGATGGTACGATCATGGCTTGGAGCAAGCCCGCAGGAGGTGGGGACCTTACGGGCTTGGGGGCTAAAGGCGTGAACAATTACAACGAGCTTTGGGCAGCGAGGAAAGTGTATGCAGCCGTCTGACTACACAATTTATGCCGTGTGCATTCCTGGCGAGAAAGTGCGCTATGAAGCCCGCTCTTCCATTGTTCCCATTATGGGAGGAGCGTATGCCTTATCGAGCGAGGAGCGTGAAGCGCTCCGCTTGCAGGGCTATGTGTTTGATGATGAGAATGCTTCCCTTTCGCGGCTTAATAGCCGATGGGGAGAGCTGTCTTGTATTTCTTGGATGATTCTCAATGCGAATGAGAAAAACATTGGCAATGCGCAATACAGGCGCAATTGGCTAGAGCCAAATGATCAATGGTACGACGAAAATACGTTGTATTTTCCCGAGCCTGCACTGTTCAATTGCACGCTGGAGCAGCAGTTTTATGGTGGACATTCAGCTTTTGACGCTCCTGTTATCACTAGAGAACTTGCCGATTCCGGGAGTTGGATTTTCTCTCGCGAAGAAATTGATGCCATTTGGAAGCAAAATAGCTTTATTGGCTGCAATATGGCACGAGGAGGCAACGTGCAATACAAGCAATTCATGAGCGCTCTGTTTGTCGCGCTTGCTCCCATTTGGCATAAGCACGAAGAGCAGTTTCTTCGTATTGGAGGCTATGACAAGCGAGCGTTGGCCTTTATTGCTGAGCGTCTCATCACTGGCATGGTTTTGTATCGTGACAAGCTTTTCCCTGGCATGAACATTGCCACTGCTCCGATAGGATTCATCCATTGATTATGCTTAAGGAAAGCATTTAGCGTTATGACCAAGAAGGAAAAGCAGGCAAAAATTGCCAAGGTGATGCGCGAATACAAAAGTGGCAAGCTAAAGAGCAGCAGTGGCGAGGCAGTGAAGAGCCCGAAGCAGGCACTAGCAATTGCCTTGTCCGAAGCTGGCATGACGCGCAAGCCGAAAGAAGACATGAGCGACGAATACTACATGGGATTCTTTAAGCAGATGATTGGCGAAGAGGAAGAAGAAGAGGAAGAAGAAATGGATGGGAGCTGCGGAAAAAAGCGCTGAGGGGAGACGCTGAGAGTTTCTCCCCTCCCGCCGCCGTGCGAAGTGCTGCCCGTCGAGGGTTGGAACTGCGCAAGAAGCACGGCAAGGGCGGCTTAACAACGCAGGAGGCAGGCAAACAAGGTATTGGTAGCGGCGTTGCCAGGGCTGGTGATTTGGCTGGTGGCAGCAAGATTAGCTATGCCACAATCAAGCGTATGTCTGCATTCTTCTCTCGCCATGAGAAGAATAAAAGCGGTGGAGAGAACGATGCCGGATATATTGCTTGGTTGTTATGGGGAGGAGATGCCGGGAGGGCATGGGCTAAACGCATCATTAAGATGGTAGAAAGTCGTAATACAGGCCAATGAGCGAATACGTGCGCGTCATCGAGCAAGAAGATGAAGGTATTGGCGTGATGCAGGCTTTGGCCATTCTTTCTGCTAACGAACACCGCAATACTTCGCGATGGGAACTAGTGGAGAAGCAATGCTTCAAGAATGGCCGCCTTGACGAAACTCACATCTATGTGATGAGCGTCTACGAAAAGCCCGACCCTCATTTCGATCCGACTAAGTTTCTTACGTTTGAAATTGAGGCAATGGCGAAGTCATACATCATGGAAAACATTGAAGATCAGCTTCGCGAGATTCGCGGAGAAGATGACGACGACGAGGATTAATCTCTTCGCGTGTTGAGAATGAACGAGGGGTAGCCCATCAGCCACAATACGCTTATTCCATAAAGACCACTGAGAGTGCGAATTTGCACGCAATCCGGAGCCAGTTCAGCGCGTTCCATTCGTGAATAGGAGCTTTGGCTTGTATGCAAAGCTTGAGCTACGTCCTTCTGAGAAAGCCCGCTATTAAGGCGGGCTTCTTTAATGCGAGAAGCAATCAGGAGACGAGCTTGCTGATGAGGCATCTTAAGCACATCCACGTCGCTTTTCTTGAGCAGCAGCATTTTTCTATTCAGTCCTGAATAACTGTTTCTATAATAAACAGCTTTTGTTGATAAAGTGAATACATGAGCACCACATCTTGTCGCTACGATTTCTCTCCCATCGAGAAATATGAGGTGACGCCTGAAGGTTATCTTCGGGCATGGGCCTCTATTGCTCGCACTGGCATTCAGCTCTACACAGATGCTGATGGCTCCGTGCGTCGCGAATACAGGCCTGAAACAGAAGTGGCTTCTCCCGATAGTCTTGCTTCCTTTGCGGGCAAGGCAATCACTTCTGAGCATCCTCCCGTCCTTCTTGATGCCGAAAATACTAAAGACTACCAAGTAGGATTTAGCGGCACTGAAGTGGTGTACGACAATGGTTTTGTTAAGGCTGTGATGACCATCACTGACCAAGACACCATTAAGCGCATCATGCGTGGCGATGCTCGTGAGGTAAGCGCTGGCTATAGGGTTAATTATGATCCTACGCCTGGCGTTACTGACGGTGGTGAACATTACGATGGCATCCAAAAGGAAATCCTTGGTAATCACATCGCTGTTGTTCGTCGTGGCCGCGCTGGCCCGCAAGTGAAGCTTCATCTTGATCGCCAAGATGCCGCTGATCCATCTTTAATCCCCAATAATGAGGATCCATCTATGACTGCTAAGGTCAATTTTGATGGCGCCGAGTTCGAGGTGAGCGAGAGCGTAGCTCTGGCGATTACCAAAGAACGGGAAGACGCCAAAATGTCCTACGAGGACATGAAGAAAAAGTATGACGGCATGATGTCCGAAGCTTCCAAAATGAAGGAAGAAATGGACGCCATGGAAAAAGAAATGAAGGGCAAGTGTGATTCCGCTGAGGGTCGCGCTGATGCTCTAGCTGAACAAGTGGAAGAGCTTTCCGCTGAACTCGCTGCTGCCAAGGAGATCAATCTTGATTCCATGGTGGAAGAGCGCGTTGCTCTCATCGAGAAGGCCAAGCCCGTTCTTGATGCAGCTTATGCTTTCGCTGGCAAAACTGCCCGCGAAGTGATGGTTGATTCCATCAAAGCAGTGCGTGGTGACGAGCTTGATCTTTCCGAGAAGAGCGACGACTACGTGCAAGCAATGTTTGACACTCTCTCTGAGGGTCGCAAAGATTCTGCTACCACTGATGAGCTGCGCAAAGCCGTAGCTTCCATTGCTTCTCCCGTTTCTGCTCCTTCGTCCTACATGGACATGCTGCAGAATGCTTGGAAGAAGCCCCTTTCCATCTCCAAGGAGGCTAAGTAATTATGGCCGTAACTTTCTCTGCTTCGGGCACCGCCTCCGCTGGTGGCGTGCAACAGGCTTACAGCCTCGCGCATGCTGCACTGCTGGAAGGTCAACTGTCTGACATCCGCGACAACACCATCGGCACCTACGTCAACGAGACTGGCGCTGTTGTTCCCTTCGGTAATCTGGCTGTGTACAACACTGCTGGCACCATCGCCAATTCCGCCACTACCATTTCTGGCGCTTCTGACACTGTGCTGGGCGTTAACGTCCTCACCTACGTTGATGAAACCGCCCTCGACAGCAACAGCCGTCCTGGTGTGAAGAATCAGCAAGCCATGAACGTGGCTAACGAAGGTGCAGTGGCCGTTTACGTGACCGGCGCTGTTACTCCCGCATCGCCCGTGCGTGTGCTGTATTCCGCTAGTGGCACTGGCAAGGCTGGTCAGTTCTCCCATGCTTTTGCATCGGGCAAAACTGTGCGCCTCGCTAACGCTCGTTTCCTCACCTCCACCACTGGCAGCGGTCTCGCTGTTCTGGAGCTGAATGGTCCGAGCTTCACCCTCTCTGCTGATTCTTGATAGGAGGCTCTTAACAATGTCTGAATTCCGTATGGATGATGCGGGCCTGTTCCTTGAGCGTCAGCTTGAGTACATTCGCCCCCAAGTTTTTGAAGTGCAGTATGCGGATATTAAATATCCCACTGTTCTGCCCGTCACTGCTGAAGCTGGTCCTGGCGCCCAGACCTTCACCTATCGCATCATGGACTCCACTGGTGAGTTCCGTCTGATTGCTGACGCTGCTGATGATCTGCCCCGCGCTGACATCAGCCAAGTGGAGAAGAGCATCAACATTCGTTCCTTCGGTGGTAGCTTCGGTTACACCGTGCAAGAACTGCGTGCTGCTCAAATGGCCAACATCGCCCTGGAGCAGCGTCGTGCTGCTGCTGTGCGTCGTGCCTATGAAGAGAAAGTGGAGAGCCTGGCTTTCTTCGGTGAAAGCTCCGTGGGTCTTGCTGGTTTCTTCAACAACTCCACCGTGGACGTTGTTGCTGCTGACAAGTGGTTTACCACTGCCGGCACTACTGCCCAGGAAATGCTGGAGCTGCTGAACTATGGCGTGACTGCCATCATCAACGGCTCGAAGATGAAGGAGCAGCCCGACACCATCCTGCTGTCCTACGCGGATTACAACAAGATCAGCACCACTCGTAACTCCGACTCCTCGGACGTGACTGTGCTGGAATACTTCCTGCGTACCAACCCCTACATCCGCAACGTTGAGCCCATCAACCAGTTGGAAGCCGACAACAGCGTGCTGAACACTGACCGTATGGTCGTGTACAAGCGTGATCCTGAGAAAGTGCAACTGCACATCCCTCAGCCTCTTGAGCTGTTCCCGCCTCAGCAGCGTGGTCTGGAATTCATCGTTCCTGCTCATGCCCGCGTCGGTGGCGTTGCTCTGTACTATCCCAAGAGCATGATCTACGTGCAGGCCTCTGCCTGAGGATAGTTAATCAAGAAGAGGGGCGTTAAGCTATTAGCAATTGTTTCTCTTGAACAATGCTGATTGCTTATCGTCCCGAACTTGAAAATCCCCCTCGCGATGCAGGGTTTGGCATTATTACCAAGAGCGGGCTCATTCAACTGACGCCTGGTCTTAATCAGGAAATCCCTGATGAAAAATGGAAGGAAGCGAAGGAAAATGGTACGGTCAAGAAGCTTCTTGCTATTGGTGCCATTGAAGAAATGAAAGAACAAGTGATGGTAGAAGACCTGCCTGAAAATGTTCAAAGCCTTAGCGAACTTCCCCTCACGCAAGCCATTCGTGCCATTGAACTCATCCATGATCCAGATCGTCTGGGTGATTGGAAGAAAATCGAAGGGCGCGTTCGTGTGAGGAATGCCATTGCAAAGCGCGTTGAAGCTATTCGCATTGGGAAGGCCTGATTATGGCAGTCACCTACGCAAGCTTTCTTGAACGCTTTCCTGAATTCAGTCCACATCCATCTGGCATCGTCAATGGCGCCATTTCAGAAGCTGCTTACGATGCTTCTAGCGATGTGTTCGGGGATCAAACTGATAGGGCTGTAAAGTTCCTTGCTGCTCATATTATTGCCATTCAACTTGCTCAAATGGGCATTCAAATTGGTGCCACTGACGGCAAAGTATATGGCGAGGGGCTTGATGCCACTCAATACGGTCAGGAGTTTAAACGAATGACCAACAATCTTCCTCTTTCTTCTGTTGGGTTTGTCGTGTGAGCAATTTCCTGGAGCCACTTGCAAATGCCACTTTGGTGTTTAGTGTGGCTTCGGGCTATGCGCTTGACAGCGAAACTGGTAATTACGTACCAGTGGCAACGGGCGTTACTTTCTACGCCACGTTGAAGCAGAAAAACAATCCACGTTACGACCAACTACTTGGGGCTGACATGACTGCCGTCTACATGGAAGGCAGAATGACCAGCCCTCTTACTTTGTCTGGCGTTACTGTGGGCGATTCTGCTCAGGCCACAATTAATGGAAGAGAAGGAAGGTTTGAACTGTTGCCGAATGAACAAATTGCTATTCACTATTGGCAGTTTTTAGGCACGCCAGTCAGGGGTATTTTTAGACTGATTGGCAAAGGAAGCGTGGACAACGCTTAATTCTCTTCTTCCATTGAGGAATTTCTCATGCTCTACCATCCCACTGAGCTAGTGAAGAGCCAGGACGTGATTGTCCGCGTTGGCTCCATTGGCGGTACTTCTCGTCCCGTTATCACTCAAAGTGGCGCCACTTTTACTGTTAGCGGCGCCCCCACTCTCTACACTCTGCAAGCAGCTACCACTGCTTCTGTTGCCTTTAACGATGGCAACCAAGAATTCTACCTGCTGGGCGGCGGCGGTTTCGCTGATAGCATAATTACCACCAGCCAGGCCACTGCTTCCATCACTTCCTACTTCCAGAAGGACGTCGATGGCACTGTGTTCCTGCCCAACAGTTTTGACGAAGCTTTCCAAACTGTAAGTGCTAGTCGTTACGACAAGAACCACGAAGTGTACGTGGAGATCAACAAGCAACTTGGCGCTTCGGGCAACACTTACTATTATGATCGCGTGGCTTTCGTCGCTTGCGTGATGAACTACAACGAGAGCTATCCTGCTGATAACCTCGTGGAAGTGACGTTTGATCTGACCAGTCGTGGTCGCATTGGTATCCACCAGAATGCTTCGGAGACTGGCAGCATCATCCCGACTGCTCCTAATTCCTGATTCTTTCATTGAATCTTCGCTAGCCTGTCTCCTATGGGGGCAGGCTTTTTAATGAACATTTCTCAGCTTCGCGATACGATTACTACGCTTCTTTCTGCGTCGCCCAACTTGATTGGCACTTATACGCTGCCTAATAACTCAACGATTCCTGCCGTGTATGTAGTGGGAAGGCAAAGCGTGCCAAAGGAATGGAAAGCGAAAGGCTTGGAAGTGACCATGAGAGAGTTTCCAGATCGACTTCCTCGTGCGATGGTGGGCATGGTGCAAGTGAATCAACTGTGGGAAGTGAGGCTTGCACAATTCACTCCTAACAGTACCACATTGAGTGATGCGATGGAAAGAATGGTTAGACGGTTTCCTGATTCCACGCCATCGTACTTTCCTGGCGATGACATTGCTTATGAGCAATGCAAGTTTATTGTTCCTGATCGCATTGTCAAGCAGTTGTATCCAGCAATCTAATGGCAGCGATTATCACTGGCGGCAACCTCGTCAATCCTGAAGATATTGTCAATAAGCTTGCCAAGGCTTTTGAAACTTGGGCTCGCTTTGACGTGAATGATCATTTCCAAGACGAGTTTCTTGATGAGAAGTGGGACTATGGCAGGGACACCAAAAGAAAGAACGGAACGCTCATTCCTGCTGGTCAGCGCGACATTTACGATTTAGGAGAGCTTTACAAGAGCGGAAGGGACAGCTTTGACATCTCCTTATCACCATCTAACGCTCAAGCAAGCTGGAACTGGGATGCTACGAATAGCAGTGGTCAGCCTTATGCTCGTTATGTTCACGATGCGCTGAGAGGAACAAGCGTGCCATACGCAAGACCGTGGACTCAAGACATTGCCATTCCAAGCCGATTTGAACAAAGCATGGTAAAACGACAACTTCTGGCCCGCATTCGCACGGCAATGGGCAAATGAAGATTGACTATTTATGGAGCGCAGACAACACTGTTCATGCCATTAATTGCCTAGTTGATGGTGCAGCCTTGGAAGCGGGCATTCTTTGCCTTGTTTCCTGTAGGGAAACGACCATTAGAATTGGCAACGACAATCATTCAATGTTGGTTGAAGTGCCGCCAGAATTTCGTTCTTCTCATGAGCGAGTGAAGGTGTTCAACGCATTGCTTAACATTCTTGATCATGAGCAAATACAGCTTTCTGGTTCAGACCAAAACTGAAGGTTATTTTGAGCTGCTGCCTGAAATTCGCCTGAAGAAATATGGCAGTTGGCTGGTCGCTGAATCCATTGAACAGGAGGAAATCAGCAAGCTGCAAAGCCAGGCTACCATTCGTGCTGTTCAACTTGCCAAGCGCATTGCTGCATCGCGCGAGATCCCTCTCGATGAGGCTTTCGCGCTTCTGCAAGGCGGTGGTTCCATCACTGAAGCTGAACTGCTTTCTGAGTTCACTGAAGAGACTCTGAGTATGATCACGAGTGGCTCGTCGGTGGAAGCTACAAATGCTCGCATGGTCACTGCTTTTATTCGTTCTCGCGGGCAGGGTTTCATTGATAACGAATGGCAGGATCTTGGTGATTGGGAAATTGAAGACACCAAAAACCTGCCGCGCAAAGCCATTGCGAAAGTAGTGGAATTTATTGCTGAAGAGCAGAATGCTGAGACACAGGAGGCCGTAGAAGCAAAAAAAGCGACGAAGAGGAATGGTCCTCAGTAGCAGAAAAGCTTGAAGCGCAAGCAAGGAAGCAGCTTAAGAGCCTGACGGATTGGAACGAAATCTATTTCAGGCTCTCAGCTTCTGACTTTAAAGACGAGCGATGGAGTGCCAATAATTTTGGCCTCCAGAGGCTCGATGACGTTAAACGTGCCCTGAAATATTTAGATAGGCATGACGTTGCAAAATACAACGTCAGTAGCGTTGCCGTTGCCAAGCTTGGTACTATGGCAGCAGGAATGATGGCGGGCAAGAAGAGTAAGGTGAAGCCTGAGGACTTTCTGCCGTTCGACACGAAGCAGCTCAAGAAGGAAGATGGCGTGACAGACGCTAGTTTGATTGTGCTTCAGCGTTTGATGAAGACGAGGAGGATGGACGGAAGAGTGATTGCGTTGCTTGCTGATGAGCTAAAGGCTTTTGCTGGGCGCAATCAGGAACAATGATTATAGAATGAAGAGAACGTAGGCATATAGGCAAATGGCTCAAGACGCCGAATTGAAGCTGAAGGTAAGTCTTGACCTGGGATTTTTTAGGCAGCAATTAGTAGGGCTGGGGCAAACCGCGGCTGGATACAATCTCCCCGTAAAAGTACAGTTCGATCGACGCTCTGTACAGAATGAGCTAAATGCGCTTGGCGCGAATATTCGACGCAGGAATTATACCCTTGAGGTCAAAACAAACTTAGACGCAGAAATTAAAAAAGCCAAAGATTTGGCGGACGCATTGCGAGATTTGCCGAGAGCTCAAAAAGCTCAGGGCATTGCTGGCGTGACAGGCGAAAGATTTTCTCAGGCGGCGTTAAAAAAACTAGGGCAAGATATTAAGCCTTTGTATAAAGCGGCAGCAGAGGCTGGTATTGTTGCGTTCAATGATGCCATCGCCAATAACGTCTCTAAAATCTCAAAAGAGCTTAGCGAAGTAGGGCAAGAATCTATAGCAGGCTTGCTTAATGGCCTAAAAAGCGGAGATGCGCAGGTTAAAGTTGCAGCCAAAGGTCTTGGCAGGTCTTTAATTTCTTCAATCAAGAGCACTCTTGGCATTGCTTCGCCATCAAAAGTATTCAAGGCAATTGGTGAGAATGTAGGGGAAGGCTTTGAGCTTGGCGCTATTGCCTCTATGGATAGAGCCTTTGATGAGCTTGAGCGCAAGCTTCAAGGGCGACTAAGCAAGCTTCAAGCAATGCTTCGCATGACTCCGTCTCGTCGGAGCGATTTTCCTTTTGTTGCCATGGGAGGGGCGCCTGAATCCGCTCCTATTGCACGAGAAATAGACCAAGCATATGCACAGCTCGCTCAAATCAGAGAGCGTCGTCAAGAAAGATTAACTTCCGAGCGTGGCTCACTAGCGCAGGCAGCAGGAAGAATGCTTCCTGCTGGTATTTCAACAGTGCCCATGGTTAGCGGACAAGATGTTGTTGTTAAAAATTTTTACAAGGGCATGCAAGATGCACAACGCATGTTGCAAGAAAATTTTGCAGCGAATAGCTATCTTCCTCGTGCCACTCGTAATTTTGCCGCCTCAATGCAGCAGGCGTCGCAAGGAATCAAAGCAATCACTGGCGCTCGTGGTCCTATTGCCGCATTGCCATCTTCTGAAATGCTGCGGCCCATGATGGAGCAGCGTCAATTTCAAGCTGCAATCACACAGGCCATTAAAACTGATATGCAAAATGCCTTGCGTCAGCAAATGCAAGGCCTGCTGCTGCCTGGCGCGGGGCAGACTTCATACAGAAGCCCCCAACAGAAAGAACAACAACGCTTCCAAGAAGCGATGGATAAAGCTGCTGCTATCGACGCAGAAAAAGCTGCAATTTTTGCTGCTCGTCAAGCAAGAACTCAAGCGGGAGAGATGCTAAGGCAAACACGTGCTCAAATGAGGGTGCCAGCCTTGCCTGCGGCAGGGCAATCATCGTTTGGCTTAATGAAAAATCGCGAGCTGCAATCCAGTCTTGCGAACATTGGAGCATTCGGACGCCAAGAAACAGGAGGCGTGCAAGGACTCATAACTAGCGGGAAAGGCAGTATCTTTGAAAAACTCAAAGCGAGCGCGATTGCTTTTGCGCAAAATGCTCCAACTGTCATCAAATATCTGAATTTATTCCGCCCCGAAAAGATTAGCGTTTCCGACTTGCCATCGACAAAAGAGGGGCCAGGTCAATTCGTTCAGCGAATTTCTCAGCAATTGAAAGAAGGATTGTTTGGCCCCGGAACAAGACCCGCTCAGTCTCGTCAGTTTTTTGAGTTTGGACAGGGTGCTCAACTACCTGGAATGCCTCTGCAAAGAGCCTTGCCGCCCATAGGAGGTTCCGGCGGTTCCGACCGTGTGACAGGGATGGGTCAGCCACCTCAAAGGGGAGGGGCGATTGTTCCGTTTGCGCCGTCTACAAGATTACCAGAAGGATATTTTGAAAGCGCCAAAAAATACAGCGCTGCGCTTGAAATGGCGCGGGCTACTTCGGCGAAATTTACGGCAAGTCAACTACCTTTAGTCGGAGGACTAAGAGAAGTTGCTGGCGAATTTGGTTTCGCCATTAAACAAGTGCTTTTGTTTGGTACTGCATACAAGGCGCTTGCCTTTGTGCAAAGTTTACCTGGGCAAATTTTAAATGCAGCAAAGAGCCAGCAACAATACAATAATGCTTTGCAGACCGCCACGCAAGACACTGGTACTTTCGCGAAAGAACTTTTGTACGTTGACAATGTACAACGAGCATTTGGCTTGAATCTTGAAACCACACGTACTGGTTTTACCAGGCTTTATGCCTCTATGGCGCCTACAGGCTTTGATTCTGGCTCTATTGAAAAACTTTTTACTGGCATTAGCGCTGCCACTGCCGCTTTGCAACTGACGCCGGACAAGGCCGAGCGCGTCATCTACGCCTTCGGGCAAATGGCAAGCAAAGGCCAGATTATGAGTGAAGAGCTCAAGGGGCAATTGGGCGATGTGCTACCTGGCGCCTTGGCCATCTTTGCAAAAGCTGCTGGTATGTCCGTCAAGGAATTCAGCAAGGCGATGGAGGACGGAGAATTTGTTGGAAGCAAATTTAGAGATACGTTTGCGAAAGTGGCTGATGAGCTTATGAGGCGCTTCGGCACTGGAGCGCAAGCAGCAGGAAAGTCACTACAGGGTCTGCTCAACACTGTTCAAGGCGACTTTAAGCGCACTCTTGAAAGCTTTGCGCCATTAGCAGATGCAGCAGCGCAGGCAATTCTTGGACCTCTTGGCGGATCATTGAAACAGCTTTCAATGTCTGCTCAAATCGCCACTGGCGAAATCGAGCGCACGTTTATGCAGCTCAAGGAAGCACAGAAAGATCTTGGCGATTTACGAACAGGTGGCGCTGACGCAAGCCAATTAAGGGCAGCGGAGCAAAACGTGGCGGCGTTGACTGCACGATACAAGACTCTGCAGCAAGCAGCACAAGATCCTGCGATTTCCAAGCAAGCACAAGATATTCAATTGTTCACTCAGGAACTTGCCAAGGCAGGCACTTTTGTGATGAACACAGCCAAAGCGATTGGCAGTGTTTTATCCCCCATTCTCAATATTCTTGGCACCAATTTAACCACTGTTATTAGCCTCATCACTTCTTTTTACATTGGTTTCCAGACTGCGCGCTTGGCGGCAATGGCTCTGATGGGAGTACTCTTAACCTATCGCGCTTTGTCCACTATTCTTGGATTTGGCCCGGCCACTGTTGGTGCAAATACTTTGGCCGGAGCTTTTAACGTGCTCGGCGTGGCCGCTACTGGCGCTACTGTCAAAACCGTAGGACTCACCACTGCTCTTCGCGTGTTTGCAGCAACGACAATTCTTGGCGCCATCGTGGGCGGCATTATGCTGATAGCAGGAGCATTTGGCACAATGAGAGATAGAGCGCAAGAAGCCGCTCAGTCATCTCGTGATGCGGCAAAAGCTGCCGTTGATGCTGCCGCAAGCGGAAATGTCGCAGGCGCTCAGATGAGCATGCAAAATATCCTGGCTCAAAGTCGTGCGGACAAAAAAGCTCTAGAAACGCTTCGTAATCTTCGCTCCAGATCTACTGCCCTTCAGCGAGAAGGAGGATTCTCTGTTTCACTAACTCCAGAAGAAAGCGCTGCATTACAGGGTTCTGAGCTTACTAAAGGCATGCTCGGAGGAATTAGGGGCGGCCGTCGCCAAATGCAGCTTCCTACGACCCAGCAAATGCAACAGCTACAGCAAGATTTTGGTCGGGTTGCGCAAGAACAAAAAGTAAGCCTACAAGAGGCAAAATCAGCCGTTACAACAGCGCAACAAGTCGCAAAAGACATTGGTCTCAATGTTCCTACTCCTCCTGCCACTAAGACCGAGGCGGAGGCGCCAGACGAAAAGGCTAAACGAGCAGCCGAAAAAGCCGCAGAAGACGCCCGTAAACTTGCTGATGATAAAGCAAAGTATGAAAGTGATTTGCTAAAGATGAATAACATCCAAGCTCTTGAATTGGATAATTTGCAATTTGAGCATTGGAAATCTCTGCAACAAGAAAAATACAACATCCTTATTGCCGGCGAGAATTCATTCTTGTCACAGGCTATTAAATTTCAACAGCAACTGCAAGACGTTGAGATTGGCCGCATTGAAGCAGTGCGCAAGGCTCGTGAAGCTACTGCGAAAGCAGAAATCAATGCCGGGGCTAAGTCTTATATTGCCGGAGGGGGCAGCGGCGGTGGAGTGACTGGCCTTCTTCAAGGTAGCACTGGCATCTCTAGTGGTCCTCATTTTGATGTTCGACGAGCGGATGGTGGTCGCATCACGGAAGCAGAAGCTCGCGCTCTATTTGACGCTGGCGTAAATAGAGGCTTGCAGATGACAAGTGGCTACGGTCCCCGTAACACTGGCATTCCTGGTGCTAGCACGTTCCATCGCGGAATTGATCTCGCTGGTGCTGCCAACACTCCATTGAACCTCGCATCTGGCTACAGCATGGTCAGCTCCGGGATGGAAGGAGGCCTTGGGTATACGGCTAATGTTCGTGGCCCACAGGGGCAGATGTATAAAGTGGGACATCTGCAGGAGCCAGGTGCTGGCGGAATGCCTGCTTCACGTCAAAGGGCTGAACTTAAGAAAGACTACAATGCCGCCCTTGCTGCTCAAACAGCTCTTAATCAAAAAGAGCAAGAAGGAGTACTAATCAAGCAGGCAAACATTGAAGCGCAGATGAAAATTGCCGCGCTAATTAAAGAGCAAGTGGCGCTAATCGCACCAGTAGAAGAACAAAAACTGGAGAATCAACTTGTTCAGCAAAGGATTGCGCTTCTTTCTTCGGGGATATTTGGGGAAAGATTGGAGACGGAGGCGAAAATTGCGGAGGCAACAGAAAAGGCCACTTTAAATATTGGCATCGCCAAGAAGAAGATTGAAGAAAATAACGCTTTGGCCAGCGAAGGTAAGCTGACCAATCAGCAATTAACGGCAGAAAACCAAAAACAACTTGATTACATTAGCCAGCAAGAAAAAGCGCTTGCAAATTACATTCCTCTATTAAGAGAGAGGCTTGGCTTGGAGCAGCAAACTGCTGAATCCACTCTTCGCGGGCAAATCACTCGTGCCACGCCATTGGGAGGGATGGGGCTTTCTGCGGGCTTTATTGGTTCCGCTGGAGAAAAATTTGAAGAGGCTATTGGACGCGACGCCACTCAAGATCAAGCGTCGCGCTTTGCTGAACTGCAGAATCAACTCACTCTTCTTGAGACAAGAAACGAAGCCATCAAACAGTCCATTTATGGAATTGGCAGTGCTTTCGGAGAAGCCTTGACTATGGGCGTAGCGAGCCTCATTACTGGCACTGCCACTGCCAAGGAAGTATTCGCAAGCTTCTTGCAAAGCGTAGGTCAAGCATTGTCTCAGGCAGCTTCGCAAATGATTGCCACTTACATCGCCATTGGTATTGCAAAACTGTTTGCTGGCCTTGGTGGAGGAGGCAATCCAGCAGGGAGCGGAGGAGGTATTTCGGACAGTCTTCCCGGAATACGTCAATACGCAGGAGGCATGGGAGGAGGTGGAGCGCCAGGTTCTATGCCGTTCGCGCCACCTGCATTTGCTAATGGCGGCATTGTCACAGGCCCCACGCTTAGCCTCATCGGCGAAGGTAAGTACAACGAAGCAGTTGTACCCCTTCCCGATGGCCGCTCCATTCCCGTGCAGCTCGGCGGACGTTCCGCTCGTGACATGATGGGCGACAACGCCCCTGGCATGCCTCAGGCGCCTTCTCTCAGCATGAAGTTTGAAACCACTAAGATCAATGGCGTAGAATACGTTAGCCGCGAACAATTAGAGCAAGCAATGGCAGAAACTCGCCGCGCTTCCATTGCAGGTGGCGCTCAACGAGGCATGTCAATGACTCTCGATAAGATTAAACAAAGCCCCTCCACTCGCTCTAGCATTGGTATTCGCTGATGGCAGTTTTCCCTTCTATTCGCCCAACAGGGCGGTCTTATTCGCCAGGGCAATTTCCCACTAAAACTTATCGTGGCCTTTCAGGCGCCACTGTTAAGCGAGTGTTTGGTAATCGCTCATTTGGCCATGTCATCGATCTGCAATTTGAAAACATTTCTGACGTAAATACAAAAGCCATTCTTGATCACTACTATGGACAGTTTGGTAACTATGCTCGCTTCACTCTCCCTGATGCTGTTTTTTCTGGCATTTCCTCTGAGCTAAAAGGCGTTCTACAGGCTTTTACTAGCATCCTTTGGGAATATGCCGAACCTCCGCAAGTGGAAAGCGTGTTCAATGGACGAAGCACTGTTACAGTGAGACTGATTGGCGAGCTTGATTATTCTGGCGCTTGATAATGGAAACTTCTATTCACATTGCTCATTTCCTTTTCATCGAAACCGCCAACGGACAGTCGCACTACTATCAAAACTATTTCTTCAATACTGGCGCTTCTACAGTGGCCATTCCAGGCACCGCATCGCCAACGTATAGACACGCTCCGTTTCGCGTGGAAGGAGCGTTGTCTTCCTTGAATGGAGAAAATAGCTTGCTGCGCGTACTGTTTCCGCATAGCGCTTTTACCATTGCGCTCGTTGAAAACGGAGAAGGCAATCGCCTTAGCAAGCTTTCCTTGAAAACCGTGTGGATGGCAACAACTGGTTCCATCGTTGACTACGGCAGCTATACCAAGACTGCCGAATACGAGGAATTTTACGTGGGCGTCGGCGCTTCATTTGACGATACCACTGTAGAACTGCGCTTCAGGAGTGCAATGGATAGCGTGGGTGCATCGTTTCCAAGGCAAACGTTCTCTTCTAAAAACGTTGGATTCTTGCCATTGAATGCAGAAATTAGCCTGCGATGAATGATTTAATTGGTTTGCAGTATGAATGGGGAGCTAGCCCCGACGATGGGGAGGGGAAGTCTGATTGCTTTCAGCTTTGCTGTACTATCAGACGACGCTTAGGCTTGAAAGACTACGCATCCATTTTTGCGTGGGCATATGAGCAATACGACGAAAAAAGTTTTTCTTGGCGATTACTGCTTCGATGGCTAAAGAAAAATTCTTTTCCCATTGATTCAATAAAAGATGGAGACGTGGGAATGTGCATTGATAAAGCTGCGCTGATAACTGCAGCGGGAGGAAGAGCTTTTTGTATAGCACCTAGGGGAAGAAGCGTTAGCATTGAATGCAACGAAAGCGTATTATCATACGCTCATTGGTTTAGGCCGAGATAGCGATGCGCAAGCTTCTTCCTTACGAAAAAGCCCTGATTGAAGCCCTGCAAATCTCGGAAGAGGAATACTGGCAATTTTATTTAGCGCGGTTGAATTATCGCGACAATAAAGAAGGAACTGTTTTTGACGTAAGGAACGAGGTGGGAACCATAGCATTGGTTCTCACCATCATTGGAACCTTGGCGCAAGTTGGCGCTGCGTTACTTGCTCCCAAGCCAGAAGCTCCCAGCGCAACAATGGGACGGCGGAGCAGGAATTTATTCTTTGCTCCTCGATATGGTTTCAATTCCTTTCAGGAAGTGGCCCGTTACGGTGATCCGGTCAATCTCATTTATACCAACATCGCAGAAAATACTACAAGTGGTGGCGTAAGGGTTAATACTTCGCTGGTATGGTCTGCAGTGCATAGTCTTGGAACTAACCAATTTATGCAAATGCTTGCAGTGGTGGGCGCTGGTCCTATTGAAGAATTTGGCTATGGTCGCACGGCTTTTGGTCAAACGCCATTAAGAGACATTCCTGCACAACGCTTCTGGCTTTATGCACAACCAGAGGGCGGGCGCCTTGCTTTCCTTCATAACAGATATCCAGAGCCTCTAAACGATGATGATCCATCAAGGGAAGGAATTACTCCGTCCGATGCAGTTTACAAAGCAAACACGTCTGGACTGCGAAGACCAGAGGGCTTTAGCCAAGCTTTTTCTCCTACGACAGGCACCTCATTGGGAGCTTATGACGTGGTGCCCATCAATGTACAAGTGGAAGATAGGGATGACGAAGGAAATGAGGAGCGTGACAGACTTGGAATTACCATGTCGGACAGAGGTCGGTATTGGCCAGCAAGCTGGCCTGTTGTAGGAGAGCGTCCCGCGTTGCCAATTGGGGAAAGATTGACGATTATTTTTAATGAAGAGGATGGCAAGAGCGTTGATGAAGACGTGGAAAGAGCCGCTGTTGATTTACGCAGTTCTTATATTTCCGTTTTTGATTCTTCTAGCGTGTATAAGCTTGGTGCAGCCAAGTTACAAATGATTTCCAGTGATATTAGGGACGATGTTGACATTGAGGGTCGATTTACATTTAAATGTATTGAAGCTGGTGTGCTATGCGAAGAAGATTATGGCACGCTTAATTACCAGGAAAACGGTGAAGAGCTGCGAGCGAAAAAAAAGCAATTAGAGGATCTCATCACTCAGCTTCTTATTGGCAAAGGAATAGCTTTTGGGAATAAAATCAATGGTGCCACTGCAGCTCAAATTGATCAATACGCTACAAGATTGGAGCAAGTAGATGAAAATATTTTACTTGCTTCTGCCATCAGAAAAGGAGATATTTCTTCTCGGGACTTTAGGGATCTCCTTGATTCAACTGGCGCCTTCCAAGAAGCAAATGTGCAAATTAACAATCTAGAAGATGACATCAGGGAGCGCAATAGGATTATTGATGCACGTCGCGAGGAACTAGAAGATATTAATTCAACGATTCAAGACCTTTTGGCCGAAAGACCTTTTACTGACAATCAAAGAGAAAGAATTGCGAAACTCAAGGAAAAGAGAGGTGAAAAAAGGCAAGCAATTCGCGATCAAACAACCGCCAAAAAAGAAAGCAGACGACAGATTAACGAGATTGTTCGTCGTCTCATGCCAAGGGCGATTGAAGAGGGTTTATTTGATGGCTCACCAAGGACTAATTTAAAAGATGAGCTGCGTGCCATGCGCAAGGAGCGTCGTCAAATCAGGCGCGCCATTGACGAGCTCATGCGCAATCAGCGGGATATTCCAGCGGAAACAGCGGCGCAGCGGGCATGGCAACAACAGTACGACGAAGCAACAAGAGAATTGCGAGAAACAGAAGCGGAACTAAAGAATACGGATAATTGGAACGACTATTTCAACACAAAATGCATTGCAAAGATCGACGAAATTAGTTACGAAGCTACTACTAAATGCGACATTGTTAACTTTTGTTTTAAGAGCAAAATCTTCCAGCGCATTCAAGGAAGGCAAAGTAAATATGCAGAAGAAGACATGCAAGGGCACAAGGATAGCGACAACGGTGTGCGCAATCGTACGTCAATGTTTTGGATGCTTTATAAGAAACCAGGGGACTCTCGTTATACAAGAGCAAAGTACGTGCTAGCCATTCGCAATGGCAAGGAAGTTGATATTTACACCCATCTTCGTTTTATTGCTGCATCAAAAGAAAAATGGCAGTTTAGATTTGAGCCCATTGTCGACCTGCCAGCAGAGCTGCGCACTCACAATGATGCGCAAAATATCGACATTCTTTATCTTCGTACTTTTGGCTATGGATTAAATGACAAGCAAAAAGGAGTGGATCTTGATGGTGGACATAGACTTATTTTTCGTGGCACGATTCGCCGGACCATCCGTTTGCGGCCTCGTTTAAATCGCACGCCAAAGTTTATTGATGAATGGGGGCTTTTCTCTTTGCGTTCTGACACGCAAATTTCTTTTTCTTTTGATGGCGGCCCTGAAAATTCCTTGGTCGCAGTAACTGAACAGCAGCTTGAAAGCTTTTCGTCCAATCTTTACCAAGATCTTGTTCTGCTTGGTTTGAATATTTATAGCGGCCAAGGTGTGCAAGATTTGCGCTCTCTTAGTGCATGGGTGACAAAAGGCAAGAAGGTTCGGAAACTTTCTGATAGCGGAAGCTATTCGTCTAGCCTTGTTTCGTCAACAAGTTATGCTCCCGAGATTTTTCTTGACACCATTCTTGACGAGAAAAATGGCATTGGTGCCTATGCTAATGTCAATGGCATTGATACGGTGCGCCTTGGTTTGGCACAAAAATTCTGCCGGGCCAATGGCTACTACATGGATGGAGTGATTGCGGAGCCGCAATCATGGCGAGAATTTTGGAGCACTGTTGCACCGTTTTCTCTTCTTGAGTTTGCGCGGATTGGTGGAAAAGAAACGCTGGTTCCAGCCGTGCCTTATGACACTTTTGGTAATGTCACCAGAAATATTTCTATTTCCGCATTATTCAATCAAGGAAACATTCTTGAGGACAGCTACAAAGAAGAGTTTCTTGACTATGGCGACAATACGCAAGATTTGATTGCCACCATCGTCTACCGCAACACAGAAAATGACAATGTATTTCCGAGCAATACAAGCTTGACAATCATGCTGGCCGATGCATCGGAGAGCAATAGTGTTCGCCAGACGTTTAATTTGTCAGATTTTGTCACAAGAAGAGTGCAAGCGCTGCATTATGGAATGTTGCTTTGCCAGCAACGTAGACTTTCAAGGCGAGCCGTTGAATTTAAAACCTTCCCCACTGAAAGCCCTATCGAGCCTGGCAGCTACATTTATGTGCAAACAGACCAGAATCAATGGGACGATTTCCGTAGTGGTATTGTTGAAGCAGACGGCAGACTAAACACGCCATTGGCCGAGGATCCAATCAACGGCTCCTACACAGCGCTTCTGTATAGCGGCAGCCCTAATGAAGGAATTGTAAAGCTTTCAGTGTCAGTGGCAGACAGTCAATCATCCTCCCTTGCTGCATACGAAGGATGGTTGTTTGTACTTGGCACTGCAGTAACTGCCAAGCGTGTTTTCCGCGTAACTGAAGTGTCAATGGAGGAAGAAGGTGAAATTACAGTGAGAGCCATTGAGCACCCATGCGAAGAAGAAGGCGGGCAAACGAAGTCCAAAATTGTTCGCTTTGACCCATCGCTATATCGCATTGATTGACTATTCCCAAAAGTGCTAAGATTAAAACAAAAGCTTTAAGACGATGCCCTTTTATACTGGCCGCACTGGCAAATTGCGTCTTGGTGGCAGCGAAGTGTCGAAAGTGCGCAACTGGACGCTTGACACCTCCGTCAACATGCTGGATACCACGGCGCTTGGAGACACTGCCAATACATTCACGCCTGGTCTATTTAGCGCCACTGGTAGCGCCACGCTGTCTTATTACAATGGCGATACTACTGACGTGACCAATCTTCTTGAGAAGATCACTAAAACTGGCGCCGTCACTGAAAGCGACCGCGTCAACCTCACTTTTGAAGTGGGGACAAGCCAGACATTTAATGCTGATGCTTACATTAACAGTGCAAGCATCACTTCCTCCACTGACGAGCTGACCACCGTTTCGTTTAACTTTACGGTTGATGGTCCCCTTGATGCAGTGGTTCTCACTGGTACCACTTGATAGAAAGCTTAATTTACAATTTGCATTGTTCGTACAATGGAAGAATAGTCGCTGAAGCGAGATGACATTTTTTGTTGGCCATACAGGCGCTATCAAGCTTCAGCGAGGAGGTGAAAACACTTTCACAACTACTGTCTCGCCTAGTGATGTAAACACTGCGTTGAATCGCTTTAGCTTTGAAGGAAGCGATGATAATTTAATCACCGGCGATCTTCTGGAGATTTCAACCGAAGATCCCAGGGGGCTTTTATTCATGCCAGCTACGTTCTGGAGTATTCCAGGGCCAGACGTTGATGGCTATAGCGCAGCCGTATTTTCCTCGGGAAGCACTGTCGCAATATCGGGATATTTAGATGATGATATTACGACTAGCAGCGACCTGCCTCCTGAGGGGTATGACGAATTCAGGCTGAGCGATTATATTGTTGCCGACAATATTAGAGCCTATGCCAACGTAAACCGCGTGGGCGGCATTCGTTTATTTGAAGATTTTGGCGATGCTGTTAATAATGAAAGAGCGAACGAATATGCTTTGGCCGAATTCTACGGCGAGCCCATTGCAATTACAGTTGGAGTGAGGGATACAAGGTACAACACTCTCGGCTCCGTCACCTCGTTTGAAATCAATACTGACAGGGCTGCCATGGAAACGACAAGTCTGTCCGACCGATTCAAGCAGCAGTATTCGGCTGGCTTATTAAGTGGCAATGGTAGCATTGAATGCTTATTTAGCTATGAAACAGTGGCAGATCAGGACGTGCCATTGTTCTTGTTGCAAGTGATTAATCGCTTGGATGTGGGCAGTAGCTTCAAGGCATTGCTTGCGCTGTCTTCAGTGGAACAATCAGCCACTTTCAGGGAAGAGGTCTATTACGACATTGAAGCAGTGGTGACGAGGGCGGGAGTAACAGTCACTTCTGATGCGCTGGTCGCTTGCTCTGTTGACTTTGTTACCACGGGCGAATTCAAGATTAGAGTGGGCGTTCCTCCTGAGTACATTCTCAAGGAGGATAATGATGCCATTTATCTTGAGCAGGGCCTTGATTACCTGCTGAAAGAAGTGACTGATTAATAAAGCAAGGATGAGCAAGCGATAATAGCTATTATCGAGAGAGACTAGACTGTATTTAGCCCTGCCTTTTTGAGAGATGGCCGATCAAAGAATTACGGAACTCGTCGAACTTCCTCAGGGAGGCGTAGCTTCAAATGATGTGCTGCCTATTGCAGACATTAGCGCCAGTCAAACCAAGAAGGTGCAGGTAAAGAGCCTGATTCAAGCAGGCTTTAACATTGCCGACGCATCGACGTTAGATATTTCAAAGATTAATCAGGCGAGCGCCGCAAAACTTACTGGCACGTCCATTGCCACCAATACTCTCACTTACGACAAGATCCAGCAAGTAAGTGCGAACAAGCTGCTTGGTCGCAGTGCTTCTACTGGCAATGTAGAAGAGATTGATTGCACTGTTTATATTCGTACGCTTCTTGATGACGCTGACGCTGCTGGCGCTCGTTCCACATTGGAACTGGGAGTGGTTGCCACTGGCAACACTGTCAACACAAGCCTTCTTGAGGATTTAAGTGTTACCACTGGCAAGATTAATAACCTAGCTGTCACTGCTGGTAAGCTTGCTGCTGATGCAGTGGAGACGGCAAAAATTCTTGATGGTGCTGTCACTTCTGCAAAAATTCAAACCAGTGGCATCACTGGAAGCAATGTAAGTGCTGGTGCCATTGACACTGTGCATATTGCTGCTAGTGGCGTCACACTCGCGAAGATGGCAGCGAGTTCAGTTGGTACCACACAGTTAGTTGATAGCGGCATCACGCAAGCAAAACTTGCTGCTTCATCCATTGCCACCGTCAACATCATTGACAGTGGAGTTACGCAAGCAAAACTAGCTTCTGGAAGCGTAGCAACAATTAATATCATTGACAGTGGAGTTACGCAGGTCAAATTAGCAAGCGGCAGTGTTGCAACAATCAATATTGTTGATAGCGCTGTTACTCTCGCAAAGATGGCAAGCGGCAGTGTTGGCACTGCGCAGTTCGTCGATAGCGGCATCACGCAAAGCAAGCTTGCTGCTGATGCAGTGGCCACTATTAATATCTTGGATAGTGGCGTTACGCAAACGAAGCTTGCTGCAAACGCTGTTGCCACTATCAACGTCATCGATAGCGGCATCACTCAAAGCAAGCTTGCAAGTGGTTCTATTGACACGATTAACATTGTCGATTCCGCCGTAACTCTCGCCAAGATAGCAAGCGGCAGCGTCAATACTGCACAGCTTGTTGACAGCGGAATTACCACTGCAAAGCTTGCATCTGGTGCTGTCACAATTAGCAAGCTAAGTCTTTCTTCTGGAGAGCTTTCTGGTGCGGTTATTACTGCCAGTTCCATCCCTTCTGGAAGCTATGTAAGTGGTTCTATTCCCACTGCTGCCATTGAAGACAATGCCGTTACATTTGCCAAAATTCAGCAAGTAGCAAGTGGCGTGCTTCTTGGTCGTGCTTCTGCTGGTAGCGGCAACGTAGAAAGCATCACGCTCACAGAAGCTGGTAGAGCGCTTCTAGACGATGCAGATGCTGCTGCTCAGCGCACAACGCTTGGCCTTGACACCATGGCAGTGCAAGCTGCTTCTGGCGTGGCAATCACTGGCGGCACAGCCGTGCTTAGTAGTGGCACCATTTCTTATGCAACGATCAATGGGGGTGTCATCAGTGGCATCACTGATCTCGCAGTTGCAGATGGCGGTACAGGCGCATCTACTGCTTCTGGCGCTCGCACCAATCTTGGCTTGGCTATTGGCACTGACGTGCAGGCCTATGATGCAGCGCTTGCTTCAATTGCAGGACTTACCACTGCATCTGGTCAGCTCATTTATACCACTGCTTCTGACACTTACGCCACTAGTACGATCACTGCTGCTGGTCGTGCCATTCTTGATGATGCTGATGCAAGCGCACAGCGTACAACGCTTGGCCTTGGTTCGCTAGCCGTAAAAAATACAGTTGGAAGCGGCGACTATGATTCGTCTTCCATTGTCACCGCCAACATTGCCGATAGTGCAATTACCACTGCAAAGCTTGTTGATAGTGGCGTTACTACTGTCAAGATTGTTGATGCAAACGTTACGGCAGCCAAGCTTGCGAGTGATTCAGTTACTACTGTCAAGATTGTTGACAGCAATGTTACAACTGCCAAAATTGCTAATGCAGCAGTTTCTTACAGCAAAATTCAGGCTACAAGCTCAAGCGATGTCATCCTTGGTCGCTTTTCTGCAAGTGGTGGCACGGTAGAGGAGATTCCTTGCACTTCCGCAGCTCGCTCCATTCTTGACGATGCGAGCGTCGCTGACATTCGCACTACGCTTGGCCTTGGTACGCTTGCCACACAAAATGGAAGCTTCTCTGGTACTTCCACTGGCACCAATACTGGCGATCAAACTATCACTCTTTCGGGAGACGTTACGGGCACTGGCACTGCTGGATTCACTACCACCATTGCTAATGATGCTGTCACGACTGTCAAGATTCTCAATAATGCAATTACCACGGCAAAGATTGTTGACAGCGGCGTAACCGCTGCAAAGCTGTCTGATAATTCCGCTGCTGTTGTTGCTGGCTCCACCCCCACTGGTGATGGCGATTTCATTGGTCAGCAATGGCTCAATACAAATACTGGCGTTGAATACACCTGGACAGGAAGCGAATGGCGCCGTCAAAGTGGCCTCGCCACCACTGTTATTTCGGGCGACACTGTTTACGCTTACACCACGTCTTACCCCGATGAATTCAGTGCTTCCATTGTCCCTTCGTTAAACACGCAAGTAGCAACACGCTTTTTTGCTGGCCCGGCAAGTGGTAATGCTGATGCTGCTCCAACTTTCCGGGCAATCACTGCAGACGATCTCCCAAAAGCAACTACTGCCGCATTAGGCGTGGCGCAAGCTGGTACAGGTTTGGTCACTGTTAGCGGCATTTTCAATCACGCAAACAGCGTGGCTTCTGGCACTTATTACAAAGTGACGGTAGATGAGCAAGGACACGTTAGCGCTGGCGAAGCCTCTCTCGTCGCTGATGATATTCCAAGCATTCCCGCAAGCAAAATTACCACTGGCACATTTGGCAGTGGATTTATTGAAGACGAAGCAATTCTTGCTTCTAAGCTTGCCAACTATTCAGTGAGTCAGTTTGGTGAAGCGCCACCAGTTGCTGATTTTATTGGACAATTCTTCTTCAATCCATTGGAGAAAGATCTCTATCTATGGGATGGTAACGTTTGGAACCCAGTTGGCATTTCAGTGGGGGAGATTATTTTTGGTGGCACTTACAACGCTTCTGGAAATACAATTGCCAGTGTTAGCGCCGATGGTGCTGGTATTGGTTTGTCTATTGGTCAACCACTGCCCGCCGCTTCAACTACTTTTAATCGCTATTACGTTGTGGTGGCGAGTGGTGGAACGGGAACATCGCCTGCTCCCGAAACTGTCTTGCAGCCGCCCGACATCCTGCTTTGTAATGGTACGGCATGGGTGGAACTTGATGTTAGCTCCACCTATCTGTCGCAAACTGCTTCTAACGTTGCGTTCGCTCCTGCTGGAACCATTGGAAGCACCAATGTGCAATCCGCAATTGAAGAAGTTAATACTGAATGCCGCAATATTAACAACGTGGCAAGTGGTATTTTGACCACTGGTTATGGCGGCACGGGCTTTAATACCTACACGAAAGGCGACATTCTTGTTGCCAGTGGAACAACGCTTGTTAGGCAAGCAGTTGGGACCAATGGACAAGTGCTTACGGCTAATTCAGCTTTTGGCGGAGGCGTGCATTGGACCACGCCTTCAAGCGGCACTGTTCTGTCAGTGAGTGTGAATTCTCCTCTCACTGTCGTGAGCGGCACTACGAATGCTGTTATTTCCATTCCTGACGCCACGACAAGCGTTCGTGGCACTGTCATTCTTACTGACAGCACGTCTACTACAAGTTCTACGCTTGCTGCTACTGCCACTGCAGTGAAAAGTGCGTTTGACTTGGCCAATGCTGCATTGCCCAGGGCTGGTGGCACCATCACTGGCGAAGTGGTCATTAGCAGCGCTGGTACGTTGCTTTTTGAAGGCTCTACTGATGATGCTTTTGAAATTCAACTTGCTGCTGCAGACGCTACGGCTGATCGCACGGTCACGCTTCCCAACGTAACTGGCACAATTATCACTACGGGAGATACTGGCACTGTTACCAATACGATGCTTGCTGGCAGCATTGCTGATACCAAGCTGAATACGATTTCCACTGCAGGAAAAGTTAGCAACAGCGCCACCACTGCCACCAGTGCCAACACTGTAAGCGCAATTGTTGCTCGTGATAGTAGCGGTAATTTCTCCGCTGGTACCATTGATGCCACCATTGATGAAGGAACTTTCTAATCAATGACAAATAAAGCCTTTTAGAATTGCGAAAGACTTATTAGTCTTCTGTAATTCCGAAAGGCTTTAATCATGGCTGGTGTTCTTCAGCATCTGCGTTCATCGACACTTAATAAGCGTCCTAATCCTGCTTCTATGGTTGATGGGCAATTTGCCATTAACTATGCAAGCGGCAGTCCTGGAATGTTTTTCAAGGACAGCAATGGAAGTCTGGTAAAAGTGGGGCCTGTGCATGTTGGCAGCGGCGCTCCGAATGTTAGCCCTGCAAGTGGCGGCACTGCTGGTAATAGCCTTGGCGAGCAATGGCTTGATACCAGTGGTGGTACTTACGTCTTCAAGATTTGGGACGGCAGCGCATGGCGTAGTGAAGCTGGTGAGTTCGTAAACACAACTGGCGACACGATGACTGGCGCGCTAGGTATCATTGCAGGCAGCGCTTCCACGCCAGGACTATTTTTTAGCGGGGACGCAAATACTGGACTGTACTCCCCCGGAGCAGACCAAGTAGCCATCAGCACTGGTGGGTCTGGCAGGTTGTTCATCAATTCAAATGGTGATGTAGGTGTTGGCACTGGTGGCACGCAAGGAACAAAGCTCCACGCTGTTGGAGGTAATATATGGTCTGGCAATTTTTATGAAGTAGGGCGCTTTCAGAAATCTTCTGGAACTGCTATTTCTTTGGGATATGACAATAGTGATTATGTTGCGACAGTTGGCGCGTATTCTCATGATGGTACTCCATCTAACTTAAGTTTTTGGACTTACCCTGGATCTGGAGCTGTTCAAGAACGCCTCCGCATCACCTCGGCAGGGCTCGTGGGCGTGGGGACTAGTGCGCCTCAAGGCAGATTTGAGTCCGTAGCTGGAGATTCTACCGATTATGCAATCGTAGCCAATAATAGTTTATCAACTGGAGGAGAGCAAAACTACATCAGCTTAAACGCAGGCACCGGAACACGCATAGGGAGCATTAACCGTTCCGCTAATGACGTGGCCATTAAAGCCAACTTTGGCAGTGTTTCATTCTGGACTGGCACTAGTGGCACTGCAACTCAAAAGGTTGTTGTTGACTCCTCAGGCCGCTTAGGGGTGGGCACTACGAGCCCTGGTGCAAAGCTACATGTAGCAGGATCAACCATCCTTGGAGATGACGGAACCAACGGGCGTTTTAGTGTTGAAACAAATACCTCAAGGATTGCTCTACTTGCCAGTACAACAGGCTTTGGCGCTTATGAGAATCTCGAAGT
>Ga0315900_10001417_pt1 | contig 38231 bp, 30 predicted proteins | sample LakEriMetagenome_FD_203521 | JGI IMG/M metagenome (GOLD analysis project Ga0315900, IMG submission 203521) | Freshwater fungal communities from buoy surface, Lake Erie, Ohio, United States - Buoy 12 MA114 | ecosystem: Environmental > Aquatic > Freshwater > Lake > Lake biofilm | place: USA: Lake...
GGCGGATGGCGCAGGCCAGACCGGCTACGCCGCTGCCGATGATGAGGGCTGTTGGGCGCTGCATGCGGTGGATGAACAGCGAAGGCCCCTTGATCGTTCGGGTCGGACGGCCTTTCCTTTGAGCTCCCCATGCCCGCTCCAGCACCCCACGTTACCCTGACCTTCTTCCGCTTTCCCTGGGGCGAGCGGCGCTGGGCCATGGCCCAGATGCACCGCATGCAGGCCCCGCTGCGGCAGGTGGATGGGCTCCAGTTCTTCAAGTTGCTGGGTACGGGTGGCGGTTCGGGCTACAGTTTCTGGCCTGACCTGGGCACATGGGCCGTACTTGGTGCCTGGCGGGAGGAGCAGGCGGCGGTGGCCTTCCATGCGGCCCACCCCGCACATCGCGCCTACCTGGATCATGCGCAGGAGGCGTTCACGCTCCATTTGCGGCCGTTCCAAAGCCGGGGTGCCTGGTCCGGCGCGAACCCGTTCGCCTCCGGCGCGGCAGCGGAAGGCCTTCCCCTGGCCGTGCTCACGCGCGCTACGATCAAGCCTGGCTATACCCTGCCGTTCTGGTGGCGCGTGGGCCGGGTGGCCCGGTCGTTGGAGGGCCGCGACGGGCTGCTGTTCACCAAGGGTGTCGGTGAACGCCCGTGGGTGGAACAGGCCACCTTCAGCGTGTGGCGCTCACAGCAGGACATGCATGCCTTTGCCCATGCGCGGGGCTCGATGCATGCCGAGGCCATCGCACGCACCCGGCAGGGCGCAGGTTTCCGGGAGGAGCTCTATGCACGATTCTCCGTGCTGCACACAACGGGCAGCTGGCACGGACATGATCCCATCGCCCGCGCCCGGGGCTGATGTCCCTTACGTCCTCCCCGCGCCCGCTGCGCACCACGACCGTTGCGGTGGTGGGCCCTGAGAGCAGCGGCAAGACCACGATCAGCAGGGCCCTGGCCGACGCACTCGGAGCACCGTGGGTGCCTGAGCATGCGCGTATGTACCTGGGCGCCACAGGCGGTGTTTACGGGGAGGCGGACCTGCTGCACATCGCACAGGGCCAGTTGCTCGCCGAGGAACACGCCCTTGCGTGCCATCCCACGTATTTGGTATGCGATACCGACCTGGTCACGATACTGGTCTGGGCACGGGAGAAGTACGGCCGCTGCGACCCCAGGATCGAGCGCATGGCGCGGAGACGCACGTATGCACACCGCCTGTTGTGCGCGCCCGACATGCCGTGGGAGCCCGATCCGCTGCGCGAGTCGCCCCACGATCGGGACCGGCTGTTCAGGGTGTATGCCGACACTCTCCAGGAACTGGACGTCCCCTATACCGTACTTCGGGGATCGCCGGAGGAGCGCCTGGCCGCTGCGCTTGCCTGCGTGCACGGCCGTTGACGGCTTACTTCAATGCATCCAGCAGGATGGTGCCGAACTCGCGCACCTGCCAGCCGCGCAGGCCCGGTACCGTACCGAGCGCATCCAGATCGCCTGGAAGCGTGCGGGCGATGGTGGCCAGCACATGGTTCGGGCACACGATGCCCTGGCGCAGGTCACGCGCCTGTGCGATGGCATCACGTGCCGCTTTTACGCGTTTGAGGCGTGCCTCGTAGTCATCGTCGCGCTCCCAACGCAGGGGCTTCGGCAACCGCGGCAGCTGTTCCTTGGGCAGGTCGAGCCCGCGTGCGATGCAGCGCAGGATGGTATCGCCGTTCCGTTCCAGCAGCTTTTCCCCCACACCCTTGCGCGTGCCCAGCGCTGCTTTGTCGGCAGGCGGGTTGCGGCACAGGTCGATCATCACGTCGTTGCCCAGCACCATGAATGGCGCGCGGTCGAGGCGTTCGGCCACGCCCTCGCGCCAGGCATGCAGTTCGCGCAGGATGGCCAGTTGGCGTGGTTTCAGGGCCTTGGCCCCCTTGATGCGCAGGAACCCCGGTTCCTCCTCCACCGGTTCGAAGGGGATGTGCACCAGGGCGGCGAACTCCTCCTCGGCCCAGCCCAGGCGACCGGAGTGTTGCAGTGCGTCCTTCATGCGGTCGCGCAGGGCGATCAGGTGCGCGGTGTCCTTGGCGGCGTAAGCGAGCATGGCCTCGGTGAGCGGTCGTTTGCTCCAATCCGCCTTCTGGAACTTCTTGTCCAGCTCCACACCGAAGTGCTTTTTCAGGTTCGCTGCCAGCCCCAGTTCGGGCTCGTTCAGCAGTTCGGCCGCCACCAGCGTGTCGAACACGTTCACCACGCGGAATCCCCACATCTTCTTCAACATGCGCAGGTCGTAGTCCGCATCGTGGATCACCCATTCGATCGCGGGGTCCGCCAGCGCCTTTCCCAAGGGCTCGAGGTGCGGCACCGCCAACGGGTCCACCAGCCAGGTGCGCCCGCGGGTGCTGAGCTGGAGCAGGCACACCTGTTCGCGGTAGCGGTGGAAGCTGCTCGCCTCCGTATCCAGGGCCACCACAGGTTCCCCCTGCAGTTCCTGCATCAACCGCTCCAGCCCCTGTTCCGTGGTCACCAGCTCATAGCCCTCCGCCATGCCCGTAAAGGTCGACCTCCCATAACGCTTGTGCGCGGGTGCCGGTCCCCGGGCATCCACGATCGGGTTGTGATAAGGGGGCGAAGGGGGCGGGTCGCTTTCAGACGTAGCGGTTCCCCCATTCCCGGGTGGCCTCCTCCACGAACTGCTTGATCTTCTGCTCGTCGCGCTTGCGCACCACCAGCAGGGCGTCGGCCGTGCTCACCACGATGTGGTCCTCCAGGCCCTGCAGCACGACCAGCCGGTCGTCCTGCACATGCACCATGTTGTTCGCACAGTCGTGGAGGCGCACCTGTGCCCCGATGGCGGCATTCCCCCGGGCGTCCTTCGGTACATGTGTGTAGAGGCTTCCCCAGGTGCCCAGATCGCTCCAGCCGAAGTCACCCGGCACCACGAACACGTTGTCCGCCTTCTCCATCACGCCATAATCGATGGAGATGTTCTCGCAGGAGGCATACACGCTGGTGATGTGGTCCGCCTCGCCCGGGGTGCCGTAGTGCTCCCGGCCTGCAGCGAACAGCTCCTCCATGGCCGGGAGATGACGCCGGAAGGCGTTGTGCAGGCTGGCTGCAGCCGCGATGAACAGACCGCTGTTCCAGAGGAAGTCGCCGCTGCGCACGAACTGCTCGGCGGTGGCATGGTCCGGCTTCTCCCGGAAGCTGAGTACGCGTTTCACGCGGGGGTGGGCCGCGCCGGCGGCATCACCGAACTGGATGTAGCCGTAGCCGGTGTCGGGTCGGCTGGGGGTGATCCCGAGGGTCACGATGCAATCGGCCGCCGCCGCCTGTTGCAGGGCGGTGCGCACCACCTCGTGGAAGCCGGCCTCGTTCATCACCAGGTGGTCGCTGGCGGCCACGATGATCCGGGCCTCCGGATCGCGCTTGGAGATCACGTGCGTGGCGTAGGCCACGCACGGGGCCGTGTTCCTGCGCGCAGGTTCGGTGAGGATGCGGTCCGGGCTGATGCTGGGAAGCTGCTCGCGGACGAGGCCCGCATATTGGGCGTTGGTCACCACCACGATGTTCTCCGGCGGGCACAAGGCCTGGAACCGGTCGTAGGTCTGCTGGATCAGGGTGCGGCCCAGCCCAAGGAAGTCCAGGAACTGCTTCGGGCAGGCCGTGCGGCTCATCGGCCAGAAACGGCTGCCGATGCCCCCGGCCATGATCACGCAATACGTGTGCTGCTTGTCGTTCATCGGGAGCGCGAATGTCGGGCGATCCCGGGTATCATGGTGCTGCCGGGGCCACACCCTTCCCCCAGGAGGTTCATGCGGTCGCGGAACGGCCTCCAGGCGGATCCCTTCACGTAGCCTCCCGCACGCTGAGCACTTGCTCCACGTGCACCGCGCTGGTCGGGTCGATGAGGTACATCCGTTCATCGTTCAGGCACTTGCATTTGTAGCGTGTGCGCATCCGGGGGCCTTTCACGAAGAGCTTTTGCTGGAAGCGGAAGACGGTGCTCTCCAACAGTTCCTCCAGGAACGGCCCCGGGTCGGGGTCGTAGCGGCGAAGGGTGCGCATCAGGTGCCGGTCGGTGCAGCTGCTTCCGGGCGGATCTTCCAGATGGCGCTGCAATGCGGCCAGGAGGTCGGGGGGGAACACGGCAGGCGACAGGAAGGGCTGCATCAACCGATGGTACTCCGCTTTCCACTCGGGCCCGTGGGGCGCGTGGCGGCGATGCCTCTGGAAGGTGGTGTAGTGCGCGAACTCGTGCACCAGCACCACCAGGAAGGCGTAGCGGTTGAGGTCGTGGTTCACCGAAATGCGATGGGGCTGTGTCCGGCTCGGGGTGCGGTAGTCGCCCAGCTTGGTGCTGCGGCTGCGAGCCACCCGCACAAGCACGGGGTTGTGCTGCAGCCAGTGCAGTACCGCAGGATAGGCGGCATCGGGAAGCAAGGACCGCAGCTGCTGTACGTCAGTGGCGGCCGGCATCGTGGGCGGTGATCACGGGCCTCGGGACCCAGCTCCGGGCCCCATCCGGGCCCCGCTTGGGTAGCGCGTTCCAATGCGGGCAGTCGCACCCCTTGCGGCTCTTGCGGGCCGCACCATAGCGCGGACCGCTGGCACAACCCGAACCCACCAGCAGGGCAAGACAGGCCCCCAGCAGGGCCATGGCGATCCGGGAACGTTGCATGGGATGGTGGCCGCTGGTGATGAGAAGGCCCGGTCAAAAGTAGTTGCCAAGGAGGGCCTGTGGATGAGCGGGAAGGGGCGGCGCCGGGCCTCAGCAGGTGGCGCCTATTTTGGCCTCCCCGCGCGTGAACGTCATCTACCACATCGGCCGCTATTTCCTCCTGCTGGGGGAGGTGTTCTCCAAGCCCGAGCGCTTCACCATCTATTGGCAGCGCACGGTAGAGGAGATCGACCTCCTGGGTGTCCGGAGCCTGGGTATCGTGGCGCTGCTCTCCGTCTTCATGGGCGCGGTGATCACCATCCAGACGAAGACGAACATGGACAGCCCGCTGGTCCAGGCCTGGATCGTGGGGTTCGCCGCACGCCAGAGCACCATCCTGGAGTTCAGCCCCACCATCATCAGCCTCATCCTGGCCGGCAAGGTGGGCAGCAACATCGCGGCCGAGATCGGCTCCATGCGCGTGAAGGAGCAGATCGATGCACTGGACATCATGGGCGTGAACAGTGCCAGCTACCTGATCCTGCCGAAGATCGTGGCTGCGGTCCTCATCAATCCGTTCCTGGTCACCATCAGCATGTTCCTGAGCATCTTCGGGGGGTGGGTGGCCGGCATCGGCACGGGCATCGTTAGCAGCGATGATTACATCACTGGCATCCAGATGTCGTTCGACCCCTACCACGTGCAGTACGCCCTGATCAAGACGGTGGTGTTCGCCATGATCATCACCACGGTGAGCGCCTACCAGGGGTACTATACCCGCGGGGGCACGCGCGAGGTGGGCATCAGCAGCACGCAGGCCGTGGTGTACAGTGATGTGGTCATCCTCATCGCCAATTACCTGCTCACCCAGACTCTGCTCATATGATCGAGGTGAAGGGCCTGTCCAAGCGCTTCGGCACCGTACAGGTGCTCACCGACATCAATGCCGTTTTCGCCAAGGGCAAGGTGAACCAGGTGATCGGCAAGAGCGGCAGCGGCAAGAGCGTGCTGTGCAAATGCATCGTGGGGCTTTTCACCCCCGAGGAGGGACAGGTGCTGTACGACGGCCGTTCGTTCCATGAACTGGAGAAGGACCAGCAGCGGCTCGTAAGGCAGGAGATCGGCATGCTGTTCCAGAGCAGCGCGCTCTTCGACAGCCTCACGGTGATGGAGAACGTGATGTTCCCGCTGAAGATGTTCGCCACCATGGGCGAGGAGGAGATGCACGACCGCGCGGCGCACTGCCTCAAGCGCGTGAACATCATCGACAAGGACCACCTCTACCCGAGCGAGATCAGCGGCGGCATGCAGAAGCGCGTGGGCATCGCGCGTGCGATCGCCATGAACCCGAAGTACCTGTTCGTGGACGAGCCCAATAGCGGCCTGGACCCCCAGACGAGCATCGTGATCGACAAACTGATCAGCGAGCTCACGGCCGAGTATGGCATGACCACGATCGTGATCACGCACGATATGAACAGCGTGATGGAGGCGGGTGACAACATCCTGTTCATCCACCAGGGCCGCGCCTGGTGGCATGGCACGCGCGACCAGCTGCTGGATACGGACAACACGGAGCTCAACGCGTTCATCTTCGCCAGCGGCCTCATGCGCCAGGTGAAGCGCGCATTCAAGGGCTGACAGCGGGCCATCACACAGTACGAAAAGAGGAAGCCCCGGCCACGGCCGGGGCTTCCCCATGTGTTCGGCGGAATGCTCAGTGGAGCACCGTCATGCGCTTCGTCAGGCGTACATCGCCGGCCGCCAGCGTGTAGAAGTACACACCCTCGGGCATGGCGTTCGTGTTCAGCTCAAAGCGATGGCTGCCTGCGGCGCGATCGCCCAGGTTCACGGTGCGCACCACCTTGCCGCTCACGTCCTGCACCTCCAGCGTCACCTTCGCACCTTTCACCAGGTCGTAGGGGATCGTGGTGGTGCCCACTGCGGGGTTGGGGAAGTTCTGGCCCAAGCCCACACCGTTCTGGCGGTCGGCCTCGCTGATACCCACGGAGGGGTTGAAGTTCATGCGCACCATGGGCGTGCTGGTGGTGAAGTACCAATCCAGGCCGGCCTGGCCGTTGAAGAAGATGAAGGAGCTCTGGGGCTCGCTCACACCGTTGATGCCGGTGCGCAGCTCAAAGCCACCGTAGTGCTTCACGCACACGATGTAATCCGTACCGGCCTCCAGGGGCTGGGGATCGTTGAAGATCAGCGACACGAACTTGGTGCCGTTGTTGCCGTTGAGGTCAGATGCTGCAATGGTGCGCTCGGCCGTCTCGGCGATGTCCGTCTCCAGGTCGCCGGCGCGGAGCATGCCCGTGACGGTGAAGCCAACCGCCGACGGCGTACCACCGCTGCGCAGTGCCACGTCGATGGCATAGAGCTCACCGGCCTCCGCCACATGGAAGCCGTTGCACATCTCATATTCCCCGTCGGTGTTGCCATCGGCATCCTCGCCGTTCTCAAAGGCGATCACCGTCCCCAGGTCGCGGGCGTACTTGAAGTCGTCCACCTTGAACGAGGCCGTGCCGGCATCGTTGCCGGTGCTGGTGTCGCCAACGGCGGAGGTGTAGGAGAACGCCACGTTGTACGTGCCGGCCGTCGTGGGAGGCACGAAATCGGGGTTCACGAACACCTTCTCGCTCGTGCCGGCGTCCACGTCCACCGTCTGGTCCTGGTCCAGCACCGTGTTGGCCCCCTCCGTAACGGTGAAGTTGGCCGTGATGCCCGGCTGGTCGGCCGAGCCTTCGTTCACGATGGTCATGTTCAGCGGCACCGGGCGCAGCTGGCCGAAGGGATAGATCGAGTAGCGCAGCGAGTCGTAGGTGGCGGCCGTTGCCGGATCCCAAGAAGAGATCGCGCTGGCGCTCAAGTTCAGGTCGTAGTTGAACAGCTCCACGATCTGGATGTCATCGATCTGCCAGTGGTAGTGCGAGGTGCCGGCGTTGCTGCCATCATGGAAGAAGCGCAGGCGCACGTTGGCCGGGTTGGCCGAGATGGCACCGGCAATGTTGATGGAGACGTCGTCCTGTGCATCCACGTTGGCACCCACGGTCACCGTGGGGAAGCTGCTGCTCCATGTGGTGCCGCCATCCGTGCTCACCTGCAGGAAGTTCGGCGCATCACCGCAGCAGTACCGGGCACGCTGGGCGAACGTCACTTTCACGAAGGGGGTGGCGCTCAAGTTGATCACCGGGGACACCAGACCTCCGTCCCAGTTGCTGAACGCGGAAGGATCCAGTGCCGTGGGCGTGCCGTTGCTCCAGGTGCAGTTGGCCGAGTCCCCATTGAACAGCATCCAGCCATTGGCTGCGCTGGGAGAGGCGAGCGCTTCGGCCGCCGAACTGTACGCACCCAGCGGGCCGTCGAAGGTGTAGGCCCAGATGTTGCCGTTGGGCCCGTCCGTGGTCCACAGGCCGTTCGCGCTGTTGAAGCCGTTGGCGAAGTCCTCGGACCATACCACATCGCCACCGTCCTTGGCGACGCCTGCACTGCCGTGGCGCGCGGGTACGGTGATGCGCTGGGCCGGTTGGAGCCGGGCAAAAGCGGGCAGGCCGCGCGGCGTGGTGCGCTGCGCCCACGCTCCCGCACCAGCAGTGAGGCCGGCCAGCAGGAGTAAGGTGTACTTGTTGTTCATGTGCGTGTTTGAAGTGTTTCAGGTCGAACCAGCGGCCAAGTTAGCTGCATGACCGATCGCCTCGTATGGCCGTTCCCGGCCCCCCGGCCACCGTTGCTGCAGCGGAACGGGGGTGGAAAAAAAGGCGCGGCCCCCATGGGAGCCGCGCCTTATCAAGTACGGGTCTATGCGCTTACTGTACGGCGACCAGTTGGGCCGTCATGGCCGTGGCCGTGCGCACACGTACGGTGTACACACCCTTGGCCAGGCCGCTCAGGTCCAGCGTGGTGTTCACGTTGAAGCGGGCCGTGTGCACGGTCTCGCCCAAGGCGTTGATCACTTCCACGCTGTGATTGTCCGCCTTGGTGGCGTTGATGTTCACCAGGCCGCCCACGGTGGGGTTCGGGTACATGCTCACACCGCTCAGCTCCGTGCGCTCGGCCATGCCGATGTTGGGGTTGAAGAGCAGGCGGATCGCCATGGCATTGCCATTGCTGTATACCTGGTCACCGGGGATGTAGATCATGCTGCCGGTCACCGGCTGGGGCACGGTCACGTCATCCAGCACGCGGGTATCGTTCGTGTTGCCGTTGCTGTACATCTCGATGCCGGCATAGTAGGCGTTCACATCCAGGCTGATCGGATCAGAGAAGGGGATCACCAGGCGGCCGTTCTCGATGTCGGCATCCGTGGTGGTGTATTCCACGCTCGTGCCCAGGGGAGAGTCGATCACATCAGCGAAAACGTTGGCCGTGTCGTGCACAGCGGCCGTGATGGTGCCACCGGCAACACTGCCGTTGGCCAGGATGACCTCCACACCATAGGCCGTAGCGGCCTCCTCGATGGGGTAATAGGTGAAGAGCATGAAGCCGTCCTCACCTCCGGTGAAGCTGTTCGTGCCCAAGGCGGCGAGCAGTTCCGTACCGGGGGGATGCAGGCCGAGGCCGTCCAGGGAGTAGACATCGCTGGTGACCTCGAAATTGCGTACGAACGAATCGTTCTCCGGGTCACCATCATTCGGGCTTTGGTCGTGCGTTACCGAGAAGGTGGCCGTGTAGCCCCCGATGGCCAGAGCAGGCGTGGGGATGAACTCGTCCAAGTGCAGGGTATCGCCGGGCGCCAGGCTGGATACCGAAGTGCTCACCTGGATCTGCAGCGTGTTGGTGGCATTGTCGCGCACTTCAGCGCCCAGGACGACGTTGGTGAGGTCGCTGTAGCCGAAGTTCTTCACGAAGCAGCCAACGTTCATGTCGGCCGGCAGCTGGTTCTGCGGTACGCGGCCATATTCCTCACCGGTGCCGGTCTGGGAAATGTAGCCGCTGAACGTACGGGCATCGAATTCATACTGGTCGTAGATGTTGATGTCGTCCACGTACCAGGTGTAGCCCCAGATCCCGGTGAATTGGAGGCGCACCCACACCTGGGGCTGGCCACCGGCCACGGCGGAGATGTTGAAGCTGCGGGTGGTGGGGTTGCCCGGGGACACGCCCTGGGTGAGCTCGCCATCCTCCCATACACGGAACACGTTCGGCATGCTGCTGATGTCCATCAGCGGATCATCCAGCGTGGGGAACGTCCCGTCCGTGCTGATCACCAACCAGGTCTGCTCATCGTTGAAACGGCGGTATTGCGTCTGGAACTGCAGCACCACGTTCGGGTGGTTCGTCAGGTCGATGGGCGCGGCCATCGTGATGTGCGCCTGCTCGTACGTAGTGGTCTGGTTCACGAAGAAGTCCGAGTCGTACATGGCATAGCCATTGGCAGCCGTGGTGCTCTCGATGGCCGGGGTGGGAAAGTCACCCTGGCTGGTCAGGCCCGTGCCGATCTCGAACTCATAGGCCAGCGACCCGTCATGGCCGATGGTCCAGTTGGCAGGGTTGGAGAAGTCATCCTCCCAGATGATGTCGCGGTCGCCACCGGCCGCAGCTTGGTGGTGGCGCGATACCTCTGCATAACGCATGCGCGCTTCCGGCATGCTGCGCTGGGCGAACGCCGCAGCGGCCAGCACCGTGAAGGTCAGGGCCGAAGAGTAGAGCCTTTTCATGTTGTGTTGTGCGGTTGAGTTGGGTTCAACAGGTCGTTCGGTGCGAATGTAATGATCGATGGGAGCCTCCAGCCGCCATTCCCGATGGGATGCAGGATATCCGCGACCAGTTCGACTCCAAGAATGACGGACCGGCCCGGAGTATCTAAGGCGTCACTAGGAGCTTTCCTGTGCGGATGCCCGAACGCCCGACGAGCTCCACCACGTAGAGGCCCGGAGGCAGATGGTCCAGGTTGAGCGCTGCCCACCCCTGCGGGTGCCGACCAGCGGTCCATGTACGACCGGCGGCATCAACTACGCGCAGGTCGGCCCCGTTCGGTTCCGGGATCTCCACATGGGTCCAGGAATGAGCAGGGTTCGGAACTATCGCCAGGGCTGCGCGCGGCAGCACCACCGAAGGCCCGGTCCCGGTCACGGGGTCCTGCAGCACCAGCCGCACCAAGGGTGCACGCTGTGGGTAGCTCACGCTAAAGCCATCCGACCCCACCCGAAGTGCGCTGCCCAAGGGGACCTTTCCCCCCGCGCCGAACTGCAGGTCCCCGAAACCCGCGTCATAGCGGACCAAGCCCATCACATCCCGGTCCTGCGGTATGGCGACCGGTTGGTTAAATGGTAGGTACATCCAGCCCCCCGCGTAGCACAGGTCCAGGTCCGCCTGCGTGAGCGTGTCCGTGGTGGCCGCCGCCAGCACGTTCAATTCCCCATCCGTGAGCAGTGCCGTCATGCGGGCCCCGGGCTGGCTGCCGCCCCCCACCTTCACGGCAAGGCCATGGACCAGGGTGCCTCCCCCCCGCAGCTCGAAGCGGCAGCCCGTGGAGAAGCCGGCACCATCGTTGTCGATGAACGTCTCCGGAATGCCATTGTCCAGGGCCATCTGGTTGTTCACCACGCCGGGCCCGGTGATCACCAGCCGGGTGGTGTCCGAGTTGTTCCCGGTATCCTCGTCGGCCGGGTCGGTGGTCAGCGTCCATGCCAGCGTGACATTACCCGTGGCATCGGCCGTCCATCCGGTGTGTACCACCCACAGGGTGTCCGCGAGCGGAGCCAATGCTCCGCCAGCAGCGGTGCTTCCGGAGTACACTGTGGTGCCGTTCAGGTCAACCTCCAGGGTCAGGGTGAGGCCTGCCGCTGCCGTGTGCCCCAGGTTGCGGATCCGTGCGGTGGCCACCAGTTCTGACGCCTGTTCCAAGGGCATGTGGCTGTACGGCAGGGACCGCTCCCCGGGAAGGAAGGGGCTGATGGTCGCATCGCCGATGGTGGCCTGTACGATCTCCACATCATTCGCCGGCCGGGCGAACACACAGATGTCGTCCACGGCCATGCCACTTGCCCAAGTGCCCCCGTCCGAATAGCGGAAACGCAACTGCACAGGGCCGCCGGCATAGCCGTCCAAGTTCAACAGGACTTCTTGCCAGTCACCCAGTACCGCGGGTACCTCCTGCAACAGTGTCCAGGATACACCGTCCGCGCTGGCTTCCACCCACGCATGGGTGTTGAACGGCCGCCCATCGTGGTACACCCGGCAGTGCAGGCCGGCGTGGGCCGTCCCCGTGAGGTCGATCACCGGGGAGATGAGGCTGACGTCGTCCATGCTGCAGTCGCAGGGTGGCGCGTCGTCATTGGCCAGTGCGGCCAGGTTGCCCACCGGGTCGTCGGGCAGGGGAAAGTACCCGTTCGCATCGGCCGCTGCGGCTGTTCCCACCACCCACGGGGCCGTGTTCCCACCGTTGTCATCGGTCACCAGCCCCGGTACGGATGACCAACCGGCCGGAAGTCCGGGTGCTTGGAAGTCCTCCGAAAGCAGGCAGCTGGTCTGCGCATGCGCGACCGTCGCCCACAAACAGAGGGCCGCCGCGTACGGCAGGTGTGGGCGTTGCACCATGGGCGGCGAAGATAGCCGCACCCTGCGGAGCCTCAGGCCTCGGCCGTGGCGTATTCCTCCACCGGCGGGCAGGTACACACCAGGTTGCGGTCGCCGTAGGCGTTGTCCACGCGGCTCACCGTGGGCCAGTATTTCCAGTCGCGGGTAACGCCCACGGGGAAGGCGGCCTTCTCGCGGCCGTAGGCATGGCTCCACGTGTCGGCGCAGACCTCGTCGCTGGTGTGCGGGGCCATCTTCAGCACGTTGTCCGCCTTGTCGGCCTTGCCCCCCTCGATCTCGGCGATCTCGTGGCGGATGCCGATCATGGCCTCGATGAAGCGGTCCAGCTCGGGCTTCGCCTCGCTCTCGGTGGGCTCCACCATCAGCGTGCCGGCCACCGGGAAGCTCACCGTGGGCGCGTGGAAGCCGTAGTCCATCAGGCGCTTGGCGATGTCCTCCACCTCCACGCCGGCGGTGCGCTTGAACTCGCGGCAGTCCAGGATCATCTCGTGCGCCACCATGCCCTGGTCGCCCACATAGAGGATGGGGTAGTGCTTCTCGAGCTTCGCCTTGATGTAGTTGGCATTGAGGATGGCGTATCGCGTGGCATCGGTGAGGCCGCTGCCGCCCAGCATCTTGCTGTACCCGTAGCTGATCAACAGGATGAGCGAACTGCCCCAGGGGGCCGCGCTCACGGCCGGGATGGCGTGCTCGCCACCGGTGCGGATCAGCGGATGGCCGGGCAGGAAGGGCTTCAGCTTGTCGTTCACACAGATGGGGCCCATGCCGGGGCCGCCGCCGCCATGCGGGATGGCGAAGGTCTTGTGCAGGTTCAGGTGGCACACGTCAGCCCCGATCTCGCCGGGACTGGTGAGGCCCACCTGCGCGTTCATGTTGGCGCCGTCCATGTACACCAGCCCGCCGTTGGCATGGATGGTTCCGGTGATGTCCTTGATGGCGGCCTCGAACACGCCGTGCGTGCTGGGGTAGGTCACCATCAGGCAGCTCAGCGTGTCCTTGTATTGTTCGGCCTTGGCCTTCAGGTCGGCCACGTCGATCTGGCCGTCGTCGGTGGCCTTCACCACCACCACTTGCATGCCGGCCATCACTGCGCTGGCAGGGTTGGTGCCGTGGGCGCTGCTGGGGATGAGCGCGATGTTGCGGTGCTTGTCGCCGCGGGCCTCGTGGTAGGCCCGGATCACCATCAGCCCGGCATATTCGCCCTGCGCGCCGCTGTTGGGCTGCAGGCTCACGGCCGTGAAGCCGGTGGCCTTGGCGAGGATGTCGGCCAGCTCGCGGAACATCGCCTGGTAGCCTTCCGTCTGCTCCACCGGGGCGAAGGGATGTATGGCGTTCCACTCGGGCCAGCTCAGCGGCATCAGCGTGCTGGCGGCGTTGAGCTTCATGGTGCACGATCCCAGCGGGATCATGCCGTGCATCAGGCTGAAGTCCTTGTTCTCAAGCTTCTTGATGTAGCGCTGCAGCTCCAGCTCGGTGTGGTGGGTGTTGAACACCGGATGGGCGAGGATGGCGCCGGTACGCTGCAGGTCGGCGGGCACGGCCATGCTGGCGCCGTTGCCACCGCCGGAGGGCGCAGGCTTGCCGGCGGCCTCGGCCAGCGCCGCCACCACATCCTGCGCATCGGACGGGCGCACGGTCTCGTCCAGCGAGATGCTCACCCGATCGCCCATGTACCTGAAGTTGATGCCGCGTTTCTCCGCAGCGTCGCGCACCTTGGCCACATCGATGCCCGTGAGGGTGATGGTGTCGAAGAAGCTGCCGTTCACCACGGTGCAGCCCAGCGCCTTGGCGGCCTCGGCCACGTGGCGGGTGTGGGCGTGCACGTTGCGTGCGATGCGCTTCAGCCCGTCGGGACCATGGTACACGCCGTACATGCCGGCCATCACGGCGAGCAGGGCCTGCGCGGTGCAGATGTTGCTGGTGGCCTTGTCGCGGCGGATGTGCTGTTCGCGGGTCTGCAGCGCCATGCGCAGGCCGCGCCGACCGCGGCGGTCCTGGCTCACGCCGATGATGCGGCCCGGGATCAGGCGCTTGAAGTCCTCGGTGGTGCAGAAGAAGGCGGCGTGCGGACCGCCATAGCCCATGGGCACCCCGAAACGCTGGCTGTTGCCCACGCACACGTCGGCGCCCCACTCACCCGGCGGTGCCAGCAGCACCAGCGAGAGCAGATCGGCGCACACGGCGGTCTTCACGCCGAGGGCCTTCGCCTTCGCCACGATGGCGCGGTTGTCGTTCACGCTGCCGTCCAGCGCCGGGTATTGCAGGGCCATGCCGAAGTAGCCGTCGGCAGGGTCCAGTTCCTTCACATCGCCCACCACCAGTTCCACGCCGATGGGCGCGCAGCGGGTGCGCAGCACGTCGATGTTCTGCGGATAGAGGCCTTTGTCGGCGAAGAACTTATGTGCGTTCGCCAGTTCCTTCGGGCGTGCGGCATGCAGCATGTGCATGGCCTCGGCGATCGCGGTGGCCTCGTCCAGCAGGCTGGCGTTGGCGATGGGCAGGCCGGTGAGGTCGCCCACCATGGTCTGGAAGTTGAGCAGCGCCTCCAGGCGTCCCTGCGCGATCTCGGCCTGGTAGGGCGTGTAGGCCGTGTACCATCCGGGATTCTCGAAGATGTTGCGCTGGATGGGGGGCGGGGTCACCGTGCCGCTGAAGCCGAGGCCGATGTAGCTGCGGAACACCTTGTTCTTCGCGCCCAATGCCTTCATGTGCTCCAGGTGCTGGCGTTCGGTGAACGCATCGCCGGTGGCCAGCGGGTGGGCCGAGCGAATGCCTTGCGGCACGGTGCGCTTGACCAGTTCGTCGATCGACGACACACCGATGGCCTTCAACATGGCCTGGGTGTCCGCTGCGTTCGGTCCGATGTGGCGCTCGTGGTAGGTGACGGTCTCCATGGTGATCGTTCAGCCCGGCTTTTTCAGGGGGCAGCGAAGATAGAAGCGACCAACACCCCGCAGGCCGGGGATGCCGTCTATCTTGGCCCGCGATGCGCCGGACGCTCCTGTTAACAGCGATGCTTCATGCCCTGTTCGCGCTGGGGCAGGACCGCATCAACCTGATGAACGGCCAGGTGATCGAGGGCCGTGTGCTGGGCCAGAGCACCCTGGAGGTGCGTTACCAGGTGCGCAAAGGTGCGCGGCTGCTTGAACGCGCCGAGCCCACGGAGAGCGTGTTCAGCGTCACGGACAGCCTCGGTCGTGAGCGCGTTTGGTACTTCATGGACACGCTCTTCGGCAACGACCTCACCATCCAGCAGATGCGCTGGTACATGGAAGGGGAGCGCGATGCGCGCAAGGGCTACCGGCCGCTGGTGCCCATGCTGTTGGGCTTCGTGGCCGGTGCGGCGCCTGTGCTCGCGCTGGACCTGGAGGTGAACTCCCTGCTCATCCCGCCCGTGTACGCCGGGGTGATGGCGTGGCCACGTGTGAACATTACACGAGGCTCCATCAGCGACCCCGCCATGGAGGGTGACCCGAACTACGCCATGGGCTATGCCGCCGTGGGCCGGCCCAAACGTGTATTGAAGTCCCTGGCCACGACCTTTCTCGGTGTAGGTGTGGGTCTCGCCATCCGCCAGTTGATCATCAACCCGAACCTGGACCCGCAGTTCTGAGCGCCCATGCCTCCGGGGATCCGCGCGCCGTGGCTTCAATGGTCGGTGTACGGCCACCTGTGGCTGGCCCTGTGCATCGCCGCCCAGGCGGCATGGACGGCCCGCTTTGTGCGCGGAGCGGAGGGCGTCGTGCGCCTTGCGGCGGCCGTGGCCCTGGGCACTTTCGCGGCATACGGCGCCATGCGGCTGCTGCGTGCACGCGACCTTACGGTGCAGGGATCAGCGCACCTGCAGTGGACCATGGCGCGGCGCCGGCTCCTGCTGCCCGCCGTGGTCCTTGCGGCCCTCGCTGCGTGGTGGTGCCTGCTGCCTTTCCCCCATGACATGGCCTTCTGGTGCGCGGTGATCGCGGCCGCCGCGGGGCTCTACGTGCTGCCGCTGCGCACAGGTGGTGGCGCGGTGGCCGGCCTGCGGCGTGTGCCCCTCCTCAAATCGCCGCTCATCGCGCTCACGGCCGCGCTCACCGTGGTGGCCCTGCCCATGCAACTGGGCACGGATGCACCATCTGTTTTGGACGTGTGGTTCAACACCTGCATGCGCATGCCCCTGCTCCTGGCCGTGGCCATCACCTTCGATCTGCGGGACCTGCCGGTGGATCCGCCCGGGCTCCATACGCTGCCGCAGGTGTTCGGCGCGCGCGGTGCACGCATGCTGGCCATCGTGCTGGTGCTCCTGGCCGCCTTGTTCGACCACGTGTTCCTCCGCAACCTGGGGTATGCCACGGCGGCCCGGACGGTGCTCGCCGGGCATGCGGTGTCCCTGGTGCTCATCGCTTTGGCCACGCCCCGGCGCAGCCCCCTGTACTTCGGCCTGGCCCTGGATGGCGCCCTGCTGCTGGTGCCGCTCTGCGGCTGGCTTGGCACGTTCCGTTGATCACAGCACCGCATCCAGCGCATCGCACCAGGCCGCGGCCACGTGCTCCACATGTGCGTGGGTGTGCGCGGCGCTGAGGAAGCCCACTTCATAGCCGCTCGGGGCAGCGTACACGCCCCGCTCCAGCAGTGCCGCATGCAGCTTCGCATAGCTGCGCATGCTCGCGGGGTCGATGCCCGAGGCGCTGCGGATGTGCTCGCCGCGCGCGAAGAAGCCCCAGAAGATGGAGCCGATGTGGTCGATGTGGTAGGCGTGGCCCTTCGAGCGCGCGTGTGTGTTCACAGCATCGCAGAGCATGCGCGTGCGCCGCTCCAGCTCCGTGTAGAATCCCGGCTGCGCACAGGTCGTGAGCTGCGCCAGCCCGGCCGCCATGGCCACCGGGTTGCCGCTGAGCGTGCCCGCCTGGTACACCGGTCCTTCGGGCGCGATGTGCCTCATCAGGTCCGCGCGGCCGCCATACGCGCCCACGGGCATCCCCCCGCCGATGATCTTGCCGTAGGTGACCAGGTCCGGCACGATGCCGTTCGTGCAGAACGAGCCCGCGAAGCCCACACGGAAGCCGCTGATCACCTCGTCGAAGATGAGCACGGTGCCATGCGCGGTGCAAAGCGTGCGCAGCTTCCGCAGGAACGTGTGCTCCTGCAGCAGCAGCCCGTTGTTCGCCGGCACCGGCTCGATGATGGCCCCGGCGATGCGGTCACCGTATGTCGCGAACGCGGCCTCCAGTGCGGCCTCGTCGTTCAGCGGCACCACGATGGTGAGCTGCGCCAGCGCCTCGGGAACACCGGCGGAGCTGCTGGTGCCCAGCGTGGCCAGTCCACTGCCGGCGTTCACCAGCAGGCTGTCGAAGTGCCCGTGGTAGCACCCGTCGAACTTGATGATCAGGTCGCGCTTCGTGGCACCGCGCGCCAGGCGTATGGCGCTCATCACGGCTTCGGTGCCGCTGCTCACGAAGCGCATGCGCTGCACGAAGGGGATGCGCTCCATCACGAAGGCGGCCAGCAGGTTCTCCTCCTCCGTGGGCGCGCCGAACGTGCTGCCCTTGGCGGCGGTGCGTGTGATGGCCTCCACCACGGCCGGGTGCGCGTGGCCCAGGATCAGCGGACCCCAGCTGTGGCACAGGTCGATGAAGCGGTTGCCGTCCGCATCGACCACCTCCGCACCTTCGCCGCGGACGAAGAACAGCGGTGTGCCGCCCACCGAGCGGAAGGCGCGTACGGGGCTGTTCACTCCGCCGGGGAAGAGCTTCAGGGCTTCGGCATGCAGTTGTTCGGAACGCGTGCGGCGGATCGGCATCGGTGGCTTCTTTGCGACCGCGAAGCTCCTACTTTCGTCGGCCTTCGGCGTCATTGACCTGTCATCCGTGGCAGGCGCCGGGAACCTTGCGTTGCGCAATGACCTTCGAGAACAGTCTCGCTTACGCCCGGGCCTGCGACGCCAACGATGCGCTGCACGCGTTCCGGAGCGAGTTCCACTTCCCGCAGCATGACGGTCGGGATGTGCTCTACTTCACCGGCAACTCGCTTGGTCTGCAGCCCAAGGGCGCTGCGGAGGCGCTCAAGCAGGAACTGGACGATTGGGCGCGCTTCGGGGTGGAAGGACATTTCCGCGCGAAGCATCCGTGGTACAGCTATCACGAAGAGCTTACCCCATCGCTGGCGCGGCTGGTGGGCGCACTGCCCGAGGAGGTGGTGGCCATGAACCAGCTCACCAGCAACCTGCATTTCCTGATGGTGAGCTTCTACCGGCCCACCGGAAAGCGCCGGAAGATCCTCACCGAGCAGCGCCCCTTCCCCAGCGATACGTATGCCTTCGCCTCGCAGATCGCCTTCCACGGCGGTGATCCGGACGCCGATCTCGTCGAGGTGCAGCCGCGCCCCGGCGAGCACACCCTGTGCACCGAGGACATCGTGGCGAAGATCAATGAGCTGGGCGATACGCTCGCGCTCGTCTGCTTCGGCGGCGTGAACTTCTACACCGGCCAGGCCTTCGACATGGCCGCGATCACCCGGGCCGCGCATGCCGTGGGCGCCACCGCCGGGTTCGACCTGGCGCACGCCGCCGGCAACCTGCACCTGCAACTGCACGACTGGAACGTGGACTTCGCGTGCTGGTGCAGCTACAAGTACCTGAACAGCGGTCCGGGCAGCGTGGCCGGGGCTTTCGTGCACCAGCGCCACCTCGGGAAGCACCTGCCGCTCTTCGCCGGTTGGTGGGGGCATGACAAGGGCGAGCGCTTCAAGATGGAGCGAACCTTCAAGCCCATGCCCACGGCCGAGGCCTGGCAGGTGAGCAACGCGCCGGTGTTCAGCATGGCCGTGCACCGCGCGGCACTGCAGCTCTTCGACCGTGCGGGCATCGCCCACCTGCGTGCCAAAAGCGAACAATTGACGGGCTACCTCGCTTTCATCATCACCGGGGTGGAGAAGGTCACCGGTACACACCTCGAAGTGATCACTCCGAAAGACCCCGCGCAGCGCGGCTGCCAGCTGAGCATCCTGGCGCACGGCCACGGCAAGGCGCTCTTCAACCGCATCACCGAACGCGGCGTGGTCGCCGACTGGCGCGAGCCCAACGTTATCCGCCTGGCACCGGTGCCGCTATACAACAGCTTCGAGGATGTGTATCGCTTCGGAGAGATACTGACCGAATGCCTCTCCGCATCACATTGATCGCGACACGAGCCAACTGTACCCTTGATCCATCGGGTCGATCCAACGCCTTGCGTTCATGAAGCATATCACCATCGTCGGCGGCGGTCTCGTCGGAAGCCTGCTGGCCGTTTTCCTCGCCAAGCGCGGGCACAGGGTGAACCTGTTCGAGCGTCGGCCCGATCCGCGCAAGGCCAACGTGTATGCGGGGCGCAGCATCAACCTGGTGGTGAGCCACCGGGGCTGGACGGCGCTGAAGGCCGCCGGGGTGCAGGAAGCGGTGGAGCGCATCGTGGTGCCGGTGCATGCCCGCATGACGCACGACCGCGATGGCAGGCTCACCCGCCTGCCCTACAGCATCGATGAGCGAGCCATCCACAGCGTGAGCCGCGGTGAGCTGAACAAGGTGATGCTGGGCGAGGCCGGGAAGCTCCCCAATGTGAAGCTCCATTTCGAGCACCGCTGCACCGGTGTGAACCTCGACACCGCCACCTGCACCTTCCACAACGAGGCCACCGGTGAGCATGCCGCCGTGCAGGCCGATGTGGTCTTCGGCAGCGACGGGGCGCCCAGCGCGGTGCGGCAGGAGATGATGAAGGGCCGCTTCAACTTCAGCCAGAGCTTCATCGAGCACGATTACAAGGAGGTCGCCTTCCCACCCAACGCCGACGGCACGCCGCAGATGGACCCGAACTGCCTGCACATCTGGCCGCGGCGGTTCTTCATGATGATGGGCCTGGCGAACCAGGATGGCGGCTTCACCGGCACGCTCTTCATGCCGCACGAGGGCGAGTTCTCCTTTACCAGCATCAAGGACGAGCAGGACCTGATGCGCTTCTTCGAGGCGCACTTCAAGGACGCGATCCCCATGCTGCCCGACCTCGCCGCGCAGTACTTCCGCAATCCGCAGAGCAACCTCGCCATCATCCGCTGCGGGCCGTGGACGCACAAGGACAAGGTGGCGCTGATCGGCGATGCGGCCCACGCCATCGTGCCCTTCTATGGCGAAGGCATGAACGCCGGCTACGAGGACTGCAAGGTGCTGAACGACCTGCTGAATGAGCATGGCGACGACAACTGGGGCACCGTGCTCGACGCCTATGGCAGGGCCCGCAAGCCCAACGGCGACGCCATCGCCGACCTCTCGCTCCGCAACTTCGTGGAGATGCGTGATCTGGTCGCCGACCCGCGCTTCATCCTGCGCAAGAAGATCGAAGGACGCCTGCAGGCAAAGCACCCCGACAAGTGGATCCCGCTCTACAGCCAGGTGAAGTTCAGCGACATCGGTTACAAGGCTGCGTGGGATGAGGGGCTGCGCCACGACCACATCATGGAGCAGGTGCTGGCCCTGCCGGGCATCGAGGAGAAGTGGGAGAGCGAGGAGGTGGAGCGCATGGCGCTGGGGCTGCTGGAGGCGTGATCCGGGAGACCCGCTTCAATACCCCACCACTGCCGGCTGCGTGAAGGCAAAGTCCGGGGCGCGCAGGGTGTAGTTGTCGTAGCGGCCCGCATCGAACACCCCACCGGCCTCCCCGGGCACGTGCGGATATACGTTTAGCGTCACCTGGAACGTCCTGACGAGCAGGTGCTCGTTGCGGAGCAGCAGGCCCAGGCCCAACGCGCTGTGGATCCTGCCGCTGAACAGCGGGTCGGCGGCATCGCCGATGGTGGCGAACCCGGCCAGCAGCACCGGCGCGAAGCGGAAGCCGAGCACCTTCCACGGTGCGTAGGCCACGGTCTCCAGTTTCAGCAGTTCGCGGTGCGTGCCGCTGACGCGTGCGCTCTGGAAGCCGAACAGGATGTCCCCATTGAGGTCCATCCGCTCGGTGTACAGCCGGCGTGTGATGGAGGCACCGGAGATGGAAGCGAACTGGCGCAGGTACCAGCGGCCCAGCCGCAGGAGGTCGGTGAAGTAGCGGAGCTCGGCGCGGCAGGTGGCATCCAGGGGCATTCCGCCCTGCCAGTATGTCCCGGCGCCCAGTGCCACCGCGGCATAGCCGAAGCCGCTGTAGTGCCGACCGCGGGAGATCTCCGCGCCGCTGTACGCCATGCGTGCATCACCCTCCCGGTCGCGCATGCCACCCGTGAGCTTCACCAGCAGGCCTTCGGGCACATCCTCCACGGCCCCGAAGCGGTACAGGAACCGCTCGCGGTAGTACTGCCGCACGCTGAGGCCCACGGACAGGAGCGCCTGGTCTACATTGGGGAATGGCAACGGCCCCACGCCGCCCGCAGCAGGCCGCTCCGGGTACCTGTCCGTGGCGTAGCGCAGGCCCGCGACAATTGTGCTGCTGCGCACCGCCGAGGCCTGTCCCCGGCCGAGCATGAAGCTGCGGCCCAGCCAGCTGTCCACCCCGCGCATGGCGATGCGCTGCATGCCGCCGTCCGCACTCCCCGCCACCGCACTGCGGAACGCGCGCCACGACCAGCCCGCCGCCCCGGCCCAGCGTGTGAGCGGCGAGTAGAACGTGCGCTCGAGCCGCGCCACCGCGCTGCGGTCATCGCCGTTCGCGGTGTAGCCGAGCTGCGAGCCGATGTAGGTACCGCGGATGTTGTACACCCGGTGGTCCGCCTCGAACCGCTCCAAGAGGTCGCCGGAAGTGCTGGTGTTGCGCAGTTCCAGCCGCTGGCCGAGCCCAAGCAGGTTGCGGTCCAGCAGCGTGGTGGCGACCGCCCCGCCCGCCCTTTCCGCCCACGCTTCGATGCTCCACTGGTCCAGCACCAGCACGCGCACGTCCACGCTGTCCGTTCCACCCGCCACGGGCAGGGCGGTCACCAGCGCGTCGTTCACCATGGATGCGGCCCGCAGCAGGCGTTCCGATTCGGCGGCCTTCAGTGGGTCAAAGGCCTCGCCATGCTTCACCAGCACGAACTCGCGCACCAGGTATTCCCGGGTGCGCCGGTGCAGGCTGTTGCCGGCGCGCAGCACCCAGGACTCCGGAGCGGCAGTACTGTCCATGAGCTCATGCCCGAACGGATCGAGCACCACCACATCAACACTGCGCACGATGCGACCGGCGAAGGGCAAAAGAGGGTCCGAACGGCGCTGCGGCGTTCCGGGTGCGGGTGGCTTCTGATCGCGCTCGGGCTGCACGAACACGGTGCCATACAGCCAGCGTGTGAAGCCGTGCCGGGCCGCATAGCGCTCGATGCCCCCATAGAACGCGGTATCCTGGGCATGCACGCCTGCCGCCTGCAGGAGCATGACGTACAGCAGGCACGCCGCACGCCATGCTGCCAGTGCGCGGTGCAGCGCGTGCCGGGCCATGGCCCGAAGTTGGGGCGGCCCAGCAGCAGCGGGCATGATGATCGACAGGCCGATCCGCCTTCACACCCTGGCGTTGATACGTTCGATGTCGCCGTGGCGTTGAGACCCTGTGCGCCGCACCAACTTGCACCGAAATGCGCCGCGTCCTCCACCTTGCCCTGCTGCTGCTGGCCTTCACGGATGCCCTGGCGCAGCGCTTCAGCGAGCGCAAGCGCAGCGACATCATCCCCCTGGAGGGTCAGGCCAAGCGCATCGGCTGGTTCGTCGGCCCGGGGCTCACCTACACGCTCTCGCGCTTCACGAACCGGGAGGAGGAGGTCTTCAGCACCCCCGATTCATCCTGCGTGGCCCTCTACGACCCCGTGGGCCGCTTCGGCTTCCACCTGGAGGCGGGGGCCAGCTGGTACATGCGCGATCCGGTGATCGTGGACTACCTGGACCTGGGGCTGGCCTACAAGGAGCTCAACGGCGCCGAGCTCTCCTCCACCACGCTGCGCCGCAGTACCGGGGTGCTGGCGCAGGAGGGCGAGGGCTCCTTCGCCGAGCGCATGCTCACCCTCAGCTTCAACGCCAACAAGTTCATCCCCACGCGGGCCTACCAGTTCGTGCAGCTCAGCCTGGGTGCCAATGCCGATCTCCGGCTGGGCGGTTCGCGCACGCACACCGCCGATCCCGTGGTCAACCGCCACGTGATCCCGCCGGACCTCTGGGCGCAACTGCACTTCAAGGTGGGGTACGGCTTCAAGCTCACGGGTCACATCATCCTGATCCCCGCGGTGGAAACGCCGGTGTTCAGCTTCGTGCCGGAGGACCGGAACTTCGGCATGATGCGCTGGTTCAGCAGCGACCACCGCCCGCTCATTTTCAGCCTGCGCTTCCTGTTCCTCCGGGCCCGCGACGGCTGGACCTGTCCGCCGGTGCGCAACAACGAGTTCGAGCGCCACAAGGTGGTGAACCCCGAGTACAAGCCGCGCTGAGCGGCCCGATGTCATCAGCGCAGGAACGGGTTCAGCCGCCGCTCCGCACCGATGGTGGTCTCCGGGCCGTGGCCGCAGAGCACACGCACATCATCGCCCAGCGGCAGGAGCTTCGTGCGGATGGAATCCAGCAGCGTATCCATGTCGCCACCGGGCAGGTCCACGCGGCCCACGCTGCGCTGGAAGAGCACATCGCCGCTCACCACGAAGCGGTCCGCGGGGCACCACAGCGCCACATGCCCGGGAGCGTGGCCCGGTACGTGCAGCACCTCCAGCTCCTCGGTGCCCAGGCGGATGCACTGGCCTTCGGCGAGGAAGGTGGCGGGCTCGGGCGCTTCCGCGCAGTGCACCCCGAACATGGCGGCCTGGCGTGGGGCGTTCCGCAGGAGTGGCAGGTCGTCCGGGTGCAGCTCCGGCGCTGCTCCGTAGCGCTCGTGCATCCAGGCGCAGCCCATCACATGGTCGATGTGGGCGTGGGTGAGCACAACCCGGACGGGGGTGAGCGCGTTATCCCGCAACCATACCTCCAGTTCATGGCGTTCCTGCCCATCGCTGCAGCCCGGATCCACCACGATGGCCTCCAGGCCGTTATCCAGCACCCAGGTGTTCTCCTGGAAGGGGTTGAAGGTGAAACAGGTGGTGCGCAACACGTGCGGAAAAGCGAGAACTTCGCAAGGCCGTTCCCCCGGGGTCGGCGAAAGTAGCCAGCGCTTGCATCTCCGCCGCCTCCTCCTGCCGGTCCTGCTGCTCCTGATCCAAGGGGCCCGGGGACAGTTCTACAACGGCAGCGACCAGGAGTACGGCAAGAACCGCGTGCAGTACAAGGAGTTCCTCTGGCAGTACTACCGTTTCGACGACCTGGAGACCTACTTCTACAAGGGCGGGCGGGATGTGGCGCGCTATGTGGCCATCAGTGCGCACCGGAACAAGAAGGACCTGGAGCGCTTCTTCGACCACACGCTGGACGACCGCATCCAGTTCGTGGTGTACAACACGCTGGCCGACTTCCGCCAGAGCAATGTGGGGGTTACGGGCAGCGAACTGTACAACATCGGCGGTGTCACCCGGATCGTGGGCACCAAGGTCTTCGTGTACAACGAAGGCGAGCACATGCTGCTGGAGCGCCAGGTGCGCAGCGGTCTAGCCCAGTTGATCTTGGACCGCCTGATGTACGGCGGCAACTGGCGCGAGGTGCTCAAGAACAGCACCCTGCTCAACCTGCCCGAGTGGTTCAACAAGGGCATGGTGGCCTATTGCAGCGGACCGTGGGACGCCCATGCGCAGAACCGCATCCGCGATGCGGTGATGAACGACCGCTTCAAGCATTTCAACCGGTTGGAAGGGGAGGAGGCCACGCTGGCCGGACTGGCCATCTGGACCTACGTGGCCGATACCTATGGTCCCAGCGTGATACCGAATATCCTGTACATGACGCGCGTAAGCCGCAATCCGGACAACGGGTTCAATTACGTGCTGGGCTTGGGGCTGAAACAGCTGGCGGCGGAATGCCTGGCCCACTATCGTGCACGCTACGCCGAGGAGGAGCGCTTCCGAGCCCTCAGCACGTTGGAGGAGCTACCCGTGCGGACGCGGCGCACCCGGCAGTACTCCGAGTTCAAGCTGAGCCCCGACGGGCGCCATGCCGCGTGGGTGAGCAACGAACTTGGCCAGTACAAGGTGTGGTTGTATGACCGTGCGGAGAAGAAGGTGAAGCGCCTGCTGAAAGGGGAGAAGCGCCTCAACCGGATCGTTGACCGCAGCTTCCCGGTCCTGGCCTGGCACCCCAGCGGGCGTGCCCTCTCCTGGACCACCGAGCGCAAGGGCGAGCTCCTGCTCACCACCTATTCGCTCGACGACCGCAGCTTCACGCGCAAGCCGGTCCTGCTCCTGGACAAGATCCTCAGCATGGCCTACAGCCCTGACGGGCGGAACATGATCTTCAGCGGGGTGCGGGAGGGGCGCACCGACCTGTATCTGTATTTCCCCATCGGCAACCGGCAGGAGCAGCTCACGGACGATCCATGGGATGACCTGGACCCCGCGTTCGTGGATGGTGGCAACGCCATCCTGTTCGCGAGCGACCGCCCCGATGACACCCTGCGCAATGTGAAGGATGTGTTCTGGACGAACGGTCGGCGTGACCTGTTCCGCTATGACCTCCGTTCGCGTGGGCCACTGCTTGCACGCCTGACCAGCACACCGGATGTGGATGAACGCGCTCCCACGGCCTACGATAGCGCGAACTATGCGTTCCTGAGCGATCTGGGCGGTGTGCGGGATCGTTGGCTGCTGCGCTTCGACAGCACCGTGAGCGCTGTGGACACCGTGGTGCATTACCGTTATTTCACCACCGAGGCCCGTGCCACCAACCTGCGCCGCGGCATGGACGAGCACAATGTGGTGGCCCCACGCGGTTGGCTCAGCCAGCTGCTCTACAACGACGGCCGGTACCGGTTCCAGGTGGGGAGCACGGCGGCCGCGTTCACGGGGGACCTTGCGCCACAACCCGCCCCCGGGCCCGGGCAGCAGGTGAGCCCGGCGGGTACCACCATCACCGATGACATGAGCATGGTGGTGAAGGTGGATCCGGTGATCCAGCGGGACACCTCGATCGCGGGCATCGATGTGCGCAACTATCGCTTCGCCGATGAACCGCCGCTGACCGCGGCCGACCGTCTCGCCGGTCGTGAGCGCCCGACGCAGGCGGCTGCCGGTGGCGCCCTACCACTGGTTCCGGCAGGAGGTGCTCAGGACTCGGCCGCCATGAAGCTTGCCTTCCCGGAGCAGCGGAACTACAACGTCAACTTCGCCACGGACGAGGTGCTCACCCAGCTCGACAACCGCTTCGATGGCCGCTTCTACCAGGTGCTCACTGAGGACCTCACCATGAACCCCGGCCTCAGCGGTCTCACCCGCATGGCCATCAGCGACCTGATGGAGGACCACAAGATCGTCGGTGGCTTCCGGCTGGCCCTGGACCTGAACAACAATTCCTACCTGCTCAAGTACCAGAACCTGAAGCGCCGTATCGACAAGGAGATCATGGTGCAGCGCCAGGCGCAGCAGGGTTCCGTGGGCTTCGGGCTGGCCAAGCTGCACACGCACCTGGCGAGCTTCCGGCTCACCTACCCGTTCAGTGAGCTCGCCTCCCTGCGTGCTTCGCTCCTGTACCGCCACGACCGCTACGTGGTGCAGAGCACGGACCTCTTCACCCTGGGCCTCGGCAACCAGGTGGAGCAAATGGGCGGCGCGAAGCTCGAATGGGTGTATGACAGCAGCATCCCGCGTGGGCTCAACCTGTACACCGGCTGGAAGCTCAAGGCCTTTGCCGAGTACTACCGCACCATCGAGGCCCCCCAGCAGCCCATGAAGGTGCTGGGTTTCGACCTGCGGCACTCCCTGCGCGTACACCGCGACCTGATCTGGGTGACCCGTCTCGCGGGCAGTTCGTCCCTCGGGGACCGCAAGGTGCTGTTCGTGCTCGGTGGCGTGGATAACTGGCTTTTCCCCAAGGTGGACAACAGCACGCCCGTGGACTTCGCACAGAACTACCGCTACCAGGCCATGGGCGTGCCGCTGCGGGGCTTCTTCTACAACGCGCGCAACGGCAACAACTTCGCGGTCCTGAACACGGAGCTCCGTGTTCCCATTTTCAAGTATTTGCTTGATCGCCCCATCCGCAGTGACTTCTTCCAGAACTTCCAGGTGGCCGCCTTTGGCGACCTCGGTTCGGCCTGGACAGGTTCGGATCCCTACGCGGAGGACAATTCCTTCAACACGCAGGTGGTCAGCCGTCCGCCCCTCACCATCCGCATCCGGAGCCAGCGTGAGCCGCTTATCGGCAGCTATGGTTTCGGCCTCCGCACCCGCCTGCTCGGCTACTTCGTACGAGCCGACTGGGCCTGGGGCATAGATGATGGCGTGATACTCGACAACGTGTTCCATTTCTCACTGGCCCTTGACATCTGAACACCGCCCCATGGACCCCGGCACCCTGACCGCCCTCGTGCTCATCGGCGTGGCCGCGGGCGTGCTCAGCGGTTTCGTCGGCGTCGGCGGTGGCATCATCATCGTGCCGGCGCTCATGTGGGCGCTGGGCTTCACCCAGCACCAGGCCACCGGCACCAGCCTGGCCGTGCTCCTGCTGCCCGTGGGCATCCTGGCCGTGTGGAACTACCACAAGGCGGGCAACCTGGACTGGCGCGCGGCCATGGTCATCGGGGCCACCTTCGTGGTGGGCGCTTATTTCGGCAGCAAGTTGTCGCTCGCCCTTCCACCGGCCACCGTGAAGAAGGTGTTCGGCGGGGTGATGATCATCGCCGCGCTGAAGCTCATCTTCGGCAGGTGATCGATCACGTACAGCACTGGCTTGCCCCGCTCCAGGCCGCAATGGTTGCCTGGCGGCGGCACCTGCACCGGCATCCGGAGCTCTCCTTCCATGAACGTGCCACCGCCGGCTGGATAGCCGATGCGCTCCGCGCCGAGGGCATCGAAGTGCGCACGGGCCTCGCGCGCCTCACTCCTGATGCGGAAGGCACCGGGGTGATCGGCATCGTGCGCGGTGAGCGGAGCCCCTCCGACCGGTGCTTCGCCCTGCGTGCGGACACGGATGCACTGCCGATCATGGAGGAGGGCAAGCCCATGTACTGCTCCACCGTGCCCGGCGTGATGCACGCCTGCGGACACGATGCCCACACGGCCATGGTGCTGGGTGCCGGCATCGCCCTGCATCGGAACCGTGCGCAATGGTCCGGTACTGTGATGCTGGTATTCCAGCCGGGCGAGGAGAAGGAACCCGGCGGCGCATCGCTGCTGGTGCGTGAAGGGGCGCTCACCGATCCCGCACCTGTAGGCATCCTTGGCCAGCACGTCACCCCGGAGCTGCCGCTCGGCAAGCTGGGTTTCCGCAGCGGGCCCTTCATGGCCGCGGCCGACGAGCTGTACCTCACTGTGAAAGGCCGCGGCGGCCACGCGGCACAGCGGCACAAGCTGAAGATGGTGGACCCGATCCTGATCGCCGCACGCCTGTTGCCAGCGCTGTACGAGGAGGCGCAGCATGCCGTGCCGGCCGGCGAACCCATGGTGCTGAGCTTCGGCAAGCTGGTCGCCAACGGGGCCACCAACATCGTTCCGGACACGGCCACCATCGAGGGCACCCTGCGCACCTTCAACGAGGAGCTGCGTGCGCAGCTGCATATACTGCTACCGCGCATCTGCACGGAGGTGGCCCAAAGCATGGGTGGAGAGGTGGAGTTCCGCCTGGTGAAGGGCTCGCCCGTGGTGAAGAACGATCCGGCGCTCACCGCGCGCATGCGCGAAGTGGCGCTACGGCTTGTGGGTGCGGACAATGTGGTGGACATGGACATCCGCATGGGTGCCGAGGACTTCGCCTACTACACCCACGTGATGCCCGGCTGTTTCTTCCGCCTGGGCACCGGCAACCCGGCCAAGCCCGGCACGCAGAGCGGCCTGCACCGACCCGAGTTCGACATCGATGAGGATGCGCTGGTGCTCGGCGCCGCGATGATGATGGCAGGGGCGTTGAGCGAACTGTCCTGATACAGGCTCACCGCTGCACGATGTCGTCGAGCTCGATCACCGGGCGACCGTTCTTCTCGTGTACGGTCATCTCCACCTGGTGCGTGGAACGGCCGCCGGCGGTGTAGAGGTCCACGTGAACGGAGTAAGCGCCCGGCCAGTTGCGCACGGCGACGGCTTTCAGGCTGTTCCACACGGCGGGCGGCGGCATCACCAGCGGAGCACCGATGTCGTCCAGGGCGTCCACCATTGCATCCGCGGACAACCGCACGCCACCGGTCACATCCTCCAACTCCGCGAAGCGTCGCTCCACCAGCAGCTTCATCACATGCTTCGCGACGAGCGTGAGGTCGTTCGGGCCCATGGTCGAAGGCTTCAGGTCACCTGCGTGAAGGTGTGCGACGAGGTTGTTGTTGGTGCAAACCCTTCCCGACCCTCTCACCCGCTTACCCTAGTTCGCCACCTCGCTCAGGAACTTCAGGCGCATCAGGCGGATCTCCTCCTCCGTGAAGTCACCGTCGAACTCGTCGTGCGCTGCACGCAGGTCGTCCGACTCCGCCGAGCGGAAGTAGTCCATGATCTCCTCCTGCGCCTCCGGCTCCAGCATCTCGTTCACGTGGTAGCTCAGGTTCAGCTTGGTACCGCTCATCACGATGGTCTCCATCTCCTCCATCAGCTGGTCCATGGACAGGCCCTTGCCGCGCGCGATGGCGTCCAGCGGCAGGCGCTTGTCGATGTTCTGGATGATATGCACCTTGTTGCTGCTCTTGTTCACCACGCTGCGCACCACCACGTCGTCCTCGCGCTCGATGTCGTTCTCCTCGACATACTTGGCGATGAGGTCCACGAAGGGCTGACCGTACTTCTGCGCCTTGCCGGGACCTACGCCGGTGATCTGTGTCAGGTCCTCCAGGCTGATCGGGTAGCGCATGGTCATTTCCTCCAGGGAGGGATCCTGGAAGATGACATATGGCGGCAGTTTGTGCTTCTTGGCCACCTGCTGGCGCAGGTCCTGCAGCATTTTCATCAGCTTCTCGTCCGCCGCACCTGCACCCTTGCCGCTGCTGAACTCGTCATCGCTGTCGGCATCGCCGTCGCTGTAGTCGCGTTCCTTGATGAACTGGATGGACCAGGGCTTCTTGAGGAACTTCGTGCCTTCCTCCGTGAGGCTCAGGTTGCCGTAGGTCTCGATGTCCTTGTGCAGGAATCCGGCCACGGTGGCCTGGCGGATGATGGCCATCCAGAAGTGCGCGTCATGCTCGTTGCCCGCACCGTAGCTCTCCAGCTTGTGCCCGTTGTAGTTCTTGATCTCGCTGGTCTCGGTGGCGGTGAGCAGGTCGCAGATGAACTTGGCCCGGTGGCGCTCCTTGCTCTCCTTGATGGCCTCGAGCACCAGCGCCAGGTCCTCCCTGGCCTCGAACGGCTCTTTCGGGCTAAGACAGTTGTCGCACGCCCCGCAATTGTCGCCGGGGAGGTTCTCCCCGAAGTAGTGCAGCAGGAATTTCCGGCGGCACATGCTCGTTTCCGCGTAGCTCACCGTATCGGCCAGCAGCTGCTTGCCGATCTCCTGCTCCGCCACCGGCTTGCCTTGCAGGAACTTCTCGAGCTTTTCGATGTCCTTGTAGCTGTAGAAAGCAACGCAGCGCCCCTCGCCGCCGTCGCGCCCGCCACGCCCGGTCTCCTGGTAGTAGCTCTCCAGGCTCTTGGGGATGTCGTGGTGGATAACGAAGCGCACGTCCGGCTTGTCGATGCCCATGCCGAAGGCGATGGTGGCGACGATCACGTCCACGTCCTCCATGAGGAACCGGTCCTGGTGGTCGGCTCGCTGGGCGGCGTCCATGCCGGCGTGGTAGGGCAGGGCCTTGATGCCGTTCACGTTGAGCACCTCGGCCATCTCCTCCACCTTCTTGCGGCTGAGGCAGTAGATGATGCCGCTCTTGCCCTTGTGCTGCTTTATGAACTTGGTGATCTCCTTGGCCACGTTCACCTTCGGGCGCACCTCGTAGTGCAGGTTGGGGCGGTTGAAGCTGGCCTTGTAGACCTTGGAACCAGGGATGTTCAGGTTCTTCAGGATGTCTTCCTGCACTTTTTCGGTGGCCGTGGCCGTGAGTGCGATCATCGGCACCCGGTCGATCTCGTCGAAGATGGTACGCAAGCGGCGGTATTCGGGCCGGAAGTCGTGGCCCCATTCGCTGATGCAGTGCGCCTCGTCGATGGCGAAGAAGCTGATCGGGATGTCCCGCAGGAACTCCACGTTCTCCTTCTTGGTGAGCGATTCGGGTGCCACGTACAGGATCTTGGTGATCCCCGCCTTGATGTCCTTCTTCACCCGCTGGGCCTCGGTGCGCGAAAGGGAGCTGTTCAGGAAGTGGGCCACCCCCTCCTCCTCGCTGAACCCGCGCAGGGCATCCACCTGGTTCTTCATCAGCGCGATGAGCGGGCTGACCACGATGGCCGTGCCGGGGCTCATCAAGGCCGGAAGCTGGTAGCACAGGCTCTTGCCCCCCCCGGTGGGCATGATCACGAACGTGTTGTCGCCGTCCAGCACGCTCTGGACGATGGCTTCCTGGTCGCCCTTGAAGTTCTTGAATCCGAAAAAGCGCTCGAGCGCCTCGCGCGGTGAAAGGTCTACGGTGGTCATCTTCACTGTTCTGCGGGGCTCCTCCATGGCCCCGGTCGATTTGAACGCTGAAAGGTAGGTTCATCGTGCGACATGGCGATACCCCCGTTAACACTCCTTCGCGATCTGCCCGCCGGAATACCCGATCCGATCGTTGGAACTGTTGAGAACTGCCGGTCATCCCGCCGACCCCGTATGCCCCGGGGGCTACTTTTGTGCATATGCGCCCCGCATGGGGTGGCCCTTCCCGGGCAGCGCGCATGGCCGACACCGCCAAGGACATGACCTTCCTGGAGCACCTCGAGGAGCTCCGCTGGACCTTGGTGCGCTCGGCCATTGCGGTGGTCAGCGCCACTGTCCTGGTCTTCATCTACATCCAGGACATCTTCGAAGGGTTCGTCATGGCCCCGGCCCGGCCGGATTTCGTGACCTACCGGTTCCTCTGCTCCATGGGCCAGCGCATGGGCCTGGGTGAGGCCTTCTGTGTTCAGGACATGGCCTTCCGGATCCAGAGCAACACCATGCAGGGGCAGTTCATGATGTCCTTCAGCATCGCCTTCACCCTGGGCCTCATCGCCGCAAGCCCCTTCGTGGTTTGGCAGCTGTGGCGTTTCGTGGCACCCGGGCTAAGGCCCAACGAGCGGTCCGCCGTTCAGGGCACGGTCTTCTACATCATCCTGTTGTTCCTGCTGGGAGCCGCCTTTGCCTACTATGTGGTGGCCCCCATGAGCATCCAGTTCTTCGCCACCTATTCGCTGAGCAGTATTGTGGAGAACAAGCCCACATTGGACAGCTACGTGGGCATCCTCAACAGCTTCCTGCTCTGGACGGGCCTGGCCTTCGAGCTGCCGGTGGTGATGGTGTTCCTTGCCCGCATCGGCCTGGTGGGCTCCGCCTTCCTGCGCCAGTACCGCAAGCACGCCTTGGTGGTGATCCTCATCGTGGCGGCCATCATCACCCCGCCGGACGTGGTGAGCCAGGTGCTCGTGACCATACCCCTCGTGGGCCTGTATGAGGTGAGCATCGCCCTGGCGGCCCGCGCCGAGCGCCGTCGCACCACAGCCATGACCACCACACCGGCCCGCGACCGCTGAACCCGCCATGGCCCGTCGCCCCTCCATACTGCTGCGTGTGCTCGGACCGCTGGCGTTGCACATGTGTGGTACAGCACTGGTGGCCCAGACCACGCGCGTGGCGGGCCGTGTGACCGATGCCAACACCGGTGAGGCGATCCCCTTCGTGAGCGTGGCCTTCGTTGACAGCCGCGTTTCGGCCACCACCGATATCGATGGGTTCTTCCGGTTGGAAACGTACTACGCCACCGACAGCCTGCGCGCCACGGCGGTGGGCTACCGTCCCCTCACCATGGCCGTGAAGCGCGACCAGGCCCAGGTGCTCGACTTCGCGCTGCGGTCGGCCCTGGCCGACCTCCCCGAGGTGGTGGTGACCTACACCGAGAACAGCGCGTTCGCCGTCCTGCGCCAGGTGGTGCGCAACAAGCCCGCGAACAATCGCGCCAAGCTCGCCGCCTACGAGTACGAGAGCTACAACAAGGTGGAGTTCGACCTGAACAACATCACCGAGGACTTCAAGAAGAAGAAGCTCTTCAAGGACTTCGCCTTCATCTTCGACTACGTGGACACCTCCACGGCGAAGGCCTCGCTGCCCATCTTCATGACGGAGACGCTGAGCGATGTGTACTACCGGCAGGATCCCGCGGCGCGGCGCGAGATCATCAAGGGCAACCGGGTGAGCGGTGTGGAGAACGAGAGCATCACCCAGTTCATGGGTGACATGTACCAGAACGTCAACATCTACGAGAACTTCCTCACCCTCTTCGGCAAGAACTTCGTGAGCCCCATCGCTGACAACGGGAGGGCCCACTACGACTACCTGCTGGTGGACAGCAACTGGGTGGGCCGCAACTGGTGCTACCTCATCCGCTTCAAGCCGAAGCACCGCCAGCAGCTCTGCTTCACCGGTGAGATGTGGATCAACGACACCAGCTTCGCCGTACGCCGCATCGACGCGGGCATCGATCCGGGCACCAACCTCAATTTCGTGCAGGACTTCGCCGTGCACCAGGAGTACGACGAGGTGGCCCGCGAGGTGTGGATGCTCACCAAGGATGAGCTCTTCGTGGACCTGAACCCTCTCAGGGACGACGGGACAAAGGAAAATCCCCTGCAGGGGCTGTACGGCCGGCGCAATGCGAGCTACCGCGACTTCACCATCAACAGGCCGCGCGACGACAGCTTCTTCACCGGCGTCAGTGAGGTGGTGGTGGATATTGAACCCCTGAGCCTCGGCGAGGACTTCTGGGCCCAACATCGCCATACCCAGCTGTCCAGCCGAGAGAACGACATCTACCACATGGTGGATACCATGAAGCGGGTCCCCAAGTTCCGCACCTACCTGGACATCATCACCACCGTGGTCACCGGTTATTACAAGGCCGGCCCCGTTGAGTTCGGCCCGTATTTCAACATGTACAGCTTCAACCCGGTGGAGGGCAACCGCTTCCGCATGGGGTTGCGCACCAGCGACGACTTCAGCAAGCGCGTGGAATACGAGGGATTCATCGCGTACGGCACGCACGACCAGGAGTTCAAATACGGCATCGGCGGCCGCGGGTTCATCTCCAAGGAGCCCCGCCAGCTGCTGGGTGTCTACTACTCCCATGACATCGAGCAGCTGGGCCAGAGCACCAGTGCGTTCCGTCAGGACAACGTGCTGAGCAGCGCGTTCCGGCGCACGCCGAACACCAAGCTCACCATGGTGGACGAGTACAAGGTCACCTACGAGCGCGAGTGGTTCCAGGGCTTCAGCACCACGCTCATGTTCCGGGCCCGGCGGCTGTTCCCGCGAGGCGACCTGCAGTACCTGCGCTTCCAGGAGGAAGGACCGCTGACCGTGAACTCCATACGCACCAGTGAGGTGGCCGTGAACACGCGCTACGCCTACCGGGAAAAGCATGTCAACGGCACGTTCCGCCGCGTGAGCCTCGGCACCGACCATCCCACATTCGAGCTGCACACCGCTTTCGGTGTCCCCAACCTCTTCGCCAGCGACCATGCATACGAAAAGGTGGTGCTGCGTGCCAGCCAGCGGCTGCCCACCGGCGCGCTCGGCAACCTGCGCTACGCCGCCGAAGTGGGCCGCATCTGGGGCACCCTGCCGTACCCGCTCCTGATCGTGCACCCTGGCAACGAGACCTTCTACTACGATGAGGGCGCCTACAACACCATGAACTTCTTCGAGTTCATCAGCGATCGCTATGCCAGCGTGTGGCTTCAGCAGCACTTTGACGGATTCTTCCTCAACCGCGTTCCGCTGTTCCGCCGCCTGAAGTGGCGGGAGGTGCTGGGTGTAAAAGCGGTGATCGGCGACCTGGACGGCAAGCACGCCAACGAACTGGTCCTGCTGCCCATCATGCGGCGCCTGAGCGAGGGGCCCTTCGTGGAGGCGAGCGCCGGGGTGGAGAACATCCTGAAGGTCCTGCGCGTGGACGGCATCTGGCGGCTCACCTACCGCGACAGCCCGCGCGCGAGCAACTTTGCGCTCCGGATGAAGCTCACCATCAACTTCTGATGCTGCACGCACGCGACCTGATCAAACGCTACAAAGGCCGCACCGTGGTCGCCGGCGTTAGCGTACAGGTGCGCCAGGGCGAGATCGTGGGCCTGCTTGGCCCGAACGGCGCCGGCAAGACCACCACCTTCTACATGATCACCGGCCTGATCAGGCCGAACAGCGGGCATGTGATGCTGGATGACACGGAGATCACGGACCTGCCCATGTACAAGCGCGCACAGCGCGGGATAGGCTATCTGCCGCAGGAGGCCAGTGTGTTCCGCAAGCTCAGCGTGGAGGACAACATCCGTGCGATCCTGGAGATGACCCGCCTCTCCAAGGCCGAACAGGAGGCCAGATTGGAGTCGCTGCTCAACGAGTTCAGCCTGCAGCACGTACGCAGGAACATGGGCGATGTGCTCAGCGGCGGGGAACGCCGGCGCACGGAGATCGCGCGGGCGCTGGCCACCGAGCCCCGCTTCATCCTGCTCGACGAGCCTTTCGCCGGGGTGGACCCGATCGCCGTGGAGGACATCCAGAGCATCGTTTCGAAACTGAAGCAGCGCAACATCGGCGTGCTCATCACCGATCACAACGTGCAGGAAACGCTCTCCATCACCGATAGGGCCTACCTGCTCTTCGAAGGGAAGATCCTGAAGCAGGGCACGGCCGAGGAACTGGCCGCGGATGAACAGGTGCGCAAGGTGTATCTGGGGCAGAACTTCGAGCTGCGCCGGGCGAAGGTCTGATGGAATGCCGGCATTGAGCCGGCATCGCGCAGTTGTTGTTGTTCTTCGCGACCGCGGGTCGAGCCCGCAGTGACACTAAGCTTCCTCGATCGAGAAGCTGTACTTCTCCATGATCAGGTTGGCGAGGAGCTTCTTGCACGCCTCGTCCACCTTGGCCTCGGCCGTCTTCTTGTCCTTGGCCTGCACCTGCAGGGTGATGTGCTTGCCGATGCGCACGCCGGTTATCTCCGGCAGGCCCAGGTTGGGCATGGTGCCGCTCACCGCCTTGCCCTGCGGATCCAGCAGGTTGTCGTGCGGCATCACGTCGATGTTGGCTTTGTACGTCTTCATGGATCGTAAGTGTCAAGTGGCAAGGGACACGTGTCAAGTTCCACATGTGGTCGACGCAACCTTGGTGCCTTGTTACCTGACACTTGACACGTGGTTCTTGAACAGCTTGCCCCAGAGCGGGCTGAGCAGGTAAATGATCAGCACCAAAGGAACGGCAAGCACGCCGTACAGCAGCACCAGTGACGCACCGATGCCGATCAGCAGGAAGATCACCTCGTTGCCCTTCCAGCCCTTGTGCTTGAACTTCAGGGAGGGGAGGGGAAGTTCGGAGAGCATGAGGATGCACAGCGTGAGCATGATCCCAAGGAGCGCCCAGGCATTCAGCCGCTCCAGGAACTGCAGTTCTTCCGGAGCCGTGTCCATCAACCCCAACGTCAGGCCGGACCAGAACAAGGCATTGGCCGGTGTCGGCAGGCCCAGGAATCCGTGTGTCTGCCGTGGGTCGATATTGAACTTGGCCAATCGCCAGGCCGAAGCAACAGGTATAACGAGCACGGTCAGGTAACCAATCCGCATGGAGGCATCCAGGTTCATGCCTTGTTCCAGCAGTGAACTGGTTATCGGGTCACCGATCAGGCGGTAGCACAACACCCCCGGCGCCACCCCGAAACTCACCATATCCGCCAGGCTGTCCAGCTGGGCGCCCAGCGGCGTGCCCCCCCCCAGGGCCCGGGCGGCCAGCCCGTCGAACACATCGAACAGGGCCGCCGCGAACACCAGCACACAGGCGATCGTTAGCTGTCCTTGGGAAACCAGCAGGATGGATGCCACCCCGCAGCCTAGGTTCGCGGTGGTCAACAGGTCCGGTAGGCGGGGCAGGCGTGCCAAGGGAACGGTCAGGAGGCGTTGACGGCGCGCGAAGTTCCGGTAATTTCGGGCAATAACGGAGGCCACCCGCTGTTAGAGGTTGCGTCAAGTCCTACGTGATGAAGAACATGCTCCGCGCCCCCCTGGTCGCCCTGGTGCTCAGCGCCCAGGCCGGTGCGCTACTGGCCCAGGATGCTCCCAAGTACAGCAACGAATTCCTCGCCATTGGTGTGGGAGCCAGGGCCTTGGGCATGGGCTACGCCTACACCGCCCCGGTCAAGGACATCACCGCCGGCTACTGGAACCCGGCCGGCCTTATCGGCATCCGCAGCGACCTGCAGGTGGCCGCCATGCACAGCGAGTACTTCGCCGGCATCGCCAAGTACGATTACGTGGGCCTGGGCAAGGCCATCGACAGCAGCAGCGCCATAGGTTTCAGCGTGATCCGCTTCGGGGTGGACAACATCCCCAACACCACCGACCTGATCGACAATAACGGCAACGTGGACTACGACCGCATCACCACGTTCACCGCCGCCGATCATGCCTTCCTGATCAGCTACGCCCGCAAGCTGAAGGTGCCTGGCCTGCGGGTGGGGGCCAACGCCAAGGTGATCTACCGGAAGGTGGGGCCCTTCGCCAAGGCGTGGGGCTTCGGCCTGGATGCGGGTGCGCAGTACGATCGTGGCAAGTGGCGCCTGAGCGCCATGGCGCGTGATGTAACGAGCACTTTCAACGGCTGGACCTACACACTGGACGAGCGCACCAAGGAGGTGTTCGAGCAGACGGGCAACGAACTTCCGCAGAACGGGCTGGAGCTCACGCTGCCGCGCCTGATCCTGGGAGCCGCCCGAGAGTTCAAGGTGGGAAGCAAGATCAACGTGATCGCCTCCATCGACCTGGAGAGCACCTTCGACGGCAAACGCAACACGCTGCTGGCCTCCGACCTGTGGAGCGCCGATCCGCGCGCGGGCTTCGAGCTCGGTTATGCCGGGGTGGTGTTCCTGCGCGGCGGGGTGAACAACCTTCAGTACATCACCGAGATCGACGGTGCGCGTACGCTC
>Ga0315900_10001420_pt1 | contig 38162 bp, 37 predicted proteins | sample LakEriMetagenome_FD_203521 | JGI IMG/M metagenome (GOLD analysis project Ga0315900, IMG submission 203521) | Freshwater fungal communities from buoy surface, Lake Erie, Ohio, United States - Buoy 12 MA114 | ecosystem: Environmental > Aquatic > Freshwater > Lake > Lake biofilm | place: USA: Lake...
CCGTGGTGGTGGTGGGCGAGGGCCGCATCCTGCGCAGCACCAACAGCGGACAGACCTGGACCACGGTGTGGTCCGGGAGCAACGACCTGCGTGCGGTGAGCTTCCCCAGCGCCACGACGGGAATCGTGGCGGGCACCGGTGGCGACCTGCTGCGCACCACCGATGGCGGTGCCACGTGGAGCCCCCTCGGCGCGCAATTGCCGGATGGCTTTCCCTTCTTCACCGACCTCTGGTTCACCAGCACCACCGAGGGCTACGCCACCGCCGACGACCTCATCCTGCGCACCACCGATGGCGGCCTGCACTGGAGCTGGTACGATGCCGGGGAACAGCTGTGGCAGCTGCACTTCCAGAGCCCCACCAACGGCTTCGCGGTGGCCGCCAACGGCCTGTTGTTGCGCACCGCACCAGGCGCCTATCGCCCCTACGCGCTGTTCGATGGCCCCACCGGCTTCGTGTGCCACAACACACCGACCGCCTTCACCGACCAGAGCGGACCAGGCCTCACGCGCCAGTGGTTCATCAATGGCCAGCCCGTCTCCACCGATGCGGTGCTCAACTGGACCTTCACCGAAGCCTCGCAGCAGGACACGGTGACGCTGGTGGTGAACAACGGCACGTACACCGACACGTTGGAACGGGTGATCAGCGTGGGAGCCTCGCTGGCCATCGTGAACAACGCCATCGTGGTCACGGACACCGTGTGCAGCGGGCAGGGCACGCAGGTGCAGGTGCCTGGTTCGCAGCAAGGCACCAGCTACCGGCTGTGGCGCGGCACCACCGCGCAGGGCAATGCGCAGCCCGGCAACGGCAACCAGCTCAACTTTCCCACGGGCAACATCACCGCCACCCAGGTGTTCCACCTGATCGCCACGCGCAACCTGGGCAACTGCGGCACCAGCATCGACACGGCCTCCTTCCTCATCGCCATCGGCAACCCCTCCACCTCGCTCACCGTGACACCGGGCCCCACCACGCAATGCGTGGGCGACACGATCACCATCACGGTGGAGGGCTCACAGCCCAATGTGAGCTACCAGCTGCGGCGCAATGGCACCAATTTCGGCACACCACAGACCGGCAATGGCAGTACGCTCAGCTATGAGGTGCCCATCACCATCAACGCCACGTACACCGTCTTCGCCACCAACACGCAGAACACCTGCACCAGCACCCTGCAGCAGACCGTGCCGGTGACCCTGCAGGTGCCGCAGCTCAACTGGGGCGCCGATGCCATGAACCCCATCGTGGGCACGCCGGTGCAGTTGATGAACGGCAGCAACGTGCTGGGTGGCAGCTACCAGTGGGTCATCCCAGGCGCCACGCCCTCGGCGAGCACCGAGGCCGAGGTGCAAGGCGTGGTGTTCAACACACCCGGGGCACACGCGGTACAGCTCATCGGCATCACGCCCATCGGCTGTCGCGATACGCTGGTGCAGGTGGTGCACGCCGTGCTCCAGCCCGAGCCGCAGGAGTGTGGCGTGTCGCAGTTGTCCGTGCCCGGCTTCAACCCGGCCGATGCGGCCCTGGCCCTGGATGCGGAAGGGAACATGTACGGATGGATCAGCACGGAGAACGCCCCCGAGCTCATCGCATACAGCGGTGGCACCGACACGCTGTACGAGGACCTGCCCTATGCCAACGATTACCAGTACAACGGCGCCCTGGTGAAGTTCGACCCGTTCGGCATCCCGCAATGGCTCGTGAACTTCTGGCACAACAGCACCTGGGCCGACCTGGGCGACGTGGTGGTGGATGCGGAAGGCAATGTGTACACGGCCTACTTCCACGGCGAGTACCTGGACAGCCTGCGCATCGTGGACGCCAGCGGTACGCGCACCACCATCAATCCGCCGCACAATGGCAGCAACCAGCAAAGCGTGGTGGTCACCAGCTTCACGCCGCAGGGGCGCCTGCGCTGGGTGCGCACCTTCCTGGAATCGTACGCCACCGAGGAGGTGAACATGGAGCTCGACGGCCTGGGCCATGTGCTGGTGCAGGGCACCAACCGGGTAGCTCAATACGACCGCGCCACCGGCACCCAGGTCTGGTTGAAGGCCGAGTCCTACGGCTTCCGCGACATCACCGTGACCCCGGATGACCACATCTGGGTCACCGATCGGGCCGACCTGGTGATGAAGGAGCACGCGAACGACGGCACCCTGTTGCAGACCACACCCGCCTACCCGCCCACACCGCCACCCTCGGGACTTACGCGGCTCAATGGCTGGGAGGCCGCCTGCGACCCCGCCGGCAGCATCTACCAGCTGCACAACATCCAGGGCCAGGTGATCATCGGTGATGATACGTTGAGCGGCCCCGGCACCAGCGGCAGCAATCAGTACTACGTGTACTTCTTCGCCAAGCGCGGCCCGGCCGGCGAGGTGTTGTGGACGCGCACCTTCGAGATGACCGGCGCGGTCCGTCACTTGGGCCTGGTGGCCAACGGCGAACGCGTGTTCCTGTCGGCGCTGTTCTTCGGCACCGATACGTTGCGCATGCAGGGCCTTGATCCCCTGCCCATCAATGCGTACGACACATGGATGCTCTCCTACGACCTCAACGGCGGGAACCCCCAGGCGGTGGAGGTCTACGACCATGGCACCGCACCCGGCACTGGCATGCCCGTCCCCGGCCCGAACGCCCTGGTGCTCTCGCCCGATGGGCAGCGCATGGCCGGGTGGGTGGGCTTCCGGTCATCGCTGGTGGCCGGATCGGACACCGCCTTCAGCCATGTCTGGGTGCCCACGCCCTCCACCGGCCCCAAGGACCATGGCCTCGTGTTCGGCGCCATTGACTGCCTGCTGCCCGGCCTGCCCACCACCGAGGAGCCGCCCCAGGCCTTCTTCGCGCCGCCCGTGGGCTATTGCGCCGGACAGTCCATCCCCTTCACCGATGCCTCGCTCTTCGGCCCCACGGCGTGGAGCTGGTCCTTCCCCGGCGGCGATCCGGCCACCAGCACGGAGCCCTCGCCCATGGTCACCTACGCGCTGCCCGGCACCTATGAAGTGACCCTCATCGCCACCAACGCCAACGGCGAGAGCACGCCCTACACCGCCGAGGTGCTCGTGGATATCTGCACGGGCATGACCACGACGATCGCTGACGGAGCGTGGCGGGCCTGGCCCGTGCCGTCCAACGGAACCCTCCAGGTGCAGGGTCCTTCATCCGCGGCCGCCCGTGTGGTTGACCTGCAGGGCCGCACGGTGTGGAGCGGCACACTGCCCGCCAACGGCACGCTGGACATCGCCGGCTGGGCGCCCGGCAGCTATGTGCTGTTGGTGGGCGGCGCGCGGTTGCGGGTGGTGCGGGAGTAGAACCTCTTACCCCAGCCCGTCCGGCCAGTCCTTGAACGCGCGGGCTTTTTCACGGCTTACCATCACCTTCATGGGGGGTGTGGGCCCAAGGTCCACCTTCAGTTTGCCGTTGAAGGAATTACCTTGTCACGCAGGCCCATGGAAAATCGCGCAAACCGGGCCATTCGTCGTCCATGAGCGGAGCACGCTCCAATGCTCTCCCGTCCCCCCTTCCACCATCCACCATGTCCATCCGCTCCCTGCTGCACCTGCTCGTAGGTCTTGTGGTGCCCATGTCGGCACTGGTGGCCGGTCTTTCCTGGATGCTTGGTCGGCAGCTCACGGCGGTGGAAACGGCGGAAAGGCAGCGTTACCAGTCCTACCGGCTCGCACAGGAACTCATCGCCTCCAGTGAGCGCCTAACGGCTTTTGCGCGTCGTTTCGTGGTCACCGGCGAGGACCGTTACCGGCGTCACTACCAGCAGGTCCTTGATATGCGCAACGGACTGCTCACCATCCCCGGAATGGACCAGGCCATCTACTGGCAGCTTGTGCTGGCGGACAAGCTTCCCGAGCCCGCCGACAGTGCTGATGGCAGCGCGTCGCTGGAGAAGCGAATGCTCGCGGCGGGTGTCACCCTCGAGGAGTTCTCCCTGCTGAAGGACGCCCACCTTCGTTCGGATAAGCTGGCCGAATTGGAGCATAGGGCGATGTACGACCTGATGGTGGATGCCCCGTTGGTCGATGATGGAAGCAGGCTTATCGTTCTGATGACGGAGCAGAGCAGGAATGCGGCCATGGCGCTGCTCCACAACCATGAGTACAACACCGCCACGGCCTCGATAATGGAGCCCATAGCACAGTTCAGTCGGCTGTTGGACACCCGCACGGCCGGGGAGCTTTCCCGGCATAACGCGCGTGCCGGTGTGTTGATGGGGGCATTGCTTCTGACAGGCTTCGCCTTGCTGGTGATCGTTGTGCTGATAGCCCTGCTCCTCCAGCGTCGCCTTGTGCGGCGCGGCGCCGTGCTCATGGGAACCGTGGAACGCATCGCTGCCGGCGAACTGGGCGCACGCACCGGCGAACGGGGCGTGGATGAGCTTGGCCTGCTTGCCCGCAGCATCGATTCCATGGCCGGGCGCCTTGAACAGGCGCTGGGCGAGGCCCGCGACCACGCGAAGGAGCTCGATGAACAGCGCGCGCACAGCGAGAAGCTCCTCAATAACATCCTGCCTGTGCTGATCGCCGACCGGTTGAAGAAGGGCGAGTCCAACATCGCCGAGACCTTCCCGGAGGTCACCGTGCTCTTCGCCGACCTTGTGGGCTTCACCCAGCTTAGCGCCTCCATTTCCCCGAGGCAGCTGGTGCATATCCTCAACGACATTTTCGGGCGGTTCGATGAGCTCGCCTTGGAGCACGGGCTTGAGAAGATCAAGACCATTGGCGACTGCTACATGGTGGTGGGTGGCGTTCCCGAGCGCAGCCCCACCCACTGCCAGCAGGTGGCGCGATTCGCCGCGGCCGCATTGCGTGTGATCGAGGGATACAATGCCGAGACGGGCCGGCAGCTGCAGATGCGGTTGGGCATCCACACCGGCACGGTGGTGGCCGGCATCGTGGGCAAGCAGAAGTACAGCTATGACCTATGGGGCGATGTGGTGAACACCGCCAGCCGCTTGGAGGGCGCCAGCCTGCCCGGCCGCATCCATGTTACGGACGCGGTGCGTGCCCGGCTGTTGGAGGAGTTCCACTTCGAGCCCCGCGGTCCGGTCGAGATCAAGGGCAAGGGGTTGATGGAGACCTGGTTCATGGGCGAGCCACGTACTGTGTGAACCATTGGTGAGCGGGCCCGCGGTTCTGGTTCACATCAGTGATCGTCATCTCGGCGATAACGAAACTTGAGGCCACTTGGTCGCGTGGCGCGGACCGCCTGTTCGGCCAGGGCCTTCGTGCACCCTGCGGGCAAGCAAAAGGGCCGTCCCACCCAGGACGGCCCTTTCTGCTAAAACGATTGTTGCTCAGGCCTTGCCCTTCTTCGTTTTCCGCTGGTGCTTGTTGCGCCACACGATGGCCTCCACGTTCAGTTCGTCCACCTCGGCATCGGTGTAGGCCACCTTGGTGCCATCGGTCACCGCCATGCGGTAGGTGATGTTGGAATCCTCCTCGTAGAGGAACACCTGGCCCTTGTGCACCATGTGCTTCAGCTCGCGGCGCAGCTTGCGCGCCTCGGCGCCCTTCATGCCCGGGCGCACATCGTACTCGTCCACATGGTCCTTGGCCATGAACACCACGTGCATCACCTGCTCGGGGTCCGCAGGGTCCACGCTCACCTGCAGCACCTCCACGCCCTTCTTTTCGTAGGCCACGAGCACGGCGTTGTCCACCTCGCCCACCGGGGCCACGGCCACCATCAGGGGCATGCCCACCTGTGCTGTTGCGGGTGTGGTATCCACCGGCAGGATCTCGTCGGCAGCGAGGGCGGAGGCCAGGTCCGTGGCCGTGGCCGTCTCATAGGCCTTGGTGTGGGCCGTGGTATCCACCGGGTTGCCTTTGCGCTGGGCCTCGTGGTGCGCACGCAGCATCGGAATGTCATCGATGGCGTGCTCGGAGATCACCAGGGCCACTACTTCCACCGCGGGTGTATCCACAACAGTGGTGGCCGTGCTGTCGGCCGTGGGGGTGGCGGTGTCCGGGGCCGTGTCGCCGCCACAAGCGGCCAGAAGGGTTGCTGCTACGAGGGGAAGCGTGCGGTTCATGGGTTTGATGGAATGGCGGCGAAACTACAGTCAGTTCCAGCGCAGGGCACAAAGAACGACCACGTAGTGGGCCTTGGGCGACACGAAAGCGGTTCCCGGGCAGCGGAAGGTCCCCATCTTCGACCCATGAGCGATCCCAAGGACAAGACCCCGTCCGACACGCCTGAGGAGGCCTTCAAGGACCTGTCCAGCGGACCTCTGCCAACGGCCTTCGTGCAGCACTATGCAGCTGCGTTCATGGCCTATTGGGGGGCGTCGGCTGAATCCGGCAAGGAGCAGGAGGATCAGCCGCCTGCCGAGGCCAGCGGTCAATGATCAAGCGCCAGATCTCCGCAGGATTGACCGAGGCAGGTCGCGGTCATCCACATCACCCTGCGCCCCATCCCATGGCCATCCCTTGGGCATGGTCTGCCGTCTCCAGCCCACCTCCACCTCAGTGTGACCACTGCTTCCCCTCGAAATAGGCAACAGGGATGCCCTGTGGGAAGCGCGCGAACCGACACAGTTCCTCCGGGATCACCGGCTCCATGTAGATCACGTTGCGCGACTTGGCCGCGCCGGAGTTCACGGCCACGGCGGCGATGATGTTCATCGGCAGGGTGAACACGCCGAAGTAGCCATGGCTGATGCTGACCAAGGGCAGGAACGCGCTCCAGGCATAGCCGTTCGGCTTCTCGCTCACCCGGCCCAGCACCACCGTGGCCCGCTTCACCGCCAGCCCGGTGTCCACTCCCAGCAGTTCGGTGCCGTGCAGCAGCACATAGCGTCCGTTGTGCAGCCCGATCAGCTCCCCGTGCACCACGTGCTTGTCCAAGGTGAGGCGCACGACACAGCCCAGGGGATGGTTCTCCGCCTGTGAGGGTGCGGGGGAGGCCAGGTCGGCCTGGCTGGCACAGGAACCCAGCACGGCCGCCAGGGCCACGGCGGATGCCGATCGCCACCAGCTCATAACGGGGTGGGGGTTTGGCTGTTCCAGAAGACGGCCTCCATGGTGGCCTCCATGCCCTTGAACTCGCGGGTGAGGGCCTGCCATTCGCCGTCGTTGCCCAGCAGCATGGCGCGGAGGCGCTTCGGGTCGGTGTGCTCCATCCACTCCGGGCGCATCCATTCCAGGTAGTAGCCATCGGCACCCAGGAAGAGCTGCCATGTGGCGGCGTTGCCCATGGTCGGCTGGAAGGTGATGGCGTGCACATCCCCGGGCAGGGCGCAGAGCTTGGCTGCATCGCGATGCTGAAGGGCGTCGAGGCCTCGCACCGGGCATCCTGCATGGTCGGTGAGGGTGGTGGGCAGCAGCACCTCGCCTTCGGCCGGGCCCAGCAGGTCCACCAGCCCGGCGTGGTCCAGGCGGTACATCCCGGGCGTGAGGTGCAGCCGCAGGCGCACCTCGCGGGCGTGGCCGAGGTCTTCGGGCAGCGGCACCACGATGCGGTTGCGCGCGATGGGGCCGGTCTCGCGCACGGTGGCCACCTCCTCCCAATCCCCGTCCACCCACGCCTCCACGCGGATGTCCTGCAGGGCGTTCAACGGTGCGCCGGCCCTGCGCCGCAGGGTGGCATCGCGCTCCATGCGCGCCAGGTGATCGCTCACCTCGTCGCCCATGTAGCCCAGGGCGGTGTACAGCAGGAAGGTGGTGAGCAGTGTCTGGCGGAAGGTGAGCGCCAGGCCGGGCCGTGCCACCCCACCGGCGGGGGTGAAGCCGAGCTCCAGGGTGCCGGTGCTGCGGATGTCGTGCGCATCTGCGAGGCTGGTCCACTCCACGCCGTCATCGCGGAGCAGCGCGCTGCGCACATCCTGGCCCCTATAGCGGGCCTGGGCGCAGGCCACGGGCGTGGCGCAGCGGTGGAAGCGGTCCTGCGGGTCGGCGCGGACCTCCTCGCCCGGCACCACGGGGAAGGCATGCAACCAGAGGCGGTCCACCACATGGGTCTCCAGCGCTTCGTTCTTCATGTACAGGAGCGGTCCGGAGCAGGTGTGCTCCCAGCGGCCCAGCTGGTCCACGTCGGCGTATTGCAGGGCGGGGTAGATGGCGCTGGAGAAGCCTTCGGCACGGGCCTGGTGCACGCCGCTGTCGCCGGGGAAGTAGAAGGTGGGGCACGAACCGAAACAGGCCTTCGGGTTGGTGGCACAGAGCGCGGTGACCATCGCATCGATGACGGCCACCGTGACCAGTGCGGCGGTGTAGCCCTTGTCGCGGGAGGTGATGGGCAGGTTGGTCTCGAACAGCGCCACACTGTCCCACGGCAGGGTCTGCGTCCATTCGCCGAGGGAGGTGCGGTCCAGGTCGTAGCGTGTGCCGGTGCCGCGCACGCAGCGCTCCACCGTGTCCATGGCCCACTGCGGGGAGAAGATGATCAGCTCGCCCGAGTGGAGGTGGGCCTTCAGGTAGCGTTGCGTGCTGTCACGCAGCAGGGCGTTCGCAGCGCGGTACTGTTGGCGTCGGTCCGCGATCAGCCCACGGTCCTCGCAGGCCAGGAAGGCCAGGAACAGTCCCACCCACAGCAGCACGTTGACCGACTTGTTCATGGAGTATGCATGTGCGAGAAAGGTACCGGGGCATGTGGGCACGCGCCATGAGGAGCGTCAGCTCGGCGTCTTCCGCCCCCACCTTTGCACCGATGCTGTCCGCCCTCTTCACGCCGTTCACGCTGCGCTCGCTGGAGCTGCGCAACCGCTTCGTGATGGCGCCCATGACGCGCTCGTTCTCCCCGAACGGTGTGCCCGGGCCCGATGTGGCTGACTACTACCGCCGCCGCGCCGAGGGGGGCGTGGGCCTCATCCTCTCCGAGGGCACCGTCGTAGACCGGCCCGCCGCCAGCAACGACCCCGATGTGCCGCACTTCCATGGCGAGGCCGCCCTGCGCGGCTGGAAGCACGTGATCGACGCCGTGCATGCCGCGGGCGGGAAGATGGGGCCACAGCTCTGGCACATGGGCGTTATGCCGCCGGTGCGCATGCGCGACAACTGGCTGCCGCCCGCTCCCTTCGAGGGCCCCTCGGAGCGCGTGAACGCCGAGAAGAGCAACGGCCGCGCCATGACCGAGGGCGACATCGCCGACACCATCGCCGCCTTCGGTCGTGCCGCGCGCAGCGCCCGGGAGCTGGGCTTCGACCTGGTGGAGCTGCACGGCGCGCACCGCTACCTCATCGACCAGTTCTTCTGGAGCGTCACCAACACCCGCACCGACCGTTACGGCGGCGCCACGCTGGCCGAGCGCACGCGATTCGCCGCCGAGGTGATCCGCGAGGTGCGCCGGCAGCTGGGACCGGAGTTGGTGCTGCAGATCCGCCTGTCGCAATGGAAGCCCAGTGCCTACGAGGAGCAGCTCGCCCCCACCCCGCAGGAGTTGGAGGCCTGGCTGCGGCCCCTGATCGATGCGGGCGTGGATATGCTGCACTGCTCGCAGCGCCGCTTCTGGGAGCCGGAGTTCCCGGGCAGCGACCTCAACTTCGCCGGCTGGGCGAAGAAGCTCACCGGCGTACCCGTGATCACCGTGGGCTCGGTGGGCCTCAGCGGCGAGTTCATCGCGGCCTTCCGCGGCGATGGCTCCACGCCCACACCGCTGGACGAGCTGGTGCGCCGTTTCGACCGCGGCGACTTCGACCTGGTGGCCGTGGGCCGCGCGCTGCTCATGGACCCGCAATGGGTGAACAAGGTGCGCGAGGGCCGCACCGATGAGCTGCTCGGCTTCGACAAGGCCGCGCTGGCGCGGTTGTGGTGAGGGGGTGAAAGGCGTGGTGCGGACGACGCACCGGTCGCCCTCAACCCGCGTTCACCAGCGTGGCCAGTGCCAGGATGGTGCCCATCAGCACCAGCAGCGCCGACCACCAGACCACCTCGCGCCAGTCCACCCGGGGCTTCGTTCGTTTCTGTGTGCCTACCATGTGTGCAAGGTGGGGTGGTGCCTACGCCAGAACGTGACGGAACGCGAATGGTAGCCGTGCATGGGGATCACAGCACCTCCAGTCCGATGCTGAGCAGCAGCATACCGGTCACGCTCATCATCAGCGAGACCAGCCAGAGCACATCGTGGATCTTCGTCCGTTCCTGCATGGGATGTCCTGTGAAGGGTTCCCGAAGATCCCGGCATCCGGTGTGCCGGACCATGACGTAGCGCAGGCGCCGGGCTGATGAATGTCATGGACAGGGCCGAAGGGAGAGGGTTCGGACAAGGGAGCGGGGACCAGCGCCAACCCCCCAGAGGACCCTCACCGCCCCCCGTCCAGCCAGTCCTTGAAGGCGCGGGCCTTCTCGCGGCTCACCATCACCTCCATGGGGGTGGCGGGCCTCAGCTCCACCTTCAGCTTGCCGTTGAAGTGCTGGTGCACCACGGCGATGCACTCGATGCAGGCGATGCACTGCCGGTTGAGCCGGAAGAAGTGCGCGGGGTCCAGCTGCGCCTCGATCTCGTCCAGCGGCTGGTCCAGCAGGTGGCGCCGCCCCTCGCGGGTGATGAGCTCGGTGGTGCCGTCCTGGCTGATGAACCACGCGATGTCGCGCGTGGCCACCGGCAGCAGCCGCGAGCCCAGCTTGATCAGGAACCGATCGCGGTGGCGCGGTGTGCGCGCGTCGATGGCGGTGAGCAGGCGGTCGATGTCCGGCGCGGCGGGCGCGGCCTTCGTCAGCGCGTGGAACTTGGCCACACTGCGCGCCAGATCCTCCTCCTCGATGGGCTTCAGCAGGTAGTCGATGCCGTTGGTGCGGAAGGCCTCCAGCATGTAGGCATCGTAGGCCGTGGTGAAGATGATGGGGCAGGTCGGATGCACCTGGCGGTAGATCTCGAAGCTCGACCCATCGCTGAGCTGGATGTCGCTGAAGATGAGCGCCGGGGCCGGATTCGCGGCGAACCAGGCCACAGCGCCGGCGATGGTGTCCAGCACCTCCACCACCTCCAACTGCGGATGATGCAGCCCCAGCAATCCGTGGAGCCGACGATAGGCGGGGGCCTCATCCTCGATGATCAGGGTGCGCACGCTCATCGCACGTCCGCCTCATGTTCCGCGAAGCGCAGCAGGGGCACGGCCACCAGGAAATACTCGCGCGTTTCGATCACATCAACCGGACGTTCGCTCAGGTGGACGTAGCGCTGTCGCACGTTGCTCAGCCCCGTACCGGTGCCTTCGACCATGCCTTGCTTGCGGTGCAGGCTGTTGCGCACCACCAGGGTGCGGCCATCCTCCAACAGAACATCCACCTGCAGTGGCCGTGCCGTGCTCGCCACATTGTGCTTCAGCGCGTTCTCCAGCAGCAGCTGCAGGGTGAGCGGGGCGATGAGCAGGTGCCGGTGCTCCGGCGCCACGTCCACCCGGATGCGCAGGCTGTCGGCGAAACGCACCTTCATCAGTTCGATGTAGGCGCGGGTGAAGTCCAGCTCCGTGCCCAGGTCCACCACCTCCTTGTCCTTGTGTTGCAGGATGTAGCGGTACACGTGGCTCAGGTCCTTGGTGAAGCGCACCGCCTGGTGGGCGTCCTCGTGGATCAGGGTCACCAGGGTATTGAGGGTATTGAACAGGAAGTGGGGCGACACCTGGTTGCGCAACACGTCCAACTCGGCCCGCAACTGGCGGCTCTTGAGCGCCTCCGCCTCGATGGCCTGGCGCTTCCACATGGCGAAGAAGTAACCCGCCTCGTAAAGCGTGCCGATCAGCGCCGTGGTGCCGAAACACTTGATCAGGCTCAGCTTCCACTCGCCGTTGAGGTAGGAGTTCTCCTGGATGCCCAGCGCATCCAGCACCGTGCACGTGAGCAGGTCCACAGATACAATGAACACCGACATGGTGGCCACGGTGAGCGTGATGCGCAGCGCTGTGCGCTCGAAGCCGGGGAAGCGCCTGCGGTAGGCGCTGATGATGGAGAAACAGCCCTGCCAGATGATGCCTGTGATGAGCACCGTGATGGCATAGTCGCGCAACGTGAGCGGCCCCTCGTGGAAGAGCGTGGCCAGCGCCAGCGCCACCAGCGGGATGCCGATGAGGCGGGTCCAGGGTTCGCGCAGCGGATGGAAGGGATGGAGCGGCATGGACACCCCGAAAGTACCGCTCCGTGAAGCTACCCGGCCCGGCCCCAAGGGATGGAACGTCGGGAACGGGCGTTGAAGCGGCAGGCCAGGGGGATGAAGCGGCGGACCACCTCCTCCCCGGCGCGGGTGGCGCTCCAACGTGGTCTTCCGCCGCTCCGTCGTCCTCCTTTTCCGGTACAGGGCAAGGGCATGGACGGCCCTGCCCGGGAGCGCCCAGTTTCGCGGCAGAACCAATGCCACACGCCATGCGCCACCTCTTCCCCCTGCTGTTCCCCGCCTTCTTGCTGCCAGCCCTGCTCCATGCCCAAGGGCAGGTGGTGAAGGGCACCGTGCGCGACGGTGCCTCCCAGGTCACCCTGCCCGGCGCCACTGTACTGCTGGTGGGCAGCGATCCGCCCCTTGGCACCACCACCGACCTGGACGGACGCTTCCGCCTGGAGAACGTGCCCCTGGGGCGCCAGCAGCTGCAAGTGAGCTTCATCGGCTACCAGCCCGCCGGGGTGCCCAACGTGCTGGTGACCGCCGGCAAGGAAGTGGTGCTGGACATCGCGCTGGTGGCCTCCGTGGAGAGCCTGAAGGAAGTGGTGATCACCGGCGAGCGCGGCAAGGACAGGCCCGTGAACGAGCTCGCCAAGGTGAGCGCACGCACCTTCAGCCTGGAAGAGGTGACCCGCTACAGCGGCGGCCGCAACGATGTGGCGCGCCTGGCCACCAACTTCGCCGGCGTTAGCGCCGCCAACGACTCGCGCAACGACATTGTGGTGCGCGGCAACTCGCCCACCGGCCTGCTCTGGCGCATCGAGGGCCTCCCCATCGGCACCACCAACCACTTCGGCACGCTGGGCACCACCGGCGGACCGGTGAGCGCCCTCAACACCAACCTGCTCCGCACCAGCGATTTCCTCAGCGGCGCCTTCCCCGCGGAATACGGCAACGCCAACGCGGCCGTCTTCGACGTGAAGTTCCGCAACGGCAACACGGACAAACACGAGTTCACCGCGCAGATGGCCGCCTTCAGCGGCGCCGAGCTCATGGCCGAAGGGCCCATCAGCCGGAAGAACCAGAGCAGCTACCTGGTGAGCTACCGCTACGGCATCGCGGGCGCGGCGGCCACCGGCACCAGCGCGGTGCCCTACTTCCAGGACATCGGCTTCAAGCTCACCAGCGGCAACACCAAGCTGGGCCGCTTCGAGCTCTTCGGCATGGGCGGTCGCAGCAGCATCGACTTCCTCGGCGCCGAGATCGACAGTACCGACCTCTTCGCCGACCCCACGGTGGACACCTACTTCACCTCGGACATCGGCCTGCTGGGCCTCTCGCACTTCCTGCAGCTCGACGACCGCAGCTACCTGCGCACCATGGTGGGCACCACCTACCTGGGCACCACCTTTCTGCAGAACAACATCCTCGGGGCCGCTAGCGACCAGGACGCCGTGCGCTACACCGCCACCGATGCGCGCGACCGCGAGCAGCGCTACACCGTAAGCACCCAGTACAACCGCAAGTTCTCGCCGCGGCTCAGCCTGCGCGCCGGCCTGGTCAACGAGGTGTACGACCTGGACATCGACTGGCAGGACCGCGACCGCCGCGCCGGCATCCCGGATACCAACGGCGACAGCATCCCCGACTACTTCATCCAGGTGCGCGACGTGCAGGGCACCATCGACCTGTTCCAGGCCCATGCGCAGGCCGAGTACAAGTTCACCGACGAGCTGAGCGTGACCGCCGGTCTCCAGGGCCAGTACCTGGACCTCAACGACGATGTGCTGGTAACGCCGCGCGCCGCCCTGGCCTGGCAGTTCAGGCCCCGCCAACGCCTGTCGCTGGCCTATGGCCTGCACGGCCAGCTGGTGCCCCTGCCCATCCTGCTCTACACCGACCCCGCCACCGGCGCCACCAACACCGGCCTGCCCTTCCAGAAGGCCCACCACGTGGTGCTGGCCTACGACCACCGCTTCGCCGGCGACTGGCGCGTGAAGGCCGAGGCCTACCACCAGTGGCTCTTCGATGTGGCCGTGGAGGACACCGCCAGCAGCTACTCCGCCATCAACGAGGGCGCCGACTTCATCTTCACCGAGCGCGCCGGCCTGGTGGGCGAGGGCACCGGCCGCAACTACGGCCTGGAGCTCACCGTGGAGAAGTTCCTGAGCAAGGGCTACTACGCGCTGGTCACCGCCTCGGTCTTCGATTCGCGCTACACCGGCAGCGACGGGGTGGAGCGCAACACGGGCTTCGCCAACCAATACGTGCTCAACACCCTCTTCGGCAAGGAGTGGGCCATCGGGAAGGCCAAGCGCAACACCCTCACCTTCGACACCAAGTTCACCACCAGCGGCGGACGCCCCTACAGCCCCATCGACCTGGAGGCCACCCGCGCCAACCTGGGCCGCGAGGTGTATGTGGATGACGAAGCGTACAGCCAGCGCTACGACGCCTACCTGCGCCTTGATGTGAAGTTCGGTTATCGGGTGAATAGTAAGAATGGTAAGGTGAGCTACCAGTTCTTCGTGGACCTGCAGAACATCACCGACCGCGAGAACATCTTCGTGGAGCGCTACAACCCCGTCACCGACCGCGTGAGCCCGGTGTACCAGAACGGCTTCTTCCCGGACTTCATGTATCGTGTGCAGTTCTGAACCCCGAGCGCCTAATAACAGACCACATCACTCGATCATGCGCACGTTGCTTTCGATCCTCATCGCCACCACTTGGGTGTCTCTCAATGAGTTCATTCGGAACGACCTGTTCCTTGGCGACCACTGGCATGTCCACTTTGCTCAACTGGGTATCGACTTCCCCAATGAGCCTGTGAACGGCGCTATATGGGGCCTCTGGTCACTGTGTTTCGTCAGCGCGCTCAACTTTCTGCTGCAGCGCTGGTCGGTCCTGTCGGCCGCTGCGGTGGGCTGGATGTTCGGGTTCCCCCTCATGTGGATCGTGGTCGGGAACCTTGGTGTGCTTCCGGAGGGGGTCCTACCCTATGCGGTGCCTTGGAGCATGTTCGAGGCGGTCGTAGCCGTGTGGATCATGAGCCGGTTGCGTGTGCATGGTACGACGGTTGTTGATGAGGAAAAACTGAAGAAATGATGAAAAGCATATATATAACACAGAAAATGCTTGACAAAAAATCATTATGGACAGTATATTTGAATGAACAAAAAACAAAAAAGGTCAAAAAGAGATGAGAACAAAAGTCCAACTGTTGTTCATGCTATGCGCCCAAGCATTGTATGCGAACAACATCCAAGTGAGCGGAGGTTCACTTGTCGATATAGATCTGGCCAGCTCCACAGCGGGTGTGCAGTTCTCGGTAAGTTGGGAGAATGGTTGGCGAACCGGGAGCGCACCAGGGAACTGGGATGCAGCGTGGCTGTTCGTCAAGTTCCGTCGAGCAGATACTGGCGTCTGGCAGCATGCCAGGCTGGCAGGGGATGCGCAGCATAGTGCACCAGCAGGCTCGGTGCTCTCCACGGGCTTGTTGACGCCCGGAGCAGCCTTTGACCCCACCGTGAACTACGGTGTTGGCGCGTTCCTCCACCGCAGTGAGAACGGAGTTGGCGCATTTACCGCCAACGATGTGGTGTTGCGCTGGAACTACGGCCAGAACAGTATCGGCTTCGGTGACATTGCCGAGGTAAAGGTCTTTGCCGTTGAAATGGTATACGTGCCACAGGGCAGTTTCTGGGTGGGTGATGGAGGAGCGGGCCCAGGAACAGGCGTTGCACCAGCTGGCCGTTTCATTGCTGGCGGGACGACCAATTCGCCGTTCCTGATAACAACGGAAGGAGCCATTGATGTGGCCAATACAACGGGGGCCTTGTGGGGCATGTCAACGACTGGGAATAGTACCATCGGAGCGGTCGGCACATTGCCAGCGGCTTTTCCCAAGGGTTTCCAGGCGTTCTACTGCATGAAGTATGAGGTAAGCCAGCAGCAGTGGGTGGATTTCCTGAACACATTGACGCGATCACAGCAGAACGGACAGACCGCGAGCAATTTGAGCCCGGGCGTTGTGAGTGTTACGAATCGCTACGTGATGAGCAACAGCAGCACGGTTCTCGCTCGCAACGGCATCCGATGTGATGCGGCCATCGACGCTGAGCTTCCGATCGAGTTCTATTGCGACCTCAATGGCGATGGTGTTGGTGGTGGAGGATCGGACGGGCAGTGGGTCGCATGCAACTATCTCATTTGGAGTCAGCTCGCTTCGTTTATGGATTGGAGCGGCCTACGTCCAATGACGGAGTTGGAGTTCGAGAAGGCCTGCAGGGGGGCGATCGCACCGGTGGCCCATGAGTTTGCCTGGGGGAGTGCAGGTGTCCGTTCCTGGAACTACAACGGCACGGCATTGGGTACCAACAGCGAAGGAGTTTCGAATCCCGAAACGGGCAGCAACGGCAACGCCATCCACTCTGGTGCGTTGCTCATCAGCGGGTTGCAGGCCCCTGGGCGGGTTGGGCTTTTTGCAGGCCCTGCCACGACCCGCATTCGCTCAGGCGCCAGCTATTACGGTGCCATGGAACTGAGTGGCAACATGCCCGAGCGGGCTGTTACGGTCGGAAGGGCGGCCGGGCGACTGTTCAATGGAACGCACGGTGATGGTAACCTGAGCAGTTGGCCGATCAGTTGGCCTGCTGGTGCGGGCGAGGGGATCGGGATGCGCGGAGGGAACTACCCGAACTCCGCTTCGTTCATGATGGTCTCTGATCGTTTCAGCGCAGCGCTCATCGGCGGGGGTGTATCCAGTTTCGGAGGCCGTGGAGTACGCACAGCCCCATAAGCGGAGAATGAACCACTTAACAAAAGAAGACCTTGACCGGGATGCGCTGGATGCAGCGATCCCAAACGAACAGAGCAATGAGGACCTTACGATACATTTTCGCCCTTGGATCGGTGCTTCCGCTCCTCGCAGGCGCCCAGTACTCAGGTGGAGTTGGCCGTGGTGATGCACAACTGGCCATCGAACTCCCGCCGCGCGTGGTCACCGACCCGTTGACCAACACGGTCTATCTGGCAGGCACATCCCTGGACATCGGATACTTCGTTTTTGCCACGCTACCGCCTGGTAATGTGTTCACGGCCCAGCTGAGCGATGCTTCCGGGAGCTTTGACGCTCCGGTGGTGATCGGCTCCCTGAGCGCGACCGGTAGTGGTTCGATCGCGGCCACGATACCGGTTGGAACTCCATCAGGAACAGCATACCGTGTGCGGGTGGCGACCACCGAGCCGGGCATGCTCCTGCTCGATAATGGTAGCGACCTGTCGATCTTCCAGTTACCGACCGTGACCTGTCCGATAGGCCCCATCAACGTCTGTTTCAGCTCAGGGGTGTTCGACCTGATCGGTGGTGAGCCCGTTGGTGGAACATACAGCGGGACGGGAGTTGCCAATAACAGCTTCGATCCGCTTGTAGCAGGTGTCGGCCCCCATACCATCACCTACACGTACACGGATGGGAATAACATCTCCAACAGTTGCACCTTTACCATTACCGTGGTGGCCGACACCGACGGAGATGGTATTTGCGATCCTGAGGACAATTGTCCGACCACGCCTGGAGAGATCGGCGATGCGTGTGACGATGGTGACCCTGGGACAATTCTGGACCTCATCGATGGAACCTGCACCTGTGTAGGTCTGGCTTGTGTGAACGGGCTCGTCTTGGAGTTCGACACCGATGGCGCTCCTTCCGAGACGACCTGGGAGCTCCGAGCATCGGGTACCGGCCTTTTGGTGCAGAGCGGCGGTGGCCTGCCCGGCCCGGTGAACAACCTCACGTTGAACACCTGTTTGCCGGACGGCTGCTATTACCTGCGGGTGCTGGACAGCGGTGGTGATGGCATCGCCAACGGGGGTTATATCCTACGCACTCTGGCAGGTGCCCAGCGCATCATCGATAACCGCGACAACTTCACCGCGGGTAGCGTGAGCGCAGTGATCGGCAATGGCGGCTTCTGCCTCCCGCTGGGCACCGACAAGCTCATCTACACCAGCTGCGACAAGCTCGATTGGGTGAACGGCCAGTACATCGTGGCCGCTCCCAACCCGGCCGTGAGCGCGCAGTGGCAGGTGGGCAACCAGGCGGACGACGGCTACCAGTTCTGGTGGTTCGACCCCAACGGCTCCTACGGTTACAGCAAGTTCCGCAGCCATGCCACCAGCGATGGCTTTGGTCCGGCCAATGCGGTCCGTTCCTGCCATGCTCGGATAAACAACTGGAGCCCGAACCAGATCCCAGCGAACCTCCTGTTGAACGTGAAGGTGCGCAGTCGGGTGAACGGAGTGAACAGCAACTGGGGTCCAGTATGCCGCTTCAAAATCGACCCGGTCCAGGCCGCATGCCCCCTCACCAAACTGATGGACATCCCCGGCAACCAGTTCTACAGCTGCGGGGTGACCCGCACCTGGGGTGGCAGCAACCGTATCCATGCCCGTCCGGTTGATGGCGCCACCCAATACCAGTTCAGGTTCTCCAACGGAGAGTTCCCTGCTGGTGTGGTCCGCACCACCGCCACGTACTTCCTGAACCTGAACTGGACGCCCGCGCTACCCAACGGCACTTACGATGTGCAGGTGCGTGCCTTCAAGAACGGCCAGTGGTGCGTGTCCAGCCTTCCCTGGGGTGATATATGCAGGGTGACCATTACAGGCAGCCCGGCCACCTTGCCCCTTCCTGGCGCCGGCACCATGGTCGATGCGGAACTGGCCTTGTTCCCCAACCCCAACACCGGGGACCAGCTCACCCTGAGCTTGAGCTCGGTTGAAAAGGGCGTGGAGACCGTGAGCGTGGACATCTTCGACCTCAGCGGCGCCCGTGTCGTGGCCAAGGTGATCCCCGTGAACGATGGGATGGTCTATACACAGATCTCCGTTAGGGAGCTTTCTGGAGGTATGTACGTGGTGCGGACAATGGCTGGTGATGAGGCGAGGTCACAGCGTTTGGTGATCCAGCCGTAAAAGATCACTTTAGGTAAAAGCGAAGGCCCTGGGTCCATGGTAACATGGACACAGGGCCTTTGTCGATTATTCCCTAGCACATAAATGAAAACAAGACCAACCATAAAGGCACGTTTAACAGACGAATGAAATAAACAATGAAGTATTGAAAAAAGTTAATTATTAAGACTACAGAACGGTCCATAATGAAACCTTCTTTGCAAAAGGTCGTAAAAGGCCCGTTTAATAAAACAACCAGAAGCGATGCATCCAAGGGTAAATGGAAATAACGGATTCTGGAAAGTGATGACGCTGGCGATGAGCATGGTCATGGGCGTGATAGGACATGCGAATGACCTACAAGTAAGCACGCCAGTCCTTGATCCGATCGGTCAGACGATCTCGTTCAGGATAAGCTGGAGGAATAGCTGGAACATCTCAAGTGCGCCCTCGAATTGGGATGCTGTCTGGCTCTTTGTGAAGCGACAGAACTGCTTGGACGGTCTTTGGAACCACGCCCTGCTGGGTACGAATAGCAGTGATCACGTCGTGAATGGTGGCATGCTACAGGTGGACGCGGTTGCCGATGGTCTCGGCGTGTTCATACGCCGCGCCACGATAGGTCAAGGAGATATCCCTAATATCACCGTGACCTTGAGGATGCAGGAAACAGTCGGTGCAGCCGAGAATTTCAAGGTGTTCGGCATCGAGATGGTGAACATCCCCGAGGGCAATTTCATGATCGGTGATTTTACGGGGGGGTGGGCCAGCAGCAACTTTTTCACGCAATGGATAACGGCAGCGCGGCAGGCAGCTGGCATGGGGTCTGTATGGAACTACGTTCCTGCGAACAATTCATGGGGCGCTACCGCCGATCTGCCGCCCTCCTTTCCACTGGGGTATCATCGGTTCTACTGCATGAAGTACGAGGTGAGCCAGGAGCAGTACGCAGATTTCTTGAACACGCTGAGCTTCTCCCAACAAGTCGCCAGAACGCAGGTGTCGCCTGCATCACCAGTAGGCACTTACGCCATGGTTCCTTTGGGTACATTGCAACGAAGCCGCAGCGGCATCCGGATCGGCACGAGCGGGGCGTCCAGTAGCATCCCGGCTGTGTACGGTTGCGACCTCAACGGTAATGGGGTCTTCAATGAGGGGGCGGATGGCCAGAACATCGCGTGCAACTGGCTTAGCTGGAGAGACCTTACAGCCTACTTGGATTGGGCCGCTCTGCGACCCATGACCGAGTTCGAGTTCGAGAAGGTCTGCCGTGGTCCTGTAATGAGCGTTCCTGGAGAGTGTGCCTGGGGAACTGCTGTACATACGGCGGTGAACGCCGGATCGTTGGATCATCCCGGCCAGGCAGGAGAGGTCTCTTTCATTACCGCCAATGGCTTGTGCGCCACAGGTAGCACCAACCTATCCCATGGCCCCCTACGCTGTGGATTCGCAGCCACCGCCAGCACGGGAAGGATAACCGCTGGAGCAAGTTACTATGGGGTGATGGAGATGACCGGCAACGTGTGGGAGCAGTGCGTGGGTGGTTGGAACTACAACTATAGTGTATTCACAACCGCGAACGGTGACGGGACCCTGAGTGCCCTGGGCACCGCTAATGTCGTCGGCTGGCCACCTATCGGTGGCGGTACCGCTGGGACCATGCTTCGTGGGTGCGCGTGGAACAGGACGGAGAATCGCAGTGTAAGCGCACGCGGAGAAGTTGTGCAAGGCCATGCACACAGCGCTAATATCGGCCGTGACCGCAGTGTGGGTGGCAGGGGGATACGCAATTGGTAACACCAGCAAGAACATGCAACTACATATAGAGCTTTTCCTGGTCGGAGTGATCGCGCCCGCCTTATGCGTAGCCCAGTTCACGGGTGGAGCGGGAGATGGAGCAGGGTTGGTAGTGCTGCGCCAATCCGATTGTTTTGTCATACTGCCGGTCGAGTTGCTTCACTTCAATGCCTCTTGTGGGGAAGGCGGTGTGCAGATATCGTGGGCAACGGCTACGGAGCAGAACAACAGCCACTTCACGGTGGAGCGCTCGCTGGACGGATACGTATTCGCGCCCATTGCGCAGGTTCCAGGCGCAGGCAACAGCATGAGCGTAACGCACTATGTGGTTCATGATGCGGTCTTGCCGGTGGGAGGAGTGTTCTACCGGCTGCGGCAGACGGACCTTGATGGCACTGACCATTACCACAGTGTGGTCCACGTTCTCTGCGATGTGGCCACGGGGCCTGCGCCGGTCGTTTTCCCGAACCCGACCAACGGGCCTCTGCGCATCAGTGGGCTCCATCCGGATCAATCCATCGGCATCACGAGCTCCAGCGGAGAGCTGGTGCTCGAAGCCGTGGTCACTGGCACGGCCATGGACCTTGATCTTACCGGTCAAGCTTGTGGAACGTACCTGCTGATCGTGCGCAGTGGTGGCTCCCATGGAAGCGCACAGCGGATCATCGTACAACGATGACGGTCGGTATGTGATGCACATGGACGGCGACGGCATCAGCGTGCGGGTTCCACACATCCTGCTACTGAAGAAGCATGACCACAGGCTCCGGAACGATGACATATCAACAGGTCAACGGCTGTCCGAGGCGGTCTGCGATGACCATGCCGATCCGCGGCAACGTGACGGTGCCAGGCGCTTGTGGCATAATGAACGTTGGTGGTGATCGTATGTTCTAGCCTCCTAGGTCACCGACACGTTAATGGCTGCAAGACCATTAAGCGCGTTACCAGCAAGGGTCGCAAGAAGCGTAGTAAAGAAGGGAAACTGCAGATCGCGCAAGAGTCCGCGGAGCAAGGTGTTTAGGCCGCCTTGGACAAGACGGGATCTGCCCAGCCACCTACTAGGACTGGAAGCGCAAGGTGGAGGCCATGAGTGAGAAGGGATTGGAGTGGGCATGCCCCACGCACCTCAAAAGAGATCCGCAGGCGTGATAAACAGAACCAACGCCTCAAGCAACTGTTGGCCTAGCAGTAGTTGGAGAGCAAGCTCAAGGACGAGCTGCTAAAATAGAAGTACCCATGGGCGGCCGGTAAGAACTGATCAGGAAGTTCGTTGCCCAAAGGATGCAGGGCAAACAGCCTTGACCGTCATTGGTTTTGCCAGCCACTAATTCTACCAAAACCCCAAAACAGGCAAAGGAGGTCGGCCAATGACCTGCTGTATCGATCAGCTCATGGAGTGGCGCTTGGTGAGCGTGCCCGACAGTGAAGTGGTCGCGCGTATGTATGAGCTGAAGAGCGACCCTGACACAGACTCCGGCTATTATTGGACCGCGCGCCTTCTGGTTCTCGAAGGCTATTACATAGACCTCGGACAACCCGGCGGCTCATGGGTGAACAGGGCGTATTGGCTCCGCGACGCAAGGCCTCTGAACGCAACAGCGCAAAGTACCGGGTGGTCACTTCGGAGCGCCCCTTTCATGTGCTGGAGATGGACATAAAGAGCAAACGGGTCACCAGTGAGCGGCGTGACTGCTACATCCTTACCATCAAGGATAGCTTCACGGGGAAGGCCCTGCACGTGCATGCCGGTCTGAGTATGACCCAACATCAGGTCGCCCGCACTTGGGACGAAGTGATCAAGCACCAACTGCAACCTGCCGACCTGTTGAACTAGAAGCGGCATGTTGAAATGCAGAGCGACAACGGGCCGCAGTACGTCGCATCCATGGAGCAGGGCCACGTCAAGGCCGATCACTTGGACCAGGTCTTAACCCGCCCCTACCCACCCAAAGAGAACGGGCACATAGAGAGCTTCCACGCCATCCTTGGCGCGTGACTTGACCGGCCCACCATCTGGACTTGGACCACCTCATCGTAGTGCTCTCCCCGTTCTACGATGGCTACAACGTGAGGCACGTCCATGGCTCCGTCGCCTACCTCTGGCCAGAACTGGTCGAACAAGCTTGGCACAGCGGTCTTGTCCATTGGACCGCAGATGGCCGCGGTCGTGTGAGATTCAAGCTGCTTGTTCTCTATCAGGAACTACTAACGGGGTGCAGGAGCCTGAAGTGAGTCACCTGTTCGAACCCGAAGGGCGCGCAATACTCACAGCAAATGTCCGGGCATACCACGTTAGGCATGCCCGGCTCACTTACGATGCCATCGGTAACGCAGTCCCCATCGGTCGTCTCCTGCCAAGGCCAACCTATGGCACCAAACACCTGCTTTTACACGGGTCAAAAAACGTTGTCCGTTTCACAGGGAGTTAGACCGGTCATTCGGATTGTGATGGATGGTTGATTTATCCACTGATCGTCAGGCAGCGTTCGCAAGATGTGCGGCATCTCATGAGTATGAACCGATTGAACTTCTTCTTCGCATCCTACGTGCTCGCCGGAGCCCTGGATGCACAGCAGGCCACTTGGATGACCAGTTCCCCGGTGGGTTATCCGACCAACCTATCTAACAACCAGATGCCAATGCAAACACTTGCGTCCGCGCCTGGGCGTCTGGTAGCTGCGAGGTGGTTGTATCTTCAAGGTGCTGGTGATACGGAGTATTACGGAGCGGTCATGCTTGAGGCGATCGATCCCGCCACTGGGAGTACGCTAGTGTCATGTCCGTTGATGGACACCGTTGAAGTAACTGCTATCGCGGTGGATCCTGCGGGTATTGCGTATATCGCCGGTGGCTTCAAGGGTGCTGTGCTTGAGCTCTGTGATGGTTCGCAGCTGCCTGGCAAGGATCCCTCGGAGCTAACGGGCATCAATGGCGAGAACCACTTTCTCCTCGCTTGGGATCTTTCCAGCGGCGCGCCCTTATGGGTGCGGAACATCTCTATGAGCCGTCCGTCGTGTTACCTTATACCGTCCCTGGCTCTCGATCCGCAGGGCCGTCCATGGTATCTGGTGAACGAATCCGGCGGTATGGGCTACTTGGTGCGGGTGGATGTTTCGGGAAACGACGTGGAGGCACGAGAGATCGGCAGCGACATATTCGGTTTAAGCACACTTAGCTTTGATCCGTGGGGTGGTGCGTATGTGAGCGGCGCCTGCGGGGCAGGCATGTTCACCTTCGGCGGTCAGGATTTTCCGGTGGAAAGCGGCTATAACACGTTCCTGCTGCGGTACAAGCCTGATGGTTCGGCGGGCTTCGTGGAGTTCATGACGGAAGGTACCGGCCAGAACCGGACCGTGGTGGCCAGTGCCGATGGATATGCGTACTTGGCCGGAATGGAGGCGTTCGGACACGATCTGTTCCTGTTGAAGGTGGACAGCATGGGTCAGTTCCAGTGGGGGTTGGAAAGTCAACCGATGAGCGGTATCTTTTCACCTCATTATATTAACCGGGCAAATGGGCCATGCATCACGCTGGATGCTGACAACAACGTGTACCTGATCGCGTCCGTTCTCGGTGTGGTGGATTGGGGGAACGGGGTGTTCAGCTACGGGCAGGATGTGACCACGGCACGGAGGAGCCTGACGGTGGTGGCCTTCGATCCCTCGGGCATACCGCAATGGGCGGTCACCAGCGGGCCTTCCTCATGGAACGTCTGGGGGGGGGGTACCGCAACGGCGATGGCCGAACCAGGTTCAGTGCATTTCATTACCCATGCAGCCGATTCGCTCTCAATGGGCCCGTTAACGGCAGGCGGGGAGGGGCTGTCGGTCATATGGGGGCGTATCTCGGAGTTTGCCACCGGGCAGGAGTCCGCAGTGGACGCTCCGGGCCTGCAGAATTGGCCGAACCCGACTTCGGACGTGCTCTTTGTGGAGTGGCCAGGCAGCACGGTGATCAGTGGGGCCTTGCTGAACTCCGCGGGTCAGCTCGTGGAGCGCATTGACCTGGCGCCTGGCCGGAACGCGGTGGACGTCCAAGGTCTGCCCGCAGGGCTGTACCTGTTGCGCCTCGTTGATGGTTCCGCGACGCGAGTGATCGTGGAGTGAACCTACCCGCAGGATCTTTACTGAGCAGGTTGTGACTCGTCCCGAGCTGCTCAGTAAAGATCCTGCGGGTGCCTGTGGACTAGGCAGCCCCATGCCGTAAAGCTTGCTGGGTTGAGCCCCAAGACAGGTCTCGATGTCCCGAGGACTTTCACACTAGGTAAGCTGCGCAAAAGCCATCGCTCTGAAGTGTTCCCAACAGGAAAGAGTTCGGACCCGGTAGTCGCCAGCGTAGCGCTCCACGATCCGGTCGAACGTTGTCCAGGGATGATGCGCCATTGTAAGCTTCTCATGTATTCGGGCCGATCATAACTAGAGGCTCCAGGGGCATTGGTTTAGGGTTGGATGAGCGCTGGTGGCCGGTAGCCGAGCGACTTGTGTGGGCGGTGATGGTTGTAGTCGTTCATCCACTCATCAGCCTTCTCACGCACCTCGTCCAAGGTACGGAACACATAGGCGCTGAGCAGTTCGCGACGCATGCTGCCGTTGAGGCGTTCTACGTAGGCGTTCTGTGTGGGCTTTCCAGGCTGGATGTAGGTCAAGGTGATGCCGTTTGCGCGGCACCAGTGGCGGAGCTTGGCGCTGATGAACCTGCCTGGCGGCAGGCGGGCTCCGGGACATTGTCCACGCGTATCATTTTGGGTAGATGACGTACTGCTTTGATGCGCTCCAGGACGCGGATCACGCGTAAGGCAGGCAGTGATGTGTCCACCTCGATGGCGAGCACTTCTCGGTTGTAGTCGTTGATCACATTGAGCAAGCGGTACGAGCGGCCGTCCCAGAGACTTTCATGAATGAAGTCGATGCTGTAGACCTGGTCCGGACCCTTGGGACGGACAAAGGCCTGCGTTACCCGTGCAGACAGCCGGTTTTTGGCCTCGCGGCGGATTTTCTGGCGCAGGCCCGTGTTGACCCGGTACACTCGCTTGAAGTTCCACAGGTGGCCCATCAAGCGTATGCGATGATGGCTATTCCACACCCCGATGGCTGGATGCTTGTGGGTGAGCTGTTCCAGGGCTTGGATGATGGGCGCATTATCCGGCGGTGTCTTGCGGTAATTCGAGGTGCTGCGGGCCAGGTCCACGCTGTCGCAGCCCTGGCGCTCGGAGATGTGGTGCTCCTGTTTCATCGCCTGAACGATATCGCGCCTCTCATCAGGCGCCCCACTTCTTTTCCACCACCTGCTTCAGGGCGTCATGCACCATGCTCAGGTCGGCATGCATGCGCTTCAGGCGAATGTTCTCCTCCTGAAGGTCCTTGATCTGCCTGGCATCCATGCCGCCACACTTGGCCTTCCACTGGTAGAAGGAGGCGTTGCTGATCCCATCCGCCGCACGGCGGAAAGACCGGCCACCTGCACGCCGGCCTCGTGCTGCTTGAGGATGGAAACGATCTGGTGTTCGGTGAACCTGCTCTTTCTCATCGCTACGATCGGTTGTGTAGCCCTAGGCCGGCCGAAGCGATCCCTTGCCCCGCGAGGCCAAGGATCGCTTCGCCTTCAGTAATGAGTGGCCGAACTTCGGGAGAGCTTACACTTACCCACTGGCCTACCGGTTTCCAAACCCGACCGGTCTTCCAACCACCAGCCTTGTACCATTGCTTGGCTTCATTCACTGTGTTCCGGGACGTGCCACAGAGCTCTGCCGGTTCCTTCAGGCCGAGGCCCTTCAGCTTGCATTTAACCGCTTGCCGCCATCTCTCATGGAGATCAGGCATCGTCAGCTTACTGGAGCCGTTCTCGTGTATGCCCCGGCAAGATCCATAGATCGTGTCGTTCGTCTGCTACTTCGGTGGCGGATCAAGAGGTGCCTTGGGCTTGGGCTTCGCAGGAGCGCCAGGTGATCAGGCATATTCGCGCCGGGCCATGGATGGTTGTTCCTGTTCAGCATATTGCAGCAGTGGCAGGGCCACCACGAATTGGTCCTGTGTTGCGGCGATACGCACGGGTCGATCGCTCAGGTAGGCGTAGCGCTGTCGGATGTTGGCAAGGCCGGTACCGGTACCTTCCACGGGCCCCTGTCCGGGGTTCAGGGAGTTGCTCACCACCAGAGAGGGCCCGTCCTCCACGCTGACGGTCACCTCAAGGGGTCTTGCCGGACCGGCCACATTGTGCTTCAGGGCGTTCTCGAGCAGGATCTGAATGGCAAGCGGGGGGATCAGCATTCTCCTGTGCTCTGGGGCCACGGTGATGAGAATGTTTTGTGAGCGAGGGAATCTCACTTTCAACAGGTTGATATAGGCCTGGGTGAAGTCGAGCTCGCTTCCGAGGTCCACCACATCCTTGTCCTTGTGGATGAGGATGTATCGGTACAGCCGGCTCAGGTCCTTGGTGAACTGAGAAGCCTGGTCGACGTCTTCATGGATGAGGGTCAGCAGTGCATGAAGGCTGTTGAAGAGGAAATGCGGGGAGATCTGATTGCGCAGGACCTCCAGTTCGGCACGCAACTGGCGGTTCCTGAGGGCTTCGGCCTCTGTCGCCTTGAGCTTCCATTGCTCAAAGAAGTACCCTGCCTCATAGATGGAGCCGATCAAAAAGGTGGAGACGAAGCCAACGATGAGATAGACATCTCTCCCCATGATGGAGTAGAAGTTATCCTGCAGGCCCAGAGCCACAGGAATGGGCCTGATCAACAGGTCCAGAACTATGATGTACAGGGCACGCGTTACGGTGGTTAGGACCAGGCGCAATGGGATACGCTGGGTGCCAGGCAGCAGACGGTGGAACAACTGACTGATGCCATAGCAACCCTGCCAGATGAAACCCGCAACGAATAGCATGATGATATAATCGAGGGCGGTGACCGGCCGTTCTGAAAGGAACATGACCAAGGCCAACGCCGATGCCGGGATACCAATGATGCGGGGCCAGGGCTCCTTGAGCGGATTGAATGGAAGCAGGGCCATAAGGGTCTAAAGCTAGCACTGGCAGACGCTTGCTTGGGTCTTACGCACCATGGACCGTAATAAGTTGATGGTGAACCGAACGTTTAGATGAATGAAGCCGGGTTATCGTGGAAACAGGGCTTGCTTGCAATTGGATTCCTCCGACCGACAGTTCATGCCTCGGTTATGACGCTTCGCGGATATACCTGGCGAATGTCGTAGCAGGACTGACGACCTTTAGAGCGCCATGAAGTGCGAAGCGTTCGCTGAAAAGCATGGGCATTAAATACAATGAAACAGCATAGATCATCGATAATAAAAACAAATATCATGAAACTAATTGTGTATGGTGGTATCATCGTAATAATATCCTCTTGTGAGAAGCGAAAGGGATGTACGAATCCTCAAGCAATGAATTATGACCCCAGCGCTGAAGTGGATAATGGCAGTTGTATATTGAAAATGAACCCTTCCGAAGTATTAACAGATCAAGATGGAAACAAATACGCTACTGTTATGATTGGGACACAAGAATGGATGGCGGATAACCTCAGGTCAAGTAGGTTCTGTAATGGAGACCCTATTGCCCATGTAACTGATAGCACACTGTGGGTTGGAACAACAAGTGATGCTTGGACGTATTATGGCAATGACGCTATGGCAGATTCGGCTTATGGTAAGTTGTACAACTGGTTTTCTGTTAATGATCCAAGAAACATATGTCCATGTGGGTGGCGCATACCAACAGATGCAGAATGGATGGTGTTGATAGATCATTTGGGAGGCGAATCTGTAGCAGGAGGAAAAATGAAAAGCAGTGGCATTCAATACTGGCAGATGCCCAACGCGGATGCTACCAATGCAAGTGGTTTTTCAGGGCTTCCGGGCGGTCTCCGCCACAACAATGGTATGTTCATGGGTCTTGGCGTGGTCGGATCCTGGTGGAGTTCTAAGGAGGCCCCCACAACTAGTGCGTGGACCCACAGTTTGAATGCATGGGGAGGCAATACTTATCGGGCCACCCACTATAAGCGAGCGGGCCTTTCCGTCCGCTGCATTAAGGACTAATGGACATTTAAGCCCCCACCTGATCACGCGCAATGTTCTGCAATGGTACTTCTGACCATGTTGGTGATGTTCGAGTGAGCCAATGCGGTGGCCGGAATGACGATACACCTAGTAACAGATGACGACCGAAGTAACCGATGGTGGTTTCGGAACCCCGGGAATGGCCCCGATGATCTTGCGACGTTATTCAGTCTCCATCTTGTTCGAACGGCAGACAGGAGAGGAAGTGGAACTTGAACTCTATGTCATGCATGTGGAAGCCGTAACGCCAGAGGAGGCCCAGGAAAAGGTCCTTTTGAACGCACGGGCGGTTGATGGTGTGTTGCCCGGATACGAGCTGTGCATGAGCGTTGTCGTTGACTTCTGAACAGTGCTAGTGGATATCGCATCATCTCCCGGTCCGCTGTCCTGCTCTGCGTTGCAGTGCTCCAGGGGCCGTTCCGGGGTCCTGAGCCATGGCTGCTTCACCAAGGCGGTCGGTCGGTGCGCTGGCGGAATGGACACATTCATGGGAGATCGATCCCCGTCGTCCTGCGATATGCGGGTTTCATCGAGTGGCACCCTCCTTAGCATTATGCGCAGGAGTTCCTTGCTGATAGTGGTCACGGCCTTTTCGGTCACCGTAGGCCGGGGCCAAGTGCTCCTAGGTGGCGATGCCAAAGTGGGATCGCACACCGATGTGCAACGGAATGGATCTGCAATTCAGGTCGAGGGCCATGGTCCGGGAACGGGAGGGGCTTACCTCCCGGGGGAAGTTCTTCAGGATGTGTTGGATGATGCAGTTGACGGTCGTGCGGTGTTCGGTATCTCCTTTGCCATCGACCATGGTGGTCGTGCATGGCAGGGTGCCGCCGGGGACCTCATTGACAATAGGCCCTATTTCATTGCCAGCACCACCAAGCTGTTCACCACAGCGATCATTCTCGGGCTCCGAGCGGAAGGAAGACTGGAACTCGATGATCCGATAAGCCGGTTCTTGGATACGGCCACCATGCGGGGCCTCCATGTTCACAGGGGTGTGGACCGCTCGGACATCATCACCATCAGGCATCTACTATCCCACACCTCCGGGTTACCTGATCACTTCCAGGACAAGGGCCTTGGAGGAAAGAGCCTGGAGGAGGAACTTGTGTCCGGCCGCGACCGTTATTGGGGGTTTGAGCAGGCCATGGAGCGCACCAAGGAGATGGGTGCGCTGTTCCCGCCGGGTGCCAGAGGGAAGGCACATTATTCAGATAGCAATTTTCAACTGCTGGGCAGGATCATTGAAAGGATCACAGAGGAGTCCTTTGCACAGGTTTGCCTTGAGAGGATCATTCGACCTCTCGGGCTTGAGGACACGTATGTGTACACGGACCCACGTGACACAGTACCAAGGACCCTATACTACAGCCGAGCGCCGCTGTCCATACCCCTGTACATGAGCGCTGCACAGGCTGATGGGGGAGTGGTCTCAACGTCCCATGACCTAATGGTCTTTTTGAGGGCGTTCATGTCCGGTGTACTTTTCCCTAAGGCCTATATCTCCGAGTTGCAACAATGGGAACGGATTTTCTTCCCGTTGCGTGCCGGTATCGGCATCCATCTGTTAAGGATACCATGGATCATGGACCCAACGAGGTCGGTCCCGGTGTTCATTGGTCATTCAGGCCTGTCGGGCGCGCTTGCGTTCTATAGTCCCGAGGATGACCTCTACATCGTGGGTACGGTGAATCAGGTTGCCCGGCCTGATCTGTCCTTTCGGATGATGATCAAGTTGGCTCTAAGCGTGCGGCATGAAGGAAGATAACCCCTATGAGACAGTGGGCTTTCGGCCTCATAGGTATGGAAAAAGTACCATCGATCGTAGATCATAAGAAATGAGAAAGGTACTCGTGATCAATGGACACCCGGACCCGGATAGTTTCAATCAAGAACTATTCAGATCATATCTTAAGGGCGCTCGTAAATCTGAGCAGCATGTGGATACCCTGATCATCAGGGACCTTGTATTTGACCCTGATCTGCAGTTCGGATATAGAAAGAGAACAGAGCTGGAACCGGACCTGATAGCGGCCTGGGAGAAGATCAAATGGGCGGACCATTTGGTTTGGATACACCCGGTATGGTGGGGTGGGGTTCCGGCGCTCATGAAGGGGTTCATTGACCGGGTGTTCTTGCCGGGTCGCGCATTTCAGCACAGGAGCGGTTCGTTGTGGTGGGACGGTCTCCTCAAGGGACGCACAGCCCATATCATTACAACCCTTGACCAGCCAGCTTGGTATTACTGGTTAGGCTTTGGCCGGCCGAGTGTGAATCAACTAAAGAGGTCCACACTGAAGTTCTGCGGGGTCTCTCCCATCAAGGTCACCTACATTGGTCCGATCAGAGGTTCAGCATATGAGTTCAGGAGGAAGTGGTTGAAAAGGATGGAGAGGTTCGGGGGTGGGTGGTGATGGCGATATACCAGGACGTGATGGATGGAACTCGCCACGAGTGATATTGCTTGGCTGTGAAGAGTGGTGGGACCATTGCAAGGGTATCGGTTGCACGGCTGGCCCGGTCCGTTCTACCCAATGCGTTTTTACAGCTTGCTGGTGGTTGGAAGAGCCCCACCCTAGGCTAGTTCTTTTGGGAAGGGCTTCTTCATGGTATCGTTCAGAGATGTACAGACTGCCGCCTGTCGTGATGCGCCCGACCTCTACCGCCGGCAAGGGCCGCTTACACTTACACAGATCATCACCTTCCTTAACATCAAGCAGGATGCTACCGCGCTAATGAAGTTGGCGAAGGTTATTGAGAATCTGTTGCTCGAACTATATGGCAAGGACGAGGAGCTCAAAGCCAAGGTGAAGGCCGACAAGCGCAAGAAGGCCGTGTTCGCTGACTACTTAGAGCATGCCAAGTCCAAGGGCCTGATCGGGAAAGAGGACTACCATCTGATCGCCGTGCTCAAGGAGATTCGGAATGAAGAGGCCCATGAACTTGGTGTGGTGAAGGAAGTGACCAGGGCTGCGGCAGCATTGGTCGCGGGTATCGGAGTGGTCATTAGCCTTTGCAAGCTCTTGAAGAGAACCAGTGTTCAGCCCAACGCGCTTTGACCATGCCCATCCTCGACGAGATAGACGTGTGGCTGACTGGGCTCTATAGACTGATCGAGGAGGAGCTTGACTTTGTGATCAACATGGACATCAAGTGCCGGATGTGGAATGAGTTTGAATGGCATAAGTAAGAGGGCCACTAATGAAAACACTAGATCATGGGAAAGTCACTCAAAAGGTTTGAGAAGGTCATCAAGCGTAGCCGTGACATCATTACGATGCACAGTGCGGTCTGCAAAGACCAGAATCTAGGGACACTTGAACACAGCGATTTGTTGAGATCCGCGCTGGTTATGGCCGTTGCCGGCATGGATAGCTACTTCACTAGCCGGTTCACTGAGAACATCGTTGGTTACTTAAAGAAGAACGTGCCCACGAGCGGAATGATCGAAGTACTTGCATCTGCTGGCTTGGATACTAGGCAGGCGCTGGAAATGCTGACCATGGATCGGCCCTATCGCCGGATCCGTACCCTGTTGGATGATCACTTGTTCGACCACACTACCCAGCGGTTTGATGTGATCGACAAGCTCTTCCAAGTTTACAAGGTCAAGGATCTTTCCAAGAATGCACAAGGCTTGAGCAAGCGGACGGAACTGCTCAAGTCAGTTGAGATCGCCGTACTAAGACGTCATGCCATTGTCCATGGAGCAGATTGTAACTCGCACGACAAGCTGAGCCCCATAGGAGATCGGTGGGTCAAGGGTAAGATTGACGACGTCGAGCTCTTTGTTCGGAAATGCGATGAGCTTATCACAAAAGTCATCGGCTAGTTATGGGCGAGTACAAGGAAAGCGTAGAAGGCCTGGTGAAGATGGTGCAGCGCAAGCAGTTGCGCCTTCCGGCCATGCAGCGGAAGTACGTGTGGCGGGCCACGCGTGTGCGTGACCTGCTGGACAGCCTGTACCGAGGCTATCCCAGCGGAACGATCCTGGTATGGGCCAACCGTGACCCTGTGCCTGTGCGAGACATGGCTATAGCCCAGGACAAGGAGCACAGCGGCGATTACCAGTTACTTCTTGATGGTCAACAGCGCATCACATCGCTTTCTGCCATCCTGCGTGGCGAGCCCTTGTTCGTGCGCGGCCGGAAGAAGCCCTTGGACATCCTCTTCAACCTGGACCATCCGGACAAGCTGGAACTAGTGACAGAAGTGGACGATGACGTGGATAACGGAGAGGATGATGAGGACCAGGAGGATGACGAGGGGCTGGTGAACGAGGACGAGGGCGATGTGGATGAGGATGAGCTGAACGCCCGCATGAAGAAGCTCACCTTCGTGGTGGCATCCAAGCGTCTTCGTCAACAACCCAACTGGGTGTCCGTAACGGAGGTGCTCCAGAGCGATGCGCACGATGCCGACATCCTGGAGCGGCTCGGCGTGGAGAGCCTGCGCGACCCGCGCCACAAGAAGTACAGCGCCCGGCTGCAGCAACTTCGGCGCATTAAGGACTACACCTACAACATCCATGTGCTGGATGAGAAGCTTAGCTACGAGGAAGTGACCGAGATCTTCGTTCGGGTGAACTCGCTGGGGGCCAAGCTGCGCAGCAGTGACCTGGCCATGGCCCAGATCACCGCCAAGTGGCGCGATGCACTAGACCACTTCAACGCCTATGCGGAGCGCTGCGCCGAGGCGCGGTTCCCGGTGGAGCATGGCACCTTGGTGAAGAACCTGGTGTCGCAGATCACGGGTCAGAGCAAGTTCAATAGCATCGGAAGCATCAAGGACGGCGTGTTCAAGGCACATTGGAAGTCATCTACCGAATCGTTCGATCGGGCCATTGACTTCTTGAAGCACAATGCAGGCATTGACCACCCGGCCATGCTCTCCTCGCCCTTCCTGCTCATCGCATTGGCCTGCCTTTTCCAGCGCAAGGAGCGATTGAAGCCGACCGAGGAGCGCCGCCTGTGCTATTGGGTGCTGGTGGCCAATGCCAAGGGACGCTATTCCCGTGGTTCGTCCGAAGGCCTGCTCAACCAGGACCTCGTGGCCATCAACAGCAAGGGTGGCCCCGACCTGGACCAACTGCTGAAGAACCTATCGGTGCAGTTCGGCCGTTTGGACATTCAGCCGGGCGACCTGGCCGGGCGCAATCCACGCAGCGGCCTTTTCCGCACCATGTTCCTTGTGTTCCGCGCCAAAGGTGCCAAGGACTGGTTGACACAAGGGGCCATCGCTGTGGCGCAGCAGAGCCGGAAACACCAGCTCCAGTTCCATCACATCTTCCCCAAGGCCCGGTTGCGCGAGCTGGGGTACAAGTCAGGGTTGATCAACGATATCTGCAACCTGGCCTTCATCAGCGGGCACACGAACCGGAAGCTGATGACCACGGAACCCGCCAAGTACATCACCAAGCTGATCGACGAACAGGGAAGTGGTCCGTTCCGTGCCCAGGCTATACCCACAGATGAGCGTGTCCTGAAGCTGGATCAATACGAGGAGTTCCTGGAGAAACGCCGGGTTATGGTGGCGGGGGCATTGAATACCTACTTGGAGGCCATCCGAAGGGGATGATGTTATATTGCTGACGCCCAGTTGACGAACTTTGCGTCAGAACGCCCATGGCAGCCTTCGAATTCAAGCCGGTAAGCGTGTACTCACCCGATGAGTTGGAGAAGGTGGGTAATGCGCTTATCTACCTGAGCCAGCACACCGAGAAGCCCAGCAAGACCAAGGTGCTGAAGTTGCTTTACCTGCTGGATGAGTTCAGCGTGAAGCTGCGGGGCTTCCCCATGTTCGGACTTACCTACAAGGTGTGGCAATTGGGTCCGGTATGTGAGGAGGTGTTCATCGACCTGAGCAATAGCCCGACCTTGCTGAAGGACTATGTGGTGGTGGAGTATGATGAGAAGGGGTTGAGCACGGTGAAGCCCAAGCGCCACTTCGACGATGGCGAGTTCAGTGACCATGATATGCAGCTCATGGAGCAGGTTGCCAAGACCTACCGCCGCTCCACCGCCAAGACCCTGGTTAACATTACACACCGGGAGAGCTCACTTTGGTACCGGGTGGCCAAGGCCAAAGGTCTGCTGGAGCTTTTCGAGAAGGGTGCCACCAACAACTCGGAGTTCACCATCGACTTTAAGGACCTAGTGGCCGGTGATGAGCTGAAGAGCCAGGTGTACGAGCATTACCTGGAGACCATGGAGACCCACCGTGCCCTTCGGTCGTGAACTTCCCGGTCGGCACCATCATCTATTTCACCCCGTTCTACTTCCCGAACGGGAAGAGCGCCCCCAAGAACAAGTACTTCATCGTGCTCCAGCACGATGGCGATGAATGGTTGGTGGCCTCCCTGCCCACCAGCGTGGACCGCGTTCCGGATGGCATTGCCCACGACCACGGATGTGTGCACCTGCCCAAGGCCATGTTCTCCGCCTATATCTACGAGCCGGACAAGCCGGTGACCAATGAGGGCTGGGGATTCCCCCTCACCACCTACGTGTACATCTCCTGGGTGGAGCGCTTCGACAAGCGCATCTTCCGGGAGGTGTATGTGGTGGAAGGCGTGGACTACACGGTGATCGGCCGCCTTACCAAACAGGAGTACACGGCTCTGCTCACCTGTGCGCTGGGCTCCGGCGAGCTGAAGAACCGGTTCAGGAAGGAATTGCAGAACGCCCGGTACTGATGGAGATGCTGGGCAATACCGACATCTGGAAGCTGCCCAAGACCGCTTTCCTTTGCAGCCGCAAGGTGCCCGCAGCGCAAGTGCTCAAGTGCTACGACTGGGCCATTGCCATGCGCGATGCAGGTCAGTGTGTGATGCTGGGTGCGCACAGCCAATTGGAGAAGGATGTGCTGCACTATTTGCTAAAAGGCACGCAGCCGGTGGTGGTGGTGCTGGCAAGGGGGATGAAGAAGCGGCTTGAACCGGAATTGCAGGCCCATGTCGACAAGGGCCGGCTGTTGGTGGTCGCCCCCTTTCCTCAGCAAGTGTCGCGCGTTACAGCAGACACGGCCATGGAGCGGAACCGCTTTGTACTGAAGCATGCGCGGGCTGTCGTGGTAGGGTATGCGCAGCCCCGGGGCGCGCTCGCCGCTCTTTTGAGCGAAGCCGGTCCACACCGCAATGTGTCCCTTCTTTGAGCGCCCTCCGGGCTCCCTCACCCCCGCTTATGCTCCCGCAGATTCACCCCGCCCATGGTCCTGCGGAGCTGCTTGGCCATGTCGCGGTTGTAAAAGGTATCGGCGTCCACCTGATGCGAGCTGTGCATGGCCGCACCGTGCTTCTCCTCGATGGCGCGGCGCTTGAGGTAGCGCCACCACGCCGCCGCATGCGGTTCTTCCGGCGGGGTTGAGCCCCTGACGGCCGCCACAAAGCGCTGTTGTGCTTCGGTGATGGGGGTGAGCGTGCCGCTGGAGAGGCCCTGGTACCAATGTCCCCAACGCCGGATGGCCGCATACTGCTCATCGCTGAACAAGCGCGGGTCGCACTCGAAGGGGAAGTCCTGCCGGGCGGCCAGTTCCCGGTGTTGTTGGCGCATCGGGTCCATATGGGCAAGGTAGTGCAACAGGCCGATCGTTGTAGTATTGGCATTACACGGATCCACCGCACCGATGGAGAAGATCCAGAATAGCACGTTGGTCGCCCTCGTCCCCTCACGCCGGGACTGGGACCTGATCCGCACCCAGGGCTGGTACCGCATCCCGGTGCGCATGGCCCCGGCGATGGTGAAGGATGGCACCATCCAGTACATCGCCTTCTACTTCCCCAGCGTGTTCGGCGAGGAGAAGCAGCGCATCCAATGGTACTCGCCGGTGACAAGCCTGTTGGTGCGCAAGCGCTTGGAGCTCTTTCCCGATGAGCCCCGGCACAAGCATGCCGGCTGGGATTATTATGTGGTGGGCTGCGCCGATCTGCGCCATCTGCCGCACATCATCCGCAGCCGAAAGCCGCGCCGCCTGCTCTTCATCCCCACCACCATCCAGAAGCTGCTCACCGCGCCGGAGATCAACTACCTGTTCAACGACAGTCCGCTGGAGGATATGCTCTGGCTACAGCTGTTGGAGGCGGGCATCCCCAGCGAGCGCCAGTACGAGGTGACCGTGGGTCAGGGCCGCTACAAGCTGGACTTCGCCGTGTTCTGCAAGGACCGCAACCTGGCCATCGAATGCGACGGGGACGCCCACCACATGCGACGTAGTGCGGTGGAGCGCGACAAGAAGCGCAGCAACACGCTCAGCAGTCGGGGCTGGTCGGTGCTGCACTTCACCACCAAGGAGCTGACCACCAACATGCCGGGCACCATGCAGATCATCCGCGATGCCATTGCCCAGTATGGGGGCATCTGGTACAAGGAAGATGCCGCGTAGGTGCTGATGTGAGCAACGTAGAGTTCGACCTCGCCCGGGTGCGGCACATCGGCATGGTTTGACGTAGCGGCCGTGATACCTTGCTGGCTGCGCTTATTTCCTTCCATGCACCTCCTCTCCAAATCCACCTACATGCGGGGCCGGCAATGCCCCAAGGCGTTGTGGCTGTACAAACACCGCCGCGAGCTGCTGCCGCAGGTGGACGCCGCCCGCCAGGCCGTGTACGATACCGGCACCGAAGTGGGGGTGCTGGCCCAACAGCTCTTCCCCGGTGGCGTGGACTGCACGCCCGCAACGCCGTACGACTTCGCACCGGCCATTGCGGCCACGCAGCAGGCCATCGCCAGCGGCGCCACGGTGATCTACGAAGCGGCCTTCCTGCACGAGGGCGTGCTGGCCGCGCTGGACATCCTGGTGAAGGATGCCGATGGATGGAAGGCCTACGAGGTGAAGAGCAGTGCCAGCGCCAAGGAATACCAATGGCACGATGCGGCGCTGCAGGCGCATGTGATCGAGGGCAGCGGCATTCCGCTGGTGGACATCAGCATTGTGCACCTCAACAACGGCTATGTGCGGCAGGGGCCGATCGACGTGCGGCAGCTCTTCGCCATCACCAGCGTGAAACAGCTGGTGGACCGCGAGCGGCAGGACGTGCCCGCACGCATCGAAGCACTGAAGGCCGCCCTGCAACGCCCCGAGGCCCCGGCGGTGGACATCGGTCCGCACTGCACCGCGCCCTTCGATTGCGACTTCATGCACCACTGCTGGGCGCATGTGCCGCAGGAGGGGAACGTGTTCCAACTGACGAACGCGCGAGGCACCGACTGGGCGCTGTACCGCAGGGGCATCCTGCTCCTGAAGGACATCCCCGATGAGGAGCGACTTAACCCTGCACAACGTCGC
>Ga0315900_10001423_pt1 | contig 38118 bp, 34 predicted proteins | sample LakEriMetagenome_FD_203521 | JGI IMG/M metagenome (GOLD analysis project Ga0315900, IMG submission 203521) | Freshwater fungal communities from buoy surface, Lake Erie, Ohio, United States - Buoy 12 MA114 | ecosystem: Environmental > Aquatic > Freshwater > Lake > Lake biofilm | place: USA: Lake...
GGCGCTATCTTCCGGCCCGGAAACCGTGCCGCTGCCGAGCAAATCACCGGGCAGCAGATTGCAGCCATTGGTGCCGTGATGCGCCACCATTTGCGCCGCAGTCCAATACATGCGGGCGAATTCGGTATCGGTGAGCAAAGCGGGCGCTGCACCTTCCGCGCGCATCCTGGCCGTCACCAGCAGGGCCTGCATGCGAATGCCAAGCGCACCCGCCGCGCGGTTCCAGGCACTATCCAGATAGGGCAGGGGTGGTGGGTCAATCGCTGGTGCTGCCTGCGCGAAGGGTTCCAGCGCTTCAGCCGTGATCACCCAGGGCGAGATTGAGGTTGAAACACTCTTCGCCAGGAAAGGTCCAAGCGGCGGCATTTCCCAACGCTGGATATCGCGCGCCGACCAGTCATTCAAAAGCCCGAAGCCGAAGATACGCTTGGGCGCCTCTGCCATCGTGATCGGCGTGCCGAGCTTGTTTTCGCCCGCAATCCAGATCGCCAATTCCAATTCGTAATCCATCGCCTCCGATGGGCCGAAGCGCACTTCGCCGTCGCTCCGGGCCCATTGGCCATGCGGGCGGATCACATCTTCGCCACTCACGCGCACGGAACTGGCACGAGAATGATAGGCAACCGGCAAATGGCGGAAGGCTTGCGGCAGAGGGTTCTTCGGATCGCGGCGCACGCCAAGCCGGGCGCAATGATCATAACTCGCCATAAAGTCAGAAAAATTCGTGACGGTGGCGGGCATGTGCATTTGGGCTTCGGCCATCAGCACCAGGATGCGCGCGGCCAAGGTTTCAGCCGGTGAACCTGCCGCCAGCAGTGCAGAAAGCTGCGCCCGCAAAGCAGCAGAAGCGCCCCTACCCAGCGCCATCAGCGCATTCAGGCTTGGCCCTGCGGCGGCTTCCGCTGCGGCACCGGAAAGCAGGCCAGCGCTGATCGCGGCGCGCAAATCCAAAATCATCTCGCCAATCGCAACCCCGCCGCGCGGCGCTTCCCCGGCGCGGCTGAAGATGCCGAAGGGCAGGTTCTGGATTGGGAAATCCTGCCCCGGCTGATTTGCAGAAGCGACCCAGCTTTTCAGGCTGGGGTTGTGAGTGGCATCCATGCGGGCGTTCCTGTGGCTTTCTTGGGGGCGATCATGGCCTGCCCGGGCGTGAAGGCAAGCCCGCCGGTGAAAGGTTTGGGAAAAGCCGCCATTTCAGCCTATTCTGGCAGAAATCCCAGGAGGACCCCCATGCTCGACGCCACCACCAAGCTGCCCTTGAAGGACCCCGCCCTTTTCCGTCAGGCGAATTACATCGCCGGCGCCTGGGTGCAGGCGGATAGCGGCAAGACGATTGCCGTGCGCAACCCCGCAACTGGCGAGGTGATTGGCGAAGTGCCCGCCATGGGTCAGGCCGAGACGCGCCGCGCCATTGAAGCCGCCAATGCCGCCTGGCCGGCCTGGCGCGCGATGCTGGCCAAGGATCGCGCCGTGATCCTGCACAAGATCGCCGCGCTGATGCATGAGAATTCCGATGACCTGGCCGCGATCATGACCGCGGAACAGGGGAAGCCACTCGCTGAAGCCAAGGGCGAAGTTGTTTACGCCGCATCCTTCATTGAATGGTTCGCCGATGAAGGCCGGCGCATTCAAGGTGAGACGATTCCGCAAAATGCCAAGGGCCGGCGTATTCTGGTGACCAAGGAACCGATTGGCGTTTTTGCCGCCATCACACCGTGGAATTTCCCTGCCGCCATGATCACACGCAAGGCCGGGCCGGGCTGGGCCGCGGGCTGCACCGGCGTGATCCGCCCCGCATCGCAAACGCCGTTTTCTGCGCTTGCCTTGGCGGTATTGGCAGAACGCGCGGGCATGCCTTCTGGCGTCTGCAATGTGATCACCGGGCCTTCTGGCGAGACAGGCAAGGAACTCACCAGCAACCCAATCATCCGCAAGCTTTCCTTCACGGGTTCGACTGAAGTTGGGCGCGTGTTGCTCGCGCAATGTGCGGCGACGGTGAAAAAGACCTCGATGGAATTGGGCGGCAATGCGCCCTTCATCGTGTTTGATGATGCGGATTTGGATGCGGCCGTTGCGGGGGCGATGGCGTCCAAATACCGCAATACCGGCCAGACCTGCGTCTGCGCCAATCGGCTTTTGGTGCAGGATGGCGTTTATGAAGCCTTTGCCGCCAAGCTGAAGACAGCGGTGGAAGGCTTGAAGGTCGGCAATGGTATGGAACCTGGTGTGACGCAAGGCCCGCTGATCAATGCCGATGCGGTGGCCAAGGTTGAAGAACATATCGCCGATGCGTTGGCGCAGGGTGCGAGCTTGATCACCGGCGGCAAGCGCCATGCGCGTGGTGGCAATTTCTTCGAACCGACGATCCTTTCGAATGTGCCGCGCGGGGCCAAGATTTTCGGGGAGGAAACCTTTGGCCCTGTCGCCCCCTTGTTCCGTTTCAAGACGGAAGAAGAAGCGATCAAGATGGCGAATGACACGGAATTTGGCCTGGCTTCTTATTTCTACGCGCGCGATGTCGGGCGCATCTTCCGCGTGGCGGAGGCTTTGGAATACGGCATTATCGGCATCAATGAAGGCATCATCTCCACCGCTGAAGTGCCCTTTGGTGGCTTCAAGCAATCGGGCCTTGGGCGTGAAGGCAGCCATATGGGGATCGAGGAATATCTGGAAGTGAAATACCTCGCCCTTGGTGGTATCGGCACGTGAGTGAGGCGATTTTTCTGGAGGACCTATTCCCGGGCCGGCGCTTTACCGCAGGTTCGGTGACGGTTGATGCCGAGGAAGTCAAACGCTTCGCCGCGCTTTATGACCCGCAGCTCTTCCATATGGATGAGGAAGCGGGGGCAGCGCATCCGCTTTTTGGGCGTTTGGCCGCGAGTGGTTGGCACACGGCGGGCATGACCATGCGCATGGTGGTGCAGGCGATTGGTGGGATTTCTGGCGGCATTGTCGGTGGCGGCGGCGAGATTCAATGGACCAAGCCGGTCTATCCCGGCGATACGCTGCGCGTGGAGATCGAGGTGCTGGAAGTCGCCCCTTCGCGGTCCCGCCCGGATCGCGGTAGCGCGCTGATGCGCAACACAACCTTCAACCAAAATGATGAGCCGGTGCAGATTTTCACCGTGCGCGTTGTAGTCCCAAAGCGTCCGGCCTGACCGCGTCGATAGAGGTATTTCCATGGCTTATGATTTTGATCTTTTCGTGATTGGCGGCGGGTCTGCCGGGGTGCGTTCAGCGCGCATCGCCGCCGGGCATGGCGCGCGGGTGGCTGTGGCGGAAGAACGCTTCTGGGGCGGCACCTGTGTGAATGTCGGCTGCGTGCCGAAGAAGATCATGGTGAATGCCGCCGAATATGGCGCCTGGGCGGAAGATGCCGCGGCCTTTGGCTGGTCCTTTGAAAATCACGGGCATGATTGGGCGAAGCTGGCGGCGGCACGGGATGCCGAAGTGGCGCGGCTTTCGGGCATCTATGGCCGCTTGCTGGGGAATGCGGGTGTGACTTCCTTCGATGCGCGCGCAACATTTCTGGATGCGCATAGCCTTGATGTCGGCGGCAAGCGCGTAACGGCTGAGCGCATCATCATCGCGGTCGGTGGTGTGGCGACGCGGCTTGATATTCCAGGCGCGGAGCTTGGGCTGATTTCCGATGATCTTTTCACCCTGAAAGCCTTGCCCAAGCGCGTCGCGGTGCTGGGCGCTGGCTATATCGCGGTGGAATTCGCCTGCATCCTGAAGGGTTTGGGGGCAGAGGTTGCGCTGGTGCATCGCGCCCCCCTGCCGCTGCGGGGCTTTGATGAGGATATTCGCAGCGCCGCCGCCGAAGCCCTGGTGGCGCAGGGCATTGCCTGCCATGCCGGCGTCACCCCAACGCGGATTGAAGCGCGTGGTGCGGAACGTATGCTGCATCTTTCCGATGGCTCGTCGCTTGTGGTTGATGCGGTGTTTTTCTGCACCGGACGCAAACCTGCCACCGCCGGTCTTGGGCTCGACAAGGCCGGCGTGCGCCTGGGCGATAATGGCGTGATCGCGGTGGATGACAACCACGCAACCAGCCAGGGGCATATCTACGCGATTGGTGATGTGCTGGACCGCGTGAACCTGACGCCCATGGCAACGGCGGTCGGTCACGCTTTGGCCGATACGCTCTTCGGCAATAACCCGCGCCACGTCAGCTATGAAAACGTGCCAACCGCTGTTTTCATGAACCCGCCCATTGGCACAGTGGGCATCACGGAAGAAGAAGCCGCCAAGCGCGGTCCCGCTGATATCTATGTCACGCGCTTCACGCCGATGCGCCACACCATCAGCAAGCGCGAAGGCCGCAAGACGCTGATGAAGCTGGTGGTCTGCCAACGCACGCAAAAAATCTTGGGCGCGCATATGATCGGCGAAGACGCCGGTGAGATGATGCAGGGCATCGGCATTGCCGTGGTGATGGGCGCCACAAAGCAGGATTTTGATCGCACCATCGGCATTCATCCAACGGCGGCCGAGGAATTCGTGACACTCCGCACCCGCACCCGCGTGGTGGGCGTGTGATGCAGCCCGCGCAGCGCCTGATCATCAGCTTCGCCTCAGCGGGGCATTTCCTGCATCATGTGCTGACAGGGCTTTTCCTGACGCTTGCCGTGATTTTGGAAGCCATTTGGCAAAGACCCTATGCGGAAATCATCGCGCTTTGGACGCTTGGCGCCGCCATGATCGGCGTTGGCGCACCGCTGGCCGGTTGGCTTGCGGATCGCTTTGGCCATGCGCGCATGATGACGGTGTTTTTCCTGGGTATTGGCTTCGCTTCCATCATTGCCGGAACAGTGACCGATAGTGCGGAAATGGGCCTCGCACTGGCGCTGCTCGGTGGCTTTGGTGCGATTTATCATCCGGTGGCACTCGCTTGGGTTTCCATGACCGCGCCGCCTGATGCGCGTGGGCGGCTGATGGGGATTTTGGGCATTGCGGGCAGTATTGGCGTGGCCTGCGCTGCCGTTATCGCCGGCGGGCTGGCAGAGATTGCCGGCTGGCGCATGGCGATGATTATTCCCGGCATCATCACCATCATGGCGGGGCTCGCGCTGCTGTTTTGCCTGATCACAGGGCGCGTGGCCGCCAGCAATCACCAGCCTGGGCAGGAAGCGGCACAGGCTACGGCGGCTGAGGCCGCGCGCATTCCCTGGGGCGTGCTGATCGTGCTCGCCATCACCTTCATGCTGGGGTCCATCGCCTACACTGCCTATTCCACCGCGCTGCCGAAATGGCTGAGTGATATGCTGCTGCTTGACTCCACCAGGGCGGCGCAGCTTGGCCTGATTGTGGGTGCGGTCATGTTGATGGGCAGCGCCGGGCAATTGATTGGCGGGCGGCTTGCGGATCGCATGCCGATGAAGGCGCTGTATGTTGCAACCTTCCTGATCAAGCTGCCACTGATGATTCTTGCCGCCTGGTTTGGCGGCGCCTGGGCGCTACTGGTCGCGGTGGTGATTGGCTTCATGTTTGATTTCGCAGCACCGGTCGAAAACCTGTTGCTGGCGCGTTATTCATCCGGCAGGCGGCGTGGCCTCGCCTTCGGGCTGAAATTTGCCATGGGGTTTGTCGCCGCACCGCTTGGTGTGAACCTTGTCGCTTGGGCTTACGGCGATGCCGCGGGTGGCGCGCCGGCGCTGTTTCTGACGCTGGCGGGTCTTGGGCTGGTGATGCTATTCGCTGCCATGGCTTTGCCGCGTGATGCGGGCGCACGTACGGCACCAAGGGCGGTGCCAGCCTAGGGCTTCCACCACATCGCCAAGCCGTTCCAATCCGGTCACCCTGCCGGAGCTGGGGGATATTGTGGAAACCTGAAGCGCGACCGCGCTTGGCATTAGCACCCTGGACCTGCGAAGAATTACTCGGCTGATAGCAGGTCAGGAAAAGCGTAAAGCCCGACAGGCAGCATGCAATCAGCGCGTCAATCAGGCTGGAAGACGGTTCTAGGTTCACCGAGCGCGCCATGCCTGGATGAGTAGAGCGCGAAAAGCGCGGAGGCAAATCGTGATGCAAAATGGCGCCGAGCAATGGTTCGGGCGCGGGTGAAGCCGGGCTGGTACCATGAAATAGCCCTCACCTTCGGTCAGAGCTGCGGTGGTATCTGGGATATGCTTCCCGCGGCCGAAATCATGCAGCACATATCCGCAGAGACTGCGGCAGCCCTGACACAAGGTCCGCTTCTGGCGTCCTGACACGCCACCAGAAACCGCCTGAAAACAATGAGTTAGAAAATTTTTGCGTTCCGCGTCACTTTCTGCTTGCCAATTTGTTCTTGTTTTGTTCTTTTACTCCCTATGAGCAGCACCCTTTACCAAGACCCCTCCCTGATCATCCCGCAACGCCCAGTGCGCGTGCGCTTTCGGCCGCGCCGCGCAGGGTTTGAGCAGGCACGCAGCGCCATGCGCGATTTTACGCTTTTGCTGGCGCTTGCCTGGGGCGCGGCCGAGGTGGCGCTATGGTTGAGCGGGGGCTGAGCCCTTACGCCTGCGCGGCTTCCTGGCTTGAAACCGTCTTTGGGCTAGCATCGCGCCCAATCAATCCCGCGCGGCGTCGAGATGCGCGCGCAGCCGCCTGAGGTGCGGTAGAATTTCGGCGATTTCAGCCTCCGACAGCACACCCCCGATGGCGGCCATCTGCGGCCCAACAGCGGCAATCGCGCGTTCACGCATGGCGCGCCCGGCATCGGTCAGAAAAACGCGTTTGCCCCGCCCATCCTTTGGGTCGGCTTCCACCCGGATCAGGCCGCGTGCTTCCAGCCGGTGCAGGGTATTGGTCATCGCTGCCTTGGCCGTCTGAAAAGCGCGCGCCAGGGCGCCCGGCGACGCGCCATCCCCGCGCCGTACCAGGTGATTGAGCACGGCGAAATGCGGCTGCCGGAGCCGATCCGGCAGCGCGCGTTCCAGGGTATTGCGGGCCAATTGCTCAATGATCGCGATCTCATTGAGCAATTGGAAGGTGGGCGGTTCGGTGGGGGTCACCCGCGCAGTATACGCGATTCCGCTGGCCAGCGTAGAGCGGTGCGAATGCCCGGCGATGCCGGATGGCCAAGCCGCCCGAACATTTGCAGCCTCTCGCCCGAAGCCACACCCGTCGCGCGGCGTATCGCCTCATGCAACGGCTCCATTTCCGGAAATTCCTGTAGCGTCTGGCTCAATGGCTGGATGCCAAGGCCGGCGGCATTGGCCGCCAGATCAAGCCGAAGCCAGTCGCGCCCGGCCTCGAGCTGCGCCACGCGTCCATTGCCTGGGGTCGTGGTCCAGACGAAGCAGGGCGAAGCGGCAATGACAGAAAGCGTTGATTGCATCATCATCCCGAAGGCCTGGCCGTTGCGGTCCATGAAGGCGGCGCGGGTCAACTGCCCGCGGGCAACCATTTCTTCAACCTGCGGCCCGCCAATGCCGATCCCATCCGGGTTCGCCGCCATCTCGGCCCGGCCGAGGCGAAACAGGTCCACACTTTCCTGCAACGTATGCGGCGTGCCGGCCTCCACCCGGAAGCCCTCCTGCGCGATATCACGCAATGCCGCGACCCGCGCCGGGTCGGTCGTGAAGCCGAAGCGCTTCGGATCAGCAAGCGCGGCGGCGAGCGGCGCCGGGTCCGGAACCCGCGCCATATCATAGGGCTGCTTGGCCGAACGGCGCGTGGGCACCGCGGCAAAGAGCGGATCGCGCATACCCGCGCCGGGGCGGAGCGTGATTGCCGCGATTGGCCGCTGATCAAGCCGCCGTCCCGGCAGCCCCTCGGGGAAGAGGGCGATATCGGCGCCGATGCCTTCCTGCGCCAGCGCCATCCGATAAAGCTCAAGGAAACCGCCAAGGCCGATCACGATCTGCCGATCAAAGGGGTCGGTTTCGGGCAGGCGGCGATCGAGGTCGCAACGGAGCAACACGCGATCAGCGCCCGCCAACTGCACCAGCCAGGGTTGCCGATTATGCGGGTTTGGGGCGCGAATGGCGTGGCCGGCGGCACGGATGCGCGGATCGGCATGGCGCGTTGCCGGATCAGCTTCCGGTGCGGGCTGGGCTTTCGCCATGCGCAGCATCCCGTCTGACAGGACAAGCATGGCGCCGGCGGCGGTGAGGATTTGGCGTCTTTGGATTGTCATGGGGCAAGAGGCCTTTCGGAATGGCGCGAACGGTATTGGTCGATTTCGAACTAAATAGTATAACATCGAACCAAATGCAAGATGAAAACACGCTGCAGGGACCAGAGGCGTGGCCGATCGAACCAAGCGCCAGCACATGCCCTAAAAATACATAAAAACAATAGGTTAAAAAATTTTCGCGCCCCGCATGGTTTTTCGCTTGCCAAATTGTTCTTGTTTTGTTCTTATCTTCCACATGAGCAGCACCCTTTACCAAGACCCCTCCCTCATCATCCCACAACGCCCGGTGCGCGTGCGCTTTCGGCCGCACCGCGCAGGGTTTGAGCAGGTACGCAGCGCCATGCGCGATTTCACGCTTTTGCTGGCGCTTGCCTGGGGCGCGGCGGAGGTGGCGCTTTGGTTGAGCGGGGGCTGAGCCCTTACCCCTGCGCGGCTTCCTTGGCCCGTTCGCGTAAAATGGCGACCGCCCGGCGCAGCCCATCGGCGATATTCTCAGGCGGCATGGCGCCGGAGAACAGCAAATGCCGATCCAACACAAAGGATGGCACGCCTGAAATCCCGGCGCGGCGATAGCCCTCATCCTCGGCCAAAACCTCATGCCGCCCGGCATCGCCGGCGCTGAAGGCGTCTAGGCTTTCCGCGGACATCCCCGCTGCCGCACCTAAAGCAGCCAGGATTGCGGCATCGCCAATATCCCGGCCTTCCTGGAAATAAGCCTGGAAGATGGCCTCAGCCACTTCGCGCTGCATGCCATCCGCACCCGCCAGCCGGATCAGCCGATGCGCTTCCAAAGTATTCGGCGTGCGCGTCATCAGATCATGGCGAAACGCGAGCCCGGCGATGCGCCCAGCATCGGCCACACGCCGGTCCAATTCCTGCGATTTTTCGAGCGAGCCGAATTTGGCGCTGCGATATTCCCGCCGATCCACCCCTTCCGCAGGCATTTCCGGGTTCAATTGGAAGGGCCGGAAACGGACCTTGAAGGTCAAGCCTTCTTCAGCCAGCAAACCAAGCGCTGCGTCCAGGTTTCGCTTGCCGATCCAGCACCAGGGGCAGATCGCATCCGAAATCACATCCAGAGTGCCGGCATTGGCTTCAGTGGCGCTGTCCATGGGGCTTCCTCCTCTGCAAGGGCCACCCACCATGCCGCTTTGCCGCGCCCCGGTCCAGCACGCCCCCTCTTGGAGAGAAGCGCGGAAAGCCGCATGGTCCGGCGCATGACCAGCATGATCTTCCCTGCCCCCGCCCCGGCCGCCTGGCCCAGCGCCACCCCCGCCCAAGCCGGTTTCGATGCCGCCAAGCTGCAAGCCGCCGTTGCTTTCGCCGCCGCGCATGAAACGCCCTGGCCCTATGATCTGGCCGGCCATATCGGCCGCGGCTTTTTCGAAGCGCCCCCCGATAATGAAGTGCTCGGCCCGCTCAGCCCGCGCGGTGCGCCTGGTGGCCTGATCACGCGCCATGGTGCGCTGGTGACGAGTTGGGGCGATACGCGCGAAGTCAGCCAAACCTTCAGCGTCGCGAAATCCTATCTTTCGCTTCTGACCGGGATTGCCTGGGCCGATGGGCTGATCCCGGACCTCGACCAGCGTGTGGGCGAAACCGTCAAGGATGGCGGGTTTGATTCGCCCCAAAACGCCCCGATCACCTGGCGGCATTTGCTGCAGAATATGTCGGAATGGGAAGGCTCACTGTTTGGCAAGTCCGATACCATTGACCGGGGCCGTGATCTTGGCGCCGAAGGCCAGGGGAAGAAGGGCATGCGGCAATTGCAGCCTCCCGGCACGCATTGGGAATATAATGACGTGCGGGTGAACCGGCTGTCGCTCGCTTTGCTGCGGCGCTTTGGCCGGCCCTTGCCGGAGGTTTTTGCCGAACGCATCCTGAGCCCCATCGGCGGCAGCCGGGATTGGCGCTGGGATGGCTACCGTACCTCCTGGGTCACGCTGGAAAACGGCAAGCGCGTGCAATCCGTCCCCGGCGGCACGCATTGGGGCGGGGGCGTTGCCATCCACGCCGAGGATCAGGGGCGGATCGGGCTATTGGCGCTCAATCGCGGGCGCTGGGCCGGGAGTGAAATCCTGCCGGCGCAATGGTTTGACTGGTCCACTGAAGCCTGCGCGCTCAATCCTTCCTATGGCTTTCTTTGGTGGCTGAATACCTCCGGGGAGCGCTCCCCCTCTGCCGCGCGGGATGCCTTCTTCGCCTCGGGCGCCGGGGGCAATCTGACCTGGGTGGACCCGGCCAGCGGCATTGTCGCGGTGCTGCGCTGGACTGATCCCAAGGCGATGGATGGTTTTATCGGTCGCGTGCGCGCGGCCCTAGTCTGAAAAGGGGACGCAAGCCATGGAAATCGGCATTGTCGGTCTGGGCCGCATGGGCGGCAATATCGCGCGGCGCCTGATGCAGGCCGGGCATCGCGCCGTGGTGTGGGACAAGGATGCCGCGGCCGTGGCCGCCTTGTCGGCCGAGGGCGCGGTCGGCGTGGCTGACCTCGCTGGGCTGGTCGCCGCGCTGAGCGCGCCGCGCGCGGTTTGGGTCATGCTGCCCCATGGCGCGCCGACGGAAGACGCCTTGGAACAGCTCAGCGGGCTGCTCGCCCCCGGCGATACCGCGATTGATGGCGGCAATACCCATTGGAAGGATGATATCCGCCGCGCCAAGGCGCTGACTGCCCGGGGGATTGATTACCTTGATATCGGTACCTCAGGCGGGGTTTGGGGGCTGAAGCGCGGCTATTGCCTGATGATCGGCGGCAAAGCAGCGCCTGTGGCACGGTTGGCGCCGATTTTCACCGCGCTGGCCCCTGGGCGGGGCGATATTCCAGCCACGACACGGCGTGAAGGACGGCCCACAAATATCGAAGAAGGTTGGATTCATTGCGGCGATCACGGCGCCGGGCACCTAGTAAAAATGGTCCATAACGGCATTGAATACGGCATGATGCAGGCACTGGCTGAAGGCTTGGACCTGCTGCGTCACGCCGATAGCCCTGAATTGCCGGAAGATCAGCGCCTTAGCGTGGATATCGCTGATGTGACAGAAGCCTGGCGGCGGGGGTCAGTTATTACCTCCTGGCTTCTGGACCTGACCGCGAGTGCCTTGGCCGAAGACCCTGATCTTGCGAAATATTCCGGCAAGGTGGGGGATTCCGGCGAGGGGCGCTGGACAGTGCAGCAGGCGGTGGAAACCGCGGTCGCGGCGCCGGTATTGACCGCTGCCCTTTACGCCCGCTTCCGGTCGCGCGATCAGGTCAATTTCGGCGATCGCGCGCTTTCGGCCATGCGCCATGGCTTTGGCGGACATTTAGAGCCGAAATAGAAATGCGCGCCGCGGCGATCATTGTGATGGGGGTATCGGGGTCGGGCAAATCCACTATTGGCGCCCTGCTGGCCGAGGCGCTGGGTTGGCCCTTTGCCGATGCGGATGGCTTTCACCCGGCGGCGAATGTCGCAAAAATGGCCTCTGGCCAGCCGCTGACGGATGAGGATCGCTGGCCCTGGTTGGATGCGATTGCCGCGCATATCGCCACGGCGCGCCAGGCAGCGCAGCCCGTGGTGGTGGCATGTTCGGCGCTCCGGCGCGCCTATCGGGACCGGCTGCGCGCCGGGCATAAGGATCTGGTTTTTCTGCATTTGGCGGGAGAAGCCGCGCTGATCGCCGGCCGCCAGGCCGCGCGCCAGGGCCATTTCATGCCGCCTTCCCTGATGGCAAGCCAATTCGCCACCCTGGAAGACCCTGCTGCGGAAGCCGATGCCGTGACGGTTTCAGTCCTGGCTTCCCCGCGGGAGGTGGTGACGGCCGCCCTCAGTCAGCTTTTCGCCGCCGGTGCTGTCGCCCCGCCTAAGGCGGATCCATGAAGGCCGAGGACATGGAAGCGCGCGCGATCAGCGACCGCATGGAGGGGTTTTCATGCCCCTCATGCGCGGTCAGTGCCTCCATGGGGCAGAAATACTCATGCGGCTGGGGCACCTGGTTGCGCGCAAAGCCGGTGTAATGTTCCCGCTGCAAGCCGTAGAGCACGCGAATATCGCGCACCGGCAGCGTCAAGCCCGCCAGGGGTTCCGCGATACAGGCCGGTATCATGCGCCAGCGCGGCGTGTCATCCCCTGGCTGGATGGGGGCGAGCAGCCAGGGCAAGGGGCAGAAGGCCAGCAGGGAGGTGGTGGAAGGCGCGAAGCGGGAGCGCTTATCCAACAAATTCTGAAAGGTGGAGCAGGCTTCGATGCAGAGGATATCCGCATAAGGGTCCTCAGGCGTGCCACCAAAATGCAGCCAAAGCCCATCCGGGATGGTGCGCATCCGATCAGAGCCAGGCACCTTCAGATAGGGCTGGGCGATAGGCTCCCCCTCACTCGGGCGAGCGCGCAGCCAGGATGCCCCCTCACTGGAGGTTGCCCCCGGTGGGCGTTGTGGCCAGGTCTTGAGCCGTGCACGGACGACATTGTCCAGCCGAATGGTTTTGCGATGGCTACGCAGGGCTTCACTCATAACACGAATTACCTCTCATCAATACAACCTATGGTTAAAATAATATGAATCACGCGGAGCAAAGCAAGGGAAATTTGGTGACCAAAGCGCCAAAACTTCGAGTCAAATTGATGATTAAGAAGAGTTTTTTGAATTCCCACTTTAAAAGTGCCAAGTAACTGATTCTATAGACTCATGCTTAAAAATCCCGGATGAAAAGGAGTCTCGACCATAAAAATACAACCATAAGATGTATATTGAATTGCTCATATTATTTGTATTTGTTTTGTTCTTGCCGTGCAAGGCCTTGCAGCCCATCAGCAATCATTTCCGGTCGCGAAAATACCTTCTAGAATACCCTCGGATCCGAAAACGCCTCAGTTCCAAGCCCCGCATCTTGGCCTGAATGCAAAGGAAAGAGCCCATGCCCATTACCCGCCTTGCCCCCGAAGAACGGCTCTCGGGCGCCGTCATTGGCGGCGGCCTGATCTGGCTCGCTGGCCAGGTTGCTGATGACACCAGCCTGGACGCGGAAGGCCAGACCGCCGATATCCTGAAGCAGATAGATGCGCTGCTGGCCGAAGCCGGTACAGATAAGCGCGCTCTGCTGTCTGCCACTGTCATCCTGGCCGATATCCGCGACGCGCCGGCCATGAACCGCGCCTGGGATCGCTGGCTTGACCCTGCCCATAAGCCAGCCCGCATGACGATTGAGGCCGCGCTAGTGGACCCGGCCTGGAAGGTGGAGATTACCGGCGTCGCCTTGGCGCCGTGAACGCGCCCCCTTCCCCGCGCCGACCGGATGGCTGGCTGCGCGCCGCTTTGGCCACACTCGGCTTTGGGCTGCTGGTGGCGGGCGGAATTGCGGATCATGGCGGGGTGCTGCCGCTGCTTGTTATCGGCATCGCCGCGACGGCCATCGGCTTTTTCTACCTGCTCTTTCCCCAGGGTATGCATTTTGCCTTCGGCGCCAGTGCGGGGCTCGCGGTTTATGCCTGCCTTTTCGTGGTGATCGGCCGCGCGGCTTTCCCAGAAGCGCCCGCGCTTGCCCATGCGATGGCCTTTCTATTGCCGGTCTTTGCCTTTCTGGGATCGGTCTGGGTGCGGCGGGATGTTCTTCGCCGCGCCGCAGAGGCCGATGCGCCGTTCGACCATGGCCACCTGCCGCGCATGGCGCGCTGGCTGATCCCGGTTTGGGTGGTGGGGGGCTTCAGCCTTTCCCTGCCGCTCAATCGCCTGTCGCCCTTCGATCAGGGCCTTGCCCTGCTTGCCGCCATGGCAGCGATTGCCGCGATTGTCGCGTTCTCGGTCCGCCCTGTCGTGCTGCTGCTCAGTGATCTGACGCTGATCACCGAGGAGCTTTCCGCGCGACTTCGGCGCATCACCGTGCCGGTAGTGGCGTTCCTGACACTCTACAGCCTGCTGGTCATATCCTTCGCCTGCTTTTATCGCATCGCGAATGGGCTATCGCGCACACCGTTATTTCATGGCCAGGGCGGCCCGATCAGCCTTGGCTTCCAGGATGCGCTTTATTTCAGCCTGGTCACCCAAGCGACGGTCGGCTTTGGCGACCTGACGCCGCATGATGATGGTATCCGGCTGCTGACCGGCGTGCAGGTGCTGGCGGGGCAAATCCTGCTGCTGTTCGGCTTTGCGGAGATCATGCGCAGCCGCCGGGTGCGGATGACGCAACGCGACGAAAAACGCCCCGGCCCCGCCGGGGATTAAGCATTTTCAAGCCAAGTGGCTTCACTTGGCGACTCGGAAAATGCGACCCAAAAACAGAAAGATTTTCAAGCCAAGTGGCTTCACTTGGCGACTCGGAAAATACGACAAGACAGAGAAGCTTGCGTATGGCGGATGAACGGATGTGAATCCGCCACGCTCCAGGCGTGTTTCCGCCGTAATTCTGATATGTGATGAAAACCGTTGAAGCAGGATATGCGCGCATGGTGACGCCGGCCTATTGGCAGGGAAAACGGGTTCTGGTGACCGGGGGGGCGGGCTTTCTTGGCTCCAACCTCTGTCACGCCTTGGCCGGCATGGGGGCGCGGGTCACGGCGCTCGATGCCATGATGCCGGATGGTGGGGCTTCGGCGCGCAATCTGGAAGGGGCCGGTGTATTGCTGGTGCGCGGCGATATTCGCGACACGGAATTGCATTCCCTTTGTGAAGGGATTGATGTGCTGTTCAATATGGCGGCGCAAACGAGCCATTTGGGCGGGCAGAAGGACCCGGTTGCCGATATTGCCATCAATGCGGTGGCACAGGTGCGCCTGATTGGCGTGATGCGTGAAGCGGCGCCGAAAGCGACCGTGGTGCATGCCTCCACCCGGCAATTCTACGGCCGCCCGCGCAGCCTGCCGGTGGATGAATTACACCCGGTGAACCCGCCCGATGCCAATGGCGTTTCCAAATGGGCGGGCGAGCAATATTGGCTTTTGGAAAACCGCGTGCTGCATCGCCCGGTGGTGTCTCTGCGCCTCACCAATTGCTACGGGCCAAGGCTGCGGATCAGGGATGCGCGCCAGACCTTTTTGGGCATTTGGATCCGGCGCGTGCTGGAAAGCGAGCCCTTCGAAGTCTGGGGGGGCGCGCAACTGCGTGACCTGACCTATGTGGATGATGTCACCAGCGCCTTTCTGATGGCCGCCGAACAAGCGACAAACCCCGGCGTGGACGGCCAGGTGTTCAATATCGGTGGCAGCCCGCCCATTTCCCTCCTTGATCTGGCGGCCAAGCTGATTGCTGCCAATGACGGTAAGGGTAATTTTGAGACACGCGAGTTTCCTGCCGACCGGGCGCCGATTGATATCGGCTCCTACGCTGCGGATGATCGCGCCTTCCGCCATGCGACCGGCTGGGTGCCGGCGATTGACCTCGATCAGGGGCTGAAGCTTTCCCTTGACTGGTATCGCCAGCGTCTTGCCGATTATTTGTGAACCTGAAGGGAAAGAACGCAAAATGAATGCGCCCGTCATCACCATGATCCCCCAGGCCGATCCCGGCGCCGGGTATCGCGCCCAGAAGACCGAGATTGACGCGGCAGTCGCGCGCGCCCTGGCCAGCGGCTGGTATATCCTTGGCAAGGAAGGCGCGGCTTTTGAGGAAGAATACGCGGCCTGGCTTGGCACGCGCCGCGCAATTGGTTGCGCCAATGGCACGGATGCGCTGGCGCTGATCCTGCGCGGGCTTGGCATTGGACCGGGCATGAGTGTCGCCACTGTGTCCCACACGGCGGTTGCCACCGTGTCCGCGATTGAAATGGTGGGTGCGACGCCGCTGCTGCTTGATATTGATCCCGATACCTACACCATGGATCCGGATGAATTGCTGAGTGTGATTGACTATCCGCCGCCCGGACTGCCGCCTTTGCGCGCCGTGATCCCGGTGCATCTCTATGGTCAGGCCTGTGATCTTGAGCCGATGCTGGCGGCAACCCGCGCGGCCGGCATCGCCTTGATTGAAGATTGCGCGCAATGCCATGGCGCGACGCTGAATGGCACGAAGCTCGGCACGCTTGGTACCGCATCTGCTTTCAGCCTTTACCCCACCAAGAACCTTGGCGCTTTGGGTGATGGTGGTGTGCTGGCCACCAATGATGAGGAATTGGCGGACCGCATTGCGGCCATTCGGCAATATGGCTGGAAGGAACGCTATATCAGCGACATGGTCGGTGTGAATTCGCGGCTTGATGAAGTGCAGGCCGCCATTCTGCGCGTGAAACTGACCGCGCTTGATGCCGGCAATGAACGCCGCCGCGCGATTGCAGCGGCCTATGATGCTGCGCTGGCTGGTGGCCCTTATGCGCCGCCGCAGCGCCGCGCGGGGGCAGAGCATGTCTTTCATCAATATGTGCTGCGCGTGCCGGATCGTGCCGTCGTGCAGGCGAAGCTGAAGGAACAGGGCATTGGCACGGGTATTCATTACCCGGTGCCAGTGCATTTGCAGCCGGCCTATCAGGGACGCGTGCCGCTTGGGCCGGCGGCATGTGCCGAGACCGCCGATGCCGCGCGGGAGGTGATGAGCCTGCCCATGTATCCCGAATTGACCAATGCGCAGGTGGAACGCATTTGCGCAGGGCTGCGGAGCTTGAAGGGCTGAATACTATAGCTGCCTTGGCGCGCGTTTGCGTCGTCACGGTCGCCTATAACAGTGCGGCCGCCTTGCGCGGGATGCTGGGGAGCATGCCGCCCGGCCTTGGCGTGATTGTCGTGGATAATGCAAGCGCGGATGACAGCGCGGCGGTGGCGGAAGGTGCGGGCGCGCGCGTTATCCGCAATGGCGCCAATCTTGGCTTTGGCGCGGGCTGCAATATCGGCATGGATGCGGCAGCAACGGAATTCGTCCTGCTTGCTAACCCCGATACGCGCTTGGATGGGGCGGCGATTGCGCGGCTGGTGGCCGCCGCTGATGCCTTTCCCGATGCCGCGATCCTTGCGCCGATGCTCTGTGATGAAACCGGCGCGCGTGTGCGGTCCTGGGATGTGGAGCAACAGCATCGACGTTTATTGACGCGCAAACGTGATGCCGAGCCCTGGCCAGAGGGGCCGTTATGCGCGGAATTCCTCTCTGGCGCTTGCCTGTTGCTGCGCGCATCCGAGGCGCTGCGCTTCGATGAAGCCTTCTTCCTGTTTTATGAGGATGACGCGATTTGCGCCGCCGCCCGCGCCAAGGGGCGCGCTTTGGTGCTGGTGCCGGATGCGGTGATGCATCACGCCGGCGGCGGTTCTTCCGCGCCATCGCAGGCACTTTCCGCCTTCAAGGCGCGGCATATGGCCTGGAGCAGGTTGCATTACATGGTGCTGATGCGGGGTAGCGCGGCGGCGCGGCGCGAAGCCTGGGCGCGGGTGTGGCACCATGCGTCCAAGGCTTTGGGGCATGGGCTGACACTGCGGTTTGAAAAGCTGCGGGCTGATATGGCGGGGCTTGGCGGGACGCTGGCTTGGATGCGCGGGCGCCGCGCCTGATAGGTTTATGCCCCCAGCATCTTCCGCGCGACGATCAGGCGCATGATCTCATTCGTGCCTTCCAAAATCCGATGGACGCGCAAATCCCGCACGATTTTTTCAATGCCGTATTCCGCCAAATAGCCATAACCGCCCAGTAATTGCAGCGCATCATCCGCGACGCAAGACGCGGTATCCGTCACGAAACGCTTGGCCATGGCGCAATACATGCCGGCATCGGGAGCCTTGGAATCAAGCTTGGCGCAGGCACGCCAAAGAAGCGCGCGCGCCGCTTCCAATTCAATGCGCATATCGGCAAGCTTGAATTGCGTATTCTGGAAATCGCTGATCGCTTTGCCGAAGGCGCGGCGTTCCTGCGTATAGCGCAACGCGATATCCAAAGCGGCTTCCGCGCCACCCAGCGAACAGGCAGCGATATTCAAGCGCCCGCCATCAAGCCCCGCCATGGCGAAGCGGAACCCCTGCCCTTCTGCGCCCAGTAACGCCTCAGCACCCACACGCGCGTCTTCGAAAATCACCTGCCGCGTCGGCTGCGCATTCCAACCCATCTTGCGTTCATTGGCGCCGAAGGAAAGGCCGGGCGTGTCCTTCGGGATCAGCAGCGCAGAAACACCACCCGGCCCATCACCGCCGCTGCGCAGCATCGTCAGGTATAGGTCAGACGCGCCAGCGCCGGAGATGAATTGCTTGGTGCCATTCAAGACATAGCCCTGATTATCGCGCGTTGCGCGCGCCTTCAGCGCGGCGGCATCGCTACCTGAGCCTGGTTCCGTCAGGCAATAAGATGCGATGGCTTCCATGGTGATCAGTTTCGGCAACCAGGCGGCGCGCTGCGCATCATTGCCGAAGCGGTCAATCATCCAGGTGACCATGTTATGGATGGACATGAAGGCGCTGATGGTGGGGCAACCGGTCGCAAGCGCTTCAAACACCACCGCAGCATCCAGGCGCGTCAGCCCCGCGCCGCCTGATTCTTCACGCACATAAAGTGCCGCCATGCCAAGCGCGGCCGCTTCGCGCATTTCCGCGACGGGGAAATGCTGTTCGCGGTCCCATTGCAGGGCTTTGGGCGCCAACACATCACGGGCGAAATCCCGTGCGACGGATTGCAGCGCGCGGGTTTCTTCAGGAAGATCGAAGGTAATGGCGTTCATGCGGAGATTTCCTTGGCGATATCGGCCATGCACGCGCGGGCGGCCTTCAGGTTGCGCGCCTTCACATGGCCAAACCCCTTGATGCCGGCGGCAGCTTCCGCCCAATCACAAATGGCGTTGTGCGTGGCAGGCGAGAGCTTGGGTAGCAGCGCTTCAAGGCCAGCACGATATTCGCCCGGCAGTTCGCGTTCTTCGCGGCGTTCGGTGGTGCGCGCGAAAGGATCAAGCCAGGTGCCGCGCAGGAATTTACCATGGCGCAGCAAGCCCATCGCCTTCAGCATCCAGGGGCCAAATTCCTGTTTCACGGGCAGGCCCGTATCCGGGTTCAGCTTGGTCATGATCGGCGGGGCGAGATGCATCTCAATCCGCTGCGTGCCCGCAAAGCCTTGAGCCAGCATGCTGCGCCATTCCGGCAGGCTATGCAGCCGCGCGACTTCATATTCATCCTTATACGCCATGAGGCGATACAATTGCCGCGCCACAGCGCGGGAGAGCCGTTCTTCGCCAGGCACTGAAGCCGCTTCCGCCGCACGGATGCGCGCGACAAAATCCTGATAGCGCCGAGCATAACGCGAAGACTGATAGGCGTTCAGGTCTTCAGTGAAACGCGCAATCATCTCATCAAGCGTTTCCGGCCCGCGCGGCGCTTCGGGCGCCTCAGTCGCGGCGATGCGGCCCAGCGCAAAAGCATTCTTGTTGCGCTCCACCGCTGCGCCATTCAGTTCGATGGCGCGCAGGATCGCTTCGGCCGAAAGCGGCACCAGCCCGCGCTGCCAGGCAAAACCCAGCATGAACGGATTGAGGTAAATCGCATCGCCCAAATCACGCTCAACCCGCGAAAGCGCGGGGATGGTCAGCGCTTCGCGACACGCGGCCCCCAGGCTTTGCAGCATGGCGGCATTGTCGTAGCGGGTTTCGGTATCCTTCACGAATTGCGCGGTGGGTGAGAGATCAGCATTCACAATCGCCGTGCTGCGCGCGGGGCCAAGCAAGGGCCGCGCGGTACGGCCATGCGCCACCACCATATCGGCGGCGAGCAACAAATCCGCCTCACCGGCGGCGATGCGCGCACCAGAAAGCTGATCCGCCGCCGCACCCACCGGGCCGATGCGCAACTGCGCGTAAACCCCGCCACCTTTTTGCGCGAGGCCGAGGAAATCCAAGGTGCGCACAGGCCGCCCTTCCAAATGCGCGGCCTGCGCCAGAATGGCCGCCATGGAAGACACGCCCTGCCCGCCAACGCCGGCAATCAGCAGATTCCACGCCTCGCCTTGAATGGCGGGCAGGCTTGGTTCGGGCGGCAAGGACGGCAGCGTAATGGCCGCGAGGCGTGCCGGTTCCGCGCCGATCAGGCTGACGAAGGATGGGCAAAACCCCTCCACACAGGAGAAATCCTGATTGCAGGCGGATTGATCAATGCGGCGCTTCCGCCCAAACGGCGTTTCAATCGGTTCCACCGCCAGGCAATTGGATGCGCGGGAGCAATCGCCGCAATCCTCACAAATGCGCGGATTGATCGCGATACGGCGATTGGCGCGCGGTGCGAGGTCCCGCTTGCGCTTGCGGCGGCGTTCGGTGGCGCATTCCTGATCATAGATGATGGCGGTGACACCCTTCACCGCGCGCAATTCCTTCTGTACGGCATCAAGCCGTGACCGATGATGAAACCCAACCGTGGAGGGGATCAGCGGATCGCCGCGATGCCGATCAGGATCGTCGGAGACAATTTCAATCCGCCCGACCCCTTCGCCATGCAATTGCGCGGCGATGTGCGGCACATCAATCTCGCCTTCCGGAGTTTGGCCACCGGTCATGGCGACTGCGCTATTCACCAGAATCTTGAAAGTGATATTGGCCTTGGCGGCGACAGCGAAGCGCACGGAAAGACTGCCGGAATGGGCATAGGTGCCATCGCCCATATTGGCAAAAATATGTTCCTGGCTGGTGAAATGTTCCTGCCCGATCCAGGCAGAACCCTCGCCGCCCATTTGGCAGAAGAAATCCGTATCGCGATTCATGAAGCGTGCGAGGTAATGGCAGCCAATGCCGGCGAGCGCGCGGCTGCCTTCCGGCACGCGAGTTGAGGTATTGTGCGGGCAGCCAGGGCAGAAATACGGGTCACGCCCATGCACCGGTAGCTGATCGCCCGCAGCCAGCGATTCAAGCGCGGCCATGCGCGCCAGCATGGCGTTGGTGCGAAAGGCTTGCGGCAGGCGCGCGAATAGGGCGCGCAAAATCTGGGCGGAATCAAGCTCATTCAGATCAGACAGCAAGGGTCGCCCAGCCTCATCGCGCTTGCCGGTAATGCGCGGTCGGCGATCCATATGGAACAGCGCATCGCGCAGCTGCCATTCCAGGAAGGACCGGCGATCTTCGATCACCAGAATTTCCTCAAGACCTTCGGCAAAGGCGCGTGCGGCATCGGCATCAAGCGGCCAAGCCAAACCCACCTTCCAGATGCGCAGGCCCTGGGCGCGGGCGAAATCTTCCGAAATGCCAGCCTCGGCCAAAGCCTGACGCAACACAGTGAAAGCCTTGCCGCGCACGGCGATGCCGAAACGCGCATCGGCGCTATCCAACACCATGCGGTCAATGCCATTGGTGCGTGCAAAGGCATTGGCGCGCGGCAGCTTCACGTGCCGCAGGCGTTCTTCCTGCACCATCGGCGGATCAGTCGCGCGAATATGCACGCCATCTGGCGGGCTTGGCATGCCCTGCGGTTCGCGCGTGGCGTAAAGGGAAGGGTCCAGCATCACCGTCATGGTCGCATCCATGGTGTCGGCCACGCATTTCATGCCAACCCAGGTGCCGGCATAGCGACTAAGCGCAATGCCCTTCAGCCCATATTCCAGCACCTCCGCCACATCGGCGGGATCGAGCATAGGGATTTCCAGATCCATAAAGGCATATTCGCAGCCCGAGGTGATCGTGGAGGATTTGGAGGATGGATCATCCCCGGCCAGCGCCAGCACGCCCCCCAGCGGCGCGCTGCCGGCGGAATTGGCATGGCGCAGCACATCGCCGGAGCGATCAACGCCTGGCCCCTTGCCATACCAAATGCCGAAAACGCCATCCAAACGCGCGCCGGGCGTGAGGTGCACCTGCTGCGAACCCCAAATGGCGGTCGCGGCCAGATCCTCATTCAACCCAGGCTGGAACACCACATCATGGGCGCGGAGGCGTTCCGCCTGGCGCGCCAATTCCCGGTCAAAGGCTCCAAGGGGTGATCCGCGATAGCCGGAAATGAAGCCCCCGGTGCGGAAGCCAAGCGCGGCATCCATTTCCTGGCGCAGCATGGGCAGGCGCACCAGCGCATGCGTCCCCGTCAGCAATACGGGGCCGGACCGGGCTTCCCAACGTTCTTCTAATGTGGCCTCTGGCCGGATGATGCTTCCCATGTGGCCTATTGTGGCGATTGGCGGGGCGGATGCCAATCGCTTTTTGGAATTTCCACCAACACGCCCGGATAAGCCATAGGTTCCCACAGAAAACAAAATAGCGTTCTTGGCATTCCCAACCCGGCGGATTCCAAGACCGGCACGATGCCGACGACAGGCATCGTACGTCGAAACACCAATAGCTCAATAGCGCTTCACGCTTCATCAATGCTCGGATCTGGCTGCGGTCAGCGGCAAGCATCATAGGCTTCAGCATGGCAAGCAAAAACAAATAAGAAATCGCAATGAAACAAAACCTGGCCGGGGTTGATTGATGAACCAAGAAAATCGTTTCGCATGAGCTTGGTAAACCGATTTTCGCTCGGATTATCGGTGCATATTGTGGTCAAGCACCTCCTCCCCGCCAGCGATGTTCCGGCTGCGCGCCACTTCCTCCTGCGCAAACTATCGCTGTTCCTGTTTGGCCAACGCCAAAACCCCTCAGCCCCTGAGGCCAATCAAGCCATAAAGCGCCAGAATGATCAGCATCAGCGCAATGCCGGCAATCGGCCAAGGGCGCGTTGCGTGTTCAACCATCACAACGAAGCGCGCCATGGCATCGTGCATCGGCGAACCGCGCTCGGCAAAGACCAGCAGATCGCCCGCCGGCACCTCTGGCACGCGCGGGAAGATGCGTGTCCAAAGCAGGGCGAAAGCCGCCCCGGCCAGAATGGGCGCGATGCTTGCCGCACTCCACAACCCCTCCGGCGCCTTGCCGATCACCAAGCCATAAAGCGCCCAGGGCAGCACCAGTGCTGCCAAACCCAGAATCAACCACGGCCCGCCAAGGCCCCAATGCAGTTTTGCAGCCGGCGCTTCCAGCATCGCTGCGCGCAACTGATGGACAAAATGCAGCATCAGCGCGGTTGACCCAAAGGCGGAAAGCATCGCTGCTGCGGCAGCGAGCCCCTCACCGAGTTCCGGCTTGACCGCCGCTTTGGCCAATGCCCCACCGGTCGGCGGCAGCCCGCCAAAGCCAAGCGCCAGCAGTAGTGCCAAAGGCAGCACCAGCGCCCGTCCTGCCGGGCCGCTAGCCAGTCCCAGACCAACACCAAGGAACAAGGCCCCCTTCGCCAGCATGTGATGCAGCGCATAAAACGCGGCATGGATTGGCGTCTCTGCCAGCCCAAGCGTCAGCCCCATGCCGAGTGTTGCCGCCACCACGCCCATCTGGCTCACACTGGAATAGGCCAGGATGGTTTTCGGGTTGCGCTGCGTGAGCCCCATCGCCACACCCCAATAGGCCGTCGCAAAACCAAGTGCGGCGAGCAGCGCGCCACCGGGCACCGGCATGCCATCAAAGGGCAGAAAGCGAATCAGCCCGATCACACCCGCCTTGATGATGGCGCCACTCAGCACCGCGGAACCAGGCGCCGGCGCCGCCGGATGCGCGATGGGCAGCCAGACATGCAAGGGTATCAGCCCCATCTTGAGCCCGAAGCCCAGGATCAGCAGCATCGCAATCACCGGCCCGCCCGGCGTGGTGCGCAGCACTGGCGCCACATCGGCAATCGCGATGCTCTCCGTACCCGCGCGGCCATGCAGCAGGGCAAAGGCGAGCAGCAGCGCAATTTCGCCGATCACCGCAAGCAGCAAATAAAGCCCACCAGCGCGCCGCGCCTTTTCCGTGCCATCATGTGCGACGAGGCCGAAGGCAGCGAGGCTCACCACCGCGAAAGCCAGATAAAAGCTGAGTAAATCGCCGGCGATGAAAACGCCAAGGCAGCCCGCAAGCGTCAGCAGCCACCAGGCCGCGAAGCGCTTCGCCATGGGTCCTTTGCCCATCTGCGCGCGAGCGAAAACGCCAGCCGCACTCCATAGCAGCGCAGCACCGCCCAGCAGCAGCGCGCCCGGCGCATCCAGCAGCAAGGTGAATCTGATGCCAACAGGGTAGAACACCAGCGAAGAACCCAACGCCAAGGGCGCGATCAGCAGCGCGGGCAAAGGCGTCAACCAAAGCGCGCCCATCACGCGCCCGCGCGTGACTGGCCAGGCAAGTGCCAGCAGCATCAACAAGGGCAGTAGCGGCACAAGCGGTAGCAGCAAATTCATGGCGCAATCACCGGTTGGCCAATTTGTGCGAGGCCGAGCATGGAAAGCGGCAGCAGCCCAAGCGCCATGGAGAGCAACGCCAGCACCAGTACCGACGCTTCCTGCAAGCGCGGCACGGGGCGCGGCGTTGCATCAGGCGGGGCGGGTGCCAGTGCGGCGGCGACAAGACGATAGACATAACCGCCTGTCAGCAGCCCGCCCGCCAATATCACCAGCGACCACCACCATTGCCCAGTATCCACCGAAGCGCGCAGCAGCATCCATTTTGCGGTGAAGCCGCCGCTTGGTGGCACGCCCATCAGCGAAAGCCCGCCAATCGCAATCGCCAGCACGGCCAAGGGCGCGGCCCGCGCCGCGCCGCAAAGCCCCGCGACGCGATCTTCACCGATGGATTGCACAATCAGCCCGGCCGCCAAAAACATCGCTGCCTTGGCCAGCGCGTGAGAGACTGCCTGCAACATGCCGCCCATCCAGGCGCGCGTTGCCGCATCAGGATCACCCGCCATCAACAGCGGAAACATCAGGAACAGATAACCGATTTGCGCGACAGTCGAATAAGCGATCAGCGCCTTTAGCCGTTCCTGCCGGAGTGCGACGACGCTGCCGATCAGGATCGCCGCAGCACCAAGAGCGGCAAGCAATTCCGCCCCCGCCACCGGCGGGCCAGGCAGCACCCAGAACCAAAGCCGCACCAACAGAACAAAGGCGCCCTTGACCACAAGCCCGGACAGTAAGGCGGAACCCGCCGGCGGCGCCCCCGCATGCGCGGGCGGCAGCCAAAGATGCAGCGGAAACACCGCCATCTTGGCCAGCAGCCCAACCGTCATCAGCGCGCCAGCCAAGCGCGTTGGCGCATCGGCGCGCGTATTGCCCGCAAGCAATCCAATATCCAGCGTGCCATAGGCGCCATAAATCAGCGCGCATCCGAGCAGATAGAGCACCGATCCCAGCAGGGCGAAAAGCAGATAACGCAGCTCCGCCTTGAATTGCGAAGGCCGCCCATCAAGGCAGGCAAGGGCGAGTGCCGTGAAGGTCAGCATCTCCAACGCGACAAAAAGGCTGAACAAATCGCGCGCTAGAAACGCTACCGCGAGCGAGGCTGCTAGTGCTGGCAACAGGCACCAATAGGCGAAGGCAGCACGCCCACCCATTTCCCAGGAAGGGGCTGCGTAGGCGATGCGCCCGAATTGTGCTGTCGCCACCAGCACAATTGCACCAGCGACCAGCATGGCGGCAGCCAGCCCATCGGCACTGAGGGCAATGCCAAGCGGCGGGGCGAAACCGCCCAGCACATAGATGATTGGTTCACCCTGCCGGACGACCATCGCCATAATCGCGACGGTAAGCGCAAGCCATAACCAAAGTGAGGCACGCGCAAGCCGCGCCGCCGCCTGGCCACCCAGCACAAAGGCGATCAGCGTCGCGCCAAGTGGCAGCGCGATAGCCAGCACCAAAAGCGAGCCGCCCGGCGTAGCACTCATTCGGATGGTGCAGCCGAATTGGCGGTTGGCGGGTCTTCCGCCAGCGTCACCGCGCCAGTGGTCTGGTGCAGCCGCAGCGTCAGCACCAGGGCGAGCGCCGTGGCCGCGAAGGCAACCACCAGACCGGTGATCACCATGGCTTGCGGCACGGGATCAGCGGGTAGTCCCGCCGCAGCGCCGCGCCGCGCCGCCACGCCAAACACCAGAAACACGCCAATGCCGAGCAGGTTGAAGGCAATCACCTTCCGCAGCACGGATGATTGCGCCAGCATGCCATAAAGCCCAAGACCGACCAGACCAGCGGCCGCCAGCGCAAAGGGTAAGGTTCCGTTCATGGCCGCGCGCGCCTCTCAGGCGGGCCGGCGATCATGCAGGCCATGGCGGCGGCGACGGAGAGCGTCATTGCCGTTTCGATCAGCAGGATCAGGGTTTTCGCATAGCCCGGCGGATAGGCCAGAAAGCCCTCTGCCACGGCAAAACCCGCCAGCCCCACCATCAGAAACACAAGCGGCCCGGCGGCAATGGCAAGCCTGAGGCGCATATCGCTGATGCTTGGTGGCGCGACCAGCCCGGCAATCCAGGGCAGCACCCACATGGCGGCCAGCACCGCCCCACCCTGGAATTTGCCGCCCGGCGCATCCGCACCCACCCAGGCGATATAGACGCCAATCACAATGCCAATCGGCGGCAGCACCTTCGCCAGAAAGGCAAGCGGCCCATGCGCTTCGGCCATGAAGGCAGGCCCCGGCGCGCGGCCCCAGCGCGCTTCCGGCGCCATGGACCATATCGCGAAGACAGCAAAGACCAGCACCGCGGATTCAAGCAGCGTATCAATTGCGCGATGCGCCATCAGCACCGCTGTCACCGGATTGCCAAGGCCCGTCGGCGCGATGTTATCCAGCACCGGTGCCGCAAGGCTTGGCGCGGGCTCTGGCAAGCTAAAAAGCGCATGCGCCAAAAGCACGGCCAAAAGCGCCGAAAGAATACCCGCGAGCACACGCTGCGCGATCGGCGGCGGCGCCGGTGGCGTGGCGCGATTGCCGATGCGGCTTGCGACATAAAGGATGATCACGGAAGTCGCGGCCGCGCCAATCACCGCCTCGGTCAAGGCGACATCGGGCGCTTCAAGCCGCACCCAGACAAGGGTCGCGATCAGGCCGGTGGAGATGAAGCCCAATACCGCGCCAAACAGCGATGTGGCGAGGAGAGTGGCCGCCCCCGCGCCAAACAGCCCAAGCGCCAAGGGCAGATCGAGCAATAATGCGGTCATGGCGGAGGGTCCTGTTCGCGCCGTACCGCGCCCGCGACAAGCTGCGCCGCCGTGGTGCCGCCCAACAAAACCAGCGCCCATATCACTACAAGCTTGAGTGCATCCGCGATGCCATCCACGAGCGGCAGCAAGCCAAGCACGATCAGCCCAAGGCCAAGATTATCCGCCTTGGTCAGCGCATGCACGCGGCTGAGCGTATCGCCAAAGCGCAGAAGGCCAAGCGTGCCCGCGATGAAGAAAAAGACACCCGCCAGTACGCAGGCCGCAGCGAAGAGTGAGATCAGCATGCTCATCGCCGGTCAATCACGCGCGATGCCATGACAAAAGCGACCGAGGCAAAGGCACCGACCAGGGCGAGCACCAGCGCGACATCAATCAACTCCGGCGCGCCGGCGGCAGCAAGCAGCAGCAGCGCGCCAATCCCCGCCGTGCTCAGCAATTGCGCGGCGAGCAATCGGTCAGCGCGTGTGGGGCCGCGTAGCACCCGTACCAAGCCGACAAGGGCACTCAGGATAATCAGCGCAGCGGCGCCGGTCAGAAGCTCAGCCATGAAGCGCGCCTTTGTGGCTGCGCGCCAAGGCGACTTCGATTTCAGTGACGTCCTTCGCCAGCGGCATGGCGATATCAAGCGCGTGCAACTTCAGCCTGCCATCGGGCAGATCCTCAAGCGGCAGCGAACCAGGGGCGAGGCTGGCAAGCGCCCGAAAGGCATCCTGTGCCGGCCCCGGCGGGATAGCGAGCGGGACCTCAATAACACCGGGGGCGAGGCGCGGCGGCCGCGCGAAGGCACGCAGTGCCACATCCCAGCCCGCGCCAAAACTTTGGCGGAGCACAATGAGGGCCAGGCGGGGCAGCGCGCTGATCACCATGCCGCCAGGGCTGGGCGGCAATAGGCGCAAGCTTGCATGGGCTGCGCATAGCGCCGCGAGCAGACCAAAGGGTAGCCCCATCGGTTCTGCGCCGGCCAGCGCCAGCCAGAGGCCGAAGAACAAGGCGCCGCGCGCCAGGGCGGCGGGCAGGGCGGATTGCGACGGCAAAGACGTCGGCTCCTTGATGCAAGCGTCACTTTAGGTGTCGCACGGCAGGCTGGGGCAAACAAGGCGAGGCGAAGCCGCAAAGCTGGGCCTACCGTGCCGGGACTGTGCGCCGCGTTCAGGTGGACCTGTCGCCTACAAATTTAATTCGTCTTGTAAAGTGGCCGGAAACGGCGAGGTTGGTTTCTGTCACAGACAATTTTACCGAGCGTTGTTCAGCCCCCTTCACTCCCCCACCTTCCGCTTCTCCGCCTCTGCCAAGCGCGCCCGCAGCCCCGCGACTTCGGCCCGCAATGCCGCAATTTGGTCGCCCACAGGATCATCCTCGGTATTGCTCAGCCCATACCCGAGGAAAGGGTCAGCACAGGTGGTGCCCACAGGCGGGCGGGCGGGAATGCCAACCACTGTGCATTCGGGCGGTACTTCGCGCGTTACCACCGCATTGGCGCCAATGCGCGCGCCCTTACCCACCGTAATCGGCCCTAGAACCTGCGCCCCGGCGCCAATGGAAACGCCTGCTTCAATCGTCGGGTGCCGTTTGCCTGGGCTACTGGAAAGCCCGCCCAAGGTCACGCCATGGTAGATCAGCACATCATCGGCGATTTCGGCGGTTTCGCCGATCACAACGCCCATACCGTGGTCAATGAAAAGCCGCCGGCCAATCTGCGCGCCGGGGTGGATTTCAATCCCTGTCAGAAAGCGGCTGAGATGCGAAACCAGCCGCCCCGCGCCGCGCCAGCGGTGCCGCCAAAGCCAATGCGCCAGCCTGTGCCACAGCACGGCATGAAGCCCGGCGTAACAGAAAATCGTCTCCAGCCAGGAAGGCCGCGCAGGATCGCGCGCGCGAATGCTGCGCCCGATTTCAACAAGTTCCGAGACCACTGGGCTACCTCACGCAAGCCATGGCGGTATGGGCAGGCCGCGTTCGCGCAGGAATTCCGGATTGAACAGCTTGGATTGGTAACGCGCGCCGCCATCACACAAAATCGTGACGACGCGATGCCCAGGGCCCAATTGGCGCGCCACCTTTATTGCGGCAGCCACATTCAAACCGGCGGAACCGCCAAGGCAAATGCCTTCCTGCACCAGCAGGTCAAATACCTGCGTCAGCGCCTCCTCATCCGTCACCTGCACCGCGTCATCAATCAGGGCGCGGTCACCCACCAGATTGCCGGGCACGCGCGCGGCCTGGCCAATGCCTTCGGTGATGGATGATCCTTCCGGTTTCAACTCTCCGGTCTTGACCCAGGAATAGAGCGAACTGCCCATCGGGTCCGCCAGCACAATGCGCGTCGCTGGCCCGCGCGCCTTCAAGGCGCGTGCGATGCCCGCCAGCGTGCCGCCAGTGCCGCAAGAACAGGTAAAGGCATCAATCTGCCCGCCGGTCTGGTCCCATATCTCGGGCCCCGTGGTTGCCTCATGCACGTCGCGATTGGCGAGGTTGTCGAATTGATTGGCGTAAACCGCGCCCAGCTCCTCGGCCAGGCGGCGACTGTAATGCACGTAATTGCCTGGGTCTGAGAATGGCTTGGCCGGTACCAGGCGCAAATCAGCGCCGATCATGCGGAGAAAATCGAGCTTTTCGCGGCTTTGGGTTTCCGGCACCACAATAATGCTGCGATAGCCACGCGCATTGGCCACCAGCGTAATGCCGATGCCGGTATTGCCCGCCGTGCCTTCCACAATGGTGCCGGGCGTGCCGGGCTTCAGCGCGCCGCGCGCTTCGGCATCCGCAATAATTCCAAGCCCCGCGCGATCCTTCACGGAACCGCCGGGGTTCATGAATTCCGCCTTGCCCAGGATTTCGCAGCCAGTGATTTCGCTGGCGCGCTTCAGGCGTATCAATGGCGTATTGCCGATCGCACCGGCCAGACCATCCACGATATTTTGCATGCCCGCCATCGAAACCACCACGCTCTTTGCTTGACTATTGGCGCGCCATGCTGGCCCGGACCGAAAAGCGGCACAAGCTTCGGAAAGTTCTTGCCTATTTGTCCCAATCGGGAAATGGCGCTGCTCTCAAGCGCCAAAAACACGAAAGGTCTTGCCCCGCACGGATCAGGCGCGGCTTGGTCAGGCCGCTTCGCTGCGCGCCTTGCGTGAACGCCGATACCAATGCCGCGCAATGAAGAACGCCAAGGCGGAAAGCGCAATCCCGGCAATGGTCCAGCCCAGCCTCTCCGGCCCGATCAGGCTGCCGAGGAACCAGCCGGCCGCGACGAAGCTGCTGGCCCAGATGCCTGCCGCGATGAAATTCAGCACGGCGAACCGTGCCCAATTCAGGCCAGCCAGACCGCAGGCAGCAGAGGCGACATTGCGGATGCCATACAGAAACCGGAAGCTCAGAATGAACCAGGTGCCGTAGCGGTGAAGCAAATCATTCACGCGGGCCACTTTTTCATCGGCACCCTTGATCCGGCGCACTACCCGGGGTCCGAAACGACGGCCAAGGGTGAACCAGGTTTGATCACCCAGAAAGGACCCGAACCACACGGCCAAAAGCAGCCACCACGGATTGACCGCACCCGTTGCCGCACCCAGGGCCGCCGCGGCCAGAACAAAAGTTTCACCTTCAAAAAACGCCCAGATAAACGACCCCAGATAGGCGTAATGCCCCCAGGACTCCCAGATTTCTGCCAAGACACCACCCCCGGAATTTGACTATAGTTGGCCCCTATTGGTGAAAAGGGGAAGGGGCGGCCCAGTTTTGATCGGGGCTGAACATGTCTCAGCGCTTTCGCCCTGCTTGGATAAGGATATCTCGTGTCGCAAATACCGGAAAAGGCCGATGACCCCATGTTTGATGCCTTCGGCCGCCCACCTGTTCCCGACCTGGTGGTGCCCAGGGCCATCCTGCCCTTTCATCTGGATGAAAGGCCGGTGCGCGGACGCTTGGTGCGCTTGGGGCCGCTGGCGGATGCCTTGCTTAGCCGCCATGATTATCAACCCGAGGTCGCAAAGCTCGCTGGAGAGGCCATGGCGCTGACGGCGGGGCTGGCGGCGGCGTTGAAATTTGAAGGCTCCTTCAGCTTGCAGGCGAAGGGCGATGGCCCGCTTTCCATGCTTCTGGCGGATTGCACCCATGCCGGGGCGCTGCGCGGCTATGCCAAGCTGAATGAGGAAAGGTTCGCAGGGTTGGCGGCGCCTTCTGCTGCCGCGCTGCTTGGCAAGGGGTATCTGGCTTTCACTTGCGACCAGGGGCCCGATATGGATCGCTACCAGGGCATTGTTGCGATTGAAGGCGAAACGCTGACGGAGATGACCGGCGAGTATTTCCGCAATTCGGAACAGCTTGATACCTATCTGAAGCTAGCCTGCGCAGAAACGCCGACCGGCTGGCGGGCTTCTGCCCTGCTATTGGAACGCGTGGCCGGTGCCGGCTGGCTTGATCAACAAATGGATCAGGAAGAGCAGCAGGAAGCCTGGCAGACCGCAACCATCCTGGCGCGCACCATCACCAATGAGGAATTGCTGGATGATCGGCTTTCGGGTGAACAGGTGCTGAACAGGCTATTCCATGCCGAAGGGCTCAGGCTGGATCGCCCAAGGCCGCTTTCCTATGGCTGCCGCTGTTCGCGCGAACGCCTGTTGAATGTGCTGGGCGGCTTCAGCACCGATGATCTGGACCACATGGCCGATGAAGGTACCATCACCATGACTTGTGAATTCTGCAATTTCGATTTCCGTTTTGATCGCGCCAAACTGCCTACGCGGGAAGTAGGGAATTGACCATGGCCCTGCCGACCAAACGCCGTGCCTTCCTTGCACTTCCGCTACTCGCCGCCTGCGCCAATGAACAGCCGGCGGGGCCTTTCGTGCCGCCCGGTCCGCCAAGCTATGGGCATTTGACGCCGCTTCGGCTCAAGGTCGGTACGCTGGAAATCCAGGAAGCCGGCACTGGTACCGCCTTCTTCGTGGATCAGTCAGCGCCGCTTCAACCGGCTGATGTAATACTGCGCATGGCGCAAGACAGGCTGAGTGCGGCCGGCGGCCCTGGCAAGGCGCGTTTTCTGATCCAGACCGCAAGCCTTACCCGCGAAGGCGGCGCATCGGGCGGCGTTTTCAGCCCAGCATCTGAGACCTTCCGCTGCGTCATGCGCTGCCAGGTGGAGATTATCTCGGCCGAAGATGCCACCCTTGCCGCCGCCTCGGCAGAGGCCACGCGTGTTGCGACCGGATCAGTACGCGATGCCGGGGAAAGAGCAGCGCTGGCGGAACGCGCGGTGAAATTGGCCGGGCAGGATCTGAATGTGGAATTCGAATTTCAGTTGCGGCGGCATTTGCGCGCCTGGCTGCAATTGGTGGCCGCTCCTGGTGAAACCCTGCCGCAGCCCGTTGAACGTGAAGCCCTGCCGCGTTCCTGAATTTTCAAGCGAGAGAAAGAAGCCTCATGACAGACCATCCGCTGATGCAGGAAATCGCGCCCATCCTGCCGGAGCTGATCGCGATCCGCAAAGACATCCACGCCCATCCGGAATTGGGCATGGAAGAAACCCGCACTGCGGCACTGGTCGCCGCACGCCTGCGCAGCCTTGGCATTGAAACCACGGAAGGTGTGGGCCGCATGGGTGTGGTGGGCACGCTGCGCGGCAGCCGCCCCGGTCAGGGTGCGATTGGGTTGCGCGCCGATATGGATGCGCTGGCGCTGACGGAAGCGACCAATCTTCCCTATGCATCCCAGCATGCGGGGAAGATGCATGCCTGCGGGCATGATGGGCATACCGCCATGCTATTGGGCGCGGCCGAGGTCTTGGCGAAGAAGCGCGATTTTGCCGGCACGGTGCATTTCATTTTCCAACCCGCCGAGGAAGGCCGCGGCGGCGCGCAAGCCATGTTGGATGATGGGCTGTTTGCGCGTTTCCCCTGCGATTCCGTCTATGGCATGCATAATATGCCGGGGCTGCCGCTGGGCCATTTTGCGCTTTGCGACGGCCCCATGATGGCCGGTTCTGGGCGCTGGAAAGTCCAGTTTCGCGGCACGGGCGGCCATGGCGGCAATTCACCCCATTTGGCGAGTGACATCACCATCGCGCAGGCGAATTTCATCACAGCGCTGCAAAGCATTGTCAGCCGCAATGCGCCGGCGCTGGAAAGCGTGGTGATCAGTGTTGGTCATATCTCGGGCGGGTCCGTGGATGCGCTGAATGTGATGCCGTCCGAAATCCTGGTCGGCGGCACCATGCGCGCCTTCAACCCGACCATGCAGAAAATGCTGGAAGATCGCATGCGTGAGGTGGCGGAACTGACGGCGCGCATGCAAGGCGCCACTGCCGAGGTAACGCTATGGTGGAATGCCGCGCCGCTGATCAATCATGCGCGTGAGACCGGCGTCATGGCGGATACCGCGCGGGAATTGGTTGGCGCTGGCGCGGTGGATGACAAGATGACACCCGTGACGGGCGGCGAGGATTTCGCCTTCATGCTGCGCGCCAAGCCGGGCGCCTTTGTGTTCATGGGCAATGGCACCGCACCCGATGGCTCCGTGCATGCGCTTCACACGCCGCTTTATGATTTCAATGATGCCGCCCTGCCGCATGGCGTGGCGTTCTGGGTCAATCTGGTGCGGCGGGAAATGAATAGCGCCGCTGGCTGAAATCCTGCGATTTGATGGGCGGCGCGTTGAACAAAGCGCCGCCCTTGCCTGACTATTTTACCTCAACGCCATAGATATCCCGCGCCGCATGGGCAGTGATCAGCCCATCCGCCACATCGCGCTTCACCAATTCCGGATCACGCGCCTTGGGATCACCCATGCCACCACCGCCCGGCAGTTTCAGCAGCAGGCGCCGGCCCTTCGGGATGACCTGAAAGCCTTTTGTCCGCAGCACCGTGCCGTTGGGGTCATTCAACCCAACCCAACCACCAGCGCCTTCCCCACCGCCATCGCGGCCCTTGGGCGGATTGGCGACGCGATCGAAAATCGCATTCACGGCGAATTCCGTATCACCCTTGGCGCCGATTTCCATGATCTGGCCAAAGCCGCCGCGTGTCTTGCCAGCACCAGCGGAATCCGGGCGCAATTCCTTCTTCCAGAAGATCACGGGTGCCACGTTTTCAGTCGCTTCCACCGGCATGGTACGCACACCAGATGGGAAGGCCGTGCCATCCAGCCCATCCTTGGCCGGCCGCGCGCCGGTACCGCCGGAATTGAAGGTGATGATTTCAAAATCATCCACTTCCGCTTCCTGGCCGGAGACCTGGGAACCGCCACGCAAAGGCGGATTCCACAGCGCCGAGGAGCCTTCCGCATTCACCCGCCCCGGCACGGCCTGGTGCAGGCAGCCCATCATCAGATCGGGGATTAATTGCCCAATCACGTGACGCACACTGACAGGATAAGGGCGCGGCGCATTAAGGATAGAACCATCCGGGATTTCCATCTCAAACGGCGCCAGGCTCGCCCAATTATTCGGCACTTCCGGGGCGACAACGCATTTGATGCCGAAGCAGGAATAGGCGCGGCAATAGGCGGGCGGCACATTGATGCCGCGGCCGGAAGGCCCCGAAGTGCCGGCATAATCCACGACAATGCGATCCGCATGGATGGTCATGGCCGCCTTCAGCGTCACCGGCGCCTCATAGCCATCGGATTTGATATCGGAACGGAAAGTGCCGCGCGGCAGCTTGGCGATTTCAAGCAATGTCGCGCGGCGGCTGGCTTCAAAGATGTATTCCGCGAGGTCATCAAGACTATCCATCGCGAACTCATCCATCATTTCGACAAGCCGCTTGGACCCCGCATCATTGCAGGCGCAGAGTGAATAGATATCGCCTTCCAATTCCACCGGCGTACGCGATCCCGCGCGGATGAAATCAAAGAATGTCTCATTCGGTGCGCCGGCATCGAAGCATTTCACGATCGGGATATAGAGCCCTTCTTCGAAAACGCTGCGCCCTTCCGGGCCCATGCCAAGCCCGCCGATATCAATGATATGCGCAGTATTGGCGAAAAGCCCAACAATCTTGCCGCCGCGAAACGCGGGCGAGACTACGGTCAGGTCATGCAAATGGCCGGTAGCAAGCCAAGGGTCATTGGTGATGTAGTGATCCCCTGGCTTCATGCTTGCAGCGGGAAACTTTGCCAGGAAATGGCCCACCGATTCCGCCATGGAATTCACATGGCCAGGCGTGCCAGTCACGGCCTGGGCCAACATGCGTCCTTGCAAGTCAAAGACGCCGGCTGAAAGATCGCCCGCTTCGCGCACCGTGGTGCTGAAGGCAGTGCGGATCATGGTTTGCGCCTGTTCTTCGACCACCGCAATCAGGCGATTCCACTGGATCTGGCGTTGGATTGTCGCCAGCGCGCCGGTTTCCTTCATCGTGCAGCCTCCTGCGTCAGATCGAGATAACCCAGCCCATCCATGCGGCAAATCCAGCCAGGGCCAATCAAGGTGCTGGTTTCCGCTTCCGCGATGATGGCGGGGCCATTCACAGTGGCACCGGGCCGCATCGCATCGCGATCATAAACCTGCCATTCGGCCACTTCGCCGGTGGCGGTATCGCGCACCATTTGTACGCGGATCGGGCTTGGCGCCGGGGTATTCGCCACCGCACCCGCCGGTTCCACATGCGCTTCAACGGTGCGGACCGTGACGGCGAAGGAAAGGATTTCAACATCCGAACCCGGCACCGGGCGATCATAGAAGCGGCTATACTCCGCATCATAAAGCGCGCGAATCTCGCGCACATCCTGCGCGGTCAGGGCACGCGGTGGGATCGGCACGGCGATTTCATGCCCCTGCCCGACATAGCGCATATAGGCGATCCGCGTTTCCTCGATCGGCGCACCAAAGGCGCCTTCCGCCACAACGCCCGCCGCTTCGCGCGACATGGCGGCAAGCAGGCTATTCACCGCAGCGATATCAAAGCTGCCGAAGCGCTGATAAAGCGACTTCACCACCTCATAGGCGACCGGCGCGCGGAGGAAGCCAATCGCGCTGCCGACGCCAGCACCGGATGGCACCAGAATGCGCTTCACGCCAATTTTCTCGGCCACACGATAGCCATGCACAGGGCCGCCGCCACCAAAGGCGATCACCACGCGGCCTTCGTAATTCTTGGCACTTTCAATGGCATGCACGCGCGCGGCATTGGCCATATTCTCATCCACCATCTCAACCACGCCGAGTGCGGCCATATCAGCGGAAAGAGCGAGCTTTCCACCCACATGCTCGGCCAACGCCTTGCGAGACTGATCCGGATAAAGCCTGAGCGCACCACCCGCGAAAAATTCCGGATCGTAGCGGCCAAGCGCCAGATTGGCGTCCGTGACGGCCGGATGCGTGCCACCACGCCCGTAACAGGCGGGCCCAGGATCAGCGCCGGCACTTTCGGGACCCACTTGAATGCGCCCCATGCTATCCACTTGCGCGATAGAACCGCCACCCGCGCCGATTTCCACCATTTCAATCACGGGAATGCGCAGCGGCAGGCCGGAACCCTTCTTGAAGCGCCCAACCCGCGCCACTTCGAAAGTACGCGACGCCTGCGGGCGGAAATCATCAATCAGGCAGACCTTGGCCGTGGTGCCGCCCATATCGAAGGACAGTACCTTATCAAAGCCACGCTGCCGCGCGACAAAGGCCGAGAAAATCGCGCCCCCCGCCGGGCCGCTTTCCACCAGGCGGATCGGGAAACGCGCTGCCGTATCAATGGTGGTAAGACCACCGCCGGACAGCATCAGATAAAGCGGGCAAGCCAACCCCGCTTTACGCAACCCCAATTCCAATTGCTTCAAATAGCGCGCCATCAAAGGCTGCACATAGGCATTGGCGACGGTGGTTGAAAAACGCTCCCATTCGCGCATTTCGGGCGAAACTTCTGAGGAAAGCGAAACCGGCAATTCCGGCCAGGCTTCGCGCACAATCTCGGCCGCGCGGCGTTCATGGGTTGGGTTTACAAAGCCATGGATGAAACCGATGGCAAGGCTTTCAATACCCTCAGCGCGCAGAAAGGGGATATGCGCGCGTACCGCAGCTTCATCCAAGGGCAGCAGCACCTTGCCGGTATTATCGAGGCGCTCCGGCACCGGCAGGCGCCAACGGCGCGGCACCAGGGGCTTCGGCAATTCGATGTTCAGATCATATTGGTCGTAACGCGCTTCATTCGCGAGTGCGAGAACATCACGAAAACCCTCTGTCGTGATCAGCGCGGTCTTGGCACCTTTGCGTTCGATCACCGCATTGGTGGCAAGCGTGGTGCCATGGATCACCAGCGCCAGATCGGCGGGCTTCATGCCAGCCTTGGCAAGCACCTGCTGCACGCCTTCCAGCACGCCCTTCTCCGGCGCGGCGGGTGTGGTCAGGACCTTGGCGGTCCAGCGCTGGCCATCCTTTTCAATGGCCAAGTCTGTGAAGGTGCCGCCGATATCAACGGCGAGGCGAGCAGTCATTGGAGCTCCTTAATCAATGAAAGACGAGCAATTGATCACTATCGACTCAAACCGGTAGCCGAACACCGCGCAACCCCGCTTCGCTGATGAGCCGGGCCAGGAGACCATCGCTCAGCGCCGCAGCGACAAAGTTATTGATGGCGGGCATGGCCTGCTCTGCCTCAGCCTTCGGCACTGCAATGGACATCAGCACGAGATTGAAGCGGCCTTCCAGCACGCGTGCCCCGGGCAGCTTTTCTGCAATGCCATGACACAGATGCGTGTTATCGCCATAGGCATCGGCGCGCCCCTCGGACAAGGCTGCGCGCGCCGCCTCCAGACCGCCGGGCACGCGAACCAAAGTTGCCGCACGCAAGTTACGCGTAAGCACACCATCGGGTGCCGACCCCTCTGCCACGGCAACGCGTATGCCTGGGCGGTCGACTTCCTCAACATGGCGCAGCGCGCTGCTGGGACCGACAACATAACCGTTGTCTACCTCAAGAAAGGGTACACTGAACGCAAGGTGTTCACCTCGCGCCGGATCGCGCGCCGCTAGGCCCACATCCCAGGCGCCCTGGCCCACACTCCCGTTATAGCGGGCTGGATTGTCGTAACTGACTAGCTCCAAGGGTCGCCCGAGGCGCCTGGCTAGCGCCTGGGCAAGGCCGACAGTCACGCCACCGGGCGTACCATCTGGACCGCGCGTGACCAGCACCGGATTGGACAAAATGATCGCCGCGCGAAGGGGCTTGGTT
>Ga0315900_10001424_pt1 | contig 38115 bp, 32 predicted proteins | sample LakEriMetagenome_FD_203521 | JGI IMG/M metagenome (GOLD analysis project Ga0315900, IMG submission 203521) | Freshwater fungal communities from buoy surface, Lake Erie, Ohio, United States - Buoy 12 MA114 | ecosystem: Environmental > Aquatic > Freshwater > Lake > Lake biofilm | place: USA: Lake...
CGTCGCCCGCGCCCCCGCGCAGGACATCGTCGCCCCCGCCGCCGATCAGCAGATCGTCGCCCGCACCGCCGTCGAGCTGGTCGTCGCCCGCACCGCCGATCAGCCGGTCGCGCCCCGCGCCCCCGTCGAGCCCGTCGCCATCGGGGCCCGCGGTCAGGAGATCGTCGCCGGCGCCGCCCATGAGCACATTGCCGCCCGGACCGCCGGCAAGGATGACCCCGCCGACCCCCCCGACATAGGACACCAGATTCTCCGCAACCGGCCCCCCCTGCCCCGCTGCGGCGTCGGTCAGCGGTTCAAGATCATCGGTGCTCTCTTCGGGCACGGACGCATCAAGAAACAGCGCGCTGGCCATGCCGCCTGCCGCGAACAGGCCCAGAAGCCCGAGAAGCTCATACATCGCCGCACTCCGCCCCGACGCTCCACCCGCGGTGGAGGCCCCGCTCCACCTGCAAGCCTGACAGACGAATGCGGCGAAAGCGGGGCGGGGCACGCGGGGGGCTTTCCTTCGCGGCGCATCTCGCGTATGCGCAGCGCACCGTGCGACGGTCGCGCGGCACACTCCACCGGCCCTGCTGGACGACATCCCGGCTTGCGCCCCATCCGAAAGGAGCCCCGATGTCGATCTCGGCCGAAGACAAGACCCGCGTGATCGCGGAATATGCGACCAAACCCGGCGACACCGGTTCGCCCGAGGTGCAGGTCGCGGTGCTCTCGACGCGCATCGCCGCGCTGACCGAGCACTTCAAGACCCACAAGAAGGACAACCACTCGCGCCGCGGCCTGCTGAAGCTCGTGGCCCAGCGCCGCAAGCTGCTCGATTACGTCAAGAGCCGCGACCTCGCGCGCTATCAGGACCTGATCGCCCGCCTCGGCCTGCGCCGCTAGACGCGGGCGCCCCGGCCACGACAGGAAGGCGCGCCCCCGTGGCGCGCCTTTGCATTTTGCGCGCGCGCCGTCGCCGCTTTCCAAGGGCTTTGTTTTCCTGTATGGCGCGCCCATCTGAGATGGAGCCCCTGCCCCCGGGGCGCCTGATGATGCGAGGGGGCTGCGGCAATGGGGCCGCGAACATGGGAGACACGGGATGGGCCCGTGGGTGCTCCCCAGAGGATGATGGATGTTCAATATCACGAGAAAATCGATCCAGTGGGGCGGTGAGACGCTGACACTGGAAACGGGGCGCGTCGCCCGTCAGGCGGACGGGTCGGTCATCGCCACGCTGGGCGAGACCTCGGTCATGGCCAACGTGACCTTCGCCAAATCCGCCAAGCCCGGGCAGGACTTCTTCCCGCTCACGGTGCACTATCAGGAACGCTACTATGCCGCGGGCAAGATCCCCGGCGGCTTCTTCAAGCGCGAGGCGCGGCCGTCCGAGAAGGAGACGCTGGTCTCGCGTCTGATCGACCGCCCGATCCGCCCGCTCTTTGTCGACGGGTTCCGCAACGAGGTCCTCATCATCGTCACGGTGCTGAGCCATGACCTCGTGAACGAGCCCGACATCGTCGCGATGATCGCGGCGTCGGCCGCGCTCACGGTTTCGGGCGTGCCCTTCATGGGGCCGATCGGGGCGGCGCGCGTGGGCTTCACCAAGGGGGGCTATGTGCTCAACCCCTCGGTCGACGACATGCAGAACCTGCGCGGCAATCCCGACCAGCGGCTCGACCTCGTGATCGCGGGGACGAAGGATGCCGTCATGATGGTCGAATCCGAAGCCTATGAGCTGTCGGAGGCCGAGATGCTCGGGGCGGTCAAGTTCGGCCACGAGGCGATGCAGCCCGTGATCGACCTCATCGTCGATTTCGCCGAGGTGTCGGCGCGCGAGCCCTTCGACTTCGCCCCGCCGGACTTCGGCGCGCTCTATGCCAAGGTGAAGGCGGCGGGCGAGAGCGCGATGCGCGCGGCCTTCGCGGTGCGCGACAAGCAGCAGCGCCACCACGCCATCGACGCGGCCCGCGCCACGATCCGCGCGGCACTTTCGCCCGAGGAGCTCGCCGACGAGAACCTCGGCGAGTGCTTCAAGAAGCTCGAGGCCTCGGTGCTGCGGGGTGACATCATCGGGGGCGGCGCGCGCATCGACGGGCGCGACACCCGCACCGTGCGCCCCATCGTCTGCGAGACGGGCGTGCTGCCGCGCACGCATGGCTCGGCCCTCTTCACCCGGGGCGAGACGCAATCGCTCTGCGTCACCACGCTCGGCACGGGCGAGGATGAGCAGATCATCGACGCGCTCCATGGCAATTCGCGCCAGAACTTCCTGCTGCACTACAACTTCCCGCCCTATTCGGTGGGCGAGGTCGGCCGCTTCGGCCCCCCCGGCCGGCGCGAGATCGGGCACGGCAAGCTCGCGTGGCGGGCGCTTCAGGCGGTGCTGCCGCCGGCGACCGAGTTCCCCTACACGATCCGCGTCGTCTCGGAGATCACCGAATCGAACGGGTCGTCGTCGATGGCGACCGTCTGCGGCGGCTCTCTCGCGATGATGGATGCGGGCGTGCCGCTGAAGTCCCCCGTCGCGGGCGTCGCCATGGGCCTCATCCTCGAGGATGACGGCCGCTGGGCGGTGCTGACCGACATCCTCGGCGACGAGGACCATCTGGGCGACATGGATTTCAAGGTCGCGGGCACCGCGAACGGGATCACCTCGCTGCAGATGGACATCAAGGTGGCGGGCATCACGCCCGCGATCATGGAGCAGGCGCTGGCGCAGGCCAAGGACGGGCGGATGCACATCCTTGCCGAAATGGCCAAGGCCATCTCGGCCCCGGCGGGATTCAGCGAATACGCGCCGAAGATCGAGACGCTGACGATCCCCACCGACAAGATCCGCGAAGTGATCGGCTCGGGCGGCAAGGTCATCCGCGAGATCGTCGAGACCTCGGGCGCCAAGGTCGACATCAACGACGACGGGGTGATCAAGATCGCCTCGAGCTCGGCCGATGCGATCAAGCGCGCCTATGACATGATCTGGTCGATCGTCGCCGAACCCGAAATCGGCCGCATCTATACCGGCAAGGTCGTGAAGCTCGTCGATTTCGGCGCCTTCGTGAACTTCTTCGGCAAGCGCGACGGGCTCGTGCATGTCAGCCAGATCTCGGCCAAGCGCCTCAACCATCCCAACGAGGCGCTGAAGGAAGGCCAGGAGGTCAAGGTCAAGCTCTTGGGCTTCGATGAGCGCGGCAAGGTCCGGCTCGGCATGCGGATGGTCGACCAGGAGACCGGCGCCGAGATCGTCGAGAAGAAGGCCGAGGCCGAAGAGGCCTGAGCACCCGATCGGGCGCGGCCTAGAGCAGGTCGCGCCAGCCTTCGGGCAGGCGGATGACGCGCAGGCGGTCGCGGCCGGGCTTGTTCCAGGCATAGATCGGGCGCCAGAGGCTCTGGCTTCGGCGCGCCAGATCGAAGACCTCCGCCCCCCCGGGGGCGGTGGCGGCCCCGGCCTTCAGCGCCTCGGCCGCGCCCGCACGCCGCGCCGCATGCGCGCCCCAGCCCTGCGCCGCGAGGTCGGGCGCCACGGGCCCCGGCCCGTCCACCAGCCCCAGATGCAGCAGATAGAGCGCCGGGTCGATGCGGAAGTTCCGCCCCTTCATCCGGTGCAGCCCCGCCCCCCAGCGCACGGGCCGGGTGGCGACGACAGGCTTGGTATAGCGCGAATTCACGACGCCGAAGCGGCGCTGGTGCAGCACCGGCGCGCCAGGGTCGAGCGGCCACTCGCCCGGGCCGGGCGCGATGTCGATCCCGAGCGCCGAGACGCCCGCATGCCCCACCCCCGCCAGATGCGCCGCGAGGTCGTGGCCCGCGGCCGGGTCGAGGATCAGCATCTCGTCGATGTCGGTCGCGACGACGACGTCATAGGCGGCAAAGAGCGCCGCCGCCATGTCCGAGATGATGCCCGCCCGGCGCCGGTCGCCCGCCTCGCGCGGCAAGGCCCGGTGTGGCAGGCGCAGGATGTTGGCGCCCGTGCCCTCGGGGGCGGGCTGGTCGGTGCCGTCAAGGATCAGAAAGCAGTTCTCCGCCCCGAAGGCCCGGCCGTAATGGCCAAGCCAGAGCCGCGCGAAGATGCCCGGGTTTCGCGCCATGGTCACGGCGCAGACCCGGCCCCGCACGGTCATCCGCGAACCTCGAAATCGTCGGCGAAGCGGCCCTCGTTGGGCAGGAAGCGGTGCGCGTTGAGCGCGTGCCAGAGCAGCACGCCGACATGAACGAGTTTGTGGCGCTCGACCTGAAGGCCGTCCTGCACGCCGCCCAGAGCCACCGGATCGGGATAATCCTCGGTGAAGAAGCGGCGGTATTCCTGCGTGAAGCGGCGCGGAAAGCCGCCGTAGCTGCCCTTGAACGGTTTGCGCCGCCCGATGAAGTGATAGATGCACACATCGAACATGGCCGCGAAATACATGGTCTGATGGGAGTATTCGTAATTCCAGACCAGTGAGAGCTCCGCCCAGGCATCGCGAAAGAGGATGTTGAGGATCGTCTGATCGTGAAAGAAGCGCCCGGCGCGCTGCAAGTCGCGCAGGCGGTCGGCATTCTCGGTCGCGAACTCCATCGCCCGGCGCGCGTACTCCCCCGCAACGAACCCCGCGACATCGATAAGCAGCACGCCCGAGTTGAAATAGCGGTGGTGGGCATCGACGAAGGCTGCGGTATCGGGCGGACGGCGATGGGGCTTGCGCAGTTGGATCATGTCGCGCACGGCCCCCAGAACCCGCCCCCCGAGGTCGAGGCCGAGCAACCGGTCGAGATCGCCGCGCTGATAGAACACGTCGGCGTCGAGATAGAGCAGCCGATCGTAGTCATCCGCGAGCATGGCCGGCGCGAAGATGCGCAGATAGGCCACGAGCGAGATGCGCCGATCGGTGGCAAGGTGTTGGGCCAGCGCGGCGAAGTCGACCGTCAGGATCCGGATGCGCCCCCCGTCCCAGATCGGGTGGGTGCCGGGATCGTGATCGGTCAGGATGCAGATGTCGAATCCCCGCCCGGGACATTTCCGCGCGATCTGGTCGGCGACGAACAGACCATAGGGGAAAAACCGCCGATCGACACAGAGGAAAACCGCGCGGCGATGCCGGGCAGGGGCCGAAGCGGCACTGATCGCAAGGCCAAGACCGGCAACCCCTGAACGAGGCGCGGTAATCAAATCTGACATAAGGCGCCTCGGCGATGTGCTGAAGCCCCTCTTACAAGGAGGTAGGGGCAGAAGCCAAGGTGCCATCTGAGATGCCGGACCGGCGCGCGGCGGCAAGGAAGGCCGCGACCAGCACCGATCCGCTGCGCTCGCGCAGGCAGACGAGTGTTTCGACCATGGTGCAATGCGGCGCATCGGCGAGCGGAAGCGCCACGACGCGCGGATCGTCGCCGAACTCGGCCGCCGAGACGAACCCCACACCTGCCCCGCAAGCGACAAGTTCGCGCACCGCTTCGCGGCCCTGCGCCTCGATTGCGGGGCGAAGGGTGACACCGCAGGCCGCGGCGGCGTCCTCGATGCGCGCGCGCGTCCGCGATCCCTCTTCGCGCAGGACCAGCGGATGGCGCGCGACGGTCTGAAAATCCACCGCCCCGGCAGAGGCGAGCGGATGGGTGCGGGCGACGAAGGCGACGATGGGCGTGACGCTGAGGTCGACATACTCGAAGGCGTTCGAGGGTTGCGCATCGCCGATGATGCCAAGATCGGCCTCGTAGCCATGCAGGGCCTCGATCACCTGCGCAGTGTTGCCGGTCGAGAGCGAGATGCGGACATCCGGGTGGGCGCGGGTGAATGCGGGAAGGATTGTTCGCAGGTGCTGGGCCGAATCGACGATGATGCGCAGCAGCCCCCGCTTGCCGCCGCTGCTGTGCGACAGAAGGTCAAAGGCCTGTTGCTCTGTATCGAACATCCGCCGGGTCACCTCGAGCAACCGCGCGCCGGTTTGGGTGACAACAACCTGCTTCTTGCCGCGGTTAAAGAGGATCACGTCGAACTCGGCCTCTAGCCGTCGGACCTGATCGGAAATCGCGGGTTGCGTCAGGCGGAGCGCATCGGCCGCACGCGAAAATCCGCCGCATGTCGCGACATAGTGGAAGGCCCGCAGTTGGACGTAGCGCATCGTGGACCAGCCATGATAAGAAGAACTGTTGACAGTCGAAATGTCGAAATCTTCGACAAGGTCGGCGTGTACGACATCGTGTTAGACAATGCGCCATTGCCGGTCAAGCTTCTCGTCGCGGACAGGCCTGCAGGTGACGCTTGCGGAACAGCGCCGCGCTAGGCGCGGGCTCAGATCGTCGCCACCGGACAGTCCGGCGGGAGAGAGAGCGGTGCGATACGGGTTTGTCGGGCTTGGCAATTTGGGTGGACATCTGGCCGCGAGCCTGTGCCGGGCGGGGTTCGACGTGGTGGTCCATGACCGCGACATGGCGCTGGCCGAGCGGCACGTCGCGCTGGGTGCGACTGCGGTCGCTTCCCCGGCCGAGGTCGCGGCGCGCGCCGACGCGGTCATGACCTGCCTGCCCTCGCCGTCCGTGTCCGAAGCGGTGCTGCGCCAGATGCTGCCGCAGATGCGCCCCGGCGCGGAATGGCTCGAATGCAGCACCCTCGGCCGCGACGATGTGCTGCGGCTCGGCGCGCTTGCGGCCGAGCACGGCGTCGCGATGCTCGAATGCCCCGTCACGGGCGGGGTGCACCTGGCCGAGAGCGGCGAGATCACGGTGCTGGCGGGCGGCCCGGCCGAGATGGTCGCGCGCCACCGCGCCGCGCTCGAGGCGATGGGGGGCCGCATCTTTCACATCGGCCCTCTGGGGTCGGCCGCCGTCATCAAGGTCATCACCAACATGCTGGCCTTCATCCACCTCGTCGCGGATGGCGAGGCGCTGATGCTCGCGCGGCGGGGCGGGATCGACCTCGCGACCGCCTGGGCCGCGATCAAGGCCTCGTCCGGCAATTCCTTCGTCCATGAGACCGAGGGGCAACTCATCCTCAACGGCAGCTACGACATCGCCTTCACGATGGATCTGGCGCTCAAGGATCTCGGCTTCGCGATGGGCTTCGGTCGCGAGTTCGAGGTGCCGCTCGATCTGGCGGGCGCCACCTATCAGACCTTCGTGCGGGGCCGCGCGGCCTATGGCGGAGGGGCGCAATCGACCCAGATCGTGAAGCTGCTCGAGGATGCGCTCGGCACCGACCTGCGCGCCGAGGGGTTCCCGGCGCGCCTCGTGGCGGAATAGATCAGCCCTCGGGCGGCAGCCGCGCGTCGAGTTCGGCCAGCCAGGCGGCCGCGCTCGAATCGCTCGGCATCCGCCAGTCGCCGCGGGGCGAGAGCGAGCCGCCCGAGCTGATCTTGGGCCCGTTCGGCACGGCGCTGCGCTTGAACTGGCTCTGCGCGAAGAAGCGGCGGATGAAGACGACAAGCCAGCGCCGGATCTCGGGTAGATCATAGGCGCGGCGGCGGTCGGCCTCGATCCCCGGCGGCCAGGATCCGGCCTCGGCGTCGCGCCAGGCGTGCCAGGCGAGGAAGGCGATCTTGGATGGCCGCAGCCCGTAGCGCACGGTGTGAAAGAGCGTGAAATCCTGCAGCGCATAGGGGCCGACGGCATCCTCGGTCCGCTGCGCCGGGCCGTCGGCCGTGCCCGGCACCAGCTCGGGGCTGATCTCGGTCGCGAGGATGTCGCGCAGCACCTGCGCGAGGGCCGGATCGGTCGCGGGCCGCGCCGCGACCCAGCGGATCAGGTGCTGGATCAGCGTCTTGGGCACCGAGGCGTTGACGTTGTAATGGCTCATGTGGTCACCCACGCCATAGGTGCACCAGCCGAGCGCCAGTTCCGACAGATCCCCCGTCCCGAGGACAAGCGCCCCGTGGCGGTTGGCCAGCCGGAACAGCAGCGATGTCCGCGCGCCGGCCTGCACGTTCTCATAGGTGATGTCATAGACCGGCGCGCCATCCGCCGCTGGATGGCCGATGTCGCGCAGCATCTGCACCGCGGCCGGGCCCACGTCGATCTCGGCCGCCGTCACGCCCGTCGCGCGCATGAGCCGCCAGGCCGAGGATTTCGTCTGCGCGCTGGTGGCGAAGGCGGGCAGCGTGAAGGCGAGGATGTCGGCGGGCGCCCCGCCCAGAAGCCGCACCGCCTCGAGCGCGACGAGGAGCGCGTGCGAGCTGTCGAGCCCCCCCGAAACGCCCAGCACGACCTTGCGGAGGCCCGATCCTTCGAGCCGGCGCGCCAGCCCCTGCGCCTGGATCGCGAAGGCCTCGGCGCAAAGCTGATCGAGCCGGGCCGGATCGTCGGGCACGAAGGGAAAGCGCGAGAGCGGGCGCTTGAGGCCGATGTCGCCCGCCGGCGGATCGAGGCGGAAGCCGACCCGACGAAAGGGTGCGCCGACCGCATCGCGGCGGTTCTGCGCGAGGCTTCCCATCCGCATCGCCTCGGCCTGGAGCCGCTCAAGGTCGATGTCGGCGACCAGAAGCTCGGGCGCGGTCGAGAATCGCGCGCCCTCGGCCAGCATCGCGCCCCCCTCGTAGATCATCGCCTGACCGTCCCATGCGAGGTCGGTCGTCGATTCCCCATAGCCCGCGGCGGAATAGAGATAGGCCGCCGCGCAGCGTGCCGATTGCACGCGGCAGAGCGCGTGGCGGTCCTCGGACTTGCCGATGGTGGCGTTCGAAGCCGAGAGGTTCGCGATCACCCGCGCGCCGGCAAGCGCCGCGCGCGACGAGGGCGGCACCGGCACCCACAGATCCTCGCAGATCTCGATCCCGAGCACGAGGCCCGGCACGTCCTCGGCCGCAAGCAGGATATCGGTGCCGAAGGGCACCTCGGACCCACACAGCGCAACCGTCGCCCCGGGCGGCACGAGGCTGCCGGGCGCGAAGTGGCGCGCCTCGTAGAATTCGCGATAGTTCGGCAGGTAGGTCTTCGGCACGACGGCCACGACCCGGCCGCGGTGCACCGCCACCGCGCAGTTGAACAGATGCCCCTGCCAGAGGAGCGGCGCGCCCGCGAGGATCAGCGGCGCCAGATCGCGGCTCCGGTCGGTCAGCGCCGCGAGGGCCGCGGCCGCGGCCTCGATCACCGGCTGCTGGTGGAGGAGGTCGTCGATCGCATAGCCGGTCAGGCCAAGTTCGGGAAAGACGACGACGGCCGCGCCGGCGGCCTGGGCAGCGGCGAGTTGCGGCCCCATCTCGCGCAGGTTCGCGGCCGGATCGGCGGGGTGGACGCGGTGGGTCGCGATGGCGACGCGGGCGAAGCCTTGCGCATAGATCGAGGCGAAGCGATCGGTAACGGTCGGTGCACGCGGGGTCATCCCCTGCTCCTCAGTCGGGCCGCCGGCCGTTGGCGACGCCGCACAATAGCCAGCTTGGGCGTATGCAGAAAAGGTCCGAAAAGCAGGGGCGCCATGCATTCCAGTTCCCGAGCACCGCCCCCACCACGCCTCGGGCGGCCGCATGGCGGCGCGTCACCTCGGGGTCGGGGCAGAAATCGTGCCAGAGCACCACCCCGCCCGCGCGGACCGTCCGAAGAGCGTTGCGCGTGTCGCTTGCGACCACCTCGGCCTCGTGGCCTCCATCGATCAGCACCGTGTCGAAGAAGTCGGGCCCGAAGGCGCCCGCGTCGAAGTCGCGGCTGTCGATGAGCATCTGCGTGACGCGCCCGGTAAAGCCCTCCTCGCGATAGAGCCGCCCGATCCGCGCGCCCGCGTCGCTGCCGCCGCCATAGAGGGGACGACCCTCGGCGTCCGTCTCGCCCCCGGGCAGGTTCACCGTCCAGATGCGCGCATCGCAGTTCCTCGCGCAAAGCGCGGTGCCGAAGCCCTCCCACGTCCCGAATTCGAGATGCCGGTTCGGGCGGAGCATGCGATAGAGCTGGCCGAGGATCCTGGCGTCATGCGTCTCCATCCGGAACTGATCGAGCGGGACGCTGACCAGCACCTCGGGCGGGCGGGTCGCGAAATCGAAGCCGAGGCGGCGGCCGAGATCATGGGCCTCGACGATATCGAGCCGCGCGTCGGGCAGGTCGGAGGGCAGGTCGGAGGGCAGGTCGGGGGGCAGGTCGGGGGGCGGCGCGCCGAGCCCCGCCGCGATCTCGGTCAGGGGCGCATCGCGCCGGGCGGGGTTCATCGACAGCGGTACATCCGCGCTGCCGGCAAGCACGGCCGTGCGGATCTCGGGCGTGCCGAAGGCAACCCGCGCGGCGCCCGGCTGCCCCGGACCCTTGCGCAGGATCAGGGCCGCGACCTCCTCGATCCGCTCGATCTCGATCCGGACGGTCAGCATGGGCCCCGGGGCAAGAATCGCCTCGGTGCCGATCCGGGTCGAAAGACCGGCGCCGACGCACAGCACGCCCACATCCGCCCCCCCGACCCCGAGCGCGACCTCGACCACCGCTGGCCCGGTCGCGGTCGGGGAAACGGGCCAGATCAGGCCATAGCTCCAGGCGGGGCCGTCGATTGCGACCTGCGCACCGTCGGCCAAGACCTGCCCGACGGCGCCGGTGACGGGCGCGCCGACCCCGGCCGCCGGCTCGGCCGTCGCGACAAGCTGGCCGGGGCAATAGACGGGCTCGCGATCATGGATCAGGCGCAGGCCCGCGGTCGCGGGCGCGCGGCCCGCCTGCGGGCGGCGCAAGAGGAAGTTCTCGCGGTCGAGCACCTGCGCCTCGGCATAGCCCTGCCCCGCGAGCCAGTCGAGCGCGTCGGTGACGCCCTGCCCGCGCTCGGCCAGCGCGTGGTTCAGCTCGACCAGCACGAAGGGATTGCAGCGGTCGAGCGTCTCGGCCGCGCCCTTCAGCACCTCGAGGTCGAAGCTGTCCACATCGACCTTGAGCAGATCGAGCCGCGACCAGCCGAGCGCCCGCATCTCGGCATCGACGGTCGAAAAGGGATATTCCGCGACCTCGGCCGGGCTGCCCCAGACGCGAAAGATGCCCTCGCGCCGCTGCCCTTCGGCCGCGCCGAGCGCGACGCGGCGGATCTCCACCGCGCCGGCACCGTTCAGCGCGAGGTTTTCGGCCAGCATCTCGGCCGTCTCCGTCGGCTCATAGGCGACCACGCGGCCCTCGGGGGCCAGACGGCCGAAAAGGGCGGCATAATAGCCGATGTTCGCCCCGACATCGAAGATGCGCCAGTCGCGGCCGATGGTCCGCTGGCACCAGCGCTTGGTCTGCATCTCGCACAGCGGGTAATAGCTGCGCATGTGCGGGTAATAGGCCGAGAGGCGCACGGGCGCGCCCCCGGGCACGAGGGTCTCGATCGGCACGAGGCCGCGCTGCACGGGTGGCGCGGGGGGCGCGCCCTCAGAGTCCGAGGCGCGCACGGGTCACCGCCCAGACGGCGAGATGGGGCAGAATCGCCAGTTGGCCATCGCGGATCGCTCCTTCCACCTCGGCGGGATGCATCGGGCGCAACTCCCAGCTCTCGAGATCATCGTGGTCGGGTTCGGCCACCTTGCGGCAGCCCTGCAGCGCAAAGAGATGCGCCCGCCCGCAGCCCTGGTTGCCGCTCACGACGAAGCCGCCAAAGCCGACCACCCCGGCCGCCGCGTGGCCCGTCTCTTCGAGGAGTTCGCGCCGCATCGCAACCTCGGGCGTCTCGCCCGGCTCGATGTGCCCCGCCGGAAAGGTGAGCGACACCGCCCCCGCCCCGTGCTTGTATTGCCATTGCGTCAGGATGCGCCCGTCCGTCAGGATGGGCACGCCCACGGCATAGTCGGGCAGGATGACGCGGTGATAATCCCCGATCACCCGCCCGTCGGGCAGGCGGACCGTCTCGCAATCGACCGCGACGAAGGGGCGCCCGTCATGGACGCGCCGGACCCCGAGCACCTCCCACGCTGCCGCCATGCCCGCCTCAGACCGGACGGGCGCGGATCAGCATGTGCCAGCCGAAATGCCGCTCGAGCGCGCGGAACATCGCCTCGGGCATGGCCTCGAACCAGGGCTGGCGGACATAGTCATAGGCCACATACTTCTCCACCACATAGGGAAAGATGTGGTCCTGCCGCATCTCGACGGGCTCGAAGAGGCCATCGAGCAGGGCGCGCACCTCGTCCTCGTCATAGGTCAGCGCGATGGGGCAGCCCGATTGCGCCTCGGGCTGGTCGAGCCCCGCCTCGATCATCGCCGATTTCCACGACCGGCGCGCATAGAGCATGATGCGCAACTCTCCGTCGGGGCGGATGACCTTGCGGATCTCGCGGATGATGGCGCGCGGGTCGGGTGAGTGGTGGATGACCCCGAAGGAATAGACGAGATCGAAGGAGGCCGGCGCGAACCCGCCGGCCAGCGTCTCGGCGTTCATGACGCGCAGGTCGGCGGGCAGGCCGAAGACCTCGAACCGCCGCCGCGCGATGCCGATCGATTCTTCCGAGAGTTCGATGGCGCTGTAATCGGCGCCGGCGCGGGCGAAGTTGATCGCATCCGTCCCGATCCCGCAGCCGACCTCGAGCACGCGCCGCCCGGCCCAGGCGGGGAAGTCGGCAAATCCGGGGATGTGGGGCTCGACGAAATACTTGCGCGCCTCGACCTCGTCGAAATACTCGCGCGTCCCCACCGCCTTCGGCGAATGGCGGATGTTGCAGGGGCGGCGGTTCCAATAGGCGCGCACATCCTCGATCGTGGGCGCGGCGGTGGCGGGGGTGTTCATAGCGTCTCGATGCTCCCATCCTGGCGGGTGATCCTGACCGGTCGCGGCCGTCCGTCGCGGTCCGATGTCGTGTCTGTCGCGATCTCGACCCGGCACAGATCGATCCGCGCGGCGGGGACGTCGATGCGGATCTGGATCGCGGCGATGCTGTCTGCCTCATTGACGAAGAAGGGCAACTCGACCTTCGTCTCGCCGGGTCCGAGGCGGATTTCGTGCCGGCTCCGCTCTGCTTCGGCGAAGACGAGCGCCAAGACGATGGTCGGTTCGCGCGGAATGCCCTGCAACTGCCGGGAAGCGCGGCGCAGCAGGCCGCGCGCGGGGGTGTGTCGCAAGGTGAGGCGCGCGCTGTAGGCGCCGGGCTGCAGGGTCTCGTAGGGGCCATAGGCGAGCCTGCCACGCCGTCCTGTTCCGACGATTTCCTTTCCGATCCTATCCGCAACACGTTCGGGGCGCATCAGTGCCAACCAGTCACGCACTGGGACGATCGCGGCAGGATGGAGAAAACCCTGCCGTAACCGGGTAGAAAAAGGTGTCCGCGCTGCGGTGAGCTTGCTCACGGCCACGCCTTCGAAACGGTTGTGAATCGCGTTGACGCAGACAATGCGTCGAGGAGCCATCTCTGCGGCGGATCTTTCGCTCTCGGCGGCAACGACCGCCTGGAAGGATGCAGCGAGTTCGATGACTGCGTCGCCCTCCAGCGCGCGCGGAACGCCGAAGTTCACGACGAAGGCGTCGGCACGCGCAAGATCCGATGGTCTGACCGTGGCGGAGGTTCGCACCGTCACGGGTTCGCCGAACCCCATCCCCGTCCACGCATCCGCGAACATCTCGAGCAGAGGGCCCTTGGCGCCCAGCCACAGAAGGCGGGTCGAGCGGGGGTAGCTTGCGAAGATGTCGAGCAGGAAGGGCAGCACATGCTCGAGCGGGGCGGGCACCTTGTCGTAGGATTCGGCGCGGTAGGGCGAGATGATGGGGGCGTCGAGCGGGGCCTTGATCGCGGCCTCGAGGGCCGCGCGATAGCTGCCTGCGACGCTGGCGCCGAGGCGCGTCTCCTCGATCTCGACCGAGGCGAGGCCCCAGTCGGCCTGATAGGGCAGCCCCGGCTCGGTCAGGCCGTCGACGAAGCGGGCGGAATCGTTCTGCGCGCTCCGGTGGGCGTGGGCGGGCGTCACCTGGCGGGTGTGGTCGCAGTGATAGCCGTAGACGAAGGGGGCGGCGTCGCCCACCTCGCCATGCATGAGGCGCAGCCGCTTCGAGATGTTCGAATCGACATGCCAGCCCAGCAGCATCTCTTCGTCGAAGCCGTTGATGGCGAAGAGATCCTCGCGCGAGATCAGCTGGAAATCGCCCGGCGCGTCATAGCGGATGAGGTCGGAGCCGAGCACGATCTCGTTGAGGTGCAGCCGCGCGCCGAGCGCGCGCACATCCGCGATGACGCCCCGCGGGTCGAGGCGGTCGAACCCCTCCCACAAGGTCTCGGGCAGCTCGAAGCGCGGCGCGCAGTAGAACCCCGCCGGGAGGTCGGCGACCGCCTCGCTGAGCGAGGGGCCGGTGCGGGGCACGAAGATCATGTCGGTGTTGGTCGAGAGGATCCAGCGGTTCGCCGGGTTCGACCGGCGCGCCGCCACGTTGCGCGACACGGGTTCGAGCGCCTTGAGATGGGTGCGCGCGGCGAAGCGGTCCTCGTGCACCTTCGGGCGGACGCGGAAGGTTCGCAGCATCTCGCGCGCGCGGGGTGTCAGCGTGTCGGCGATGGCCTCGGGGAAGGTCGGAAAATCATCGGGGGTGTTGTAGTCGACAAAGAGGATCTCGTCGCCCGGGGCGGTCAGGACCTCGGCCATGCAGTTGAGGCTGAGCGCCGCGCGCTTGTGCAGGTTGTAGCCATAGCTGTCGTTGCGGCCATAGAGGATGAGCGAGATCACGACGCCACCTTGCGTGCCGGTGCGGCGTGGGGTGCGCCCTCGGGCATGGCCCCGAGGCGCAGGAGCGTGACCTGCGGGGGGATCGCGGCGGGGTCGAGCATCCGCCAGGGGTCGATGACGGCCGACGGCGCGCCCGGCGCCGCGAGGTCGAGCGTGCGGTATTCCGGCCACGCGGTCATGATCACGGCGACATCGGCGCCCGCCATCGCCTCGGCGGCCGTGGCGCAGCGGCGCATCGTGCCCGCGCCATCGGTCGCATGGGGCGGCAGGGACGCCATCGCGGCCGGATCGGTGATCCGCAGCCGATACCCGCGCGCCCCGAGCGCGCGCGCGAGCCCGAGGCCCTGGCTCTCCTCGATCACGGGGGTGTGGGGCTTGTAGGCGAGGCCGAGGATCGCGACCTCGGCCCCCGGCGCGGCCAGCCCCGCGACGGCGGCGACAAGGCGATCGGTCTGGTGGGCATTGATCGCGTCCGTCGCCTCGGCCAGATCGGTCCGCACCCCGAGGCTGCGGCCGAGGGCCGCGAAGGCCTTGTTGTCGCGCGGGAAGCACGGGCCGCCATAGGCGATGGCGCCCCGGATGTATTTCCGCCCGATGCGGCTGTCGGCACCCAGCGCATGCGTCACCACATCGGCGTCCGCGCCGGGCAGGCGGTCGCACATGCCCGCGATCATGTTGGCATAGCTGATCTTCGTCGTGACATAGGTGTTGACGGCGATCTTGCAGAGTTCGGCATTGACGAGGTTCATGCGCTGATAGTCCGGCGCGCTCTCGACACTCTCACGATAGATGGCCTCGAGCATGTCGCCCGCCTTCGCGTCGGACTGGCCGATCAGGATCATGTCGGGGTTGAGCATGTCGCGCACCACGCTGCCGAGCGCGATGAACTCGGGGTTGTAGCAGAGCCCCAGATCCGGGCCGACGCGGCGGCCCGAGGCGCGCTCGAGCGTCTCGCGCAGGATGCCGCCCGTGGCGCCGGGCATGACCGTCGAGGTGACGACGACGAGGTGATAGCCCGCCTTGGCGCGGATCGCGCGCCCGATCGCCTCAAGCGCGGCGATGAGGTAGTCGTTGCGGAAGAACCCGTCCGCGCCACTGGGCGTGGGGACGATGATGAAACTCGCGTCCGACCCCGCCACCGCCTCGGCGGGGTCGAGCGTCGCGCGCAGCCGCGCGCGGTTCGCGGCGATCATCTCGGCCAGGCCCGGCTCCTCGACCGGGGCGCGGCCGTCGTTGATCGCGGCGACAAAGGCGGGGTTGAGGTCGGTGCCGATGACCTCGAACCCCTTGCGGGCAAAGACCGCAAGCATCGGCGCGCCGAGCTTGCCAAGACCGAAGACGGACAATCTGGGACGCATGGGAACCTCCGTTCGGCGCGATCAGGCGTTGCGGCCGCGCGCGGCGTCGACCTGCCGGGCGATCCAGGGATAGGTGCGCGCGATCCCGTCGCGCAGCGTCAGGCGCGGCTCCCAGCCGAGCTTCTCGCGGATGAGGTCGTTGTGCGAATTGCGACCGCGCACCCCCTGCGGACCGGGGATGTGCCGGATGGCAAGCGGCTTGGCCGCGACATCCATCACGATCCGGGCAAGCTCGTTGATCGTGACCATCTCTTCGGAGCCGATGTTGACGGGGCCCGCGAAGTTTTCGGACCGGGTGAGGCGCAGCGTCGCGTCGAGGCAGTCCTCGACATAGAGGAAGGAGCGCGTCTGCCGCCCGTCGCCCCAGATCTCGATCGCGCCGCCCTCGGGCGCCTCGGCGACCTTGCGGCAGAGCGCGGCGGGGGCCTTTTCCCGCCCGCCCGTCCACGACCCTTCGGGGCCGAAGATGTTGTGATAGCGCGCGACCCGCGCCTCGATCCCGTGGTTGCGCGCATAGGCGAGATAGAGCCGCTCGGAAAAGAGCTTCTCCCAGCCGTATTCGCTGTCCGGGTTGGCCGGATAGGCGCTGTCCTCGCGCGTCACGGGCGCGTCGGGGTCGGTCTGGTTGTGCTCGGGATACATGCAGGCCGAGGAGCTGTAGAAGATCCGCCGCACGTTGCGCTTGTGGCAGGCGTCGAGAATGTTGAGGTTGATCGTCGCCGAATTGTGCATGATGTCGGCGTCGTTCTCGCCGGTGAAGATGAAGCCCGCCCCGCCCATGTCGGCGGCCAGCTGATAGACCTCGTCGAAGCGGCGATCGATCACGGCGCGGCAGTTGCCGGGTTCGCGCAGGTCCGCGATCACGAAATCGTCCGCGACCGTCTCGCCGTATTCGGGAAACTTGAGGTCCACGCCCCGGACCCAGAACCCCTCGCGCTTCAATCGCGCGACGAGGTGCGCGCCGATGAAACCGCCCGCACCGCACACCAGAGCACTTCGCATGCTGTCCCTCGCAATAGCTTGGTCGTCAAAATGTCTTGCGGGAAAAATCCCCGTGATAGAAAACGTCTAGCAGCGCCATCGGCGCAGGGCAATACCCCAGCCCGGTGACATCGGTGAGCCCGAGATGCTTACCGAGTGGGCGCCGGGGTGGGGGCAAGCGGGCCGGAAGTTGGCAAGGTCCGCGCGCACAGCGGGGTGGTACCGCCTCCCCGGCTCGAACGGGGGACCCCCAGATCCACAATCTGGTGCTCTAACCAACTGAGCTAAGGCGGCACGGTGGCGGGCATAGCCAGAGCGGACGCGGAATGCAAGGCCCGGGTTGTTGCGCACCGCCCCCGCCCGCGCTAGGCCGGAGACGCAGGATGGAGAGACGGAATGGGCATCAACGACGAGAGTGACATCGCCGCGAACCTCCAGATCGGTCCGACGACGCTCGGGATGGTGCGCATCTATGTCGAGGGCGAGGGCGTGGCGCTGCCGCTCGATTTCGAGCCGGAGGAAGCCGAGGAGATCGCGGAAGAGTTGCGCGCCGCGGCCGAGGCGGCACGGCGCATCGCCGAGGCGAACGCCGCACAGGGTGGCAAGGTAGGGCGCGCGCCCGGCCGGCGCGACGGGCGCGGCTGAGGGCTCAGGCGCTCGGTTCGGGCTCGAGCCCGCCCGACTTGGTGCCACCCGCCGGGCGCGGCTTGGTCTTGGGGATGGCCGTCAGGCTTGGTGTTCCGCCGCGCGGTGCCGGGCCGTCATCATCGGCGCCATCGAGCGGCTCGCCCGCGACGACCTTGCGGATCTCGTCGCCTGTCAGCGTCTCGTATTCCAGAAGGCCGCGGGCGAGGCGCTCGAAATCCTCCTGCCGCTCGAGGATGATCGCGCGCGCATTCTCGTAGCCTTCGTCGATCAGGCGCTTGACCTCGTTCTCGATCAGCTCCTTCGTGTGGGCCGAGACCGAGAAGCCGCCCGTGTTGCCCGAATAGCCCTGATGCGCCTCGGCATAGTCGATGTTGCCAACCGCATCCGACATGCCCCAGCGCATCACCATCGCGCGCGCATAGTGCGATGCCTGCATGATGTCGCCCGCCGGCCCGTTCGAGACCCGCTCCTCACCATACTTGATGATCTCGGCGGCCTTGCCGGCCATGGTCATCGCGATCTTCTGCTTGACCTCGTCCTTGTGCATGTTGAGCTTGTCCATCTCGGGCAGGCTGACGACCATGCCGAGCGCGCCGCCGCGGGGGATGATCGTCGCCTTGTAGACCGGGTCGCACTTGGGCAGCGAGAGGCCGACGATCGCGTGGCCGGCCTCGTGATAGGCGGTCATTTCCTTCTGCTCGGCGGTCAGGACCATGCTGCGCCGCTCAGGCCCCATCATGACCTTGTCCTTGGCGCTCTCGAAATCGTCCATTGTCACGAAACGCCGCCCGACGCGCGCGGCCATCAGCGCGGCCTCGTTCACGAGGTTGGCGAGATCGGCACCCGAAAAGCCGGGCGTGCCGCGCGCGATGGTGCGCAGGTCCACATCGGGGCCGAGCGGCACCTTGCGGGCGTGGACGCCGAGGATCTTCTCGCGGCCCTTGATGTCGGGGTTCGGGACGTGGATCTGGCGGTCGAAGCGGCCGGGGCGCAGGAGCGCGGGGTCGAGCACGTCCTTGCGGTTCGTGGCCGCGACAATGATGACGCCCTCGTTGGCCTCGAAGCCGTCCATCTCGACCAGAAGCTGGTTCAGCGTCTGCTCGCGCTCGTCGTTGCCGCCGCCGATGCCGACGCCGCGGGCGCGGCCGACCGCGTCAATCTCGTCGATGAAGACGATGCAGGGCGCGTTCTTCTTGGCCTGCTCGAACATGTCGCGCACGCGGCTGGCGCCGACGCCCACGAACATCTCGACGAAATCGGATCCCGAGATGGTGAAGAAGGGCACCCCCGCCTCGCCGGCGATGGCGCGCGCAAGCAGCGTCTTGCCGGTGCCGGGCGGGCCGACGAGCAGCGCGCCCTTGGGGATCTTGCCGCCGAGGCGCGAGAATTTCTGCGGATCGCGCAGGAACTCGACGATCTCCTCGAGTTCTTCCTTGGCCTCGTCGATGCCCGCCACGTCCTCGAAGGTCACGCGGCCCTGCTTTTCGGTCAGGAGTTTCGCCCGGCTCTTGCCAAAGCCCATGGCCCCACCGCGCCCGCCGCCCTGCATGCGGTTCATGAAGAAGATCCAGATGCCGATCAGCACGAGGAACGGCAGCCACAGCGAGATGATCGAGAGGATCCCCGACTGCTCCTGCGGTTCGGCCCTGACCTCGACGCCCTGCGCGATCAGCAAATCGGTGATCGATTCGCCCGCCGGGCGGATCGCGACGTATTGCGCGCCGTCGCTCGCGCGCACGATCACGCGCTCGCCGTCGAGCGTGACGGAGGCAACCGCACCGTCCTCAACCCGCTGGATGAAGTCGGAATAGGAGATGGTTCGCGCGGATCCGGTCGTCTGCCCGTTGCTGAAGAGGTTGAAGAGCGCCAGCACCAGCAAAAAGAGGACCACCCAGAAGGCTATGTTGCGCGCGTTGCCCAAAGCTCTCTCCTCATGCGGGCTGCACAACCCTGCGCGCCCTGTGTTTTCTAGATAGGGATATCCCCGTCGTCTTCAATGCGCCAGACATCATCGACGAGCCCCGATGGCCAGCCTGTGGCGGAAACCCGCCAGCCCCCATGACCCGCCAGACCCGCGAGCGGTGCCGCAAGAAGCGTGCCGTCCGCCGACCAGAGCGCGGGCGCCGCCAGCTGGCTCGGCCGCGGCAGGCCGAGCGCGCGCCAGCATGGTGCCTGTGCAAGGCCCGCCGCGCCGGTGACCCGCAAGCGCGCCTCCGCAGGGGGCGCGGGCCCCTCGAGGCGCCAGCGCCCGTCCCAGAGGTCGGCGGCAGGGGTCACAATCTCGCCAACCGCCCGGGGTTCCCGCCCGAGGCGCGCGCGGCCCGCGCCGGACGGGGCCATCCGCACCCCGGCGAGCGTCGCAGCCCGCCCCGCGATCAGGGCGGCATCGAGGCGCGCGATCTCGGCCGCGCGCGCCGGATGCGGCGCCCCCGAAATCCAGCGCAGTGCCGCCCTCAGGATGCGCAGGCGCGTCTCCGCCGGGAGCGCCGCGAAGCCCGCGCAGTCCACGACCAGATCGCCGCGGTCAGGCGCGACCACGCGCGCCGCAGCCTCGGCGGCATGGGCGCGCAGCGCGGCACGCGCCGCCGCAAGGTGGCGGGCACTTGCGAGAACATCGGCAATGCCGACCCCCGCCGCCTCGAGGGCCGGAAGGGCGCGTCGGATCCGTGCCCGGGCAAAGCGGGCATCGGCGTTCGACGGATCCTCGATCCAGCCCTGCGCGGCCTCCGTGAGAACCGCGCGCAAGGCCGACCGGCGCACCGTCGCGAAGGGACGCAGCCACCGGAGCCCCTCGAACCGGAACTCCTCGGCCATCGCCGCGAGCCCCTCGGCACCCGACCGCCGCCCGATCCGCATCAGGAAGGTCTCGGCCACATCATCGGCCGTATGCGCCAGTAGGACGACGCCGTGGCCCTGCTCGCGCGCCCACGACCCGATCAGCCGATAGCGCGCCGCGCGCGCGGCAGCCTGAAGGTTGCCCCGTGCTGGACGTTCAACCCAACTGAGCGTCGTGTGCCCGATCCCGCGCGTCGCAGCCCAGCCCGAAACAGCGCGGGCTTCGGTGGCGGCCTCGGGGCGCAGCCCGTGATCGACCGTCACGGCCGCCAGCCCGAGGCCAAGCGCCGGCGCCACACGCGCTGCAAGATGCAGAAGGGCGACAGAGTCACCCCCGCCGGAAACCGCGATCGCCACCGAAGAGCCCGGCGCGATCCGCGCAAGAAAGGCGCGCAGCGCGACCTCGGGGTCGGCAGTCACGGGCAGGAGAAGGTCGCACGCAGCCGGTCAGCCTCGGCCACGGCCGCGACATCGGCGGGATGGCGCGTCACCACCTCTGTCAGAGCAAGGCAGGCATCGACCGTCTCGCCGAGGCTGCCGAGTGTCGCACCCAGACGCAGCAGCGCCGTCGCCGACCATGGTGCGTCAGGCGATCCCGACACGCTGTCCAGAAAGGCCTGCGCCGCATCGATCGGGCGGCCGAGCGACAAGAGCGCCTCGCCCCGCAGCAGATCAAGCTCCCCCATCGCGGGATCGTCGGGGGCGGCGGCAATCGCGGCATCGAGGATGGCGAGCGCGCCAGCGGGATCGCCCGCGTCGAGCCGCGCCCCCGCCTGTTCGGCGGCCGTCCCGATGGCGTCACCCGCATCGGTCGGGTCGGGTGCCACCGCACCCTCGGCAGGGGCGGCATCCGCGGCCGCAGGGGCGGACTCGGCCGGCGTGTCGCCGCCAAGGGGCTGCGTGGTCCCGAGCGCCGAGGTATCGCCGCCCTCAAGTTCGGTCAGACGGTATTCGAGATCGCCGATGCGCAGCGTGGCATCATCGACGATGCGGCGCAGGCGCAGATCCAGCGCCTCCGTCGCACCGGTGAGGCGCATGATCTCGGATTCGAGCGTCACGATGCGGTCGAGAAGGGTGCCGCCCCCGGTCTGCGCCGCGCTGCCCGAGGCGAGAAACTCGCGCCGCAATTCGGACAGATCAGCCGAAAGCGCCGCGATTTCGGCGCGCAGGTCCGCCAGTGTCTGCGCGCGCGCAGGGTCTGACGCCTGCGCGAGGGCGGGCTCGATCCCGCCCCCGGCCATCAGGGCAAGGCATAGCGCGATTGTGGCGCGCAGCATCGCGCGTCAGGCGCCAGGCGCGCGCCAGAGCGTCGTGACGGCGCGGCGGTTCAGCGTGTAGCAGCGATCCTCTGAGCAGGCTTCGGCCGGGCGCTCCTTGCCATAGCTCACGGTGCGGAGGCGTTCGGGCGCGACGCCCTGCGCGATCAGGTAGTCCATCACTGCGCTTGCCCGACGCGCACCAAGCGCGAGGTTGTATTCGCGCGTGCCCTGCTCGTCCGCGTGGCCCTCGACGATGACGTTGAAGTCATTCCCCGCCAGCCAAGTCGCCTGACCGTTGAGGATCGTGCGCGCCTCGTCGGTCAGGATGCTCTGGTCGACAGAGAAATAGACGCGATCGCCGATCGTCTGCTGCAGATAGGCAACCGAAGTCGGATCGTTGGGGTCGCCGAGTGCCGTGATGGGTTCGGCCTCGGCCGAAAAGCTCGCATCGCTCAGCGCGTCGAACTCGTCGTTCTTGGAACAGCCCGCCAGCGCCAAGACGGCGGCAAATCCAAGGACCAGTGCGGTCGGAAATGATGTCATGGTCTTCTTGTCCTCTGCTCGAGATGGTACCTGTCCTCGGACTGCGGCGCGCCAATGCGCGCGTCGCGGCGTCGGTGTTTGACGTCGGTCTTGGTGCCGATGGCGCATGTTAGCATGCGCCCCGCGCAACCGGAATAGCCAAGCCGCACTCAGGGGCGCAGGGGCGACCAGGCTGGATCCGAGGCCCCGACGCTGAGTTCGACCTTCCTCACGGGTACCCTGCCCGAGATCTCGACCATGTGCAGGGCCGGAACACCCGCAGCGCCCGCCGTCTCGCGCGTGAAGACCAGCACGCGGCCATTCGGCGACCAGCTCGGCCCCTCGTCGAGGAAGGATTCGGTAAGGAGAACCTCCTCGCTGCCGTCGGTGCGCATGATGCCGATATGGAAGCGCCCGCCGAGTTGCTTGGTGAAGGCGATGAGATCGCCGCGCGGTGACCACACGGGGGTCGCGTACCGCCCCTGCCCCGAGCTGATACGCTGCGCCTCGCCGCCGCCCGCGGGCATGATGTAGATCTGCTGCGTGCCGCTGCGGTCGCTCTCGAAGACGATCTGGCTGCCATCGGGAGAGTAGGACGGTGCTGTCTCGATCGCCGGGGTGGAGGTCAGGCGCTGGCGCGATCCCGAGCGCAGGTCGATCGTGTAGATGTCGCTGTTGCCCCCTTCCGAGAGCGAGAACGCGATGGTGCGCCCATCCGGAGCGAAGCGGGGCGAGAAGGTCATGCTGCCCGGCTGCTCGTCGAGCACGCGCCGCTCGCCGGTCGTGATGTCCATGACGTAGATCCGCGGTACGCCCGTCTCGTAGGAGGTATAGAGCACGTTGCGCCCGTCGGGCGAGAAGCGCGGCGCCAGGACGAGCCGTCGGCCATCGGTCAGATAGCGCGCATTGGCCCCGTCCTGATCCATGACCGCGAGGCGCTTGACCCGCTCTTCCTTGGTTCCGCTCTCGGCCACGAAGACGATCTGGGTGTCGAAATAGCCCGACTCTCCGGTGATGCGCGAATAGACCGAGTCGGCGACCTTGTGCGCGATGCGCCGCCAGTCCTCGGCGGGCCCCTCGAACTGCAGGCCCTCGCCCAGTTGCTGACCCGACGCGACATCGTGCAGCCGGAAGCGGACGCTGACCTTCCCACCGCTTTCGCGCACGCCGCCGGTGATCAGCGCCTCGGCATTGATCGCGCGCCAGTCGGCGAACTGCACGGGGGCATCGAAGTTGCCGATGCGCCCGATGTGCGCCGTCTCGGGGATCTCGCGAAAGATGCCCGAGCGCGAAAGATCATCCGCTACGACGCGCGAGATGTCTGCGGCCATGGTGCCGCCCGCACTCTCGGCGACGAAGGTCGGCAGCGCGAAGGGCATGGGCTCGAACACGCCTTCGGTGATGCGCAGCCGCAACGGGCCGTCCTGTGCAAAGGCGGGCGGGATCGGCAGCGAAAGGGCGGCAAGCGCAAGCATGGCGGCACGGATCGCGGTCTTGAACATCATGGGGGACAATCTCCGGTCAGGCGGGGCGGGCGGACTATCATTGGACACGCCCTGCATTGTAGTCGAACTCGAACTCGATTTCTTTCCACGTATCGTATTTTTCCGGCGGCAGCGCCGCATCCGGAATGCAGCGCAAGGCGCGCTTGGCGACATCGAAGGCATTCTGCCGCGCCGCATCGCTCGAAGCGGTGCCCGAGACAAGGGTCGCACTCTCGACCCGCCCGTCGGGCAGAAGGCGCGCGAGGATCGTTACCACCGACCGCTGCGCCTCGCTCGAGGCGGTGCTCTTGTTCCAGCACGCGCTGACGCTGCGGCGCAGCCCCGCCAGTTCGTTGCCGCTGAGTTCTCCGCCCGTCGGTGTGGCACCCTGCCCGCCGGCCGCGCCCTGTTGGGCCGACGCCTGTGCCGCGGCCAGCGCGGCGGCGACCGCGTCGGCGACATCCGCCACCGGTTCAGCCGACGCCGCAGGTTCAGGCTCGGCCGCTTCGGTTGCGGCAGGCTCGGGCGCCTCCGGCTCGGCCGCGGGTTCGGGGCGTTGCAGGTTGGCCGGGCGCGGGGGCGGCGGCGGAGGGGGTGGCGGCGCGGCCGCGACCTCGGTCTCGGGCGGCTGTTCCGGCTCCGGCGCAGGCTCTGGTGCCGGCGGTGGCTCGGGCGCGGGCGGGGCTTCCTGCGCTTCGGCCGGTTGCGGCGGCGGAGGGGGCGGCGGCGGAGGGGGCGGCGGCGGAGGGGGCGGCGCGGGTGCGGGCGCTGGCGGCGTCTCGGCCTCGGCCACGGGCTCCGATGGGGCAGGTTCGGCCTGCGCGACGACCTCGGGCGCAGCCTCGACCGACTCCGGTTCAGGCAGTTCGGGCGGCGGGGCGGGTGCGGGGGGCGCGGCCTCGGCCGGCAGGCTAGAGGCTTCGGGGGGAGGAGGCGGCGGCGCGACCTCTGCCGGTTCGGTGGCTTGGGCGGGCTCTGGCGGCGCCGCAGCCTCGGCCGGGGCTTCGGGCGTCGGGGCGGAGGTGCCAGCGGTGGGCGGCGTCGGCCCCGCCGTCATCGCGGCGAACTCGGCTTCGGAGATCAGGGAGACCTGCGTGACCGGCACGGGGCGCGCCGGCTCGCGCTCAAAGAAGATCCCCCCGAGCACGGCCCAGAGCACGAGCAGAAGATGCCCGACACCCGAGATGATGAGGCCAGCGCGCATGCCCAGCGTGCCCCCCGGGCTAGTTGCCCGACCCGCCCATGCGCGGGCCGTCCGTATCCGTCACGAAACCGATCTCGAGGAAACCGCCCGCGTTGAGCGCGCCCATCACCTCTGCGACGCGCGCATAGGGGACCGACCCGTCGGCACGCAGATAGATCATGCCGCTGTCGCGCTCTGCCGCGATCCCGGATAGGCGGGTGATGAATTCGTCCTGCGGCACTTCGGTCGTCTGGATCATGAGCCGCCCGTCGGCCGTGATCGTCACGGTCAGCGGCTCCTCCTGCTCGCCGGGCAGGGCCTCGGCGGCGGTCTTGGGCAACTCGACCGGAACACCCACGGTCAAGAGTGGTGCCGCGACCATGAAGATGATCAAGAGCACGAGCATCACGTCCACGAAAGGCGTGACGTTGATCTCGGACATGGGCGCGGCCTTGCGCCGGCGGCCGCGACTGCGGCTGCCCCCGGCCTTGGGCATGACCCCGGCCCCCATGGGCTAGCGGTCCAGCTGGCGCGAGACGATGCCCGCGAAACCGTCGGCAAAGGCCTCGAAATCGCCGAGGATCCGGTCGCTGTCCGAAGAGAGCTTGTTGTAGAAGATGACCGCCGGGATGGCCGCGACAAGGCCGATGCCGGTCGCGAGCAGCGCCTCGGCGATGCCGGGAGCCACGACCGCGAGATTGGTGTTCTGCGAGATCGCGATCTGCTCGAACGAATGCTTGATGCCCCAGACGGTGCCGAACAGCCCGACGAAGGGGGCCGTCGATCCGACCGTCGCAAGGAAGGGCAGATAGCGGTTGAGGGTGTCGGCCTCCTTCGCAATCTGGGCGTTCATGGCACGGTCGATGCGCAGGTCAGCCCCCGCGATGAGATCCCCGTCAGGGCGGTGGCTGCGCTCCCACTCTTCCATGCCGGCGACGAAGACGCGCTCGACCGCACTGCGGGGCGCGGGGCTCACCCGGGCATAGAGATCATCGAGCGGCCCGCCCGACCAGAAGGCGCGCAGGAACATCTCCGATCCCTGCCGCGCGGCGCGAAAGGCGATGTGCTTGTGGATGATGATGGCCCAGGACCACACCGAGGCGAACAGCAGCATGAGCATCACGGCCTGAACCGTGAGGGTCGCCCTGGCGAACAGGGCGAGCAGCGAAAAATCCATCTCTTGCGCGGCTGCAAGGGCTCCGGTTTCCATGGTCCTGCTCGTCGATCACGCCGTCTGTGCGGCTTTGACGATTTTCTTAGCGGAAATGCGCGGCAAAGCCAACAGCCAAGCTGCGCCGGCGCGCGCTCTGACGCGCAGTTTACCGGCCTCAGGCGGTGAAGGCGGCGGCGGTGGCGCCCGTGACACGCAAGAGCGCATCGGGTGCGATGCGGAAGATGTGGTTGGGCGTGCCCGCCGCCGCCCAGACATGGGCGAAATCCATCAGCCTTGGGTCGATCCATGTCCGCAGCGGCACGAGCGACCCGAGGGGCGCGACGCCGCCGATCGCAAAGCCCGTGACCTCGCGCACCATCGCGGCATCGGCCTTGCCGAGCGGCTCGCCCGCGAGCGCCGCGGCGCGCGCGGGATCGACGCGGTTGCCGCCCGCCGTGATGAAGAGGCGCAGCTCGCCCGACGTCTCGCCGCGAAAGAGGATCGATTTCGCGATCTGGTCGATCTCGCAGCCGGCGGCGGCGGCGGCATCGGCGGCGGTGCGGGTGCTCTCGGACATCTCGACGATGCGCAGATCGAGCCCCGCGGCCCGCAGGGCGTCGCTCACGCGGTCAAGGCTGCGGCTCATGGGCTTCTCCGTCGGTCGGGCGCGGGGGCGACTATCGGCGGGGCGCGCGCCGGCCGCAAGGGGTGCGGTTGACCGCGCCGCGCAGGCGGGCGAGAAGCGGGCGATGGAGTTCGCCGCCCGCCTCTGCCGCCGCCCGATCGCCCACGACCCCGACGCTGGGGCCGAGGCCGCGGCGGCATTCGCCGACCTCGGGGCCGATATGGCCGCACTGATCGGCGCGACGGCCGGGTGCAGCTCCTATCTCGCGGGCCTGTTGCAGACCGAAAGCGCCTGGCTGCGCGAGGCCCTCGCGGCACCGCCCGAGGGGGTGGTCGCGGGTGTCCTCGCCCCCCTGCCCGCCATCGACCTGCCCGACCTCGGCCCGGCGCTGCGCCGCGCCAAGCGCCGCGTCGCGCTCTATGCCGCACTTGCCGATCTGGGCGGGGTCTGGCCGCTTCAGACGGTGACGGGCGCGCTGACGGCGCTCGCGGATGCCGCCTGCGACAGCGCGCTGCGCGCCCTTGTCGCCGACGAGATCCGCCGCGGCCGCATTCCCGGCGCCGTGCCCGAGGATGCCGCGACGGCGGCGGGCATGGTCATCATCGCCATGGGCAAGATGGGGGCGGGAGAGCTCAACTATTCCTCCGACATCGATCTTGTCTGCCTCTTCGACGACAGCCGCTTCGCGCCCGGGGACATCGCCGAGGCGCGCGCGGCCTTCGTCAAGGTCACGCGCCGGCTGGTCGCGCTCGTCTCCGACATCACGGCCGAGGGCTATGTCTTCCGCATCGACCTGCGGCTGCGCCCCGATGCGGCCGTCACACCCGTCTGCCTGCCGATCAGCGCCGCCGAGACCTATTACGAAAGCATGGGCCGGACATGGGAGCGCGCGGCCTACATCAAGGCGCGCCCCTGCGCGGGCGACATCGCGGCGGGCGCGCGCTTCCTGCGCACGCTCGGCCCCTTCGTCTGGCGCCGGCACCTCGATTTCGCGGCGATCCAGGACGCCCACGACATGCGGCTGCGCATCCGCGACCACAAGGGCCTCGCGGGCCCCCTCCAGGTCGCGGGGCACAACGTCAAGCTCGGCCGCGGCGGCATCCGCGAGATCGAGTTCTTCACCCAGACGCGCCAGCTGATCGCGGGCGGGCGCGACCCCGCGCTGCGCTCGCCCCGCACGCTCGAGGCGCTCGGCGCGCTGGCCGAGCGCGGCTGGATCCCCACGGCCGTCGCCGAGGAACTCGGCGCGCACTACCGCGCGCACCGCGATCTCGAACACCGCCTCCAGATGGTGCAGGACGCCCAGACCCAGACGATGCCGACCGCGCCCGAGGCCATCGCGCGCATCGCCCGTTTCTGCGGCGAGGGCGACACCGACGCCTTCGGGCGCGCCCTAATCGCGCGGTGCGAGCGGGTGCACGCCCTGACCGAGGTCTTCTTCGCGCCGACGACGGCCGCGGCGCTCCCAGACCTCTCGCCACGCATGGCCGAGATCGTCGAGGGCTGGCGGGCCTATCCGGCGCTGCGCTCGGCGCGCGCGGTCGAGATCTTCAAGCGCGTCCGCCCCGGGCTGCTGTCGCGCCTCATGGCGGCGGCGAACCCCGACGAGGCGCTGATCGCCTTCGATGGCTTCCTGGCCGGGCTGCCCGCCGGGGTGCAGCTCTTCTCGCTCTTCGAGGCCAACCCCCAGCTCGTTGATCTGATCGTCGACATCGCGGCGACGGCGCCGGCGCTCGCGCGGTATCTCTCGCGCAATTCGGCCGTGCTCGATGCGGTGATCGGGGGCAGCTTCTTCGCGCCCTGGCCGGGGATGGCGGGGCTGCGCGAGGATCTCGCGCAGCGTCTGGCGGCGGTCGCGGATTACGAGCGCGCGCTCGATGCCGCGCGGGTCTGGGCGAAGGAATGGCACTTTCGCGTGGGCGTGCACCATCTGCGCGGCATCGTCGATGCGGCCGAAGCGGCTGTCCACTATGCCGATCTGGCCGAGGCGACGGTCGGCGCGATCTGGCCGCGGGTGGTCGCGGATTTCGCGGCCCGCCACGGGCCCCCGCCGGGTGCCGGCGCGGCCGTGCTGGGCATGGGCAGCCTCGGGGCCGGGCGGCTCAATGCCGGGTCCGACCTCGACCTCATCGTGATCTACGACGCCGAAGGGGCCGAGGCCTCCGAGGGGCGCCGGCCGCTGCCGGTGCGCAGCTATTACGCGCGCCTGACGCAGGCGCTGGTGACGGCGCTTGCGGCGCCCATGCCCGCGGGGCGGCTCTATGAGGTCGACATGCGGCTGCGCCCCTCGGGGCGGCAGGGGCCGGTCGCGACCTCGCTCGCGGCCTTCCGCAGCTATCAGGAGACCGAGGCCTGGACGTGGGAGCATCTGGCGCTGACGCGCGCGCGCCCGATCGCGGGGGCGCCCGAAGTCTGCGCCGCGGTCGAGGCGTTCCGGCGCGCGCTGATCGCGGGCCGCGCTCTGGCCGACCCCGCGCCCATCCTGCGCGACGTGGCCGAGATGCGCGCGCGGCTCGCTGCGGCGCGGCCCGGCTCGGCCTGGGATTTCAAGGCCGGGCGCGGGCGGCTGATGGATATCGACCTCATCGCCGAAACCGCCGCGCTGCGGGCAGGTTCACCCGCGCGGCGGCCCGAGCAGCAGATCCGCGCGGGCGTCAAGGCCGGCGTGCTGAGCGCGGCCGCGGGCGAGGCGATCGGCGCGGCGCTGCGCCTGCTCTGGCCGCTGCACGCGAGCGCGCGCCTGTTGGGCGAGGGCGCGGCCGACCCCGCGACGCTCGGGGCCGGCGCGCGCGCCTTCGTGCTGCGCGAGGGCGGGGCGGCGGATGTCGCGGATCTTGAGGCCCGCGTCAGTGCGATCTGCGACGGGGCGGGCGCGGCGATAGACCAGATCCTCGGGGGACAGCATGCAGACCGATCCGGATGATCCCAAGGGCCTCGTGCGCGAGGCCTATCGCATCGAGGGGATCGGCCCGGCCGAGTGCCGCTCGATCTTCATCGACTGGGCGCTGAGCCTGCCGGTCGGCGCCGACACGGGTGCGGCGCTCGCATCGCTGATCGCGCGCCACGCGGAGGCGCCCGACCATCCGATGACCGAGGTGCTGCGCGAGGGCCTATCGCGCAGCGCCGAGGTGCCGCGGCGGCGGGGCGGGCGCGCCGGGCGTCACGCCCCCGTCTGACCGCCCGCCCGGCCCGCAGCCCGCGCCCGTGCCGCCAGCGCCTCGATCCCGACCGAGCGCTCGAATTCCATGAGGCGGATCACCACGGCGATGAAGCCCACGATCGTGGGCCAGCGGTCGATGAAATAGGTCATCGACCCCTCGACCCGGGCGAAGAACTGCAGCGATTGCGTGAGCATCCCGAGCGCGAAGACCTCGGGCGCCTCGAAATAGGCGTTGGCGAGGAAGAAGAGCGCGACGTTGCCCGCGAGCAGCCCGAACAGCGTCTGCCAGACATCCATCCCCATCGACCAGTTGAAGAGCCGGTAGTAGTTGCGCCGGACGGTGATGAAGATGGGAAAGAGTTCTGCCTCGATCCGCTTGCCGAGCGTGTCTTCGGACAGCACAAGTTCCTTGCGGAAATGGGCCTCGACCTTTTCGTTCTGATACTCGAGCCGCGGTAGCCGCCAGCCCACGAACAGCGTCACGAGCATTCCCGAGAGCGTGAGCCCGAGCGCGACCCACACGAGGAAGCCGCCGAGCGGCTCACCGCCGATCTGGGGCCACCATGCGAAGGTTTCGACCGGGACATATTGCGACACCTCCCACAGTTGCGGCAGGAAGATGATGAGGGTCCATGTCGCGCTGAAAAGGCCGGTGAAGAGCGAATAGAGGGTCGAGCCGAAAGCCTTCAGATCCTCCTGCATCCGCTGCGAGGCCCCCTCGAGCTGGGCCGATGTCCCCTCCCACAGGCCGAGGTAATAGCGCGTGTTCGCCTCGCGCCAGGCGAAGGTGTAGCGGCGCGTCTGCCAGAAGGCATAGGCCGAGATCGGCAGGATGACCGAGACATATTCGACGAAGGTCGGCACGACCTCGTCGTCGAGCGTGAGCATCAGGATCACGTTGTCGATGTCATAGCCCAGAAAGAGGCTCCAGAAGGTCTCGCTGTCGACATTCTGGAGCGCGTTGAACAGATCGCGGTTGAAGCGCGTGAAGATCGACGACAGCTCGACATTGTACCAGGAGATGGTCAGGAGCAGGGCAAGGAAGCCCCACGCATAGGCCATCCTGCTTCGGTTCAGAAAGAACGAGTTCAGCATCCCTTGCCCCCATGCCGGCCCCGCCGCCGAGCGGCGCGCCAGAAGGCTCAGGATACATGTTGCGCTCGCACAACCAAGTATCAAGTTGAGATGCTAAAGCTAGAAAAGGTCTTGGTGGCGCGGACCCCGCCGCGGGTTCCAAGGACACGGGCCTCCGCCTTGGCGGGGCGGCGTGGCGAGAGCGGCGTATCGTCCCGCCTTCACCCCTCGCCGACCGATGCCGGCGCGACGGTCATGGATTTCACCACCGCCCACACTTGCTGCCCGGGTTCGAGGCCGAGCGCCCTCGCCGAACGGCGCGTGATCCGCGCGAGCAGATGCGCATCCCCCACCGCAAGACGCACCATCGCGCCCGGCCCCTCGCCGGTGCGCACCTCCTCGACCCGCCCCGCGAGGATGTTGAGCGCGGAGATCCCCGCGGGCGGGGCGAGCGCGATCAGCACATCCTGCGCGAGGATGCGCAGCCGCAATTCGGTTCCCGCGGGAGCCGCGATCCGGGGGAGCCAGACGGGCCCGCCCGCGCTGTCGAGCAGGCTGAGGCCGTCCGCCTCGGTCCCGCTGACGCGCGCGCGCAAGATGGCGCCGGCCTCGCGCACGCCGAAGGCGGGTGCGAGCGTCGGGTCCGAGAGGATCTCGCCCGCCGGCCCGGCGCAGAGGATCGCGCCGCCCTCGACCATCACGACCGTCGTCGCGAGGCGCGCGACCTCGGCCACCGAATGGCTGACATAGAGGATCGGAAGCCGCGTCTCGTCGCGCAGCCGCTCGAGATAGGGCAGGATCTCGGCCTTGCGCGCCTCGTCGAGCGCGGCGAGGGGTTCATCCATCAGCAAGATGTCGGGCCGTGCGAGGATCGCGCGGCCGAGCGCGACGCGGCTGCGCTCGCCGCCCGAGAGGGTATCGGGCCGTCGCGCCAGCAGATGCCCGATCCCGAGCAGCTCGACGATGCGCGCGGCCTCGGCGCGCGGCGGCCGGCGACGCGCGAACCATGCCCCGTAACCGAGGTTTCCCTGCACCGTCAGATGCGGGAAAAGCCGCGCTTCCTGAAAGACATAGCCCACGCGCCGCAGGTGCGGCGGCACGCAGGTGCCCGCGGCGGCATCAAAGAGCACCCGCCCCCCGATCTCGATCCGCCCCGCCTCGGGGCGCAAGAGGCCCGCGACCGCGTTCACGATCGTCGTCTTGCCCGACCCCGAGCGGCCGAACAGCGCCGTGAGGCCCGGCGGCGCCTCGAAGCGGGCAGCCAGCTCGAAGGCCCCGAAGCGGTGCGAGAGTTCGACCCGCAGCGTCATGCGCGCCCCCCGATGCGGCGCGCCACCGCCCGCCCGACCCACTCCGAGGCGATGAGCGCGCCCATCGCCACCGCCACCGCGATCAGGACGAGCCGCATCGCCGCCCCCTCGCCGCCCGGCACCTGCAGGAAGGCATAGATCGCCGAGGGCAGCGTCTGGGTCTGGCCGGGGATGTTCGACACGAAGGTGATCGTGGCGCCGAACTCGCCCATCGCCTTGGCAAAGGCGAGGATCGCCCCCGCGACGATCCCCGGAAGGATGAGGGGCAGCGTCACCGTCGCAAAGACCCACGCCCGCGACGCCCCGAGCGTGCCCGCGGCCTCCTCGAGGCGCGGATCGACCGCCTCGATCGCCAGCCGGATCGCGCGCACCATCAGCGGAAAGGCCATCACCGCCGCCGCGAGCGCGGCACCTGTCCAGCGAAAGGCCAGCACGATCCCGAACCATTCGTCGAGGATCTGCCCCACGGCGCCCTTCCGCCCGAAGGCCAGCAGCAGCAGATACCCCGTCACCACCGGCGGCAGGATCAGCGGCAGATGGACAAGGCCATTGAGGATCTGCCGCCCCGGAAAGCGCCACCGCGCCAGCGCATAGGCGGCAAGGATGCCGAACGGCAGGCTGGCGAGCGTCGCGACCGTCGCGACCCGGAGGGAGAGCGCGAGCGCCTGCCATTCCTCGGGTGTGAGCCAGCCGTCCATCCGCCTCCGGTCCCTGGGGGTCAGTCGATGATCACGAAGCCGTGGGCGGCGAAGGTGGCATCGCCCACCTCCGAGGACAATGCCTCGTAAAAGGCGAAGTCGGCGGCATCGTCGGCCCCGGCCAGACGCGCTGCGGGAAAGACGATGGCAGGGTGGCTTTCCGCCGGGAAGGTGCCGACGCGCGTGACATTGTCCGAGGCGGCGGCATCGGTCGCATAGACGATGCCGAGGGGCGCCTCGCCCGCCGCCACCAGCGCGAGCGCCGCACGCACGTTGTCGGCCTGCGCGACGAGCGGCGCGACATCGTCCCACAGCCCCAGCTGGTCGAGCGCGGCCTTGCCATATTGGCCGGCCGGCACCGAATCGACCAGCGCCATCGCGAGCCGCCCGCCAGCCAGGCGCCCCGCCAGATCGAGGTCGGGCCCGATCGAGACCGCCGGCACACCTCGCCCGTGCGCCACGAGGACGAGGGTGTTGCCAAGCAGATCGCGCCGCGCACCGGGCGCGATCAGCCCCTCGGCCTCGACCTGGTCCATCCAGGGCACCGAGGCCGAGACGAAAATGTCGGCCGGGGCGCCCGCGATGATCTGCTTGGCCAGTTGGCTCGAACCACCATAGCTGATGGTAATGCTGTGGCCGGTCGCGGCCGCGAATTCGGCTGCGAAGGCATCGAGCGCGGTCTTCATCGAGGCGGCTGCGAACACCACCACCTGATCCGCCGCAGCCGGGCGTGGCAGGATCAGCGCGGCTGCAAGCGCGAGCGCAATGGGGCGCATCGAAACCTCCAGGCGTTATATCCGCCGGGATACAACAGCGGGCGGGCGCGATCTGTCAATCGCTATTCCTGTCGGGAAAATCGCCAACCGGCGCGCCCTGCCGCACCAGCGCGTCAAGCGCCGCGAGGTCGGCGGCGGCCGCCGCCCTCGCCGCGACCTCGATCGCGCGAAACCGCGCCAGGACTTCGGCGCCCGTGGGCGTCAGAACCGCTCCACCGCCCCCCGGACCACCGCGCGCACTGGCGACGACAGGGTCACGAAACATGGCGTTCAGCGCCTCGACAAGGCCCCAGGCGCGCTTGTAGCTCATGCCCATGCCGCGCCCCGCCGCCGAGATCGAACCCGTGTCGCGGATCCGTTCGAGCAGTTCGGCCTTGCCCGGCCCGAACCGCCCAGCCACGCCGAAATCCGCGCGCAGCCCGAGCCTTGCCTGCCCCATGTGATCCTCCCGACCGGCCCCGAGGCATATTGTCGCCGCCTACCCGGCCCTGCAAGTCCGCCCGCGGGGTGGCAGCCCGCACCGCATTGCGTTAGCCCTGATGAACCGCGGCAGCGGGACTGGCAGGAGGATGCAAGATGGCAGACGGCTCGGCACGGGGTAACTTTGTTGCGCGCGCGGACCTCGAGGTTGCGGCGGAACTGGCGCAGTTCCTCGACCTGCAGGTACTGCCGGGAACGGGCGTGGATCCAGCGCACTTCTGGCGGGGATTTTCCGACCTCGTGCACGACCTCGGCCCCGAGAATCGCGCCCTCCTGGCGGAACGCGACGCGCTGCAGGCGCGCATCGACGCCTGGCACATCGCCCACCGCGGCGAGCCCCACGACCACGAGGCCTACAAGGCGTTCCTCGGGGAAATCGGCTATCTCCTGCCCGAGGGCGAGGCATTCACGATCGACACCGCCGGCGTCGATGACGAGATCGCACGCATCCCCGGCCCGCAGCTTGTCGTGCCGATCACCAACGCGCGCTATGCGCTGAATGCCGCGAATGCCCGCTGGGGCAGCCTCTATGACGCGCTCTATGGCACCGACGCGATGGGCAGCCTGCCCCCGCCCGGCGGATACGAGCGCGGCCGAGGCGCGCGCGTCGTGGCGCGGGCGCGCGTCTTTCTCGACGAGGCGTTTCCGATCCGGGGCCTCAGCCACGCGGATGCGCGGCGCTATCACATCCGCGCCGGCGCGCTGCTCGTCGATGACCAGCCGCTCGAGGATGCATCGAAGTTCGTGGGCTATCGCGGCCACCCGCGCGCGCCCGATTCGGTCGTGCTGCGCAACCACGGGCTGCATGTGGAACTCGTCTTCGACCGCACCCATCCGATCGGGGCCCGCGACCAGGCGGGGCTCGCGGATGTCCGTGTCGAGGCCGCGATCTCGGCCATCATGGACCTCGAGGATTCGGTCGCCTGCGTCGATGTCGCGGACAAGGTGCAGGCCTATGGCAACTGGCTCGGGCTGATGCGCGGCGATCTGACCGAAACCTTCACCAAGGACGGCCGCAGCCTGACGCGCAGCCTTGCCGCCGACCGCGAGCTGATCGGTCCGGACGGCGGGCGCGTGGTCCTGCCGGGGCGCGCGCTCATGCTCGTGCGCAACGTGGGCCATCTGATGACGACGCCCGCGATGCGCGACCGGACCGGTGCCGAGGTGTTCGAGGGGCTGATGGACGCGATGGTCACGACGCTCATCGCGATGCACGACCTCGGCAAGGCGGACGGGTTGCGCAACTCGCGCGCGGGGTCGGTCTATGTCGTGAAGCCCAAGATGCACGGGCCGGCCGAGGTCGCCTTTGCCGATCGCACCTTCGCGCGGGTCGAGGACGTGCTCGGACTGCCGCGCCATACGGTGAAACTCGGGATCATGGACGAGGAGCGGCGCACCTCGCTCAACCTCAAGGCCTGCATCCGCGCGGCGCGCCACCGCGTCGCCTTCATCAACACGGGCTTTCTCGACCGGACGGGCGACGAGATCCACACCTCGATGGAGGCGGGCGCCTTTTCGCGCAAGGATTTCATCCGCCGCAAGGGCTGGATCGCGGCCTATGAGGCGCGCAACGTCGACATCGGCCTCGAATGCGGGCTGTCGGGGCGGGCGCAGATCGGCAAGGGCATGTGGGCGATGCCCGACCGCATGGCGGCGATGCTGGCGCAAAAGATTGAGCACCCGATGGCGGGCGCCACCACCGCCTGGGTCCCGAGCCCGACGGCCGCGACGCTGCATGCGCTGCACTATCACAAGGTCGATGTCTTTGCGGTGCAGAAGGCGCTCGCGCGCGGAGGGCGGCGGGCGCATGTGGACGGGCTTCTCGAACTGCCGCTCGCGGCGTTTCGCAAATGGACGCGCGCGCAGGTCCTGCGCGAGGTCGAGAACAACGCGCAGGGCATCCTCGGCTATGTCGTGCGCTGGATCGATCAGGGGATCGGCTGCTCGAAGGTGCCCGACATCAACGACGTGGGCCTGATGGAGGATCGCGCGACCTGCCGCATCTCGGCCCAGCACATCGCGAACTGGCTCCACCACGGCGTGGTCGATCGCGCCGAGGTCGAGGAGGTCATGCGCCGCATGGCCGCCGTCGTGGACCGGCAGAACGCGGCCGATCCGGCCTATCGGCCGATGGCGCCCGCCTTCGACGGCATCGCCTTCCGCGCGGCATCGGCGCTCGTGTTCGAGGGGCGCGCGCAGCCCTCGGGCTACACCGAGCCGATCCTTCACGCCTGCCGGCTTGCCCGCAAGGCCGACCTCGCGCGCGCCCTCAGCAACGCGGGTTGAGGCGCAGCGACAGGCACGACATCCCGCCATCGAGCCGGGCGCATTCGGCATTGCCGACCGCCCGGACGCGCAGCCCCGCGGCGGCGATCAGATCCTCGGTGCGGGGAAAGCCCGCGGGGACGATGACGGCGTCGTTGAAGCGGATGACGTTCGCCGCCGCCTCTTCGCCCTCGGGCACGAAGAGGACACGGTAGCCCGCAAAGCAGCCCGATGCGGCCAGCCGGCGCGTGGCCAGCACCGTCTCGGGGTCGATCAGCGCGCAATCGGTCTTGAAGTGCAGCACCCCCGGCGGGGTCTCGACCTCGCGCACGGGATGGCCCCAGTCGGCGAGGGCGGCGCGGAGCGCCGCGACACCCGCCGCATCGGTGCGCGCCGAGCGCCCGACGAGCACCTCGCGCCCGGTCCAGAGGATGTCGCCCGCCTCGATCCGGGCGGGCGGGTCGATTCGGCGCAGATCGGCAAAGAGGGCGCGCAGCGTCGGCGCCATCTGCGCCACCTCGCCCAGGCGCGAGGGCGCCCCCGGCGCCATCAGCACCACCCCCTCGGGCAGGCAGAGCGCGGTATCCTCGACAAAGAGCGCGTCGGGAAAGGCCTCGAGCGGGTCGAGCACGATCACCTCGGCCCCCGTCTCGCGCAGGGCGGCGACGTAGTCGTCGTGGTCGCGCAGCATCCGCCCGAGGTCGGGCGCGCCGGTATCGACCGCGCGCAGGCCGCCGGTGACGGACTGGCCCGGGCGGCGGGTGACGGCGTGGGTGAAATGGGTGGCGGGATGGGTCATTTGGCGTCGATCTCGATCAGGACGGGGCCGCCGTCGGGGGCGGGTGCCGCGCAGGCGGCGGCGACGGCCTCGGGGGTTGCGGGAACGGGGCGATGGGGGATGGCGCAGGCGCGCGCGATGGCGCCGAAATCGGGCGGCGTCGGATCGCATCCGATGACGGGGGCACCGACGGCGGCCATCGATTCGGCGATCTCGCGATAGGCGCGGTTGTTCCAGATCACGAAGCGCACGCCCACCCCCTCGTCGCGCGCGCACATGAGGTCGGGCAGGCTGAACTGCGCCCCGCCATCGCCCGCGAGGCAGACGACCGGCACCCCGGGGCCGAGGCCCACCGCCGCCCCGATCGCGGCCGGGATCGCATAGCCGAGCGCGCCATAGCCCGTCGCGGCGTTGAACCAGCCACCCGGGCGCGGGTGGTCGTGCCAGAGGTTGCCGGCATAGACGGGCTGGGTCGAATCGCCGACGATGGGCGCGACGGGCAGCGCGCGCGCGATCGCGCGCAGGATCTCGGCCTGCGCCTGCATGGCGGGCGAAAGCTCTGCCCACGCGCCCGCCCGCGCCACCGCCGCACGCGCGGCCCCGCCGGGTGCCGGGGCCCCTTCGCCAAGCGCTGCGCCCAGCGCGCGCAGCGCCACCGCCGCATCGGCCGCGATCGCGACCTCGGCCGGGTGGCGGGCGAGCTGTTCGGCGCAGATGTCGATCCGGATCAGGGCCGCCATCCGCGCCATGCCGCCGGTGACATACATGTCGTAATCGGTCTGGCCGAGTTCCGTCCCGACCGCGAGGACGGCATCCGCCCCCTCGATCAGGGCGCGCACCGCGGGCAGGCTCGGCGAGGCCGGCACGCCCAGCGGATCGGCGTGCAGGATGCCGCGCGCATTCGTCGTCTGCACGACGGGCGCGCCGAGCCTTCGGGCCAGCGCGGCGAGCCCGGCCCGCGCGCCCCGCGCCCCCCCGCCCGCGAGGATGACGGGCGCGCGCG